>Ga0307373_10015718_pt1 | contig 10252 bp, 6 predicted proteins | sample OX2MG_FD_202534 | JGI IMG/M metagenome (GOLD analysis project Ga0307373, IMG submission 202534) | Soil microbial communities from Risofladan, Vaasa, Finland - OX-2 | ecosystem: Environmental > Terrestrial > Soil > Coastal area > Acid sulfate soil | place: Finland: Risofladan, Vaasa | collected...
AGTCGAACTTTGACAGCGTGCGGTATCATGCCCTGCAGTCGGCTGAGCACCTGCTTCGCAGTCTCGACTACTTCTTTTCCGGCGTCCCGTAGATTGGAAACCCCTTGTTGCGTCGCCTGCACCAAGGCGTTGACGGCTGCTATCGTCTGGTTCAGATGATAGACGGCTTGTGAAGGTGAAATCGGACAGCCGGGGGACAACGGTGATGCTAGGACCGCTTTTTCATACGCATCGAAGCTATCGCCGACAACCGCCAGTTGCGATTCGATTACCTTGAAAAGCACCATCTCGGTGCCAGTGACCGAGGTGATGAAATTATTGAGGTTCTTCCACTTGCCGTAGAGGGTCGCAAGCGCATTGCACGCGGGCTGTGCGATTGTGTTGAACCACTTGATAAAAGTGGATGCTGCGCTTTGCAGGTCGCGAAGTTCGTTGTTCGCTGTCGAATAGAAGCCATAGGCCTGGGCCACAGCAAAGGGCGCCTGCAACTCGAGTGTCTTCAGGAACAGACGTGCCTGTGCCGCCAGGATTTGATTTGCATTCTCGAACGCAGGGAGATTGCCGGCACGCAGGTCGCCGATCTCATTCGAGAGCGTCTGGCTGTTCTGGTAAGCAAGAATCAGCAATTGCTGTTCTGCATCGAGAACGGCCTTGGTATGCTTGCGTACATCCTCGACCTTGTTTGCCAGCGTGTTGAGATCGGCCACCGTCGTGAGAACTGAGTCAAGCCAGTTGGCTTGCGTGGCGTCTCCGAATGAGTTCAGCAGGTCTGTAGCGGCCGTTTCCAGCGGAGTTCCCTTCGCAACCTGCCGCAGGCAGCCGAGAGCCGAGGTGTGCACGGTCTGTAGGGCAGCGAGAACATTACTCTGCATGCGGCGGCGGAACTGGGTGCATGCCCAATCCCTCAAGCTGGAATTTGTTTCGGGACGGAATTTGAGAGCCTGCCCTAACTGTGTGACCGATTGACGCAACTGCGCCGCGGCCTGAAGCACCTGGCGGCCGCGGTCGATCCATACCGTTGTGTCGACTGAAGGATTTGGTGTGTACTTGGAGAGCTCTTCCGCAAAGACCCACGAAGCGCCGATGATCTTCTGAATCGGGCTCTTGTTCAGGTCAACAGCAACCTTATAGGTGTTTACGGCAACCTTTTCCACAGCGGCGGCTGCGTCCAGCATCGGTTGCGTCTGCACCGCGTCGAGCACACCCAGGCGTTCCGCGATCTTCAACGCGTCGTCGAGCGCGGGCGGAATATTTTCGATCTTCCGGATCGGATCGGAATAATCTTTCATGTTCTGGATGCGCCCGGCCAGATCGTCGACGACGGGAGCAATCTCAAGAACGGCGGCAAGTTCGGGTTCCATCTGCCGGAAGACCGTCTTTATGGGGGCCTCGTCCTTCAGGATAGGGTCGGCATATTCCTTAAGAACGAAATCCGCGTAGGCCTTCAACTTACCAGCAAGGACATTGAGTGCTGTGAGCGATTCCGCCTGAATGGACCTAAACAAAGCGTCGGCGGAATCGTTAAGCCCAGATACCAGCTGTTTATACTTGTCTCCCAAGAAAGTTACGAGCGCATCGAGAAAGATGTCCTCGGCAAACTGTACGGGATTGCTGACCAGTTTTTCCAGCGCTTCGGCATATTGAATGATGGCGCTGATGACTTGTGCATGCGCCAGTGTGATGGCAATCGCGTCTTGGCCTTTTTCGCTGGCGACCCGCAGGGCATAGACGTTGTCGACCGCCTGGGCTTGGGACGCGAGCCGACGCCGAAAAGGGAATTGCACGGGTGCATCGGCTGCCGGAGAAAAATAGAGCTGCTGCACATCGTCAATCAGGCCGACCAGCTTCTTCTCCAAGTCGTCGAGCTGGATATCTTCGTAGAGCAGCTGTTCGAGCATCTGCGGCGCTTTGCCGAGTTCGGAAGCGATCGCATTCAACAACGGGGAAACGACGTCGCTGAGCTTCAACCCTCCAAGAATTCGGGCCGACGCAAGCCCGCCAAAAAAGCTCATCGGATCGAAGCTGCCGTTGGCATGAACGGAGAGTGAGCTCTGAGAACTAATGGCAGTTCCAGCCGATGTTGTCGCGATCAACCGGCCGCCAACCGCAGGAGGCTTCAGTGACTCGGCTAGATAAAACGCCGCTGTGTCGGCATCGGAACGCCGCCCACCGACCGGTCCCGTCGCGCGCGAAAATCCGACGACAAGAATGTCGGGGTTGACGATGCCACCAGACTTGTCGACCGCCTGGTTTCTGCCGCCAAAGCTCAACTCTTGTACTTCATCGATCACTTGCAGGAAGACTTCGCCGCGGTTGTATTTCCGGTCGAATCCACGCTCCACATAGGTGGGATAGAACGACACGGTCGTCGGTTTGGTTGCGCGTGCAATCCGCTTGCTGGAGGCTGAGGTAATGCTCGCCTGATGCAGCACCGGATGGAAATACGGCAGGTCCGCCAAATAAAGCTGGTTGGCAAGATCCGTGGAGCCTGCTGATCTTGCCTTCACCGACATGACAACCCGCCAGTGGATCGAGTCGGTATCAAACTCTGTGTCGCCAGATTTCAACGACGGGGCAAACTCAACCTTCTTGCTGTGGAAATCGGAGCGCCGCCAGGGATTGCTGATAACGTACCGCCTGCCAGCAGACTGCGTTAGCTGGGTGCCCTTGAAATTAAGATCGCTACCGGCGGCAGACGGTCCAGTGACGATCAATTCCCCATCGTCTGTCTTCCTGGCAGTGACGCCGGCGCCCAAACGGTTCAACTTGCTTACGATCGCGGTAAGCTTCGTGCCCGCTGCGATGTTGACCACGTGCTCCGGGCCATTGCCGACCGTAAACTCGATCTTGCCGGTAAGCGTCTCGACCGGGACGCAGAATCCAAACTTCACCAAGGAAGGCTGGTCTGGGTTCGATTCCGTGGGAGGCGACGCGTTAACGGTGCATCCGTAGTTATAGAACGAGACTGCATCTTTAGCACACTTGATATTCTGTGCCAGATTCGCTCCGACGAATGCAACTGGCGTCAGACTGTCAGAATAAGTGCCGTCCTTGTGGTGAAAGCGAAAATCAAATCGAAACGGTTCACCGGGCAACACACACGGCCAGAAAAGCGATTGCGACTGCAAGTCTCCTTCGTCGGGCCTGATCTGCTTCGACGGATCTTGCAGGTTGGGCGTGCGGAGCGTGAGCGCTTCGATCCGGTCGAATCCCAGATTGCGGCCGCTCCAGGGTTGGCCCAGCAACGGATAGTCGCGGTCCTTCTTGCCGACCGTGATGTACATGTGCTGCTGCAGCACGGCATACACCACGTTGGTCTCCGGATGGGAAACAAAACGGCGCTCGGTTACTTTCACCAGGGAAGCGCGATGGCCGAAGGGAAGGAGATAGCCCTTATAGACGACCCGCACATACTGATCGCGGGCCAGCGTGGTAATGTGACGCCACTGCTCCACCGTGAGCTGGCGTCTGAAGTCCTTCGCTTTGTCATCCAACTTCCCCGGATTCCAGGCCCCGAAAGACCGCAGATAGCCGCCCATCGGGGTCAGCATAAGGTGCTCGACATCAATGGGGTGCGCGCCCGGAGGCCGATTCTTTATGTCGATGGGTTCTAGCCAACGGCGGTTTGAAGTAAGATGAACTATTTCCTGGCGGTCACGGACATCCAACGTGGTGCGAAACCCGGGAGTGGTATCTGTCGGGTAATGGTCGCCAAGGTTGTAGGTGAGGCCGGTGAAGTCGTCGCTCCAGATCGCCCGCGCCGTGAGCCCCGTTTTGGTGATGGGGACATCGGCGGTATTTACATCCGTCACCTGAACGGCGTGCGACTGGGCTGGATCGGTGAGCGGTTGAACCAGTCCAAGTCGCGAGTGCCAAAGTTCGTAGACACCGGTCTCGTAATCCACTGCCACGCGCTCGTGCTGCCATGTTTCCCGCTCGGAGGGCGAAAGATAGAGCCTCCATGGCAATTCGATGGCCGTGTACCTATCGATTCCCGTGGCGTGATTATCTTTCTGCGCTGGGTGACTGCCAGCGGCATCGCTAATGGGATAAATTACTGGGTTTACTGGGACTGGCGTCTTAGCGTCGATCTTTGCCGCCTCGGCCAACTTCGGACACCAGCCTGACCAATCGAGCAAGCCATCAATTGTGAAAGGTATCTTCTGGTGCGTAATCGTGAAGACCAGTTGCGAAGGTCCAGCAGCTTTCGTCCTTGGAATAGTTGGATCGGATGAATTCCACCTTGCCCTCAGCTCTTCCGAATGCGTGGTGTCTGGATCAAGTTGATCGGACGTAATTGCGCCATTCTTTTTCTCGACTGGACCGACCGGGAGATAGCCCGGCGCTACCGGGTACTTTGTGAAGAACGACTCCTCAGTGACGTGCTGCGGCGGAAAAATCGCGGTGATCGTAGCTTCTCGGTCCTTGTTCTTGCGCTGGATGGTCGGCTGACCAAGAAACGGCAGGTGGAGCTGCATATTCTCGCATGCAAACGACAAACTCAACTGATCGAAGGAGCGCAGCAAACGAAAACGATCTCTGTCCGCGAGGTCGAAGCGAAGGTGGTCCTCCCAGAACGAGATGTGCAGCGCTCCCAGTGCACGCTCGACAGGCTGGATAATGTTCGACCAAGTCCAATGAGACGTGAGCTTTCCGCCTGGCTCCAGTCGCAAGATCGATCCCGATGCAGCGCTGGCACACACGCACCCGATGCGGGGCTGCATTACGGGCGTTGACTGATCACCTTCAGCCAAACTCGATCGAAAAAGTTGGAACTCAGTCCCTCCTTCTCTGGAACCCACCTCGACACTGAATTTGCTTCCATGCAGCCATGTGCTCGTTTCAGCCAAGTCTGCCGAAAGAGCTGAACTTCCGTTGGCCAGGTCCAGTAACATTCGCGGTTGCTGAAGAAGTATCTGCGCCGGTTCGCGCATCGAATTTAGCAGTCCGCCACCCGGGGCAAATCTTAGCGCGGGCGTTGGGGAACCGGCAGCAGTGAACAGTGCCGTATGTATGGGTTCATCGCCGCACGTTAAAGCTTCTATGTATGCAGTGTCGAAGAGCTCCTCGGTATGATTTAGTTCCCATCCCACATCCGATTTTTGGCCGAGGTGGATTGGCCACGGGTGATTGCCCTTTTCGAGTTTCACCACTGTCCTGTGGCCGTGGCATTCGGCGAGCGTTTCGCCGACGCCAGCAGAGAGAACTTGAATCGACGCGCCATCTGCAACGAAGGTTTGTCCCGAAACAGTGAGATTGGCCTCTAACCGGTCGGGGATGCGCCAGGTCCAATCGGGAGTGAACTGCAGGCGCGCCTTTAGCGGTGTACGCAACTGAAGGCCAGGGATCCAACGTATCCATGAGGCGGTTCGGTCAGCGACGGCAACGTCCCTTCTACGCAACCACGGTAGAAGCTCCGAGCGAAAGGTTGTGCCTTGAAGGAATCGAATGCAAATCTTCCAGACGCCCGCTGTCTTTCGCAAAACAGCGGAAAAATCCGCTCTGACCCGCGTACCAGGAAAGAATCCGTTGCGTAGCGTTATCTTTACCGCGTCTGGTGTACGAGTCCAGCCGACAGTTGCTTGAGGACCGAAAATATCTGGATCGATCGTCCAATGGTATTTGCTATCGAGTGCGACGTGCAGAACAGCGCCATCCCGCACGATCGAAAAATCTTCGTCCGTAGGGACCTTCTGTAATAACTGTTGAACCGTGACTGCAGCGGACAACCCAAGGAAAGACCTGCGAGAAATACGAAATGTTGGACCTAGATCTTTGGGGACTAATGAGTTAGGTGCGTGCTGCAACACACGGAGGTTGAAGCGCTTCTTAAGAATTTGAAACTCGGGTTCACAAGTCATGGTCTCAAGCTATTCGGAAACGGGACCTGGGCAATCACCAAGGGGGAATTAACGCAAGTTAAGCTCTAGGCCCTGTGTTCCAAAATCAAAAATTGGAGTCATGCCCCTTGCCTCATCAAATCGACGCCATTCCATGATCCGAAACAAATGGCGATGCAGTTTCTGATCAATTGGAAGTGTCGACATTTTTATCTCAGATGATATTGATGTCAACAACTATTTGAAGGAATTGCAATGCGGTGGGACCAAGTAAATCAGGTTAGCCGTTCAGCACGCGAGTAAGTATCCAACGGCGGGGTCAGGGACTTTAATCTCTGACCTGCTCAAAGCGGCTATTGAACGTCGCTAAGGCGGCGCCGTCTTTCGGGGTTGCCTTTCGGTGGCCTGTTACCAAAGACCTAACTGGTCTATGCGCCTACCTTCTTGTTCCTGGTTACGAATGAGCAGGAAAAGGTCCACAAGCAACGAGACATGAAGCGAAGGTTCAAATACAATGTCAGCCAGACGCTAAATCCGTATCGGTATGGAACAGCGACTTGTCTGCGCCATCTCGTATCCCCGGGATAATCACAGAGGCCTTGAAGAAGCGTAGTAATCCAAGAAGATGGTACGGACTTGTTCAGTGTTCCTCGACGCCGATATCTGCTTTCTCCCCGATTACTTTGGAGTGCACAGAGCCGGTGGAAGGAGACCGACGGAGTGGATGCCTTATCCAGACAATTTTCCTTCTGCCCTGCTCCCCTAGAACCGCACGAAATGGAATATGATTTCGGACGGAGAAAGGGGAAGATCGATGTCGATTCGAAAACACAGTGAAGCACAGATCATTGACGCGTTGAAGCAAGTGGACGCCGGGGGCACGGCGGCTGAGGTGGGCCGGATCGCGGCCTGCGCTTGGATTTTAGCTGTAGAAGTGTCGCCGACTATACAGGAGCTGAGCGACTTCGCTTTATGCTGCGGAGTCACTAAGGGTCTACTTTGGCAACTGGGCATTTTCCCCGCAGAGGTTTTTCGGTCGAACTCTGTGCCGCAATTATGCCTTTGGCCCTCAGCTTCCTTAGCCCCATAGCGGGTTCTTGAACTGGCGAATCATCCACTCCAAATGGGTGAACGGATCGACAAACTCTGCGTGGCGCTTGGCCCATTCCGCCATGGCACGGATATCCTGCCTCTGCTCTTCGGGGACGCCTTGCTGCTCCGCCTCTGAAAAGAGCCTCGGTAGTGTGCCGCTAGGCATGGACCTCCAGTTAGGGGACCAGCTTGCGGTGGGCTATGACAAGGTCGTGGAGCACAGAAGGGCATCGAACTTCGAGAGGCAGTGAGGGTTGCTCCCGTGCTGCCACAGACAGGGCAATAGCTCATAAGTTCTTCAGGGGAAGTCCACCAACGGTCTTTCATCAATGAAGCGACCCCATCGTGCTCATTGTTAATCTCGAAGGTTTTCCTCTGAGATACGCAACCTCACAACGGCAACTTGTGCTTGCGGTTGATCCTTGCGTATGACACCCGCGTAGAAAACTGTAGTCAAACTGTAGTCAATAAGCCCCGATAAAGCCTCAAAATTCCTCACAATTCAGGAGGCCGTGATGGCATCTAAAGCCTGCACCATCTATTTCTTGCCAGTATTCTTGGGAAATTTCGGAAGACCTTCCTTGGACTCATAATCCGTTGGCCGCAGGTTCGAGTCCTGCTGGGCCCACCATCGATCCGGTTGTGAAAGTTCAACTTCTCCTTTGAGCGAGTAGGCATCATCTTCTCCCTGGATTTCATGCCGGACCCTTCTTCAACCTCATATCCTGCAGCAAACCAGACCGTCCGATACCCTTTGCTAAGCCTTGCGATGCTCCGGAATCCCCTGCGAAGAATACCCCTTCGTGCCTTTTCATGGGCTTACCAGCACGCTTGACGGCGACTCGATCTGATATCTCGCCCACGCCTGGCTGCTCGGGTTTGAATATCTCGCCAAACCGGTAACCAGCCCCTTATGGGAGCCAAAAGCAAACTCGCTGGCGCGTTTTGCGGCGACACCGATCAACGGGGTACGTCATCAGAGAGACCCCCACGCGGAAGCCTGCTCTCGGGCGTGGGGATGATGGATTACAGTCTTGAACTGGCCGGGTACGAGACCGCCTTTCACGTCGAGATCGACCCCTATGGGCTGGCGGCGCTGGGCGCTGCAAAACCCGGCTGGGCGTTGCCGTGAGAACCGGTTGGGGCTATGCTACGGGTGGGCCGTGGGGTAATAATGGAATTTCCAGCTTGCGCCCCTGCGAGCGCCGAGCGGGGAGTCTTGAGCAGTGAACCCGGCGCTCGCCTGGCAGGCAACGCGCTAAAGCTCGTTGCGCAGGAGAACCTCAATTCCTTCAGAGATTTCACAGCCGGACGTAAGGAAGAAACCTCGCCAGCCGCTAGGCTGGGGCGGATTGCTGAGTGCGGCGCTCAGTACGCTTGTGGTTGCGATGTTGCTCGGGCCCACGGCGCGCGCGCGGCAATCCAAGGATTTGCGGCCACAGGGATACGTCAACGACTTTGCCGGAGTGATCAATCCGGCAACGCAGCAGGAGCTGACCGCCCTCTGCGCCGAAGTCGATCAGAAGGCGCAGGCGCAAATTGCCGTGGTAACGGTGAAGTCGCTCGAGGGCAAGCCGATTGACGAGTACTCGATTGACCTGGCGACGCGCTGGGGCATCGGACCCAAGCAGAAAGACCGCGGCGTAATGATTCTCCTGGCGCCCAACGAGCATCGCTATCGCTTTGAGGTGGGATACGGCCTGGAGCCGATTTTGCCGGACGGCCTGGTGGGTGATTTCGGGCGCCAGGCGAGGCCGCTGCTGCGCACTGGAGACTATAGCGGGGCGCTCCTGCTGATGACCCGGCGGGTGGCGGCGGTGATAGCCAAAGACCGCGGCGTCACGCTCAGCGCGCTTAGCGGGCAGCCGCCCAGTCCGCCCGCAAGCGAGGCGGAAGCCCCGCCGGGGCCCGGGCAGAACCTTCTGGGGCTTCTGCCCATTTTGTTCTTTCTGGCCTTCCCGCTGCTGGGCCTGCTTATGCGCCTGCTGGGCGGGAGCCGCCGGTACGGCCGCGGGCACAGCGCCTGGTGGTGGATCGGTCCCTGGTTTCTGGGCGGAATGGGCGGCGGCTGGCGCGGCGGCTCGTGGGGCGGCGGCGGATTCGGTGGCGGGGGAGGGTTCGGAGGATTTGGCGGCGGGTCGTTTGGCGGAGGCGGAGCGAGCGGAAGCTGGTAGGCTGGAGCGGAAACCATGGAAAAATTGCTGGCGGAGTTCGAGGAGAAGTTAAAGGTCGCAGCGGGCAAAAACCTGAGAGCCCTTGTGCTTTTTGGTTCGGCGGCGCGCGGGGAATATCACGCGCGGCACTCCGACTTGAACCTGCTCTTGCTGCTGGAGCGGGCCGGTGCGGACGATCTTGAAGCGCTGCATGAATCGGTGGCGTGGTGGGAGCGAAAGAAATTTCCCGCGCCGCAGATCTTTACCCTGGAGGAACTGCGCGCTTCGGCGGATATTTTCGCAATCGAACTGCTCGACATGAAGGCGCATCACCGAATGATTTATGGCGAAGACTTCTTCGAGCAACTGGCCGTGCCCATGGAACTCCACCGGCTTCAGGTGGAACGCGAGCTGCGCACGAACTGGGTCAAGCTGCGGCGGGGAATCCTGCTGGCGCCGCCCAAAGATCGTGTGCGGACCGCTTTGATGGACGCTTCCGTGTCCACGTTTGTCACGCTCTTCCGGCACGCTCTGATTGCGCTCGGCGAGGAGCCTCCGTCCGGCCGGCGGGAAGTTGTGGCGCAGATCGCGCGGCTGGTGGGGGCGCGCCCGGACGCCTTTGAATCCGTGCTCGAAACGCGTGAAGGGAAGCGCCCGGCCCGCGAACTCAACGCGCGGGAAACTTTGCGGGGATACTTGGAACTGGTCGAGCGGGTGACGGAGGAAGTGGACCGCCGGCTGGCGGGCGGCGCCTGAACGGCTGCGGAATCCCCCACAGAGGTTTTCATCCTGAGCGAAGCGAAGGACCTGTTTTGCGCAGTTTGCCTGAGCGGACAAAAATAGGTTCCTCGCTGCGTTCGGAATGACGGAGCGAAAAGCCCGGCACGGAAACGACGCGCTGAGCACGACGCGCCGGCAGTTGTAGCGCGGGGCTGGTTGTTTAGCCTTGCAGCTTTTCGCAACACAGAACCCACAACGTTCGAAGATGAACGTTGTGGTGCAAGGCCGGGTGCCGGCCGCTTCATTATTGCGGAGGAGTAAGATGAAAAAAGTCTGGATCGCGCTGGGAGTGGTGGTGTTGATCGTTGTCATTTTCGGCGGCATGTACGTCAGCGCGCGAAACACCATGGTGCGGAAGAACGAAACCATCAAGTCAGACTGGGCGCA
>Ga0307373_10015720_pt1 | contig 10251 bp, 10 predicted proteins | sample OX2MG_FD_202534 | JGI IMG/M metagenome (GOLD analysis project Ga0307373, IMG submission 202534) | Soil microbial communities from Risofladan, Vaasa, Finland - OX-2 | ecosystem: Environmental > Terrestrial > Soil > Coastal area > Acid sulfate soil | place: Finland: Risofladan, Vaasa | collected...
TGTCCAGCGATACGCCGCATGACAATGGTGCCTGGCGTTCCCGGTTGGGTCAGCAAAACCGGGGTGAATTGCTCGGTGTGCCCCTGCCCGTTCGATTCGATCAGCACGCTGCGCTCGCGGCCGATTTCCGCATCAAGATGGCGGCGCAGGGTAAGCGCGCCGCGTGCCCGCAAGCGCCGCGCCCGTTCCTTGACGATGGCGCGGTCGAGTTGCGGCATGCGCGCCGCCGGCGTTCCTGGCCGCGGCGAAAACGGAAAGACATGCAGATGCGTCAGCCCGCAATCGTCGATCAGATCGAACGAGTTTTTGAACATGGCTTCGGTTTCGGTCGGAAAGCCGGCGATGATGTCGGCACCAAAGACCATCTCCGGCCGCAGCCGCCGCAAAGTCTCGCAGAAGGTGATTGCGTCGTGGCGCGTGTGCCGGCGCTTCATGCGCTTGAGGATGAGGTCATCGCCGGCCTGCAACGACAGATGCAGATGCGGCATCATCCGCGCATCGTCGGCAAAGGCATCAATCAGCGCGCGGTCGGCCTCTACCGAATCGATTGACGACAGCCGGAGCCGCTTGAGTTCCGGCACATGCTTGAGGATTTGCCGCACCAGCGTCCCGAGCTTTGGCGCTCCCGGTAGGTCGGCGCCATAACTCGTGACGTCGACGCCGGTGAGCACGATTTCGCCATAGCCGTTGGCGACGAGGCGCCGCACATCGTCGACCACCGCGCCCATCGGCACGGAGCGCGAATTGCCGCGGCCATACGGGATGATGCAAAAGGTGCAGCGATGGTCGCAGCCGTTCTGCACTTGCACGAAAGCGCGCCAGCGGCCGGTGAAACCCTCAATCAAATGCGCGGCCGTTTCCCTGACCGCCATGATGTCGTTGACCAGCGTCTTCGGCGCGTTCGCGAGGCCAAAAGTATGGGCCTGCTTCCACGCCGCTGCGTTGAGCTTTTCGGCGTTACCGAGGACGCCGTCGGTCTCGGGCATCGCAGCGAAAGTGTGCGGCTCGGTTTGCGCCGCGCAGCCGGTGACGACGATTTTAGCCTGCGGACGTTCGCGGCGGAGCGCCCGGATGGTCTGCCGCGCCTGCCGCACTGCTTCGGCGGTAACGGCGCACGTGTTGACCACGACGGTATCGGCAAAGCCGGCGCGCTCCGCTTCGCGGCGAATCACTTCGGATTCGGCAACATTGAGCCGGCAGCCGAAGGTGACCACCTCGACACTCATCGGATTACGCGCCCGCGCCGGCAAACAGCGCGGCGTCGAAACGTCCGTTGTGCTCGTATTCGGCCGGACCGGTCATCAGCACGTGATCGTCGGCTTGCCGCCATTCGATCGTGAGATCGCCGCCCGGCACCGTCACCGTCACCTTGCGGCCGGTCCGGTTAAGCCGCGCCGCAGCGACGGCGGCCGCACACGCGGCCGACCCGCAGGCCTTGGTCAGACCGGCGCCGCGTTCCCAGGTGCGAATGATGACGCGATCGCGTGCCGGTGTCGCCGCCAAGGAGATGTTGGCACGCTCCGGAAACAGCGGATGATGTTCGAGCTGCGGCCCGATCATGTGCAAATCGTAGGCTTGCGGATCGTCGACCCAAAAAATGGCGTGCGGATTGCCCATACTCACCGCCGACGGGGAACGCAAGATCGGCGAATCAGGCGGCCCGAATGAAAGGTCGATGGTGCGCGTGTCGGGTATTTCCTGCGCCAGCGGGATTTCATCCCAGCGAAAGCGCGGCCTGTCCATATCGACCGTAAACAAATCGCCGTTGCGCCAGCAGGAAACCAGCCCGGCGGTGGTCGCGAATTCGAGCTTCGCCTTGCCGGTCTCCGCGCTGATGATGGAAGCGACGCAACGCATCCCGTTGCCGCAGGCGCCGGCCTCCGAGCCGTCGTTGTTGAAGATGCGGATCGACGCGTCCGTCACGGCGGTGCCCGGATAAAGCGCCATCAGTTGATCGTAAGGCTCCTGGCGCGCGGCAACACGCGCTTCGTTGGCGGCGATCTCACCCGGCGAGCGGCGGAGATCGACAATCACGATCTCGTTGCCGAGACCGTTCATCTTGATGAAATCCTTGCCCGCCAATGTGCTCATGATAATGCCCGAATGTGTGGGACTTATATGAGGTGTTGGGGCTCCTGCGCCAGTATCCGTAAGGGCGGCAGCGCGGCGGCCGTGCTAGAATCAAACCGGGCGAAATACGCCCAGGGTCGGCATCAAAAACCGCCTCGCACACGGGAGAGTCTGAATGTTCCGCCGTTTTGCGCTCGGCATCACGCTCGTCGCCGCAACCCTCACCGCAGCCGCGTTGCAAACGTCCCAAGCGCAGAAAATGGCGCCGCCGGCGCCGTCTTCGACCGACAAACCCAACGCTGCACCGGCCGCGCCGAGTGCGGCAACGGCCCAGCCGGGAGATCCGTTCGGCGAGGATACAACGCTGACCGCCAGGCCAATGGTTTACGTGAAGGGCACCGGCAATTGGGACAACGCGTTCGAGACTATAACCAAATCGCTCAAAACGGTGAAAGCCTATGTCGATAAGGAAGGGCTAAAAGTCGACGGCCAGCCGATGACGCTGTTCATCGCCACCGACGACACCGGCTTTCAATATGAAGCAGCCATTCCGGTTGCCGAGCCGCCGAAGACTCCGCCGCACGGCGACATCGCGGTCGGTACGTCGCCGGAAGGCCGTGCGCTTAAATTCGTCCATCGCGGGTCGTATGACGGCCTCGACAACACCTACGAGGCGATCACCAATTATCTCGACGAGCACCGGCTCGAGGCCAAAGACATGTTCATCGAACAATATCAAACTGACCCGATGACGACGAACGAGGACCATCTGGTCGTCAATGTCTATGTGATGGTGAAGTAAGCCACCGGGCGGATCACAACTCCCACACTTGCCCAGGCTGCAAGACGCGGAAACGCTGGGCGGGAATTCCCGCATCCACCAACGCCTCGGACAACGCGTCGCGCGGCGCGTCGATTGCTTCATCGGTAAGCTGGAATGTTCCGTGGTGGTGTGCGAGTGCATGCTCGGCGCCGCAATCGATGAAGGCCCGCACCGACTCGGCGGGATTCATATGCTGATCGCGCATGAACCAGCGCGGCTCGTAAGCTCCGATCGGCAGAATGGCGAGACGCAACGGACCATAACGTTGGCGGACGGCGAGGAAATGCCGCCCCTCACCGTAGCCGGAATCGGCGACGAAATAGATTCGTCCGCTCGGTGTCTCGATCACGAACGATGCCCATAGCGCCATATTGCGGTCGGAGAGACTGCGCGCCGACCAGTGACCGGTCGGCACCGGTGTGACCGCAACGCCGCTCCCGATCTCGACCCGATCGTGCCAGTCATGACCTTGAACCGCGATAGCGGGATCGCGATTGCGCATGATCGTGTCGTTGCCGAGCGGCGTGATTACGCGTGGACGGTGCGCGGACGCAAGTCGCGAAAGCGTTCGCACGTCGAGATGATCGTAGTGGGCGTGCGACACCAGTACGACGTCGATTGGCGGCAGATCGGTAAAGGCGATGCCGGGATCATTGACCCGCTTCGGCCCGACGAAACGGAACGGAGAGGCGCGCGCCGACCACACCGGATCGAGCAGGATATTGAGACCAGCGGCCTGGATCAGAAAGCTCGCGTGGCCGATGTAACTGATACGCCACCCGGCGCCGGTTATCCGCTCCGGCGGGTGGTCGGCATAAGGCGAGGGCGCCCAGGACGGCCACTTGGCCCTGGTCCCGCGAAAATGCCGATCCCGCATCCAACGCAACAAGTCCGGCCGGCCTTTCGGCGGCGCGGCGTTGGGATCGAAAAACCGCTCGCCATCGAAGTGATCGGAGATGGGACCGTTGTAATAGCGCGACATTTACGCCCTTCTATACGGCCTGACGCCTCCGGCAAGGCAGCATTGGCGCGGTTGACGGAACCGGGCTCTAGACCTATTTTCCGTCCACTTTCGAATAAGACCTGACGTTCTTGGAATCGCCGACCGGCCCATGAGACCGGAGGCACCCGCCCGACAGCGCGATGCGCCCTCGGGCGTCATTCGTCATTGCCGGACTTGATCCGGCGATCCAGGCAGCGGTGAGGCTGCATGGATACCCGGTCAAGCCCGGGCGTGACGCAGACTATGGGAAGCGCATGTTCGACAGTCTTTCTGAGCGTCTGAATGCCGTCCTCGATCGCCTGACCCGGCGCGGTGCGCTGTCGGAAGGCGACGTCGATGCCGCACTACAAGAAGTGCGGCGCGCGCTCGTTGAAGCCGACGTCGCCCTCGACGTCGCCCGCGCCTTCACTGACGAAGTGAAAAAGCACGCCGTCGGCGTCGAAGTGATCAAATCGGTCACCCCCGGCCAGATGGTAGTGAAGATCGTGCACGATCAGCTGGTCGAGACGCTGGGATCGACTGCGCAGCCGATCGACCTCAATGCGCCGGCACCGGTCGTCATCATGATGGTCGGGCTGCAAGGCTCGGGCAAAACCACCACAACCGCCAAAGTCGCCAAGCGCCTCACCGACACGCAAAAGCGCAAAGCGCTGATGGTCTCGCTCGACACGCGCCGGCCGGCGGCCATGGAGCAACTCGCCATACTCGGACAACAGACCGGCATCGACACGCTGCCGGTCATTGCCGGGCAAACGCCGGTACAGATTGCCGCTCGCGCGCTGCAAGCGGGCCGGCTTGGCGGGTATGACATCGTCCTGCTCGATACCGCCGGGCGGCTGACGCTCGACGAGGCGATGATGAACGAAGCGGCCGAGGTGCGCCGCGCCGCGTCGCCCCACGAAGTGCTTCTCGTCGCCGACTCGCTCACCGGCCAAGACGCGGTCAATCTCGCGCGCAGCTTCGATGAGCGCGTGGGCTTGACCGGCATCGTCCTCACCCGCGTCGACGGCGACGGCCGCGGCGGCGCCGCGCTGTCGATGCGCGCAGTAACCGGCAAGCCGATCAAGCTCCTCGGCACCGGCGAAAAACTCGACGCCATTGAGGATTTTGACCCGGCGCGCGTCGCCGGCCGCATCCTCGGCATGGGCGACATCATCGCGCTGGTGGAAAAAGCGCGGACGACGATCGACGTCGAGCAAGCCGCGCGCGTCGCCGAGAAGATGCGCAAGGGCGCCTTCGATCTTGCCGATCTGCGTGGACAGCTGGCACAGATGAAAAATATGGGCGGCATGAGCAGCCTGATGAGCATGTTGCCGGGCGTCGCCAAGATCAAAAATCAAATCGCTGAAAAAAATCTCGACGAAACGGTGCTCAAGCGACAAATGGCGATCATCGATTCGATGACGCCGGCCGAACGGCGCAATCCCGATCTACTCAAGGCGAGCCGCAAGCGCCGCATCGCCGCCGGCTCCGGCACCCGGCCGGAGGACATCAACCGGCTCCTGAAAATGCATCGCACCATGGCCGACATGATGAAGGCGATGGGCGGCGGCAAGCGCGGACCAATGGCCGGGCTCGCCAACATGCTTGGCTTTGGCGGCGTGCCGAGTCCCGAGCAAATGGCGGACCTCGCCAAGAAGATGCCGGGCGGCGGCGGCCTGCCGCCGAATTTGCCCGGTCTTCCCGGCGGATTTCCGGGTCTCGGTCCTAAGCTGCCCGGCGGCCTGCCGCCGAATTTGCCCGGTCTTCCCGGCAGATTTCCGGGTCTCGGTCCCAAGCTGCCCGGCGGCCTGCCGCCGGGATTCCCGGGCTTTGGAAAGAAGAAGTGATGTACGCGCAACCACACGAAAGATTTTCTGCCGTGGTGGCACTACAGCCCGAGGCCACCAGCGCATTTGCACACGCCGTCGGCGATACAAATCCTTTGCATCATGATGCCGAAATCGCAGCCAATTCACGCTTTGGCCGGCTGCTCGCGAGCGGACCGCAGACAACGGCACATCTGCTGGCGCTGACCGCGTCGCACTTCTCCAAACGCGGCGCGATGCTTGGGTTGGAATTCTGGGTCCGGTTCCGACGGCCGGTTTATGCCGACGAAACCATCACCCTGGAATGGCTGGTCGTATCGGTGAAGCACAATCCTCGGCTCGGCGGCGACGTTATCGATTTGCGCGGCCGTGTCCGCAAAGAAACCGGCGAGACCGCCGTCGGTGCTAAAGGCCGCGTTTTAGTCCGCGAGAAATTCTGAATTTAATCAGCGAAAGGAAAAGACAATGCCCGTTGTAATCCGTATGGCCCGCGCCGGAACCAAGAAGCGGCCGTTTTATCATATCGTTATCGCCGACAGCCGCGCGCCGCGCGACGGCCGCTTCATCGAACGCCTTGGCTATTTCAATCCGCTGTTGCCGAAGGACAAGCCCGAGCGTCTCAAGCTCGATCTCGACAAGGTCAAGGCCTGGATGGCCAAGGGTGCGCAGCCGTCCGACCGCGTGATGCGCTTCCTTGATGCCGCCGGCATCGCCAAGCGCGAGAAGCGCAACAACCCGCAGCGCGCCGTCCCGCGCAAAGAGCGCAAGGCGAAAGAAGAAGCGGCCAAGGCCGCGGCAAGCGCTGCTCCCGCCGCAGCCGCAGCGCCGGCAGCAGGCGCTGCTCCGACCGCGGACGCCGCACCGCCGGCCGCCTGACAAAACGAGACATGGCGGTCGCGCGCATCTGTCTCGGACAAATCGGCGCCGCTCATGGCGTGCGCGGCGAGGTGCGGTTGCGCTCGTTCACCGCCGAGCCGGAAGCGATCGCGCGCTACGGCCCGCTCGCGACCGAAGACGGCCGCGTGTTCGAGATCGAGACGATGCGCCCGGCCAAGGATCACTTCGTCGCCAAGCTTGCCGGCATCGGTGACCGCGATGCCGCGGAACGACTGGCGAACCTCAAGCTTTATGTCCCGCGCGAACGCCTGCCCGAGCCGACCGAGGCCGACGAGTTCTATCACGCCGATCTGGTCGGGCTTACGGTTGTCGACAGCGACGGCAAGACGCTCGGCACTGTCGTCGCGATTCAGAATTTCGGCGCCGGCGATTTGGTCGAGGTGAAGCCGGATAACGACGACCGGACACAGCTCGTGCCATTCGACGCCACCAACGTGCCGGCAGTCGATATCGCCGCAGGCAGGATCGTCGTGATCCTGCCGGAAGAACGCTAGTGGAGCGGATTTAACATTCGCTACCCCCCTAGCGGCAGCCTCGTGAAGCGAATGTCAAATCCAAAGCTCCACTAAGGCTCATATTTGCTAGTGGTCCTTTTGATTCTAACATTCGCATGAGAAGCTGCCGAATACGGATGCGAATGTTAGAATCGGACCACTAGCGGCAAACTCGTGAAGCGAATGTCAAATCCAAAGCTCCACTAAGACTCATACTTGCTAGTGGTCCTTTTGATTCTAACATTCGTATGAGAAGCTGCCGAATCCGGATGCGAATGTTAGAATCGGACCACTAGCGATGTGGCGCGCGAGCGTTCTTACTATCCTGCCGGATATTTTCCCGGGGCCCTTGAGCGCGAGCCTCGCCGGCCAGGCGCTGGCAGCAAAGGCGTGGTCGCTCGACGTCGTCGACATTCGCAATTTCACCACCGACAAGCATCGCACGGTGGACGACACGCCGGCCGGTGGCGGCCCCGGCATGGTGATGAAAGCCGATGTGTTGGCACATGCCATCGACGCGACCGCGACCGCGACCGACGCGCGCCCGCGCCTCGTCCTCTCGCCACGCGGCGCGCCGCTGACCCAGGCGCGCGTCGAAGCCCTGGCTCAAGCGCCCGGCGTCGTGTTGGCTTGCGGCCGATTCGAAGGCATCGACGAACGGGTGATCGCCGGACGCGGCCTGGAAGAGGTCTCGATCGGCGATTACGTGCTGTCCGGCGGCGAACTCGCGGCCATGGTGCTGATCGACGGCTGCGTACGGCTGTTGCCGGACGTCATGGGCGATGAGGCCTCGCGCACCGAGGAGAGCTTCAATGAAGGATTGCTGGAATACCCGCACTACACCCGCCCGCAGATCTGGGAGGGCCGCGCCATTCCCGAGGTGTTGCTGTCGGGCGATCACGCCAAGATCGCCGCCTGGCGGCGCGCCGAGGCCGAGAGGCTGACGAGGGAGCGCCGGAGCGATCTGTGGAGCGCCTTTTTGGCCCGGTTTCGCGGCTCGCAGACGGGCTGACCGGAAGGTGACAAAGCCGGCGGGGTAGCGTAGAAGCTCGCCGAACCCGCTTAGCCCCTGGCTGATCGTGCGCCCGAAGCGCCGCCGTTGGAGAATTTGCCATGAACTTGCTCAAACAGCTCGAAAACGAACAGGTGGCCAAGCTCACTGCCGGCAAGGTAATCCCCGACTTTCAGCCGGGCGATACGCTGATCGTCAACGTCAAAATCGCCGAGGGCGAACGCAGCCGTGTCCAAGCCTATGAAGGTGTGTGCATCGGCCGCGCTGGCTCCGGCCTGAACGAGAATTTCACCGTCCGCAAGATTTCCTACGGCGAGGGCGTCGAGCGCGTCTTCCCACTTTATGCGCCGATGATCGACTCGATCAAGGTGGTGCGAAAAGGCCAAGTGCGCCGCGCCAAGCTCTATTATCTGCGCGGACGTCGCGGCAAATCGGCCCGCATCGTCGAGCGTCAGGAGCACGGCGGGCAGGCCGGAACCGCCGCTGCGAGGAGTAAGACGGCGGAGTAGTCAATGGCGAAGGCGCGTACGCTCTACGACAAAATCTGGGACGATCACCTCGTCGACGAACAGCCGGACGGCACCTGCCTCATCTATATCGACCGGCACCTCGTGCATGAGGTGACAAGCCCGCAGGCCTTCGAAGGCTTGCGGCTCGCCGGCCGCAAAGTGCATGCGCCAAACCAGACGTTGTGCGTGGTCGATCACAACGTGCCGACGACCGATCGCCGGCAAAAAAATCCCGATCCCGAGAGCGCGGCGCAGATCGCTTACCTGGCCGAGAACGCCAAGCTGTTCGGGCTCGAATATTTCAACGAATTCGACAAGCGCCAGGGCATCGTCCACATCATCGGGCCGGAACAAGGCTTTACGCTGCCCGGCGTGACGCTGGTTTGCGGCGACAGCCATACCGGCACGCACGGCGCGTTCGGCGCACTCGCTTACGGCATCGGCACGTCCGAGGTCGAGCACGTGCTGGCGACGCAGACGCTGATCCAGAAGAAATCGAAGAATATGCGGGCGATCGTCGACGGCAAGCTGCCGGAAGGCGTCACCGCCAAAGACATCATCCTCGGCATCATCGGCGAGATCGGCACCGCCGGCGGCACCGGCTACGCGCTCGAATATGCCGGCGAAGCAATCTCGGCGCTGTCGATGGAAGGCCGCATGACCATCTGCAACATGTCGATAGAAGCCGGCGCCAAAGCAGGCTTCATGGCGCCGGACCAAAAAGCTTACGACTATTTGAAGGATCGCCCCAAATCGCCGCAAGGCAAGGCGTGGGACGAAGCGCGGCGCTATTGGGATACTTTGCGTTCCGAAGACGGCGCGCATTTCGACCGCGAAATCCGGCTCGATGCCGCGCAGCTTCCGCCGCTTGTCACTTGGGGCACCAATCCCGAGCAAGTTGTTTCAATCACCGGCCGGGTGCCGCGGTTCCAAGACATTGCCGACGCCAACAAGCGAGAGGCCGCCGAGCGCTCGCTCGCTTATATGGGTTTGCAAGGCGGCGAGAAGATCGCCGACATCGCGCTCGACCGCATTTTCATCGGCTCGTGCACCAACGGCCGCATCGAGGATTTGCGGGCGGCGGCGCTGGTGGTCGACGGCAAGAAAGTGCATTCCAACATCAAGAACGCGATGATCGTTCCCGGCTCCGGTTTGGTGAAAGAGCAAGCCGAGGCGGAAGGATTGGACAAGATCTTCGTCAAGGCCGGCTTCGAATGGCGCGAGCCCGGTTGCTCGATGTGTCTCGCCATGAATCCGGACAAGCTTTCGCCGGGCGAGCGTTGCGCCTCGACCTCAAATCGCAACTTCGAGGGCCGGCAGGGCTACAAGGGCCGCACCCATCTGGTGTCGCCGGCCATGGCCGCCGCCGCCGCCATCGCCGGGCATTTCGTCGACGTGCGTGAGTGGAACTGAACCTGCGAAAGCGGCAATAAACCCAGACGTCGCTCTCAACTTCGGCTGCACTCAAATGTCTAGACTAGTGGAGCGGATTTAACATTCGCTACCCACCTAGTACCTCTGCACAGGGATTATGACTCGTTGAGTGGGGTTGGGTAAGCGCGGGCCATTTTGGCGCGAGCTTTTTCCGGCGTGAACATCCATTTTATACGCGCACCACTTTTATTTCTTTGGCGC
>Ga0307373_10015721_pt1 | contig 10251 bp, 6 predicted proteins | sample OX2MG_FD_202534 | JGI IMG/M metagenome (GOLD analysis project Ga0307373, IMG submission 202534) | Soil microbial communities from Risofladan, Vaasa, Finland - OX-2 | ecosystem: Environmental > Terrestrial > Soil > Coastal area > Acid sulfate soil | place: Finland: Risofladan, Vaasa | collected...
CCGTGCCGTCGCTCACGACGGCGACCGTATTGCGCTTGATGGTGTACTGGAACGCCTTGTCGGGATCGTCCTTGATCGCGGTGCAGACTCGCGCCACGCCCGGCGTGTAGGTCATCGAGAGGTCATCTCTCGTCTTCAGCGGGTGCTTGTTGCGCTGTTCGATCTTGCCGCCGACGTGCAACAGGAACGTGCGGTCGGTGGTGTCGATCACCTCGACCCCCTGCAGCTCGCCGATCGCTGCAAGGATGCGGTTCCAGTGTTCGCGGTTTTGGGCGTCGATCACGATGTCCCGCACGCTGTGCCCCGCGCCCGCCTCGACGAGGTCCACGGCAATCACCATCCCGCCCTGCTCGCCGATCGCGCCGGTCACCTCTCCGAGCATGCCCTGTCCCTCGTCGATCTTGACGCGGATCGTCAGGCGGTATTGGGCGCTCGGGGTGATGCTCATGGACGAGGCAGGTTATCTGCTTAGCCATGACGGGCTCCTAATAGCCCTAATAGAGTGCCCTCCGTGGAGCGCCGCCTGTTTCTGATCGATGGTCCAAGCCTCGTCTATCGGGCCTTCTATGCGCTGCCCGAGTCGATTGCGACGTCCACGGGCGAGCCTACGAACGCGATCTTCGGGTTCGCCTCCATGCTCGTGAAGATCGTCACCGACTTCGGCGTGGTGCCGACGATGGTCGCCTGGGACGCGGGCAGCTCCGGGCGCACCGAGCTGTTCGCCGACTACAAGGCCGGGCGCCGCTCGCGGCCGGATCTTCTCAAGATGCAATGGCCCGCCATGGGGCCGCTCGTCGAGGCGTTCGGCTATCGCAACGTCACGGTCGACGGCTATGAGGCCGACGACGTGATCGCCTCGCTTTGCGAGCAGGCTCGCTCGGCTGGGGTGCCGGTGACGATCGTCACCGGCGACCGTGACGTCTTTCAGCTGATCGACGAGAAGGGCCTCGTTCAGGTGATGGCAACCGCGCGGGGAATCACCGAGACAAAGGTGTACGACCACCAGGCCGTCATCGATCGCTACGGGATCCCGCCCGAGCTGATCCCGGACTTTTATGGGCTGAAGGGGGACACGTCCGACAACATCCCCGGGATTCCCGGCATCGGCGAGAAGACCGCCGCTGAGCTGATCTCCAAGTACGGCTCGCTCGAGGGCGTGCTCTCGCACGTGCGAGAGATAGGCGGCCCGAAGCGAAAGCAGGCGCTGATCGACAATGCGGAGAACGCGCGCATGTCGAAGGCGCTCGCGACCGCCAAGCGCGATGTCGATGTCAGCTTCGATCTCAAGACCGAGGCCTCCCGCGAGCCGGACCGCTCGCAATTGCGTGAGGTCTTTCGGCGCTATGAGCTGCGCGACCCTCTCCGCCGTCTGGAAGAGGCCCTCGGCGAGGCGGAGCTCGCAAGGGCGGCGTCTGAGGGCGAGATAACGCTCACCGCGCGCCTGCGCGAGGGCACATCCGCCGATATCGCCTCACTGAAGAGGACCGGCGGGGACGCGACTGAGGAGCTGTACGTGGTGGTGCGCTCTGTCTCGGCGCCGGAGGGCGAGCTGTTCGCGGAAGGCTTGCCTTTTCGCTTTGCGGCGACCGCCGACCCGCCGCCGGCCGGGGTGTTGAGTGGCAGCAAGGCCGTCGCCCAGGCGGTCCGTGCGACTGTGCTGGTCGGCGACTGCTCCTCTCCCGAGGAGATCGTCGCCGCGTGCGCAGAGCGCGCCGTTGTGACACACGACGCGAAGGCGCTGGGGGTCGTGCCATCGGGTCTCGTGCACGACACCCTGCTCGGCGCCTACCTGCTCGAGCCTGCGCGGCGCGGCTATCCCTTTGCGGAGCTGTGCGAAGAGCGCGGCTTTGCAACGAGCCTCGAGGACCAGACCGCGGCGCAGGCGCTGCTTCTGAGCGCTCTGGCGGCATGGCAGCGCGAGCAGATCGCAGCACGCGATCTAGACAGCGTGATGCGCGACATCGAGCTGCCGCTCGTGTCGGTGCTGCGCGAGATGGAGGTGCTCGGCGTGCGCTTGAACCTCGAGCGGCTGCGTGACATCACAACGCGAATACGCGAGGAGATCGCCACCCTCGAGCAGGACATCTACGCGCTTGCCGGCGAGGAGTTCACGATCGGCTCGCCCGCCCAGCTGGGCGAGATCCTGTTCGTGAAGCTCGGCCTCTCGCGCAAGCGGCGCGGCAAGACCGGCTTCTCGACCGATGCGCGCGTGCTCCAGGCTATCCGCGATGAGCATGAGATCGTCCCCAAGATCGAGCGCTGGCGCGAGCTCTCGACGCTGATCAAGACGTATCTCGACGTGCTGCCATCGCTTGCTGACGAGCACTCGCGAATTCACACCACCTTCCTTCAGACCGTCGCCCAGACAGGCCGTCTGTCGAGCACCAACCCGAACATGCAGAACGTCCCGATCCGCACGCCGCTCGGCCGGGAGATCCGCGGCTGCTTCGAGGCCGAGGACGGCAACGTGCTGATGTCGGTCGACTATTCCCAGATCGAGCTGCGCGTGCTCGCGCACGTCGCGCAGGAGCCGGTGCTCGAGGAGATCTTCCAGCGCGGCGAGGACGTCCATACCGCGACGGCCTCGCAGGTGTTCGAGGTCTCACCCGAGCAGATCGATCCCGGCATGCGCGCAAAGGCGAAGATGATCAACTACGGGATCGTCTACGGGCTGTCGGACTTCGGTCTCGCCGACCGCCTCAACATCCCGCTCGAGGAGGCCAAAGCGTTCATCGACGCCTACATGGAGCGCTTCCCCGCGGTGGCCAAGTTCATCACCGACACGATCGAGCAGGCCAAGGAGGATGGTCACGTAAAGACCCTGTGGGGTCGCCGGCGACAGATACCGGAGCTGCGGGCTCGCAACTTCCAGGTGCGCACGCTCGGCGAGCGTCTCGCCGTCAACACCGTCATTCAGGGCACGGCTGCCGACATCATCAAGCTCGCGATGGTCCGCTGTCACGCCGCGCTCGACGAGAGCGGCCTCGAGACCAAGCTCATCCTTACGATCCACGACGAGCTGCTGTTCGAAGCCCCGCCTTCGGAGGTCGAGGCCGCGCGTGAGCTGATCGAGCGCGAGATGTGCGGGGTGTGGGAGCACTCGCCGCCGCTGGCGGTCGACGTCGGGATCGGGCACAACTGGCTGGAGGCGAAGTGACGCGCGCACACGGGCGCTCGCGTTCCCAGCGCGAGCGCGGCGGCGCGGGCAGGCCGCTGGAGGCGAAGTGACGCGCGCGCTGGCGGTGGCGCTCGCGGCGATCGCGGGCGTGCTCGTGGGCATGCAGGCGCCGATCAACTCGCGTCTCGGGCGCACCATCGGCAGCGTCCAGGCAGCAACTTTCTCGTTCGTGGCGGGAACGATCGCCCTTGCGATCGTCGCATCGCTGTTCTACGGCGGCCTCGGCAGCTTCGGGCAGGTGGGCAAGGCGCCGTGGTGGGCGCTCGTTGGCGGCCTGCTGGGCGCCGTCTACGTCACCGTGGCGATCCTCACCGTGCGCACGCTGGGCGTGAGCGGCCTCACGGCGATCGTCATCGCGGGCCAGCTCGCAGCCGCGGTCGCGATCGACCGCTTCGGCCTGCTCGGCATCGCCAAGCAGCCGATCGGCGCCACCCGGATCTCCGGGCTCGTGCTGCTCGTGATCGGGGCGCTGCTGGTGGTGCGGCGTTAGCGTGCCGGCGCTACGTGCCGGCACGCCCGTCGACGATCCATGCCGCCAGTAGCGGGTCGGTCAGGCGGTAGCCGGACCGGGTGGAAGTGTCCTCAGCTATCTCGCCACGATCCCGCAATCCATGTACGGCCATGTTGACAGCGCCGCCGCGTGAGCCCCCGTGGCGGCGGCCGGCGGCGTAGAGGGCCGTTGTGTTCTCGGCGATCCCCGTCAGGACACGCCGGTTACTAGTCGACAGGGCAGTCCAGGTAGTGCGCAGCTCGTCGCTCACTTGATGAATTGCGTTCTCATAAGCGGCCCGCCACGTCTCTTCGGTCGCGCTCTCTCCCGCAGGGGTCAGCTCCCACACGGTATGGGCAAGCAGCATCGTCCGCTGCGGATGTCCTTGGGCGAGCGCGAGTAGTGGATCGAGCGCCATGCCAATGTCGCGCTCCGTGCGCTGGAAGCGAGCCGCTATGTAGACAGCGACGTCTTCGGCCATTAGTGGCGGCAACTCGACCGGAGCAGCCTGACCGTAGAAGGCTCGACGGGGATTGGCGAACAATTCGCGCATCATGCCGACGTGCGAGCCGGCGAATATATAGCTGGCGGCATCGCCATGGTGTTGGATCTCTGAGCGGATCACCGCGTCAGCGCGGTCCGTCGCGACGAGGACATCCTGAAACTCGTCGAAGATGACAAGCGTGCGTGTGCCGTGGCGCTCGTGCAGGCGGCGCGGTAGTGCGAGCCGGTCGAGCAGCGGCGACTCGGCCTGAGCTTCGAGTGTGACCTCGACGCTCCCTGGGAGGGGGCCGCCGCCGGCGCGTAGCGTAGGGCGCAGCATCCGTCTTGCGCCCGCGAACCAGCTCGCAAGCCGTCCCTCAAGCTGCTCGGCATACGCACGCTCGATGCGCTGGGAGATGTCGGCAAGGGTGAGCACGCCGAAGAAGTCGACGTAGACCGTCGCCCAGCCCACATCGCGAGTCTCGTGCATCACGCGCCGTAGCAGCGAAGTCTTGCCGAACCGACGTGGCGCCACGATCCGGCTGTTATTGGACTCGTCTGCGCGCCGAAGCAGCTTCTGCGTCTCGTCGTCGCGGTTGATGAGATCCTCGACCGGAACCGGCTCGCTATAGCGGAAGGGATTCATGCTCGCAATCATAGAGCAGTTTTGCTCGCAATCATAGAGCACTCCCTTTTCGGGGTTTTCATCTCGATCGCAATCCCGGGTGAGGCGTTGGCTGTCTCGCGCTTCGTGATCCTCAACCAACTTCGGCAAGCGCCTCTGCGAGCAGCCGTACGCCCTGCTCGATCGCGGGCTCAGAAAGATTGCCGTAACCGAGCAGCACACCCGGCGGGCCGTCCGCGGCGAAGCGGTGCAGCGCGAGCCCCTCGGCGCCCACGCCGCGCTCGCCGGCGGCGCGCAGCAGCTGTGACTCATCCACCTCGTCGGGCAGTCGCACGAGCTCGAACAGGCCGGCGTCGGCGCCTGACGCTCGCGTCTCGGGCAACCACCTTTCCACGGCGCCGAGCAGCGCGTCACGTCGCCGCTGGTATCGCAGCCGCATACGCCTTGTGTGCCGGTCGAGCTCTCCCCGCGCGATGAAGTCACCCAGCGCAAGCTGCCCGACGATCTCCGAGCCGCCGTCCTCGATCGTCTTGCCGGCGCTCAGCTCCCATGTGAGCCAGGAGGGCAGCAGCATCCAGCCGAGGCGCATGCCGGGGGCGAGACGCTTGCTGGCCGAGCCGATGTAGGCGATCCGCTCGGGAGCCAAGCCCTGCAAGGCACCGACGGCGACGCGGTCGTAGCGGTACTCGGAGTCGTAATCGTCCTCGACGATCAGGCGCTCGTCTCCGGCCCACTCGATCAGCGCGGCGCGACGCTCACGCGCGAGCACCGCGCCGGTCGGGAACTGGTGGGCTGGGGTGACGATGACTGCTGAGGCGTCGCTCTGTGCAAGCGCGTCGACCTGGATGCCGCCTGCATCGACAGCGATCGGAACGACTCGCATGCCCGCCTGCTCGATGATCAGGCGATGGACGTGCCAGCCGGGGTCCTCGACCGCGATCAGCTCCACTCCTCGGCTGTGCAACGAGCGACACAGCAGCGAGAAGCTCTGCATGAAGCCAGTGCACACGACGATGCTCTCAGGGTCGGCGTCGGCGCCGCGCACCCGGCCGAGGTAGCCGGCGAGCGCTTCGCGCAGCGCAGGCGCCCCGCGGGGGTCGGGATAGCCAAGCGAGTCCAGCGGCGAGTCACGCAACGCGGCGCGCAGCGACCGCAGCCATGCTTCACGGGGAAAGCCCACGAGGTCTGGCAGGCCGGGGTGAAAGTTGTAGGAGAAGGTCTCGATCAGCGAGCTCGCAGGCGGACGCGCCGCAGCGGCGCGCACAGCCTTGGCTACGCGCACGGGCGCGCCCTGCCGCGTCGTGAGATAGCCCTCCGCCGCGAGCTGACCGTAGGCCTCGGTGACGACTCCACGCGACACCCCAAGCTCTTCGGCGAGTCCGCGCGTGGAGGGCAGGAGCGCGTCGGCGGCAAGTCGGCCCGCTCGTATCTGCTCGCGCAACGAGCGCTCGATCTGCTCGTGCAGCGGCATATCGCTTGAGCGCTCGATCCCGACAAGCAGTTCCGGCCCCCGAACTGGTCCTCTATGCTCAGCCACTACTGGAACTGTAATATAGGCCAGTACGGGGGTACCTTGATCGTGGGATCGACACACGATCAACGACATGGCCCCGTTCAGGTGGCCTCGCTCTCACTCGGAGGTATCGACCATGAGCCCCACCAATCGCAATGGCACGGCAGCGAAGCAGATCACGATCGTCGGCGCGGGCATAGCGGGTCTCGTGGCGGCTATCGCGTGTGCCGAGGAGGGCGCGAGCGTCCGCCTGGTCGAGGCGCATGAGAGCGTCGGGGGCCGAGGTCGCAGCACAGACGGCCCATATAAGGCCAACCTCGGTCCGCACGCGATGTACAACGACGGCGCGTTCTGGCGCTGGATGCGCGAGCGCGACATCCTTCCCGCCCACACGAGCGCCCGGCTGACAGGAGTGCGTCTGCGCTTGGGCGGGACGCTGCGACGTACACCGCCGCTGGGCACGTTGCCCGCGATCCTCCGCCTACGCGGCCGTGAAGCACCGGTGGCGACCGACTTCAGAACGTGGGCGGCTAGCCACACCGATGACGAGACCGCCGCGATCGCGGCCTCGGCGGCGGGCGTGTTCACCTTCTACCACGACCCGGGCGAGCTCTCGGCGGCGTTCGTGTGGCCGCGCATGGTGCGCCTGCTGCTGACAGCCCCTTCGATCGTGCGCTATCCGGTCGCCGGCTGGAGCACATTGGTGGCGGTGCTGGAGAAGCGCGTGCGCGAGTTGGGCGTCACAGTCGAGACAGGCACACGTCTCGACGCGCTGCCGGCGTCGCCCGTGATCGTGGCGACCGAGCTCGACCAGGCGCGAGAGCTGCTCGGCGACGACAGCCTGCGCTGGGACAGCGGGCGCACCGTTTGCCTGGACCTCGGCGTGCGTCACCGCCGCGGAGACCCTACGATCGTCTCCGACCTGGACGAGTCGGGCTGGGTGGGTCGCTACTCCGGCGCCAACCCCACGGTCGCCCCCGACGACGAGGAGCTGATCCAGGCGCAGATGCCGATCCGTCCCGGCGAGAGCGCCGACCAGGCCGCGCTGCGCTTGGAGCGGCTGCTCGACGTCAGCGTCGAGGACTGGCGCACGCGCGAGACGTGGCGGCGCCGTCAGGTGATGGACGGTCGCTCCGGCGCGCTTGACATGCCTGGCACGAGCTGGCGCGACCGCCCCGCCGTCGACCGCGGCGAGGGCGTGTTCCTCGCGGGCGACATGGTCGCCGCTCCCGGCCTGCTTTCCGAGGTTTCGTGGGCGAGCGCCGTCGAGGCGTCTCGCCTGGCGCTCAAGGCGCTCAACATCACACGACCGCAGCTGCGCGAAGTCGCCTGAGGCCAGGCGCCTCAGGCGGCGGTCGGGACGGGCGCGGGCGCTGCGGTTCGTGACCGCCCGGCGCCCACGAACGACGGCGGGGCGATCGCGAGGTAGCGGTTGAAGGCCCAGGCGCAGAACCGCTTGGAGGTGAGAGTGCGCGCCATTGCGGTGATCGCCGGCGTGGGTGTGAGCTGCCCGACGGTGCGCTGGGTGCGAAGCAGCCAGCGGTAGGAGCGCTCGTGAGCATCCGAGAAGGCGCCGTAGCGGGCAAGCGCCTGCTCGCGCGTGGCATGTCCGCTGAGCACCGGGCGCAGCTCTCGCCCGCAGGCGATGCCGAAGTAGAGCGCGGTGCGGATGCCCTCGGCGGTCAGGGGTAGGCAGTGGCCGGCGGAATCGCCCGCGAAGAAGACACCGTCCTCCACGGCGGGGCGGAGCTGGTGGGGAATCCAGTTGCCCTGGAAGCCCACCGCCTCGCGGTCAAGGTCGCCGGCGAGTCGCACGGTCGGCTCCTTCACGTGATGCGACGGCCAGAACGAGCCGACGCCCACGCGTACCTCGTCCCGGGCCGGGAAGCTCCACGAGTAGCCCGCCCGCACGTAGCGCTTGTCGATCCACAGCTCCAGCTCGTCTCCCGCCCCGTGCGGATGGACCTCCAGGCCCCGCGAGAGGCGCGCGTTCGGGGGTTGGATCGCCGGCGCGTTGGAGAGCACTCGCCGCCAGCCCAGCGCGTCCACGATCAGCGGCGCCGTGAGATCGCCGCGGTCGGTGTGCACAGTGTTTCCGGTGCGTCCGCTCACCATCGCCGTCTCGAACTCCGCCTCGCCGGCGTCCGCCTGACTCCAGAGAAGCGCGCAAAGCTCGCGATAGTCGAACGTGGAGAACGTCCACGGCAACTGCCAGTGAGCGGTCGTCCATGGCGTGTGCACGACGAGCTCGTCGAATGTCTGGCGCAACGAGCTTCTCAGGTCGAGCGCGTCCAGCCACGCTGTGGGGATCCCGCAGGCCGACGTCTGGCGCTCGCCGATCTCATAGCGGTCGATCACGAGCACTCTCGCGCCCGAGTCGCGCAGCTCGCGCGCTATCGCGAGACCCGCGAATGAGGCTCCGCATACGAGCACGTCGCAGTCGCGCTGAAGGGGAGTTCGCAGCGCGCCGCGCTTCGTCGCTCTGACCGGCATACGACTGCCAATGATATGCGCAGCCCTTTCGAGGAACCCTCGGCGACCACGCGTCCATACCGAGGGCGGCGCGGCTGCGCTAGGCTTCGACCGGTGACCACGATGATCGAGAGTCCCCCCGCCCAGGTGGTCGAGGGGTCAAACGGGCTGCTGCTTGAAATCGACGGGCAGATAGTCCCCAACTATGACGCGACGATGCAGCCCTTCGAGGAGGGCGAGGTCGTGACGGGCAATGTCGTGCGCATCGACAAGGACGAGGTGCTCGTCGACATCGGCTACAAGTCCGAGGGGGTCATCCCCGCGAACGAGCTTTCGATCCGCAAGTCGGTGGATCCTCGCGAGGAGGTCGAGCTTGGCGAGGAGGTCGACGCGATAGTCCTGACCAAGGAGGATCAGGACGGGCGTTTGATCATGTCCAAGAAGCGTGCGCGCTTCGAGAAGGCCTGGCGTCGCATCGAGACCGCGGCCGAGTCCGGTGAGCCGGTCACGGGCTCGGTGATCGAGGTCGTCAAGGGCGGTCTGATCATCGATCTCGGCGTGCGCGGCTTCCTGCCCGCTTCGCTTGTGGACATCCGCCGGGTCCCGAACCTGGACGAGTACCTGGGGACTCAGATCGAGACCAAGGTGATCGAGCTGAACCGCTCGCGCAACAACGTAGTGCTCTCACGCAGGGCGGTGCTCGAGGAGGAGCGCAAGGAGGTTCGCCAGCAGATCCTCGACCGGCTCCAGCCCGGTCTCGTCGTGGAGGGGCAGATCTCCAACATCGTCGACTTCGGGGCGTTCGTCGACCTGGACGGGATCGACGGTCTCATCCACATCTCCGAGCTGTCCTGGTCGCATGTGAACCACCCGAGCGAGATCCTCTCGATCGGCGACACGGTGCAGGTCAAGGTGCTGGACATCGATCGCAATCGCCAGCGCATCTCCCTTGGGCTCAAGCAGACCCAAGAAGACCCGTGGCAGCGGATCATGGACACCTACAACGTCGGCGACGAGCTTCGCGGCAAGGTCACCAAGGTCGTCACGTTCGGCGCTTTCGTGGAGATCCTCGACGGGGTCGAGGGGCTCGTGCACATCTCCGAGCTCGCCGGCCATCACGTCGAGAGTCCGCGCGAGATCGTGCATCCCGGCGATGAGATCAGGGTGAAGATCCTGGAGATCGACTCAGACCGCCGCCGCCTGTCGCTATCCGCTAAGCGCGTCGAGGATCAGATTCTGCCGCTCCCTCACCACAGAGCGGCTGCGGCGGCGCCCGTGCACGACGAGGGGGCCGAGGTTGAGCGGCCGCAGGCGGAGGAGAGCGCTGAGTTGGAGCAGGCGGTCGCCGAGATAGAGCCGGTCGCCGAGATAGAGCCGGTCGCCGAGATAGAGCAAGTGGCCGACGAGGTTGAGCAAGTGGCTGCTGAGGATGAGCCGGCTGCTGAGGATGAGCCGGCTGCTGAGGATGAGCCGGCTGCTGAGGTTGAGCC
>Ga0307373_10015724_pt1 | contig 10250 bp, 7 predicted proteins | sample OX2MG_FD_202534 | JGI IMG/M metagenome (GOLD analysis project Ga0307373, IMG submission 202534) | Soil microbial communities from Risofladan, Vaasa, Finland - OX-2 | ecosystem: Environmental > Terrestrial > Soil > Coastal area > Acid sulfate soil | place: Finland: Risofladan, Vaasa | collected...
GCACCGCCAGCATGCCGCGGAACACCGCCTCACCCGCTGACCCGCCCCGCGGCCCGAGCAGCTGCATCGCGTCCAGGACCTGCGTGGACCAGCCCCGCCCGGCCAGCGACGACGCACATGCCCGGGCGTGGACCTCGTGCCCGGCCCCGAGCGAGCCGGACAGCAGCAGCGCTCGTCTCATGTGGCGCTCCCCGTGTTGCCTTCGGCAGCGAGCCAGTCGAGGTACCGGCGGAGGCCGACCGCGAAGGACGTCTGCGGCGACCAGTCAAGCATCTCCTTTGCCCGCCGGTTCGACACGGTGACCCCCTGATAGTCCCCGGACCGGGCGGGCACGTGCTCGACCGGCACCGGGGCGATGAGCTCCCGGACGGTGTCGGCGATCTCGCGTACCGACACCGGCGTCCCCCCCTCCAGCGCCAGCACCTGGTCGGCCGCGGCCGGGGACAGCGCGCGCACGTGCGCGTCGGCCAGGTCGCCCACGTACACGTAGTTGCGCTGCTGCTCCCCGGTCCCGGCGATGGTGATCGGCTCCCCGGCCAGCGCCGCCCGGACGAATCGGGCCACCACCAGCGCCTCCCGCATCCGCGGCCCGTACGGGATGCCGTACCGCAAGATCGTGAAGTGCTGCCGGTACATCTCCCGGTAGCTGTGCACGAGCAGCTCGGCCGCGAGCTTGGTCGACACGTAGACGTGCCCGGCCCGGGCCAGGTCAACCTGGGCGTCCTCGGTCCGCTCGCCATCTCCGGCTGTAGCCCCGTACACCCAGACCGTGCTCGCGAACAGCACCCGGTCGCAGTGCTGCTGGCTGGCGGCGGCCAGCACCCGCGCGGTGCCCTCCACGTTGAGCCTGACCGCCCCGACCGGGTCGGCGGCCACGTCGTTGACGTCCGAGGCGCCCGCCAGATGGAACACGGCGGCACAGCCGGCCAGCGCGTCCGCCAGCCCGTCCGGATCGAACAGGTCCAGTTCGCGGTACTCCGCGGCCCGATTGCGCCAGCGCGACGCCAGGTCGATGACACGGACCTCATGCCCCGCCCCGACCAGGCGATCCACTACGTGGGAGCCGATGAACCCACCGCCCCCGATCACCGCGACTTGCATGCCTCCTCATCCCCCGGATCGTTGCCTGGGTGCCTCAGAGCCCTTCTTCTCCCGCACGCGCTCCCCGCTCACTGGCCGGTGAGCGCGCTGTGGACGGCAGCCACCGCCGTCAGCACCTCGTCAACCTCGCCGTCGGTCATATCTGAATGGACCGGCAGGCAGACGTGCCTGCCCGCCACCTCCTCCGCCACCGGGAGCCGTGAGCCGGCGTAGGGCGCCAGCACCGGCTGCTGGTGCAGCGGCAGGTCATATACCTCTCCGGACAGACGCACACCGAACCGCTCCGCGGTCTGCGCCTTGAAGGCCGCCCGGTCCACCCCGGGCGGGAGCAGGACGATGTACTTGTAGATGTTGCTGCGGCACCCGGGCGGCTCGGCCAGCGGCTGGAGCCCGTCCAGCTCCGCCAGGGCCTTGTCGTACCGGGCAGCCACGACCCGGCGCCGGGCGATGAACTCCTCCATCCGGCGCAGGTGCACCAGACCGGTCACCGCGTGCAGTTCGCTCATCCGCCAGGCCGAACCGAGCCGGACGTGGTGGTTGGCGGTGAAGGCGCCCTTGCCCTGGTCACGGTAGATCCGCGCCTCCTGCGCGAGGTTCTCCGAGACCGTCACCACCATCCCGCCCTCACCACTGGTGACGACCTTGGTGGGATAGAACGAGAAGGCCGCGGCCACCCCGAACGAGCCTGCGAAACGGCCGTCGAGGGTAGACCCGTGCGCGTGCGCCGCGTCTTCGACCAGCGCGATCCCGCGTTCCTCGCACAGCGTGCGGAGCTGGTTCGCGGCCGGCGGGATGAGCCCCCCGATGTGGACCAGGACCACGGCGGCCGTGGCGGGGGTGAGCACCGCCGCCACCGTTGCCGGGGTGAGCGCGAACGTCGCCGCGTCCACGTCCGCGAAGACCGGTCTGGCCCCTGCCTGCAGGACCGCCGCCGCGGTCGCGTAGAAAGTGTTCGCCGGGACCACCACCTCGCGGCCCCGCACCCCGACGGCCCGCAGCGCGATGTCCAGCGCGGCGGTGCCGCTGGCGACGGCCACCGCGTGCGGCGCGGCGTGAGCGGCAGCGAACGCGGCCTCGAACCGTTGCGTGTAAGGTCCCAGCGTGAGCGCGCCGGTGGCCAGAATCTCCTCCGTGGCGGCGGCGATCTCGGCCCGGTCGGTAGCCGGGAACACGACGCGCGCTGATGGCACTCCCAACGGATCCCCTTCGGTGAGACCTGGCCGCGCCACCGGCATCAACCGGACGTTCACACGTGGCACCCCGACTTTGCCATGATTCCAGGAAAGGCCGGCAAGGGCACGCCTGTGTCGCGCGTGTCGCCTGTCACTGTGACATTGTGTAATCGCTGGAGTGACCAGGGAGCGCGATCGTGACCAGCACCAGCAGGCCGTCCGCGGGCGGCGCCGGGCTCGCGGCCGGGACTTCGGCCGGGCTGGCGGCCGGGCTCGTGGGGCTGGCTGCCCTGGCCGGGCTGGCCGTAGCGCACGCCGGGCCGGGCCTGACCGCCATCGGCCCGCTCCGCCGCCGGGTCTTCCCCCGGCTGGCAGGGCTCGGCCGGCCCGATCACGTGGCGCTGACCTTCGACGACGGCCCCGACCCGGCCACCACCCCGGCGTTCCTGGACGTGCTCGCGGCGCGCCGGGCACAGGCAACGTTCTTCCTGCTCGGCTCCATGGTGGAGCGGGCACCGCGGCTCGCGGCGGAGATCGCGGCGGCCGGGCACGAGATCGCCGTCCACGGGTGGGAGCACCGGTACTCGATCGCACGGTCCCCGTGGCAGGTCCATCAGGATCTGGCCCGCGCCAGCGATGGGGTGTCGCAGGCCACCGGCCAGGCGCCGCGGTTCTTCCGCCCGCCCTACGGAGTGCTCAGCTCCGGCGCCCTGCTAGCTGCCCACCGGCTGGGGCTGACGCCAGTGCTGTGGAGCAGCTGGGGCCGCGAGTGGATCCCCGGTGCCACACCGCAGACAGTGTTCGGCACGCTGGCGGCCGATCTGGCCGGCGGCGCCACCGTCTTGCTGCACGATTCCGACTGCACGTCGCCCCCGGGGGCGGCCGCGGCGGCGCTCGGCGCACTGCCCCGGCTGCTGGACGAGTGCGCGGCGCGCGGGCTGGCCGTCGGGCCGCTGGCCGAGCATGGCCTCGGCCCGCAAGACATCCAGGCCGGCATGACATCCTGGCCGGCTGGGTAGTCCGGGGCCAGGCGGACAGGCGGCCCCCCGCCTTCGCGTAACGTCGTATCGAGGCCGGATCCTGGCCCGATCCCCAGGAGGCATTCAGCTTGCGCCCAGGTAGATGCGGCTGACTGGGACTGCCTCGTGCCGGGACCGCAGCGGGGGCGTGCGGGCCGCGGCCCGGGCAGCCAGGCGACCGCGGACGGGACAGTAGCGCAGAACGGAACAAAGGCCAGTTCCGGGGCAGAGGGTGATGAAGGATGCAGGAAGGTCACGGTAGCGAGCACCACGAGCCGGAACAGCCCGGCGGATGGTCGCCGCTTCCGGACGGGGGGAGCACGCCAGGGGACTCCGGTGCTGGCGGGAGCACGCCGCCGGACTCTGGCCAGCCCGGCTCTGGCCAGCCCGGCTCTGGCCAGCCCGGCTCTGGCCTGCCGGTCCCGGCCGCCTACCCGGGGCAGGGCACCTGGCCCATGCCGAGCGAGACCCAGTGGGCGCCACCCCCGGCCGCCGGCTCCGGCCAGTGGGGACAGCCCCCCGGCGGCAGCCAGGGCGGGTGGGCCCCGCCACCGGGCGGGGGCTACGGCCAGCCAGGTGGGGGCTACGGCCAGCCGGGCGGGGGCTACGGGCCACCCGGCGGCGGTTACGGCCAGCCAGGCGGCCCGCAGATGCCCAGGCCACCGCAGCGCGGCAATCGCCCGCTCATCTACATCCTGGTCGCCGTGCTCGCGGCAGCGCTCGGCGCCAGCGCGGTCCTCGCGTTCCAGGGCGGCCCGTCCTCGAACAGCCTGCCCCCGCAGAACATCCCCTCGCCAGCCAGCAGCCAGGGCGGCAACACCAACACCTCCAGCATCAACGCGCAGGCGGTCGCCGCGAAGGTGGAGCCGGGGGTGGTCGACATCACCTCCAGCCTCCACTACACCGGCCAGGTGTTCGAGGGCACCGGCATGGTGCTGACCCCCTCCGGCCTGGTGCTGACCAACAACCACGTGGTGAACGGCTCGACCCGGCTGAGCGTGACACTGGCCGCGACCGGGCGCCGCTACGCCGCGCAGATCGTGGGCACCGACGCCGCCGCCGACGTCGCGCTGCTGAAGCTGGTCGGGGCGTCGGGCCTGAGGACGGTCCAGGTCGGCAACTCGGCCCGGGTCACGCTCGGCACGCCGGTAGTGGCCATGGGCAACGCCGGCGGCACCGGAGGCGCGCCGACGGTCACCAGCGGGTCGATCACCGCCCTGCACCGTACGATCACCGCCAGCGACTCCGGCTCCGGGACCAGCGAGGTCCTGCACAACATGCTCCAGACCAACGCGCCGATCGCGGAAGGCGACTCCGGCGGCCCGCTGTCGAACGCCGCCGCGCAGGTGATCGGCATGGACACCGCCGCGAACACCCAGGCCCTGGGCGGCCCTGGCACCAGCCAGGGATTCGCCATCCCCATCAACCGGGCGCTGGCGATCGCCCACCAGATGCTCGCCGGGAAGGGCGGCCCCAGCATCCGCCTCGGGCAGCCCGCCTTCCTGGGGGTCGCAGTGGCGAGCAGGGCCGGCAGCGCCGCCAGCGGCGCCGACAGCCCACAGCAGCAGCTACGGCAGCTGAACCAGACCGCACTCCAGTACGGCGGCGGGATCAACAGCAGCGGCTCCTGCCTGGTGAACGACGCCGGGAACCCGGTCCCCGCCCACATCGCGCCGGCCGCGTCCGGGACGCTGATCGCGGGCGTGTTCTGCAACGCACCCGCTCATGCCGCGGGGCTGCGGGCCGGCGACGTGATCCTGGCCGTCAACGGCCAGACCGTGACCGCGCCGCAGACACTCACCCGGGTGCTCACCCAGTTCCACCCAGGTGAGCGCGTCTCGGTCAGATGGATGGACATCGCCGGCCAGCGCCACACCACTCCCCTGACCTTGGCAGCCGGCCCGGCCAAGTAACCGATTCCATGATCACGGACGATTCCCCGCGAATCGGGCGACGCAGCAAAACCGAAAACCCTCAGCAGCCTGCCCAGGACCGACGCCTAGTCATCGGGTGGACCGCCCAGCTGTGACCGTGCAAGCCGAAGCACCGCCCACACGACTCTAGCCCAGGAAGCCTGCAACCCCAGGTCAGATGGGTGCCCATCACTGAGCACCCGTCTGACCCGCTAACTAGGAACCGCACCTACCAGGTCGTCGGACCCACCCGCCCACCCTCGCCTCAGCGGCGGTCCCGTCCGTACGCCCGCGCACGTAGAGAACGACGATCACGAGGTGCCCATCGGCCACCCCGTTGTCCCATCCATACCGCCCTGTCGTCACGGATGGGTCAGGGCGCGGCAGATCCCCCGGTCAGGCCGGTCGTTGTGCCCATCGAATCAACAGAGGGTGCCACGACGAAAGGAACAACCTCGCCGCCGCCGACCAGGGCGGACGCCTGACGATTGAGTGGGCCGCCCCAGCTTCAGCCGACGCATCAATCCCATCTAGGACAGCAACACCGATCACAGACCCCGCCCGATAACGGAGGCCCTCCTCAGGGTCCCGTATGTGTTTGGAAACCTGCGTGTGATGCGGATGGCCAGGTGCGGCCGGTTGCCGGGATCACCGGCCTGCTGGACACCGCTCACGCAGCGGCGTCCAGTCCTCACCGTAGCCAAGTGGCCCAGCGCCGACAGCCACGGCACGTGAACATGGACACTGGGACGCACGGTTGTCCCTCTGCCGAACCGGAGGAACCAGGCGTCCGCATTGCGAGCACTCTGCTACGTAGCTACCACCAGCCCCGCGCGCATGCCATAAAATCCGGCCGAGCCATCCTCATCCTGACCACAGGTGTTCCGAGTGCCTACCACACTGACGAGCCTTCTGCTTTTCGTCATCCTCCTGTTGCCTGGGTTCGTCTACCTGACGGGCAAGGAGCGCAGCGGAACGGAGCGCCACGTCTCGCCATTTCGCGAGACCGTCACCATCATCACAGCGAGCGTCACGACTGAGATCGCGGTCCTGATCCTGTTCGCGATCATCCGCACGGGATGGCCATCGTTGACTCCTGACGTCGGTGCGCTGGTCCGTGGCGGTTCCACCTACCTACGTGACCACTACCAGGAGTTCGCCATCTGGGGAGCCAGCTTGCTGGCATTCTCGGTTGCGCTCGCCTATACGGTGACCATCCCGGCCCTGCGCAGCACCCTGGCTAAGTGGCATCTGGTCGGAGAGTACCCGCACAGCTCGGCGGTCTCAGCTTGGTGGATGCTGTTTGAACGGTTGGCCGGTGACCGCCAGATCGAGGTCGGATGCGTGCTGGACGATGGCTCCTACATGCGAGGCCACCTTCGGTCGTTCAACACCTCGGCCGACGATGACGCTGACCGGGAACTGGTCTTGGTGGCGCCGATCACCTACAGGCCAGCTGGTGACGAAGAGGAGTACGAGTACCCCGTCAGCACTGCGTGCATCTCCGCCCGCCACATCGTGACGATGTTCGTCAACTACCTGGAGGAGGCCGCTACTTCTTCGGCGGGGGCGGAGGCGGTGCAGGCGGCTTCGACGGTGGCAGAGCTGACTTCGTAGGCTTCTGGCCGTCCTGCACTTGTTTCTGCCCCTTGCCTACCAGATCAGGGCCCACCAGCTTTTGCCCCCGATCCTCCGAGTTCCCTCGACCAGCCATGCCGATACCTCCACCTGATCCGACCAGCGCGTAACGCGGAGGTCAACGCTACCCTCGCCGCGAATGAGGTCCCGGCAGCCACGCTGAACCCGGACCCATATGACCGGACCCAAAGCTCTAGGACCTTACAGCCCGGCCGCGAGGAACTGCACCACCCAGGAGGGCGGCCTACCCCCACCACTGGGCCCAGCGCCGGTCCCCGCCGTAGGCACCTTGCCGAGCCGCCATCAGGACTGGCGCCCGGCTGACCCGCCCCGGTCGCGCCGGTCGCGCCGTAGACAGCCCGGCGCCGTAACCGCATTGAGCACCACTACCAATCCATGGGCAAAACGAGCATCGGTGCCCGCCCGGCCCCGGCCTTACCCGCTTCGCACACCGCGCAGCTGACACGTCGGATCAAGGCTTAACCAGCGACATCCGCTCTCCCAAGAACCCCAGCAGACGCTTGGCAAGTTCCCCGGCATTCGGAGGCTCGTACAATTCGCGGACTGCCCGATGTACGTCGTCGCGTGCGGTTGCGACACCGAACAAGGAGGCAGCAGTGTAGGTATTGATTGCGTCCGTTCCTGAGCGGTCCAATGTATGGACCTCAAACTCAACTCTGGGCGCACCTAGCCTGCCTTCCAGGAGGAGTTGCATAATGTTCGCCTCATAGAGCGGCTGATACAGGCGGTCGCTTCGCAAGCTTACCTTGAAAGCCACCGCAAGAAGTATCTCGGCAGGCTTGACCCTACCTGCCAGCTGCTTGTGGGCATCGGTCAGGATTATCTGATTTTCACGCTTTAGATTCGGCACCTCAGTGCGCCACATCGCATCGCTGCTGTATTCCGTCGGCAGCGCCACAACGGCAAGGTCAGGGGTAGACGTGGGCAGGCCCATCCCCTTCGCGGAAAGTTCTTTCCTAATCTCTGATACCTGCTGTCTTGCGGATGGCACAAGGAGCTTGACCCAGTCATACCTTCGGGGAAGATTCACCGCCGCAACCTGCCGACCTGGCCCAGGCTTTAACGACGGCCTTGCGTAGCGCGGTGAACCAGACCAGTTTCCATCAGCCATGTACCTGTTCCACCGCGCCGCTGCATTCCACAGAATCGCGGACGAAATAACCTCAAAGATGTCACCGGTTACCTTCGCGATCGCGCTGGACTTGACCAAATAGTCTGGGCCATACAACAACTGTCCCTCCGCGCTGGCATTCTCCACTGGACGGGATACAAGCTTGTCGTAGGGCATGCCGTTGACACCGGGATTGTCCGCAGCGAACCCGGGCACGAATGAGCCGAATGTGTACTGAAGCATGTTCTGCTGCGCAAGCCGGAACTTTGTGTCGCGCCCCCGCACCGGAGTCTCCCGCAGATCGGTGATGCACCGGTCTGCTTCAGCCAGCGCGCGTGTCGCGACCTCGCTGAACGTGAACGGCACTAAGCTCTCCCCTCAGCATCTTTGATCAGTTCGTGTAGCGGGGTACCGAGCGCATGCGCCAGCCGCTCCTGCGTTATGAGCGTCGGGTTCCGCAGCCCGCGCTCCAGGCTGCTCACATATGTCCGGTCAAGCCCAGCTGCATCGGACAGCCGCTCCTGCGACCATCCGTGTTGCTGCCTGGCAGAGCGCACGGCCAAGCCGAACGCTGACCGAAGGTCTGGCACGTGATCACGCTAAGGACTTGTGGCAGATAGGTCCACGGACTATAAGTCTCATATGATGGGTCGCCGCATGGCGGCTGGAACTATGTCCGACCCGCCGCGTACCGTCTGCGACGGTGGAAGGGGTGCGCAGGTGACCTACCAGGCAGTCTCCCTGTTCTCAGGCTGTGGCGGCTTCTGCGAAGGCGTCCGCTTGGCAGGCTTCAAGGTGCTATCCGCCGTCGAACTCGACCGGTTCGCGGCCCAGACCTACCGGCACAACTTCCCAGAAGTGTCCCTGTACGAAGGGGATATCCACGACTTCCTCAACCCCGACTCCGCCACATGGTCGACTCATGCCGACCGATTCCAGCAGGTCCGCCCTGGCGCAGTAGACCTGCTCTTCGGTGGCCCCCCCTGCCAGGGCTACAGCCAGATCGGCACGCGGCTCCTTGATGATCCCCGCAACGAGCTTTACGCCCAGTACGTAAGGCTCTTGAAGGCTCTCACGCCAAGAGTTTTTATCATGGAGAACGTCCCGAATATGCTGCTGCTCGCCAAGGGGCGCTTTAAGCGAGAAGTGCTGGCAGCACTGGCAGAGGCGGGCTATTCCAACTCGGGTGTGATGGTCGTGGCGGCCAGTGACTACGGTGTGCCACAACTCCGGAAACGGGCCATCTTCTTCGGCGTCCATGATACTTGCGACCTCGGTTGTGACTCCGCCGCCTTCCTGGATACGGTCCTAGAGGCAGAAAAGCAGACTGAGACAACAGTCCGGCAGGCCATAGGCGATCTGCCGCAAGCCACCGCTACTCACTATGAGCCGCTTCCCTATCCGCCATCTAGTGAGCGCAATCCGATATTGGACGAACTTCGGCTCGACCGGGAAGGGCGGTGGTACACAGCCGACTACAAGGCGGCATGTCTCGCCAACGCGCCCGCCCTGCACAACCATCACACCAAAGAAATCCAGGAGCGGCGGCGCAACCTCATAGCGTTGCTAAGACCAGGAGCCAAGGCCGATTCACTCCCCAAAGAGGTATGGGACGCTGCCCGGCCCGAGAAGTGGCGGCGCCTGCATCCCGACCGTCCTGCGTACACTATTCTCGCCCAAATGCATCGCGACCTCTCAGAGTGGGTCCACCCAGAACACCAGCGCTGGATAACCGTACGCGAAGCCGCCCGCCTCCAATCCTTCCACGACGGATTCGTCTTTCAAACAAGTGAATGGCAAATGCTGAAACAGATTGGAAACGCTGTCCCTCCCTTGCTCGGACGTGCGCTCGGTTCAGCGGCAGCGATAGCCCTCCGAGCCCTTGACGGAACTCCCGCCGAAGTCATCCCGCTCAAGCGCCCCCAACAGCAAGCCTTCCCTTTCCCCCACGTAGCCAGCAGTCGTCCGCAGGCCCTTCAAGCACACCTCGCCCAAGGCTGCGGCTGATCAATCGGAAGCCCGCACATTGTCCGTACAACGACCTCCCAGCCACGGAACAGGCATGCGGCCACTGTGTGGCCGCATGCCGTACCCGTTGTCCCGCCTGCCTGCATGAACCCCCTCCGGGGGTGCCGCCTCCGGGGGTGCCGACCTCACCCCCAAGGGGACCCGAGGCTGAGGTCGGGAACGGCGGAGGCGGCAAAAGCAAAAGGCAGGCAGGCGGTACAGGCAGCGGGGGAAACCTGAGGGGAACCCTCCCCAAAGCCCAGGGTTC
>Ga0307373_10015725_pt1 | contig 10250 bp, 14 predicted proteins | sample OX2MG_FD_202534 | JGI IMG/M metagenome (GOLD analysis project Ga0307373, IMG submission 202534) | Soil microbial communities from Risofladan, Vaasa, Finland - OX-2 | ecosystem: Environmental > Terrestrial > Soil > Coastal area > Acid sulfate soil | place: Finland: Risofladan, Vaasa | collected...
AGACGCAGTAGAACCTAGGCGTTGCAATGACCCCGAGAAGGCCCCAGGCGTGACCCTGAGGTTGAAGAGATTCTGAGCGACCCGAAGTCCTCGACGAGTGGACAGGAAGGTGGAAGGGTCGGGAGAGGGTCGGGAGCACCTAGGAGATTCTCGAAAGCATCGAAAGCAGCCTAGAGACGAGGGCCGCTCTCTCGGGGGATTCATCCGCCATCAGTCCCTGCAGGCAAATCGAAGCGTTCAACCCCCGACTCCATGTAAGAGTTATATCTCGATTCGTGTTTCTTTTCGCGCTTGCCTTTCACAAGCAACTGCGACTTTTACGTCGCTATCCAGGACGCGGGGATAAACAGGGTGGTCCTGCACGTGATGAGGCAGCGCCCCTCCCTCTTCAACTATGGCACGGCGCTCGTCGCGGCGGACCCGCAGCTGTTGTGCAGCCCGGTCGGCGTCGACCCACGAGTGACCGCGGCGGGCAACCCGATCATCACGGTCATGCCGCCTCTTCCGGTCATCTCCACACCCTACGGCATGAACTACGCCGTCCAAGTGAGCAACGGGCAGGTCGATTTCGCCCCGAGCAACATCATCTCTCTTCCGGCGGCCCTCGACCCGCCTCTCCCCGACCAGCGCCTCGCCGTCCACTTCCAGGTGTGCGCGGGGCTGGGCTGCCCTCCGTCCAGGAGGGTGGTCAGGCCGCCTGGTCTCCCGACCGGGACTCTGACGGGGGCCGAGGCCGCGGTCTCGCGCTCCCACACCCTTGCGGCAGGAACCGGCGCCGGCCAGAAGCAGGGCGCCGCCGCAAAGGGGAGGGTGATCGCCAACCCGATAGTGACCGGCACCCTCGGCGTAGTCCCGCTTCCCGGGCAGGGAGGGGTGACCGTCCTGCCCACGCAGGAGCTCGACTGCTTCTGCCTCGACCTCTTTGCGACAGCCGGATGCAGCATCACAGGCCCGACAGGTGACCAGACGATCAGTCCGGTCGTCGACGGCATCGACATCGCGGGGCTCGAGCCGGCCGGGCTCGAGGAGAGCATCACCTGCTACGCGAAGATCGCCCTCAACGAGGGCATCCTTCCCAAGCTGGGGCAGACGGCGTCCCAGCTCGCCTTCGGCCTGTTCACTCTCCCCGCGTCTCAGGGGTCTGGTGACCTGCAGGTCTCCGGCGACTTGCAAATCTCCGCGTCGACCTCAGTGCCCAACAACCCTGCGATACAGGACGACCAGCTCGAGACGTTCATCGACCTTGACCAGATCGACCTCAACATCACCGTAGGCGGAGGAGGGGGCGGAGGCGGAGGAGGGGGCGGAGGCGGAGGAGGGGGAGGCACGGTCACCAGGACGACCAGGCCGAGGACGAGGACGGGGACGTTCGACCTCACGGCCGCCGTCTCCGCAGATGCGCTCACCAAGATCTTCGACGCATTCATGAAGGGTTTCAAGTTCACGACCTCCGGCTCGAGCACCTATGGTCCGTTCTCCGTAGGCTACGACGTCGCCGCCCACCTCGAGGCGGGCTCCATCAACCTCACGAACACGGGCGGGATAGAGCTGAAAGACCTGGTGATACGCTGGGACACTCTCGCGCTCACGCTGGGTGTCCAGCTGCCGAACATCTGCACGCCCGGGTTCTGCCTCGTTCCCATCCCATTCGACGGATGCGCCGTCAACATCCCTCCTGAGTGCGTCTGGTCGAGCCCCCCGGAGATCTCCTTCACGATAGACCTGGGCGGATTCCTTGACTCGAAGGCTACCGTTACTGGCAACCCCAAGGTCTACTACGGGGTCGGCTCCGGCGTCACCAACAGGTGGCAAATCGCCGTCGAGCCCGTGCTGCCCATCCTCATCGACATCATAGACCTCGCCGACACGGCCGGCGACCTCTTCAACACGCTGATCACCGGCGCGATAGACAGCCTCATCTCCGGGCTCCCCGGCTGGGCGCAGGACCTCATCAACGCGGTACTGGGAGGCGTCGACGACATAATCAGGGACGTCCTCGGCATCCCCGACGACATCATCATGTGGCTGGAGGACCTCATCAGCAGCCTGGGGATCTACCAGGACCTGGCGGACGCCCTCGCCCAGTACATCTCGATCACGATATTCGAGGTGGACGACCCGTTCCAGGCGCTGCCCGCCGATGGGACCCTCATACCCGTGATGCTGCCGATCCAGTACCTGGGGATCTCCGTCAACTCCAGCGAGATGGTGATACAGGGGGACATAGGTGACCCGTGAGGTGCCGGGCGCGATGATCAACAGGAACCTGTTCACTCAGGTCAACCAAGACAGCGGGTCGCTCACCTCGGCGACGACGGTGGTGCACAGGTTCGCCGAGCAGGGAGAGTACAGGGGCGTCCTCATCGACCGACGCGGGGTCGCCACTGGGGAGTTCTCGATAAGCGTCGGCGAAGAAAAGAGACCGGAGCATCAAGAGGGAGGCCACGGTGCGGCCTTCCCGACGAGCGTCCAGGTCGACCTCACGAGCCTCCAGGCCTCGTTCCTGGGCGCGGTGGGCCAGGCGAGCTCCGCTTCGGGCGACGACGATGGGTGCGGATGCGACGACGAGGGGCAGAGCGGCATGAGGGTCGCACCCGAGGGATACGCGGTGTTCAAGGTGCCGGCCGGCGCAGCCGGGGGATACGCCGTCGAGCTCTACAAGTCTGGCGAGTCGGGGAGAGGGAAGAAGGTGTTCGACAGCCGGGCCCTTGGCGCGAGTGACATGCTGGCCGTGGTCCTACTCCGTCCAGGGACGTATTCGGTCACGAACGCGAGCAACGGGACGAAGGCCGACCTCAAGGTCGCGTACCCGGAGAGGGCCCCCGGGCTCCTCGAGCCCGTGAAGGTCGTCTGCGCGGCGGATGGCATCCGTCCGAACGCCATCAGGGTCCATCCGACCCAGGGGCTGGTCTTCAACTTCGAGACGCCTTCGAGGGTGAAGATAGATCTGGTGGCTCCCGAGGACAGGGCGAGGCCCAGCGCCCCCGCGGCGCCACCGAAAGCGGCCTCGCAGGGAACGGCGAAGAAGCACAGTCGGAGGCTGCAGCTCTATCCCCGCCGCCTCGTCCGGCATTGATTTCGCCGCGAGTAGGGTTCATTGCGCCTAACTCCGCAAGTCCCTTGCAGGCCTAAGAGGGGAACAGAATGTCAACTCTAGCCCCGCAACTCGTGTAGCCTTGGAAGCCAGAGACAAAGCAATAACCGAGATAAAGCGGGGCCTCGTTTGGTAGGGACGTTACGTAGACGCCTCCGTAGTCGAAGAGATACAAACCGGCTGATGAGTATCCCTGTTCGAAGAGAAGAGCCTGACGAAACTCCGGTTCCGGAAGAGCCCCTGTGAAGTCGCGTCAGCGTGAGAAGCGGCCTCTTCCGTTGACGGCTCGTCCATGCGTCCCAGACCTTGCGCGTCGGCTCGCGTATTTAGGCGGTCGGCCGTCGTCGTGACTCGTTAGCACTGCCTGAAAGTTCATTGCGCCTCGTTTTTTCAGGTGGGTCTCGACCTGCTATTCCCGGTGCGGGTTCGCTCGCCTCGGCCTTCTCGTCCGGTCTGACCGGTCGTCCCGAGGGGCTTCCCGAGGCCTTGTGGCCTGGAACCTGTCGATGATCCGGCGGGCAGAGAAGGTGAGCATCGGCTGGGATCCGGTGTAGTAGGCGACGTTCTTGATCTCCCTGCACGGCTCGGGCACGCCCTTCGCCTTCGCGAGGAACACCTTGTGGGCGTTCCGGAATATGCCCCCTCTGGGGCCCGCGTTGGTCTGCCCAAGGAACTCGAAGAGGTAGACCGCGTCGGTCGCGTCCAGGCCCGTCTCCTCCTTGAGCTCCCTGATCGCGGCGTCCCTGTCAGACTCCTTGGGGTGGGCGCCGCCTCCCGGGAGGGTGAAGACTCGGCCGTCCTTGCTGACGACCAGGATCCCGCTGACGCTCTCTACGATAGCGGTGCCCCTCCTCCTGATGTAGACCATCGCGGGTGCCCGTAGGCCCTCCGGATATAATCGTCAAGGCCAGCTCGCGCCAGGAGCACCGCGCATGAGGGCCAAGTGCGCCTCCGCCGGGGCATTTCACTCACAAGCTTACCCTTGACGGCGGGGTGCTGAACTGGTCGGCCGGCGCGGGGACCTAGGAAGCTCTTCTCGGTATGGCGTCGACGACCTCGACTCCTTCGGCGGCCAAGAACGCTCGGTCGTGCGTCGCTATCTTCCTGACGCCCGAAAGTTGCATCGTCGCCAGTATCGCGCAGTCACGACTTCCTAGGCCCTCGCCCGCGTGTTCCGGCACCATCCCGAGCGCCAGGTCGGAGACGCGGCCGTCCAGGTCGAAGAGCGTGAGCGTCGAGAGGTTGAGGATGGCACCGGTCAGCTCGACGAACTCCTGCTTGGGAAGGAATCGCAGGTAGTGCGCGACCTCGAGGAGGGTCACGTAGTTCATGGCGATCCCTTCTCGAATCGCGCTCCTCATCGTCTTCATCACGTGCTCGTGCTCCGGGAGCCGCGAATCCAACCAATATATCCAATAGTTAGAGTCGACGTAGATCAATCAAATCATCCCCAGATCTCCCTGAGCCGGAGCGGATCATCGGCTTTCGCGCGGCTCTGCTTCTTCAACGTCCCTTCCGTGCGTTTGATGAATTCGTCCGGTCCGACGCTCTTCGTCAAGATGACTGCTGAGCCGCCGCCGATGCTGCTCTTTTCAAGCCTGACCCTGATCCTGCTCCCCTCGTTCAATCCGAGTTCCTTGCGCACGTCTTCGGGGATCACGATCCTCCCCTTCGAGTCCATCGTTGCCTCGTTCAAGCCGAATCCCACTTGGAATCCCACTGGCTCGTATTTAAGCGCCCGTAGTCATAAAATGCCCGACGCGCCTCCGCCGGGGCATTTCACTCGCACGTTGAGCTATAGGTAGTGGACGGGCTGAACTGGTCTCCCGTCGAGTGAGGAATCCCTTATTAATATGTGACTGCACATATTGCAAATAGGTGAAAGGACTTGGCTAACGTCACGCTGGCAGTCTCAGAAGAGCTTCGTAGGATAATGAAAAGTCATCCCGAGATCAAGTGGAGCGAGGTAGCCAGGCAGGCCATGTGGGAATACGCCAAGAAGCTCGAGATGATGGACGAGGTGACAAAGAAGAGCAAGTTCACCGAAAGCGATGCGCTGGAGATAGGAAGAATGATTAACGCGAGCCTCAGCGCAAAATACAGCAAGAAGGCGGCAAGAGGCGCCTGATTGAAGTTCGTGCTGGACACGAACGTGATCCTCAAGGCCCTGATCAAGGACTCCCTCGTCAGGGGAATTCTCCTCCATTCCAATCACGAGTTCCTCGTTCCCGAATATGCTATTGAAGAGACAAGAGGCCATCTGGACGTAGTAGCGAACAAGTCAGGCCTCTCCAATGACGCGGTCAATTCCGTCTTCGATGTACTGCTCACGAACATGACGGTAATCCCGGCGGGTCAAGCCCTTGTGAATTGGAGTGAGGCTGAGGAGATTATGGCACCGGTCGACAAAGGTGACATCCCCATCGTCGCCGCATCTCTCAGCGTAAGCTCTGACGGAATATGGAGCGACGACAAGCATTTGAGACGCCAAAACAAGGTGAAGATCTGGACCACAAAGGAAGTTGCTGGATTGGGAAGCCATGGATGAAAGGTCATTGCGCCTCCGCCGGGGCATTTCAGCCGGTCACGTCAAAGTGGAGTATCACCGCTTGCCCCCACACGTCCTCGATGCCGACCGTGTACACGCCAGGGGTGAAGAGAGTCGTAATAGGACTGTCAATGGTCTGTTGCCCTTCGTAGTTCAAGAAATCTGCGGCTCGCTCTGAGTTGTTCCGCAGGTCCCAATAACCGTTCGTGGTGAAAGTGCCCGCCACGTGGTAGGGGCCCAGCGTCTCGTTCTCGTTCGGCCGTCCAGATGGGCCCGTGAGGTTCGCCTGCGCGCTGAGCCGCCCGAATGCTACTTGCTCCACCTTCATCCCCGTCGTGCAACCGAACACTGGGAAGTGGATATCAGCTACGGAAGTAATGTTGTTTATCTCGTAGTTGCCCTTGAGCACGACGGCTTCCGCCCCATCGGACGCATTGAAACCAACGCTTGGCGATCCCAGAAGCATCAAATCACAATCTGGCCATACGGCTAGAGGAATGCCCTGGAAGGGGAAACCGTCTGAGACCGGCAACCTATTGGTGGTCGAGAAAGTGTTGGATATGGAGACGTTGACCTGCAAGGCCTGACCCGGAGCGAGCTGCGAGGCATTTAGGGAAACGAACAGTTGAAGTCCGTCTGAGCCTTGGGCATTTCCCTGTACCGTTTCGCTTGAGCTAACGCTTGTTGTCTGTACCGTTTCGCTTGCCTGCCGCCCCGAGCTCACGGCCAGATAGCCCGCGCCCAGGGCAGCCACTACCAAGATTGCGAGGAACAAACCTGCGCCTGTTTTCCCCATCGTCCATCAGAATCGGTGGAGGCCGGTGGCTATTGAACCCGATGGAACAAACCTCGAAGTACCGAGGGACCGTGAGTTGCGGTGCATAAGGGTTCATTGCGCCTCCGCCGGAGCATTTCATTCACGCGTTGAGCTATAGGTAGTGGACGGGCTGAACTAGTCGGAACTCCCCCGGATAGATTAAAAAGTGGTTACTACCTCTTGAGGACGACATGAAGGCGAGCGAGGCCGAACTGAAGCAGGAAATAGACCAGATCAAGAAGAGGGTCTCCTCCCTGGAGAAGGCGTTCGATTCGGTCCTCACGAAGGACGACTCAGAGGCGATAGAGGAGGCGCGCAAAGACCTCGCTCACGGCAGGACCGTGGCACTTTCCGAAGTAAAGAAGAAGCGCTCTTGAAGTACGAAGTAAGGCTTTCGAAAAGAGCCAATCGAGAACTTGCGTTGCTCGAGCAGTCAACTAGGTCAAGGATTGTGGCGAGGCTCGAGGAACTGGTGACGATCCGTTCCCTCGCGGCGCGATAAAGCTCCAAGGAAGGGAAGGGGTCTATCGGATCAGGGTCGGAGATTACAGGGTTCTCTACGAGGTCTTTCGCAAAGAGGGTCTCGTCCTCGTGGACAAGGTCGACCATCGCAGCGGCGTCTACGGGCCTTGAACTAATTTCCTCAGCTCCGCTACGCTTGTAAAAATGAAGTAGAAGGGCTGTCGCCATGTATAGGGTTCATTGCGCCTCCGCTTCGTTACCGAGGGGGTAACGCCGCGTTTTTCTAATGGCCCTAACCTTGTGACAGTATGAGAAAGATCATCGCGTCCGAATTCACCTCGGCCGACGGCTACATCGTCGGCCCCGCTGAAGACATGAGCTGGGTAATGAACAACTTCAACGAGGAGATGGCCAAGTACGCAGGGGACTTGATGCAGTCCATGGATACGGTCATGTTCGGGCGGGTGACCTACCAGATCATGGCCAACGCCTGGCCCAACTTGACGGAGAAGCAGTCTCCGGGAGCGGACAAGATGAACAGTGCTCTCAAAGTCGTCCTTTCTCGGACGCTGAACCAGGCCCCTTGGGGGAGCTATGAACCCGCGACGATAATCAAGGATGATGTCGAGAGGAGGGTCAGCGAGTTGAAACGCGGATCAGGCAAGAACATCGTGATATATGGAAGCGCGAATCTAGTCCAGAGCCTGACGAGGTTGGGCCTAATCGACGAGTACCAACTGCTCGTGCACCCCGTCTTCCTGGGGAGCGGCAAGCTCCTGTTCGGGCAGATGGCACAACCGGTGAATCTCAAACTCCTGCGCGCTCAAACCTTCAGCAACGGAGTCAATGTGCTCTGCTACGAGCCAAAGACGACTAGCAGTACCCGCTGAACGAGTAGAGCTGAATCGCCATGCACAAGGGTTCATTGCACCTTCACATCTTGATGTGCGTGGGCTCTGCTGAGCTTTCTAAAATGAAGTAGCAGGGCATTCGCCATGTATAGGGTTCATTGCGCCTCCGCCGGGGCATTTCATTCACACGTTGAGCTATAGTATGCGAAGGTTTAATGGACTGAGTATCAAGTTCAACCAAGATGTCGATTAAGCTCAGGGATGTCCAAACCCGGGTCATCAAGGAGAAGGATGGGTCGTACGCCATAGCCTGCTCCGCGCTCGGCGTGTATAGCGTCGGTAAGACCTTGGAGGAGGCCAAGCGGAACTTCGGAGAGGCCCTAGAGCTTCATTTGTCGGTCCTGAGAGAGAAGGCAATAGAAGCCGTAGCCTGACTTGAAGCTCTCGCCGATAAAAGGAAAGGAGCTCATCAAGATTCTCTGCAACGAGTTCGGCTTCCGGGCCGTCCGGCAGAAGGGCAGTCACGTCACTCTCACGAATGGTGTCGTGTATGTCACAGTGCCCGCGAAGGAGATCCGCGTAGGGTTGCTGGACGTCATCCTGAAGGACTGTGGCGTCTCACGAGAGGAGTTCCTCAGCAGATCTTAGGGACTAGGGCAAGAGATCCGCCATGCATAAAGGGTTCATTGCGCTTCCGCAAGATGTTCAGATGAATCAGAGTCGCTCTAGTTCCCGAACCCAGTTTCGGGAGTCAATAGTCTCAATCCTTTCGCCCCGATACATGACCAAGACGTTTGTCGTCGCGGCCGTCTTGCATCTCCCGCAAAAGGTATATCACAAACGAGGAGCTCTCTCCCACCGACCAGATGTGTCTGTGCCAAAGGGAGGGAAGACGAACCTCTCGCTTCTTGCGATCTCGCTCGTTCTAGCCGGAGCCTTGATCCTGGTCCTGGTCGATCCGGAGTCGGTGGTCAAGCCCGTCACCGAGACTTCGACGGTCACGCTTCAACCACCTGTCATGCCTTCGGTCTATGAGTGGGTCTACGACCTCCAGTCGCGCGACAGCAATTCGCTTGCGGGCATGTACGCCCCGGGGGCCAACATCACGTGGACCGGCGATATTACCGGCCTCTCACCCGCAGTCGGGACGTACGAGGGCCGAGGAAACATCGAGATCCTATATGGCTCGTGGCTGGGAAATGACTCGGCTCTTTCCGCGAACATTACGAACTACAGCCAAGAGAAAATAGCCCCATCCGTCGAGAATGCCACGTTCACCCTGACCATGGTGGGGGACAGTCCAGTCCTCGGAGGTTTCAGGATGGCAGCCAACGTGACCCAGAGCTGGAACTATGCCGGAGGACAGTGGCAGGTCTTGGAGGAGAACTGGAACTTCACCACGTACAACATTCAGTTCCCCGGCTGAGCCATACATCGGGTTTACGCACGTTATCGCAGATTGAAACTCGACAAGCTCCGCTACGACTTGCCAAAAATGAAGTAGAAGGGCTTCGCCATACACAGGGTTCATTGCGCCCCCGCCGGGGTTCATTCCCACTCAATCCTAACTGTTATACGGTGATTCAATAGAAACGCAACAAAGATGAGCCTGAGAGACCTTCTGCGCCGAAGAAGGAATGTGTACGGCTTTCTCTCCAAGCCAGTAACTAACAGGATTTTGAACTCGATTCTGGAGAACGCGACACACGTCCCCAGCGCTGGTTTCACGCAGGATTTCGAGTTCGTTGTCGTCAGAGATGCTTCGCTAAAGAAGAAACTCGCAGAAGCGGCGTCGGAGAGAGACTACTCCAAGAGTGGACGTGCGAAACCGGATTTCATTTCAAAAGCTCCCGTGATAGTCATTCCCTGTGGGAGTAAACTCAGGTTCGAGATGAAGTATGGAAGACCGGCGGAGAAGAAGGCGAGGCTTCCGTGGTGGCTGATAGATGCTGGGTTTGCTTCCTTCGCGTTGATATTGTCGGCATTTGAGGTGGGATTAGCCGCGTCTTTCATAGGGGCGATAGACGACGAGAAGGTCTCCAAGATTCTGAAGCTTCCGAAGGACAACTCAATAGTCCCGTTGGCAATCGTTCCAATCGGCTATCCGGATCCGGAGGAAGCTGAAAAGTGGAAGGCTGCAAATCTGAGCGCCAACAAGAAACGCAGGAGGAAGCTCGAGGAACTGACGCATTGGGACGGTTGGTAGTCTGAAGAACTGTCGCCAAACACAGGGTTCACTGCGCCTCCGCCGGGGCATTTCGGTTAGATTTTCGACCCTATGGGGGCCTTCTTTTCGGACTCGACTGATACGAATTTTGGAAACACAATTCGCCAACGCACGAAATGTCTAGTAGACCTTATGCGTAATTGTAGTTGAGATGGCGGGTCGTCTTGGCTTCGATGCTGTCGTAGATCCCTACGTCTACAGTCCTGATGCCCGCGTGCCCATTATGCGAAGGTTGACCAGCCCGGAGATTA
>Ga0307373_10015726_pt1 | contig 10248 bp, 9 predicted proteins | sample OX2MG_FD_202534 | JGI IMG/M metagenome (GOLD analysis project Ga0307373, IMG submission 202534) | Soil microbial communities from Risofladan, Vaasa, Finland - OX-2 | ecosystem: Environmental > Terrestrial > Soil > Coastal area > Acid sulfate soil | place: Finland: Risofladan, Vaasa | collected...
ATCCGACCAGCCCCACTCATGCCGTTTCCCTCGAATTCATCGCCATGATCGACTGGGCGGGCTCATCCACGAGTACGAACTTGTGGCATGACGGGCTCCGGATCGAGTTTTCGGACCTTACGGGCTCGAGACGGGTCCAGCGCCGGCTTCCACCCGAGGAGGTCGAGGAGCTCGTCGCCGGCTACCTGGCCGGAGCGATGGCACTTGCCTTGGCCGGCAGGCACTCGATTCACCGGACCACCGTCCTGGCCCTTCTCGAGCGCCACCGGGTGTCCAGGCGAGGCCGCGTCTTGGCCGCTGACCACATCGAACGAGCGGTTGCTTCTTACGCTTCGGGACACTCCTGCGCCTCGATAGGCAAGAAGCTCCGGGTCAATCCCGAGACGTCCGCCAGGTCCTGTGGACGGCCGGCGTGACCATGCGCAGGCCTGGGCGCCCACGAGCCACGCCGAATTCTTGAGCTACCTCGATTGGCGATACCGGACGCTTCTGGGGCTCTGGTGGAAGCACTCCCATACTCGCCCTGCTCAAGTCACGGCTTGGGCGACCTCGGAACCTCCGCCTCGGTGGCACCTCACCCCGTCTGGAGCAGAACAGGGACGACGGCTTGTGGCTGGCACCAGGCTCGCCCTATTAGCCACATCTCCTTACCTATGGAGAACCGCTTTCGTGACGACTCGACCGCTATGAGATGGCGTGACGCACGGCGGGGATGACTCGGTTGGCGAAGTACTCAAGGCGCTCCGATGCACTCTCCAGCGGTTCGCCCGGGAATAGCGTCCACGAGAAGCAGTCGACCACTGGCCCCGACCCAATGAGCCGAAGGATCTCGGCGACGGCCCCATCGGCGTCGAGGAGGCGGTAGAAGCCGAGGTCGACGAGCTGTTGGGCGTCGGTGAGCGGTGACAGATTGCCGAACATGCCGAACTCGGCGTAGGCGTTGACCTGGTACAGAATGTGGGGGGCGACGGCCGCAAACGCCCGCTCGGGGTCGTCGGCCACCACCCACTGGTACCCGAGCGCTACCTGCCCGCCGTCGCGTCCGAGCGCGCGGCGGGCCTCGACATAGGTGGCAATCTGGTCGGGCAGGACACAGACGATGCCGTCGGCGAGCCGAGCGGCCCGCTCGACGGCAGGGCGCGACAGAGCCCCGATCCACAGCTGCGGGCCGCCGGGTCGCACGGGTCGGGGCGCGACACGGACGCCGTCGACCACCTCGCCGCCGAGCGCCAACCGGAGCGTGACGATCGCTGCCTCAAAGCGGGGGCGGCGCTGGGCCAGCGACGTCCCGAACGGGAGGAAGTCGGCCTCTCGATAACCCATCCCGACGCCGAGGCGCAGACGGCCCCCGGACAGTGCGTCGACCGTGAGGGCCTCTTCGGCCAGGCGCAGCGGATGATGCACGGGCAGCACCATCACGTTGGTGCCCAGCCACATCGCCTCGGTTCGGGCAGCCAGGGCGGCGGCCAGGGTGAGCGTCGAGGATGCGTAGGCGTCGTCGACGAAGTGGTGCTCGGAGATCCACACCGACCCGAAGCCAAGCTGCTCGGCCCAGCTGACCTGCTCGAGGATCTCGGCCCAACGTCGGGTGAGGGCGGCCGGCTCCGGATCGGTGCAGCGAAAGTCGTAATAGAGCCCGAAACTGATGTCGGTCACGGTCCCATCATGCCCAATTGACCGGACGGGTGCTCTCAGAGAACATGGACCCGTGACTTCCGTCGCCCCGGACTTCGTCTACGACCCCTCGACACCCGAGTTCCAAGACGAGATCTGGGATGTCTACCGCACCATGCGCGACGAGTACCCAGTCTATCGCGATCCGGGGGGCGGCTTCTTCGCCCTCTCCCGGTTCGAAGACGTGTGGGAGGCGGCCCATGACTGGGAGACGTTCTCCAACGTCGTCCCCGAGGCCAACTCCCTTCTGCCCCAGATGATCTTCATGGACCCGCCACGACACACAGCGCTGCGCAGGCTCGTCTCGCGCGCCTTCACCCCCCGGCGCGTGGCCCAGGTTGAGTCCTTCGTGCGCGAGACCTCTCGTCAGCTCATAGCCGAAGTGGCCGAGCGCGGCGGCTGCGAGGTGCAGCACGAGTTCGCCGCCATCGTCCCCAGTCTGGTCATCGCCAAGCTCATCGGCGTGCCCCCCGAACACATCGGCGAGTTCCGGGCCTGGACGGGGTCGTTTATCGAGATCACCGGCACCGACGACTACGCCGAAGCGGCCGCCAACATCTACGGACTGTTCGCTCGTCTCCTCGCCGAGCGGCGCCGGGCTCCTGCCGACGACCTCATGACGGCGCTGCTCGACGCTGAGGTGGACGGGCAGCGGCTGAGCGAGGAGGAGCTTCTCGGCTTCTGCCTGCTGCTCATCCTGGCCGGCAACGACACCACCTCGAGCCTGATCGGTAACGGCATCGCCCTCCTGGCCCGCGACGCCGAGCAGCGGGTGCTGCTCCACGCCGACCTCTCCCGGTGGCCCAACGCCGTCGAGGAGCTCAACCGCGTCGAGTCGCCGACCCAGGCCCTGTCGCGGACCGCCACCCGAGACGTCGTCGCCCACGGGGTGACCATCCCGGCCGGATCGAGGGTCATGTTGCTGTGGGGCGCGGCCAATCATGACGAGCGTGAGTTTCCCGACCCCGAGCGTTTCGATGTGACGCGACAGTTCTCGCGCCATCTCGCCTTCAGCCACGGCGTCCACTCGTGTCTGGGCGCCAACCTGGCCCGTATCGAGGCTCGGGTCGCCCTGGAGGAATGGCACGCTCGCTTCCCCCACTACGAGCTGGACGGCGAGCCGCTGCGAGCGCTGTCGATCTGGGCCCGAGCGCACAGTCGCATCCCGGTGCGCGTCCAACCCTGACCTAGAAGCCGCCAAGCTGCTGCCCGAGTCGTTCCCGCCGCCGCCTGATGGGCATTCGGATGCCCCGGTCGTCGGATTGCTACCACACCGGCTCCCACCGGCCGGAGGCGGCCGAGCGGTACATGGCGAGCGCACCTCGTAGCTCACCCAACGAGTCCTCGGCGCTGGCGGGAGCAGCGACGCCGTCGAGCACGGCCGCCTCGAACCCGGCGATCTGGCCCTCGTAACTCTGGAGGTAGCCACCCTGCCCCACGAGAGTGCCCCGGGGATCGGAACCGTCGTAGAGCTTGACCCGTCCGAGCACGTCGATGACGATCTCGCCGCGGCTGCCGGTGACCTGGAACAAGGGAAGCGGGGCGACGGGACCCGGCGACACGATGGCGTCAAAGCTGGCCACCACGCCAGAGTCGAAATGACACAGCGCCCGACACATCGACTCCCCCTCCATCGCCGCATAAGGCTGGGCGGTGATGGCCACCAGCTCGACCAGCTCACCCAACCACATCCGCAGTGGGCGCAGCCAGTGCGAGCCGGCGTCGATGACCACCCCTCCGTCGGCCTCCGCCAGCTGTTACCGGCGGGCGACATGGTCGCCCTTCTGTGCGAGGCCAAGGACATGGTGGAAACGGCCAAGGCGAAGGGAGCGACCAGCCTCTCGGACAGCACTCTGCACTCGATCCGGATCCGCTATGGCCAGATCATCGCCGCTGGTCGCCTCACCAACCCCGGGCCTCCCTCGCTCGAGCGTCACTGCTACGAGAGGAAGGCCTACAACCTTCTCGTCCGCCTCGACACCCAGCGGGCCGACGTCCTGCGCTTCGCTTCGGACTTCCGTGCCAGCTTCGACAACAACCAGGCCGAGCGGGACATCAGGATGGTGAAGCAGCAGCAGAAGATCTCGGGTTCATGGCGCACATTGGCCGGAGCCCGCACCTACTGCGCCATCCGCGGCTACGTCTCCACGCTGCGCAAGCAGAACGAGGACATTCTGGGCGGGCTCCGTCTTCTCTTTGACGGCAAACCCTGGTTACCCATCCAGACCTGAACTTGGCAATGCCCGTGAGGCTATGCCTTCAAGTCGGCCTGGGGACGCCGGGTAGCCGGGGGGGGATCGCACCCCCCGGCTCCCACAGATCCCGTTATGGGTAATTCCACATAACGGGATGTATGTCCAGCGCGCAGTTATGTTGAAGAAGGGTCTTCCTTTCTGCGTTGTTCCTGCTGAGGGTGTCTTTGGGTCGTGAGTCGCTCAACATAATCGTGGCCGCTTCGTGGAGGCTTCACGGGTTGATGTTCCGTGATCCGACAGGAGGCAAGAATGGCCAGGAAGGTATGGGTCCCGGTGGTGTCGGGGCCGTTGGCGCCGCACGCGGCGGGGTTTGAGTCGTGGCTGACGTCACGATCGTATTCGTCCTCGGCTTCGGCCGACCGGCTGTATCAGTTCGATCAGCTCAGCCGTTGGCTCGGGCGCGAAGGGCTCGGCGTCGGGGAGCTGACAGGGGATCAGGCTGAACGGTTCACGGCGGCGCGCAGCGGCGCTGGTTTGGTGAGCTGGGCTTCACCGCAGAGTGCGACGCTGCCGCTGGAGTATCTGCGCACGCTGGGAGTCGCTCCGGTGCCGGCACCGGCGCTCGCGCAGGGCCCGCTCGAGGAGCTGCTGGAGGACTACCGCCGGTATCTGTCGGTCGAGCGTGGGCTGTGTGATCACACGGTGTTGGATGCCTATGGACCGGCCGCCCGGCTGTTCCTGGCCGGGCGGGAAGGCCCCGATGGGCTGGGCCTGGAGCGGTTGCGTGCGGCGGACGTGACCTCGTTTTTGGCGCGCGAGTGCCCGAAGCGCAGCGTGTCCGGCGCACGAGATCTGGTGTGTGCGTTGCGGTCCTTGTTGCGCTATCTGCACCTGGCCGGGCTGATCGAGACACCGATGGTGTGGGCGGTCCCGTCGGTCGCCGATCTACGGGATCGCACCCTGTCCCGCGGCCTGGAGCCAGGGGCGGTGAAGAAGCTCTTGGCCAGCTGTGATCGGCGCAGATTGGTCGGCCGGCGTGACTTCGCGGTCCTGCTGCTGTTGTCGCGGCTTGGGCTGCGCGCGGGCGAGGTCGCCGGGCTGCGTCTCGACGACGTGGACTGGCGTCGCGGCGAGTTGCTCGTTCGCGGCAAGGGCGGCCGTCATGATGTGCTGCCGTTGCCCGTCGATGTCGGCGAGGCGGTCGTGTCCTATCTTCGCCGTCGCCCCAAGTGCGGTTGCCGGGAGCTGTTCTTGCGGGTGACAGCGCCACGCCAGGGACTAACCCGGAGCACGATCGGCTGGGTCGTCCGCTCCGCCTGCGATCGGGCCGGATTGCCCAGAGTCGGTGCCCACCGTCTGCGCCATACCGCCGCCACAGGGATGCTCAGGCAGGGCGCGTCGCTTGGGGAGATCGGTCAGGTGTTACGCCATCGCGAGCAGAAGACCACTGCGATCTACGCCAACCCTCGGAAATTTCATCAGACGCGGGAGAGGGTGCAGGTCGCCTGGTCATGACGGTTCCGGAATAGGGACGGCTGCGTCTTGTTCCACAGGCTCTGAGCGGCTGGTTTGCTGGCTGATCCCGTCTGATGCACGATCCGTGCCCCATACGGGAGAGGATGTGGCTGGTTGTCGCACGGTGAGCTCGCAGGTTCTGCACAGCTGGAGTTGGTGTCGGGGGTGGCGCAGCTACGCCCGGAGGACGCCATGTTCGAGGCCATGTTGCGGGGTTGGCGGGCCCAGCAGATCGCTCGGGGGTTGCGGGTCGACACGATCGATGGCCGCGAGCAGCTGGTCCGGCGGTTTCTGGCGGACTGCAACGAGTACCCGTGGGGGTGGGGCCCGGCGCATGTCGAGGAGTGGATCATGTCGCTGACCGGGGAGCGGCAGCTGGCGGCGTCGACGATACGCAGCTACCAGGTGGACGTCCGCTTGTTCAGCGAGTACGTCACCGATGCCCGCTACGGCTGGGTGGCGGCGTGCGAGAAGGCGTTCGGGGCGGGTGTGGGTCCGGTGGCGATCTTCCACGAGTGGAACACCATCGCCCATCTCAACGACTACGAGGGCCGGCCCGAGGCCCGGCCGTTCAGCCGGGAGGAGTTGCAGCGGTTCTTCGATTACGCGGATGACCAGGTGGAGCGGGCGGCGCGCTCGAAGCACAAGGGGGCGTTGGCCGCCTACCGGGACGCGACCCTGTTCAAGGTCATGTACGGCTGGGGTCTGCGCCGCACCGAGACGGCGAAGCTCGATCTCGTCGACTGGGGCCGCAACCCGGCGGCTGGCGAGTTCGGGCGTTACGGGATGCTGGCGGTGCGCTACGGCAAAGCGAAGCGGGGCCAGCCGCCACGGCGGCGCAGCGTGGCGTCGGTGATGGGATGGGCGGTCGACGCGGTGGCCGACTACGTGGAGAACGTCCGGCCGCTGTTCGGTTGTAATGACCATCCGGCGTTGTGGGTGACCGAGCGCGGTGGGCGGGTCAAGCCGGTGGAGATCAACGCCCGCTTCGGGGCCTACCGCGACGCGCTGGGTTTGCCCGCCGCGTTGGTGCCTCACTCGCTCCGGCACTCCTATGTGACCCATTTGACGGAGAACGGGGCCGACCGCCGTTTCATCCAGATCCAGGTGGGTCACGAGTGCGACACCTCAACCGCGATCTACACGCATGTGAGCGACGACTTCATGAACCGGGCGTTGCGCAAAGCGCTCGCTCCGGCTCTCGATGACACCAAAGGGGAAGGGGAGGATCGTTGATGACGGGAAGGCTGGATTACCGCTGGCATCTTCGCCGCGTCATGGCCGAGCGTGACATGTTCTCCACCACCGACCTGTTGGCGCCGCTGGCAGAACGGGGCATCAGGCTATCGACGAGTCAGGTCTACCGCCTGGTGGCGGATCGACCGGAGCGCCTCAGCCTGAGAATCCTGGTGGCGTTGCTCGACATCTTGGGCTGCACGATGGAGGAGTTGATCGAGCCGGTCGCTGCCGCTCCGGACCTCAAATCCAGGGCGGCCGGCGGCGAAGCCGGGATCGGCGGGCTGCGGCCGAAACGGGCCCGTATCACCGGGATCGACCAGTAGATGCCGGCCTTCTCGCCCGAAGCGCTGCGCGATCCGGTGGCCGTGGTCGTGGCTGCCGTCTGCGGCGTCGACCCGACGTTGGACGCCTCCGCTGTGGCGGAGACGGTGAGCGCGCTCGCCCCGGGTCGATCCACCCGTCGTCACCTCGCTCAGGCGTTGATCGATCGACCGTCGCTGCTCGCAGACGGATGCTCGCCTGCTCCACGGGTGGCCGGGGACTTGCTCGTCGCGCTGGGGGACCTCGGCGCGACGCACATCTCGGCGCCGCGGTGCGCGAGCTGCGCCAAAGCGCTGCGCACGTTTCAGCGTCGCGGCGAGCATTGGTATTGCGGGGTGTGCGGACCCGAGACCCTGCCGTGTGCGGCCTGCAGGAGGCTGCGAAAGGTCGCCGCCCGGGACCGAACCGGGCAGCCCCGGTGCGAGTCGTGCCTGCCTGACGAGGGTCCCGAGCCGATCGAGATCCTTCTGGGAGTGGTCGCTGCTGTCGACCCTGCGCTCGACGCCGACACCGTCCGTGGCGCGCTGGGCCAAGTCACGTCCCGGGCCGGGCAACGCCGGCAGCTGGCCTGGGCGCTCGAGGACCGACCCGAGCTGCTCAGCGGGGCCGGAGCGGAGGCGCCGGTGCCGTCGGTGCTGCGTCTCATCGACGTACTGGTCGAGGCCGGCTCGATCAGAATCGTCCGGCCAGCCTGCCCGCACTGCGGGCGCACGGTCGTGTTGTCAAAGGTTCGAGACGGGCTGAGGATCTGCCGCGGCTGCGAGGCCCGGCTACGGGCCGTGCCCTGCGCCCGTTGCGGGGCGGTCCGGGACCCAGCGACACGCGACGACCACGGACGCCCGCTGTGCCCGAACTGTTTCATCAAAGACCCCGCCAACCACGAGGCCTGTGCCCGCTGTGATCGCCGGCGGCCGGTCAGCGTGCGCCTCCCCGACGGACCGCGCTGCGCGAGCTGCCGGCCGGTCAAAGAGATGACCTGTGCCATCTGCGCCAGCCTGGCGCCGTGCGAGATCACCAGGGCGACCGGCGAGCCGTGGTGCCGGGCCTGCCAGAAACGCTGGGCTCGATGCGACGGCTGCGGCGAGGTCCGGCCGGTGCGCGGCGGCGTCACCGGGCGCCCGTTGTGCGCCACCTGCACCCGACCCGACCCGTCCTTTTGGAAGCGCTGCCCGACCTGCGACGACGCGACGAAACTCACCGACGGCCCTTGCGTCCGCTGCGTTCTCCGCCAGCGGCTGCAAGAACTACTCGGCGGCGACGACGGCACGGTCCGCCCGGAACTGCAAGCCCTCTACGACAACCTGGCCGCCGCTGAGCGTCCCGCCACCGCACTCAGGTGGCTCAAACGCGACCACACCACCGCCATCCTCGGCGATCTCGCCTCGGGCGTCTTGCCACTCGCTCATGACACCCTCGACCGGCTCCCGCCGGCCAAGACCGTCGAACACCTCCGCGCTGTTCTGGTCGCCACCGCAGCGCTGCCCGCACGCGACGAGCACATGGCGCAACTCGAACGTTGGCTCCACGCCACCATCGCAACCCGGGTCGACCCCGATGAGCGATACCTCCTACAACGCTTCGCGCTGTGGCATCTACTACGGCGCCTGCGCGGGCGACGCAAAAACGGCCAGAGCGTCTCCTACACCCAGACCACCGTCGTCAAGGACCACCTCCGTGCCGCCATTGAACTGCTCGACTGGCTCGCTTGCCGTGGCCTCGACCTGGGCTCGTGCGACCAGGGCCACCTCGACACCTGGCTGGCCACCGACGGGGTCACCCGCCGAGGCCACGCCGGGCACTTCGTGCGCTGGGCGGCAGCGCAGAACCTCACGAAACTCACACTCCCCGCGCTCCGCTGGAATGGTCCGTCGGGAACCATCGACGCCGACAAACGCTGGGAACAAGCCCGCTGGCTGCTACAGGACGACACCGTCGCTCCGGCTGATCGCGTGGCCGGGCTGCTCGTCGTGCTCTACGCGCAAAAGCTCACTGCCATCAGCCAGCTCACACTCGCGCACCTCGAGCACAGCGACGACGGTGTCCGGCTGCGCCTCGGTGCCCCAGCGGTCACGCTTCTCGAGCCGCTGGCCACTCTCGCGCTCGACCTGGTCGCCACCCGCCGCGGCCACGCCGCCCTCGGCGACCAAGGGACATCGCCGTGGCTGTTCCCCGGCGGCCGGCCCGGCCGGTCGATCAGCGCCAGCCGGCTCGCGGAGCGACTGCGAGCACTGGGGATCCACGCCGGCCCCGCCCGCTCATCCGCCCTGCTGCAACTCGCCACCGAGCTCCCAGCGGCCGTGATCGCCCGGATGCTCGGCGTGCACATCAAAGTCGCGGTCGAATGGCAGCGAGCGGCCAGCGGCGACTGGACGGGCTACGCAGCCGACTACAGCCGCCGCGAAGCCGACAGCGGACCACCCGCCACGCCAACAACACGCCGAACGGTCATCACCCATGGTTGACGACCACCACCCGCCGTCCACGCCCGGCGTCATGACCGGAGCACCTCTCCACCGCATCCAACAGCTCAGCACCCAGATCTCTGAGCTGACCACCGCACAAGGCCTCGCTGTCTCACAAGCGAGGGGCAACGGGGCCACATGGACCGAAATCGCCCGAGCTCTCGGCTGCAGCACCCAAGCTGCCCATAAGCGTTACCGGTGGGTCCGACACAGCGAGCAAACCTGCGAGGTCTGGCACGAGCGGCCGCTACCCATGTAACCGCCGGGTCCTTCCTCGCCGATCCGCCGCTCTCGTCCTCCACAGACACCACAGTTATCCACCTTTCCCCGCGGACCTTCCATCCACAGCTACTCCAACAGTTCTGATATCCGACTGCCCCATAAAAGGTCGACCGGATCGCGTTGGGCGGGCTCGTGCGCCCGTGGCCGTCTCAGGGAGGTGTGGCATGAGCATGCTCCAAGAATCGCTTGCCGACTATCTGCAGATCCGTCGCCGGCTCGGCTTCGAGATGCCCCAGGACGGCCGGCTACTCGAAGGGTTCGTTGAGTTCCTCGAGCAAGCCGGCTCCCCCCGGATCACTGCCGAGCTGGCGCTTGCGTGGGCGAGGCTGCCTGTGGACGCCCACCCACACCGCTGGCGTCAGCGGCTCTCCGTCGCCCGCGGGTTCGCGCGTCATGTCGCGACGCTCGACCCGACAAGCGAGATTCCCTCGACGGATTTGCTGCCTGGACATCGCCCGCGGATCGCCCCCTACATCTATACCCAAGAGGAGATAGCGGCATTGATGGCGGCCGCTCGTCAGTTGCGACCGCGGCTGCGCGGCGTGCGTCATGCGACGCTG
>Ga0307373_10015729_pt1 | contig 10248 bp, 9 predicted proteins | sample OX2MG_FD_202534 | JGI IMG/M metagenome (GOLD analysis project Ga0307373, IMG submission 202534) | Soil microbial communities from Risofladan, Vaasa, Finland - OX-2 | ecosystem: Environmental > Terrestrial > Soil > Coastal area > Acid sulfate soil | place: Finland: Risofladan, Vaasa | collected...
CGAGGGCAGGACCAGGCGCAGGCCGTCGCCGCCGTGGGCGCCGGCGGGCCGCACCAGCAGCGGCGCCTCGATGCCCGCCGCCGCCGCGGCCCCGGCGAGCGAGCCCTCGCCGGGCGCGAGGCGCGTGGTGCGCGGCGCGAGGACGCCCTCCAGGCCCTCCAGCAGGCGCGGGATGTCGTCGCGGCCGGTGCGGGCGATGCGCGCCGGATGGTTGACGACGCGCTGGGCGCAGATCTCGAGGAACCGCGTCACGTTGGGCTGGGTCGGCCCCGCAAGGTCAGGGTCGCCGATGCCGTTGAAGACGACGTCGTGCTCGGGCAGCGCCGTCATCTGGGCGGCGGTGGCGTACTCGATGAACCAGAGGATGCGGGTGTAGCGCTCGGCCGGGATCAGATAGCGGTCGGGGATGTTGCCGCTCTCGGTGGTGTTGAGCACCAGCACGCGCCGCTCCGGCCGGGCGGCGGTGACCACCAGCAGGTTGCGCCGCCCGTAGGCGGCGTCGCGATGGGCGCGGGCGCCTTCGTCGTCGCCGGCCTGGCCGAGCAGGGCGGCGAGGTTCTGATGGGCGCAGATCAGCCCCGGATCGAGCTCGATGGCGCGCCGGGCGTGCCGCTCCGCCTCGGCGGGACGGCCTCCCAGGGCATAGACCGAGCTCAGGTTGGCGTGCGCCTCGGCGTCGTCGGGCGCGAGCCGCAGCGCCGCGTGCAAGGCGCCCTCGGCCTCGTCCAGCCGCTCGAGTTCGGCCAGGGCGAGGCCGCGGTCGCGGTGGGCGGCGGCGCGGCCGGGTGCGAGGGCGACGGCCCGGTCCAGCGCCGCCAGCGCCTCGCCTGGGCGCCGGCTGGCGCGCAGCGCCGCGCCCAGGGCCAGCCAGGCCTCGACGAGATCGGCGCCCCGGGCCACGGCGGCTTCGGCGGCGGCGAGCGCCCCGCCGGTGTCCTGCAGCGCCAGCAGCGTGCTCGCCAGCAGCACCTGCGGCCCGGCCGCCCCGGGCGCCAGCGCCGCCGCCCGGGCGCAGGCCGCGGCGGCTTCGTCGAGCCGGCCAAGGCCGGCCAGGCTGGCGGCGCGCGCCATGTGGGCGTCGGCGACGGCGGGCGCGAGCGCGAGCGCGGCGTCGGCCGCGCCCAGGGCCTCCAGAAGCGCCCCGGCCGCCTGCAGCGACTGCGCCAGTCCCAGCTGCGCGCCGGCGTGGTCGGGGGCCAGCGCCAGCACGGCGCGATAGTCGGCCGCCGCCGCGGCGTGGTCGCCGCTCCAGTGGCGAAGCCCGGCCAGGGTGAAGCGCGCGTCGGCGTGGTCCGGCCGCAGCCGCGTCACCTGCGAGAGCAGGCGCTCCGCGGCGGCCGGATCGCCGGCCTCGAACCTGGCCAGCCCCATCAGATAGAGCGGCGTCGGATCGTCCGGGCGCGCCTTTGCGGCGGCGCGGTAGAGGCGCTCGGCGCCGTCGCGGTCGCCGGCCTGGTGGCGCGCCAGAGCGGTCTCGAGCAGGGACGATGACGAGGACATGGGCTTGGATCGGCCTTTCTCTAGCGGGGCGGGATTTCGGCCAGCATCGACCAGGCGAACGGCTCCCCGGGGCTGAGGTCGCGCGCGGCCCGCCGCCCCAGAACCTGCGGCAGGTGCTTCGGCGCGAGGCCGAAGCCCGGCCGCACCGAGCGGACGTTTCGCGCCGTCAGCGCCTCGCCGGCCCGGACCGGCGCCGCCACGTAGAGCGAACGGCGATGCGGCGCCGCCGCGCGCTCGGCCCCGAGCTGGTCGTAGGTCGCCGAGCCCAGGGCGCGCCAGGCGTCCTTGCAGTCGCGCACCAGGGCGGCGAACTCCGGCGGCTCCAGGCTGAAGGCCGCGTCCGGGCCGCCGTCGGCGCGGGCGAGGGTGAAATGCTTTTCGATGATCGCAGCGCCGAGGGCCACCGCCGCCACCGCCGCGGCCGAGCCGGGGGTATGGTCCGAGAGCCCGGCGACGACGCCGAATCGGCGGACGAGATCGGGCACCGTACGCACGTTGGCTTCTTCGACCGGCGCCGGATAGGCCGAGACGCAGTGGAGCAGCGCCACGCCGGCCGCGCCGCCGTCGCGCGCCGTGGCCAGGGCCTCCTCCATTTCGGCGAGGCTGGCGAGGCCGGTGGAGATGATCACCGGCTTGCCGCAGCGCGCGACGCGCTGGATCAGCGGCAGGTCGATGGCCTCGAACGAGGCGATCTTGTAGGCCGGCGCGCCCAGCGACTCGAGCAGCTCGACGGCGCTCGCATCGAAGGGCGTCGAGAACAGCGTCACGCCCCTGCGCCTCGCCCGCTCGAAGAGGGCGCCGTGCCACTCGTAGGGCGTATGGGCCTCGGCGTAGAGGTCGAACAGGGTGCGTCCGGCCCAGGGACCGGCCTCGATGCGGAAACCCGGGCCGTCGCAGTCCAGGGTGATGGTCTCGGGCCGGTAGGTCTGCAGCTTGATCGCATCGCAGCCGGTGGCGGCGGCCGCGTCGATCATCGCCAGGGCGCGTTCGAGGCTGCCGTTGTGGTTGCCGGAAAGCTCGCAGACCACATAGGGCTCGAAGCCCGGCCCGATGCTGCGGCCGGCAATCTCGAGGGCGGGCGCGGCGCCGGGCGCGAGGCTCACGTCGGCATTCCCAGCGCCTGCGCCAGCGCCTCGGCGACGCGGTCCACGTCGGCGTCCGCCATCGCCGGATAGAGGGGCAGCGACAGGCAGCGCTCGTACCAGGCCTGCGCCCCCGGCAGGTGCAGCGCGCCCTGGCGAGCCAGGTAGTAGGGCTGGCGGTGGACGGGGATGTAGTGGACCTGGCTGCCGACGCCGCGAGCCCGCAGCGCCCCCATGACCTCGGCCCTGGAGCGGCCGGCGGCTTCGAAATCGATCAGCACGGTCATCAGGTGCAGCGCCGGATCGGACCAGGGCGGCTGCCGGGCCAGGCGCACCAGCGGCGCGAGCGGCCCGAGCGCGCCCTGATAGCGCCGCGCCAGGGCGCGCCGGCGCTCGACGAAGCGCGGCAGCTTGGCCAGCTGGGAAAGCCCAAGGGCGCAGAGCACGTCGGGCAGCCGGTAGTTGAACCCGGGCGCCGGCATCTCGTAGCTCCAGGGCTCGGCGTCCGGCGCGCGCACCATGCCGTGGTTGCGGAACGTGCGAAGCCGCTCGGCCAGGCCTGCATCGGCGGTGGTCACCATGCCGCCCTCGCCGGTGGTGAGGGTCTTGACCGGATGAAAGGAGAACGCCGCCATCCGGCTCCAGCGGTTGTCGCCGGCCCGGGCGGCGGCGGCGTCGAAGCTCATCTGCGAGCCCAGCGCGTGACAGGCGTCCTCCACCAGGGCGGCGCCGGCGCCGGCGGCGAGGCCGCGCAGGCCCGGCAGGTCGGCGATGTCGCCGCGCAGGTGCACCGCGATCACCGCCGCGACCTCGCGCCCGCCGCAGCGCGCCAGCGCCTCCTTGAGCGTCCGCGGCGTCATCAGGCCGCTGTCGGGGTCCACGTCGGCGAAGACGACCTCGGCGCCGACGTAGCGGGCGCAGTTGGCGCTGGCGAGAAAGGTGATCGAGGGGACGACGACGACCTGGCCCTCCCTGGCGCCGAGCGCCAGCATGGCCAGGTGCAGCGCCGCGGTGCCGCTGGAGCAGGCGACGGCGCAGCGCGCGCCCACCGCGGCGGCGAACCCGGCCTCGAACGCCTCGACGCGCGGGCCGGTGGTCAGGAAATCGTCGCGCAGCGCCGCCGCCACCGCCGCGACGTCGTCGTCCTCGATGGTCTGGCGGCCATAGGGCAGGGGGCGCATCAGGCCGCCTTCTCCTCCACCATGGCCATCAGCGCCGCGCGCGTCAGCCAGTCGGTGTTGGTGTCGCTGGCGTAGGAGAAGCTCTCGGGCACCGAGCCCGGGCCGCCGTTCAGGCGGAACGGGGTGCGCGGATACTCCACGAACGCCGGCTCGATGGCGTAGCGGTCGCCGAGCTCGGCGGTGGAGCGGGCGTCGTCGGCCGAGATCATCATTTCGTGCAGCTTCTCGCCCGGCCGGATGCCGACGACCTGGACCTCCGCCCCCGGGCAGATCGCCGCCACCAGGTCGACGATCTTCATCGACGGGATCTTCGGCACGAAGACTTCGCCGCCGCGCATGATCGAGAGGCTGGAGAGCACGAAGTCCACCCCTTCGGCGAGGGTGATCCAGAACCGCGTCATTCTGGGGTCGGTGACCGGCAGGGCCTTGGCGCCGGCGGCGATCAGGCGCTGGAACAGCGGCACCACCGAGCCGCGCGAGCCCACCACGTTGCCATAGCGCACCACCGAAAATCGGGTGCCGATGTCCCCGGAAAGGTTGTTGGCGGCGACGAAGGTCTTGTCGGAGGCGAGCTTGGTCGCGCCATAGAGGTTGATCGGATTGCAGGCCTTGTCGGTGGAAAGCGCCACCACCTGACGCACGCGATTGGTCAGCGAGGCCCAGACCACGTTCTCCGCGCCCATGACGTTGGTGGCGATGCATTCGGAGGGATTGTACTCGGCCGCCGGCACCTGCTTCAGCGCCGCGGCGTGGATGACGATGTCGACCCCGCGCAGCGCCAGGGTGAGCCGCGCCCGGTCGCGCACGTCGCCCAGGAAGAAGCGCATGCGCGCCAGGGCCGCCGGGCCGAATCGCGCCGCGAGGTCGAGCTGCATCTCGCTCTGCTTCAGCTCGTCGCGCGAATAGACGATCAGCTTCCTGGGCTCGTATCGGGCGAGCACCGTCTCGACGAATCGGCGGCCGAACGAGCCGGTGCCGCCGGTGACCAGGATCACCTTGTCGTCGAGGTTGAGCGAGGCTGGCGCGAAGCGGCCCAAGCGCGGCTCCTGAAGCTGGCCGGGGCGGTCCGGCGAAACATGGTTAACCGGCCGCTCGTAAAGAGACCGTCAATCCGCCGGCGGCAAACTTCGCCGCCATGAACCGCCGCCTCGTCCTCGCCGCCGCCCTGGCGCTCGCGCCCCGGCTCGGCCATGCCCAGGACCAGCGCAAGCAAGGCGGCGGCGAATCGTTCATCCAGATGGAAACCCTCGACGCCACCGTCACCCGCGCCGACGGCCAGCGCGGCGTCATGACCATCGACGCCGGTCTCGACGTGCCCGACGCCGGTCTGCGCGCCCGCGCCCGCGCCTCGATGCCGCTGCTGCTCTCGGCCTTCGGCGACGTGGCGCGCACTTACGCCGCCGGCCTGCCGCCGGGCGCGGTCCCCAACGCCGACTATCTCTCGTTCGAGCTGCAGCGCCAGACCGACCGCATCCTCGGGCGTCCCGGCGCCCATCTGCTGCTGGGCACGATCCTGGTGAACTAGCCGCCCGCTTCACCCAGATCGACGAGGTCGCGCCTCTTCACCCCCGCGCTCGCGGGAAAGGAGCGAGGACGCCTTTCCTCCTCACCCGTGCAACGGGGGAGGAGGCGCTCGGCGCGGCAGCGCCGGGCGTCGGAGGGGGCGGCTGGCGCGGCGAGGCGCTGGCGCCCGAAGCGCCGCCTCACGGCGCGGCCTTGTCCATGATCTTCGCCAGCGCCACGTCCAGCGCGGTGACGCCGCCGGCGTCGTGCGTCGCCAGCAGCACCTCGACCCTGGAATGGACGTTGAACCATTCCGGATGGTGGTCGAGCTTCTCGGCGGCCAGGGCGACGCGGGTCATCCAGGCGAAGGCCTGGCCGAAGCCGCCGAACCGGTAGGTCTTGACGATGGCGTCGCGCCCCTCGGCGGCGGACCAGCCCGAAAGCTGCTTCAGGGCCTCCGCCGCGCCGATCCTGGCCGGGCGCGTCATGGGCTTTGCGCCTGCAGCGGCGCGAACTCGAGGCCGGTGGCGCGCGCCAGCTCGTCCAGCGCCTGCGCCTCGCTCACCACCTTGATGGCGGTCATGCCGAGCGCCGCGGCGGGCTTGCAGTTGATGCCGAGGTCGTCGAGGTAGACGCAACGCTCCGGGGCGACCCCCAGCAGGTCGCACATCATCACGTAGATGCGCGGATCGGGCTTGCGCACGCCGGCCTTGGAGCTTTCGACGATGGCGTCGAACAGCAGCATGATCGAGCCGGCGCGCGAGGCGCCCTCGGCGCTCGCCGCCATGCCAGGACCATGACCCTGGGCCATGTTGTTGGTGATGCAGCCGACCTTGTAGCGGGTCTTGCACAGCTTCAGCGCCTCGACCATGCGCGGGCGCACGTCGCCGGAGAGCAGCGGCAGCACGTCGGCGCCGCGCACCGGATGGCCGAGCGCGCTGGATTCCTCCAGAAACTTCAGGTCGAACCCGGCGCGGTCCAGCTGCGCCCGCTCGAACAGCGCCCAGGCGTTCTCGTGTGGATTGGTGGCGTTGACGGTGCGGATGAAGTCGCGCGGCAGGCCGCGGGCCGATCCGTAGCGATTGAACGCCTCGAAGGGCGAGGTGGTGAACACCCCGCCGAAGTCCCAGATCACCGCCTCGACCGCCACGCCATCCCGCTCCGCCAGCTGCAAGCCCCCGGGACGCTAGTGACGCCGCGCGCCGCCCGCAAGCGCCTTGGTCCGCGTCGACGCCTGGCCCCGCCTCCCCGTCGCGCGGCTTCGCCTGCGGGGCGAATGGACGGGCGCCGGCGGCGCAGTCGTGGTTGACTTCGGATCCGACGTTTCCGCAAGTCGCTCAGATAAGGACAAGCCGTCATGCGATTCCAGTCAGCGGTCTTGGCGCTCGCAGCCGGCCTCGTGCTCGGATGGGCCGCCCAGGGCCGCGCCGCGCCGGCCCCGTCCGCGCCGATCTTCTATTGCCCGCGCCCGGCGGCCGCGCCGCCCCGGCCGCTGGCGCATCGCGTCCGCCCCGGATGTCGGAACCTCCACCCCGCGCGGCTCGAGCGCCGGCGCCATTGGCGCCGCCCGGAACATTGGCGCCGTCCGGTGCATTGGAGCCACCCGGAGCATTGGCGCCACCCTGAGCATTGGCGCCACGCGGAACATTGGCGGGGCGGCGGCGTGTCGGCCAGCCAGGCGTTCATCTACCGCTACGAAGAGGCGCGCCACGGCTTCGAAGCCCGCGCCGCCGAGGAGGCCTGGCGCGAGCGTCCGCCCCTGCCGCCGTCCGGCATGGACGAGGCCTGGGAACGCCACGGACGCCTGGGCGAGACCGGCCGGCCGGTCGAGGGGTTCGATGGCCGCTTCGGCGGCCCGGGGCGCATCCAGGGCTGGCGCGGCGAGGCGGGCTACGGCGGCGCCGAGCGCATCGAGCGCGGCGGCTTCGGCTACGAGCATGGCCCCGACGGCGTCGAGCGCCGCTGGAGCTGGGGAACGCCGGACTGGCGCCCTCAGGACTGGCGCCCCCACCTTGGCCCCGGCGAGGCGGCCTTCGCCCGGGACCGCGAGCAGCGGCTCTATTCCGGCGCACCGGGCGAATGGCGCGACGGCGGCTACGGCCAGGTCTACGAATACGCCGGCCGCGACGCCTATGGGTTCCTGGTCTGGCCGGGCAAGACGCCGCTCCGCATCTACGGGTCGCCGCGCCCATTCGATCGCTGAGCGGTTCGGGATTGGCAATCGGTAAGGCGCGGTCCACCGCGCCCCCATTTCAGCCGTGAGACAAACGCGTGCGGGCGGGCCATCCCTGGAGCTCATCATGCGCGTTCAACTCATTCTTCCCCTGGCGGCGCTCGCCTCGCTCGGCCTCGCCGCCGGCGGCGTCCTCGCCAGGCCCATGGCAGCCAGCGCCACGTCCCCGGCCTTCTCCGGGCACAAGCTCGCCGGTGCGGCGCGGGTCTCCCTCGCCCAGGCGCGCGGCATCGCCCTGAAGGCGCACCCCGGCGCCGTCACCGGCGAGGAGCTGGAGAAGGAAGGCGGCGGCAGCGGCCTGCGCTATTCCTTCGACATCAAGAGCGCCGGCGTCGCCTATGAAGTCGGCGTCGACGCCAAGTCCGGCGCGGTGCTGGAGAACGATCGCGACACCGGCAACGATTGAGCCTCGGCCTCGCCAGCGGCGCAAGGCTCGGGCAGACTCGCGCCATGAAGCTGCTGCTGGTGGAGGACGACCGCGACGGCGGCGCCTATCTGAAGAAGGCGCTCGCCGAGGCCGGCCATGCCGTCGATCACGCCGCCGACGGGCGGCAGGGCCTGTTGCTGGCGGCCGGCGAGCCCTACGACGTCATCATCCTCGACCGCATGCTGCCGGCGATGGACGGCCTGGCGATCCTGCGCACGGTCCGCGCCTCAGGGGTGAAGACCCCGGTGCTGCTGCTGACCGCGCTCGGCGGCATCGACGACCGGGTCGAGGGGCTGGAGGCCGGGGCCGACGACTATCTGGTCAAGCCCTTCGCCATGGCCGAGCTGATGGCGCGGGTCAACGCCCTGGCGCGCCGGCCGCCGCCCCAGGAGGCGCCGACGACGCTCAGGGTCGGCGATCTGCAGATGGACCGGCTGAAACGCACGGTGACGCGCGGCGGCGCGCGCATCGACCTGCAGCCGCGCGAGTTCCAGCTGCTGGAATATCTGATGCGCCACGCCGACCGGGTGGTCACCCGGACCATGCTCCTGGAGAGCGTCTGGGATTTCCACTTCGACCCCAAGACCAACATCGTCGAGACCCACATGAGCCGGCTGCGCGCCAAGATCGACCGCGGCCGCTCGCGCGAGCTGATCCACACGGTGCGCGGCGCCGGCTACTGCCTGCGCGAGCCGGACTGACCGGCCGCCGCCCCCTTCATCCTTCCCCGCGAGCGGCGCGGGGGTGGAAGGGGCGCGCACATGCGAATCATCGCCCGCAGCCCCCTCCGACGCCCGGCGCTGCCGCGCCGAGCGCCACCTCCCCCGTTGCACGGGTGAGGAGGAAAGGCGTCTTCACTCCTGCCCCGCGAGCGGGGAAGGGGGACCGCCGCGCCGACAGGCGCGGGGGTGGAAGGGGCGTCGGCGCCGAGCGGGCGACTGGTCGGCCGATGGATGCTACAGCGCCCGCTTGCGCAAGCTTCCGACCGCCACGGGCCGATAGGTGTTCCGCTCCACGAGCCTGCGCGTGGCCGCGCTCTACACCGCGGCGTTCGCGATCTCGGTGGTGGTGCTGGGGGCGATCACCCTCGTCAGCACCCGCCGGGCGCTGATGCAGCAATTCGACGCCCGGATCAGCGTCGAGGCCTCGGCGCTGGCGCTGGAGTTCCGCACCGAAGGGCTCTCCGGCGTGGTGCAGGCGGTGCGCGAGCGCGACCGCACCCCCGGCGCCCTCGACTATGGCCTGGACGGCCCCGGCGGCCAGCCGCTGGCCGGCAGGCTCGCGGGGGTGCGAACCCCGCTCGGCTGGTCCGAGCTGCCGACGCCCCAGGATGCGCGTCCGGTGCGCGACGCCCCCGAAGCGATGCGGGTCCTGACCACCGTGCTGCCCCAGGGCTACCTCCTGGTGGTCGGCGACGACGACGAGCGCACCGAGGCGCTGCAGGGCACGGTGCTCGAGGGCTTCGCCTGGGCGTTCGCCGGCGTCGTGCTCCTGGGCATCGTCGGCGGCTACGGGCTCAGCCACGACGTGCACCGGCGGCTCGCCGCCATGAGCGGCGCCGCCGAGGCCATCATCGACGGCGACCTGGCGCGGCGCATTCCGGTGCGCGGCTCCGACGACGATCTCGACCGGCTGGCGGTGACCTTCAACCGCATGCTCGACCGCATCGCCGCCCTGATGGAAAGCCTGCGGCAGGTCTCGGGCGACATCGCCCACGACCTGCGCACCCCCCTGACCCGGCTTCGGCAGCGGCTGGAGGCGAGCCGCACCCTGAGGACGCCGCGCGAGCGGGCGCAGGCCATCGCCGGCGCCCTCGAAGACGTCGACGCCATCCTCGAGACCTTCGCGGGCCTGCTCCGCATCGCCCAGATCGAGGCCGGCGCCCGCAGGGCGGCGTTCCGGCCGGTGGATCTGACGGCGCTCGCCCAGACGGTGGTCGAAGCCTTCGCTCCGGCGGCCGAGGACGCCGGCCAGAGGCTCGAACTCGCCGCGGACGAGCCCCTGACCGTGGAGGGCGATCGCGAACTGCTCGTGCAGATGCTGGTCAATCTCGTCGAGAACGCGCTGCGCCATGCCGGCGGGCGCGCCCGCATCCGCATCCGCGCCGCCCGGCGGGGCGCCGCGGCGGTCCTGGTGGTGAGCGACGACGGCCCCGGCGTGCCCGCGGACGAGCGCCAGCGGATCTTCGACCGCTTCTACCGGCTGGAGACCAGCCGCTCGACCCCCGGAAGCGGGGGGGGGCGGGCGCGGGGCGGGGCGGGGGGGCGGCGGCGGGGCGCGCGGGGCCGCCGGGCCGGCGCCGCGCCGGGGCGGGGGGGGTCG
>Ga0307373_10015730_pt1 | contig 10247 bp, 10 predicted proteins | sample OX2MG_FD_202534 | JGI IMG/M metagenome (GOLD analysis project Ga0307373, IMG submission 202534) | Soil microbial communities from Risofladan, Vaasa, Finland - OX-2 | ecosystem: Environmental > Terrestrial > Soil > Coastal area > Acid sulfate soil | place: Finland: Risofladan, Vaasa | collected...
GGCTCGATCTGATCGACAATTGCGGGCACCTCTCCACGATGGAGCGGCCGGATGCGGTCAATGCCGAGCTGCGCCAGTGGTTGACCGCGTAACGCCACTCCATCGTCATGGCGACATCGTGCGCAACACTTGGCGCGCATCTTGCCCGCGAGGACCGCGGTTCAGCGCGAAGTTCTTCCGCTCTGGGCCTTGCGCAGGAAGTCCACCAGGGCCCTCAACGCGGCCGGCATTTGGCGCCGGCTTGGATAATAAAGGGCAAAGGGCGGCATCGCTGGCTGCCATTGATCCAGGACCGAGACCAGCCGGCCGCTGCTGATCTCCTGGTCAAACTGCGCGCGTGCCCCTTGCGCAAGACCGATCCCATTGACGACCGACGAGGCCACCAGCGCATCGATATTGACGATGATCGAACCGCTCACCGCCAATTCGAGTGCCTTGCCATCCCTTTGGAATCGCCATGGCATCATCGCTCCGTTCGGCAGGCGCACGCGGATACAGTCATGGCCCAGCAGATCTTCGGGCGTCTGCGGCTCGCCTCGACGGCTGAAATAGGACGGCGCGCCAACCACGGCCAGTCGCCATTTGTGAGTGATCGGGACGGCGATCATATCGCGGTCGACGCGATTGCTGAGGCGAATCCCGGCATCGAATTGTTGCGAGACAATGTCGACATTGGCGCCATCGGCCGCTATTTCCAGGCGGATGTCGGGATAGCGCTGAAGGAATTTCGCCAGGACCAGCGGCAACACGAACTGGGCGACCGGCGGCGCGACGGTGAGTCGCAAGAGACCGGCCGGCTTGTCACGGAATTCGTTGAGTGATTCGACGGCAGCCTCGTACTCGTCGATCACCGGCCGTAGCCGTGCGAGCAGGGTGTCGCCGGCGGCGGTCGGCAGGACGCTGCGCGTCGTGCGATTAAGGAGGCGCACGCCAAGCCGCTCCTCCAACGTCCGGATCGTCTGGCTCAAAGTCGATGGCGAGATGCCGAGCTGTTTTGCCGCGCGCGTGAAGCTGCGGTGCTCAGCGACCGCCATAAACGCACTCAGCTCGCCGAAGTTCTTCCCTCGCATGCAGCCATCATAAGGGCTTCGACGCGGCCCCGGCTATTTCACCCGTTGCACGTGCTGTCGGCGGCCAGGGCGGCTTCGCTGCCGTCCAGCGGCCTTTCGACGCCGCGATTATGCGGTGAATCAGCAAGGCACATGCGGAACAGGACGGCTAATTGCGGCAGCGTTCCTGCGCTATATCGAGCGTCATGAGGTTGCCACTCCCGGCTGCCTCGCTATCGAAGGAGAGTTCTCATGCGTACATCCATGATCTTCCGCGCGCTGGTTCTTGCCGGCGCACTCGCGGCTCCCCTGTCTCAGGCGGCCCTGGCAGGCCAGCAGGAGCAGCAGGCGTTGTCAAACCACGCCGCCATCACGTCGTCCATCAACGGTGGCGCGTACAGCAACGACGCCACGCTGTCGCCCGCCGTCGGCGACTAGTACCGATGTCCGCGTATTGAGCCGCTGCCGAAAAGACGGCGGCTCAACACGGATATTCCATCCGCGCCCGGTTTCGGCCGAGGCGCTTCATCGAAGCAGGACGTGATCGCAAGGTGCGCAACATGAAAGAGCTTACCGATCTCGCCCGCCGCATCGACAAGTTTTGCGCGCGGCTCAATGCCGGGATGGCGGTGATTGCGCTGGTTCTCGCCGTCCTGGTTTCGGCCGAGCTCACCGTTCGCGCGAACGCTGCACTGATCACGGCGCTGGCGTCCGAAGAGCCGGCTGCCGCGCCGGTCATCGTCAACTGAGCGCGCGGGCTTCTCGGCTTTTAGGCATGATTCCCATCAGACCTTTAACATAGGACACGAGCCATGAAACTCCTGCACGTCGATGCCAGCATTCTGGGCGCCAACTCTGTCAGTCGCCAGCTCAGCGCGGCGATCGTCAAACGCCTGCGCGAGGCCAATCCTGTGATGGAGGTGACCTACCACGATCTCGGCGTACAACCGCTCGACCACCTGACCGGAGCACATCTGGCGGCCGCCCAAGGCGTGACGCCGGAAGAGGCGTCGCTGCAGCAAGACCTCGCTCTGGGGCAGAAGGCGCTCGAGGATTTTCTCGCCGCCGACATCGTCGTCGTCGGCGCGCCGATGTACAATTTCGCGATCTCCTCCCAGCTCAAGGCCTGGATCGACCGACTGGCCGTGCGCGGCAAGACTTTCCGGTACACCGAGAAGGGGCCCGAAGGAATGGCTGGCGGCAAGCGCGTGATCGTCGCCTCGTCGCGCGGTGGCTTCTATGGGCCGCAGACACCAACGGCTTTTCTCGACCACCAGGAAAGCTACCTGCGCGGTGTGTTCGGCTTCTTCGGCATCACCGACGTGACCTTCATCCGGGCGGAAGGCGTCAACGTCGGTCCCGAACAGCGCAAAGCAGCAATCGATGCCGCCACGGCCGAGGTTGCCAAGCTCGCTGCCTGACCGGAGCGGGCTTGAGAGGCCGCTCACACGTCGAGATCGCGGACGAACTTCGCGTTTTCGTGGATGAACTGGAATCGCAGCTCGGGCTTGCGGCCCATCAGGCTCTCGACCAGCTTGATCGTCTGCTTGAAGCCGCGCTCGCCCTTGGGCGGCAGCGTCACGCGCAGCAGCGTGCGCTTGGTCGGGTCCATCGTCGTATCCTTGAGGAAGCGCGGCGGCATCTCGCCCAAGCCCTTGAAGCGGCTGATCTCGACCTTCGCCTTGCTCTTGCCGAAGGTGGTCTTCATCAGCTTGTCCTTGTCGGCGTCGTCGCGCGCATAGAGCGTGGCATTGCCTTGTTGCAGGCGATAGAGCGGCGGCACGGCGAGGAACAGCTTGCCGTGCTCGACGAGCTCGGACATCTCGCGGAAGAAGAACGTCATCAGCAGCGACGCGATATGCGCACCGTCGACGTCGGCGTCGGTCATGATGATGACGCGCTCGTAGCGAAGCTTGGCTTCCTGGTAGCGCTCGCCGCTGCCGCAGCCGAGCGCGAGGATCAGGTCGGAGAGCTCCTGGTTTTGCCTGAGGCGCTCGGCACCGGCCGAAGCGACGTTGAGGATCTTGCCCCGCAGCGGCAGGATCGCCTGGCTCTCGCGTAGGCGCGCCTGCTTGGCGGAGCCGCCGGCGCTGTCGCCCTCGACGAGGAATATCTCGGTGCCGACCGGCGACGAGCGCGAGCAGTCGGCGAGCTTGCCAGGCAGGCGCAACTTGCGGGTCGCGGATTTGCGATCGAGCTCCTTCTCCTGGCGCCGGCGCAGCCGGTCCTCGGCGCGCTGGATGATGGTCTCGAGCAGCGCGCCCGCCGCCGTCGGATCGTCCGACAGCCAATGGTCGAAATGGTCCTTGAGCGCAGTCTCGACCAGGCGCTGCGCCTCGGCCGAGGCGAGCCTCTCCTTGGTCTGGCCCTGGAACTGCGGGTTCTTGAGGAACAGCGACAGGATGACGACTGCGCCGCTCATCGCGTCGTCGCCGGTAACTTGTGCCGCGCGGCGGTTGTTGGCGAGCTCGCCATAGCCCTTGAGGCCGCGCGTCAGCGCCGCACGCAGGCCCTGCTCGTGCGTGCCGCCATCGGGCGTCGGCACGGTGTTGCAGAACGAGGCAACGGTGCCGTCGTCGGCATCCTCGGTCCAGGCAATCGCCCACTCGACGCGGCCGCTGTCGTTGATCTCGGCCTCGCCGGTGAACGCGCGCGGCGTGACCGTCTCGCGCTTGTCGAGCAGCGCGGTCAGGTAGTCGCTGAGCCCGCCTGGAAAATGCAGCGTGTCTTCCTGCGGCACGTCCTCGGGCCGCGGAATTTTCGGATCGCACCACCAGCGAATTTCGACGCCGCGGAAGAGGTAGGCCTTGGAGCGCGCCAGGCGATAGACGTTCGCCGGACGAAAATGCGCGCTCGTGCCGAAGATTTCGGGATCGGGATGAAAGCGCACCGTGGTGCCGCGCCGGTTGACGGCGCCGGCCTGCGCCTTGAGCTTGGTCTTGGGCTTGCCGCGGCTGTACTCCTGCGTCCACAGCTTGCGGTCGCGCGCCACCTCGACCGTGAGCTTGTCGCTGAGCGCGTTGACCACCGAAATGCCGACGCCATGCAGGCCGCCCGACGTCTTGTAGGCACTGCCGCCGAACTTGCCGCCCGAATGCAGCATCGTGAGGATGATTTCGAGCGCCGACTTGGTGCGAAATTTTGGATGAGGGTCAACGGGTATGCCGCGGCCGTTGTCGCGCACGGCGCAGCTGCCGTCAGCGTGCAGCTCGATCTCGATGCGGCTGGCATGACCGGCCACCGCCTCGTCCATGGCGTTGTCGAGCGCTTCGGCGACGAGGTGGTGCATCGCGCGCTCGTCGGTGCCGCCGATATACATACCGGGACGGCGCCGCACCGGCTCGAGGCCTTCGAGCACCTCGATGTCCTTGGCGGAATAGGAGCCGGAGCGTTTGGCTGGCGCGTTTTCGAACAGGTCAGGCGTCTCGCGCGACTTGCGCGCGTGCGCGGGTGGCATGGCCCTAGGCAAATTCAAGTGGGCGAATCACGTGCGGATAACAACATCTGGTGGCGGCCGAAGCAAGAGCCGTTTGGCCGAATCGGCTATGATCGCGACGCCAACGAGGGAGAAGCGAATGGCAGACGACCTGCCCAACGAATCGCCGCCGACAAGCGAGCCAACGCTGCGGGCGATCACCATGCCCGCCGACGCCAACGCGCGCGGCGACATCTTCGGCGGTTGGATACTGTCGCAAATGGACCTCGCCGGCGGCTCGGCGGCGATGCGCCGCGCCAAGGGTCGCGTCGCCACCGTCGGCATCGCCTCGATGAGCTTCCACCGGCCGGTCTTCGTCGGCGACGAGGTCAGCGCCTACACTGCGGTGGCGAAGGTCGGCCGCACGTCAATCACGATCAAGATCGATGTCTGGGCGCGCCGCTTCGCCGCCGAGGAAACCGTCAAGGTCACCGAAGGCGTGTTCACCTATGTTGCGATCGACGCCGACCGCAAGCCGCGCGCGGTGCCGGCGGAGCGCTGAGCGTCGCCGATGTCGCGGTCAGCCGCGCCTTCTATCGGCGGCGGCGGCACGTCGATCGGCGGTGGCGGAATCGGCGGCGGCGGCTCCTCTGCCGGCGACGGCAGGTCCGGCATCTCGTCGGGTTCGGGCTCGTCCGGCGCTGGCGGATTACCCGGCGGCTTCGGCTTGCCCGGCTGTTGCACCCACAGGGGCGCTGGCGTTCGTGTCATACCGAATAACGGCGGACAGCGGACCGTCGTTCCGCACCTCACGCCGGCAGCCGATCAAGGAATCCTTGCCGCAAGCGCCGCCCGGCCGGCGCGATTTGATTCTTACGCGGTCTTGAAGATCGCTTTCGGAATCATGGCGTGGATGCCCTTCACGCCGTCGACGTTCTGCGTCACTTCGAAGTCGATGGCGACGCTGGCGAGCGCATAGGCGTCCGCCGGATCGAGGCCGTGCGCCTCGCCGAGGAACTTGATCGTCTCGTGCACGGCGATGCGCATGGCCTCGTCGAGGCTCTCGTGCAGCCCCATCGTGATCCAGTGGGTCGCGGTCTCCGCGCGCGGCAGGGCCCAGAATTTCTGCTTGAGCAGATCGAGCCGGAACGTGCCGGTGAGCGACGTCTCGATCGCCGTCAGGTTCACCTCGCCGTCGCCTTGCGCCGCGTGACCGTCGCCGGTCATGAACAGCGCGCCCGGCACGTGCACCGGAAGATAGAGGGTCGATCCGGCGGTCAGCTCGTTGAGGTCGATGTTGCCGCCGAACGGTCCTGGCGGCGCGGAGTTGAGCTTGCCGAGCGTCAATGCCGGCCCGGTCGCCATGATGCCGAAAAAGGGCCGGAGCGGAATCTCGATGCCGGGTGCGAAGCGCGCGACGCGCGCTTCCATGTCGAACGGAATGACGATGCTGCGGTTGAGGGTGAACTCGGCGGGCAGCGTGCCCTTGCCCATACGCGCCGAGTTGACGCCGTAGGGCACACGCGGCTCGGCCGCGAGGACATGCACAGCGAGCACGTCGCCCGGCTCGGCGCCCTCGACATAGACCGGCGCCGAGACGACGTGCGGTCCGACACCCGAGTGCTGGACCTTGGCGTAGATCGCTACCGCGTCGGCGAGCACGTCGGCCTTCGGAATGCCGAAGCGCTTGAAGAAGGCGACCGGATCGCCTTGGTCCTCGAGCAGGCCTTCGTGCGACACGGTATCGATAGTGATTGTGGTGCCGGGCTTGACGCGCAGCACCGGCTCGGCGGCGCTCCACAGATAGCCCCAGTGCACTGTCTCCGGACCGGACTTGAGGTGGAATGTACCGTCGCGGTTCTGCCGGACGAGACCGGCTTTGCGTGCGCGCTTCTCGAGTCCATCGGCGGCGCGACCGACCGCCGCAGTCGGCTTGGTATGCGTGCTACCGGGCGTTTCGTCCGCGGCAAGGAAATCGCGGACCGCGCGCGATTTGAGTCCTCCGGCGAGAAACGCGCGCTCTTCGGGTCCGATCAGCGCGAGCCGTGACAGCTCCTCGACGAAGGCATCGAAGGGCTTGGGCCGCGATCGCGCGGCGCCGCGCTTGCGTGATGACGATGACATCGGCGACTCCTCGCGAAAGCGAAGGGGCGGCGCCGCCGCCGCCCGACGCCCTAGAGCATGCTCTTACCGCAAGTCAGCCGGCTTGCAAATGCCGCCGCCGCAGCGCGCGCAGTACGGTGATTGCCAGGAACGCGGTCAGCGCGTCGAGGCAGGCGACGATCACGAACACCGCCATCCAGCTTCCGGTCATCTGCTTGAGGAACGCCGCAGCCGGTCCGCCGAGGATCGAGCCGACGCCCTGCGCGATGTAGAGGCAGCCGTAATTGGTCGCGGCGAATTTGGGCCCGAACGTGTCGGTCAGCGTCGACGGGAAGAGCGAAAAGATCTCGCCCCAGCCGAAGAACACGAGGCCGGTCAACACGACGAACATCGCCGGATTGTCGAGGAAGGTGAAGAGCACGAGGATCGCCAACGCCTCGAGCGAGAAGGCGAGCGCCATCGTCGCCTCGCGACCGATGTGATCCGAGATCCAGCCGAAGAATGGCCGCGTGAGGCCGTTGCTGAAGCGTGACAGCGTGAGCGACAGCGGCAGTGCCGCCATGCCAAGCACCAGAACATTCGCAACCTTGAACTCGTGCGCAAACGGTCCGACGTTCGACACCACCATCAGGCCGCTGGTCGACATCATCGTCATCATGATGAAGAGCAGGTAGAAGACCGGGCTCTTCAGCATCTCCGTCGGCGCGTAGCTGCGCTTCGATTGCAGCTCGACGCGGACCGTCTCCGGATCGAAACCCTTCGGCCGATAGGCCTCGGGCGGGGTGCGCAGGCCCTGCGCTGCCGCTATACCGACGACACCCTGGATCAGTCCCCAGACCACGAGCGTGTGCTGATAGCCCGAGCTCTGGATCATGTCGGCGATCGGGAAGCTGGTGAAGATCGCGCCGAAGCCGTAGCCCGCGGCGGCGAGGCCGGTCGCCAAGCCGCGGCGGTCGGGAAACCAGCGCACCATCAGGCCGATGATGCCGACATAGATGATGCCGGTACCGAAGCCGCCGATGATGCCGTAGGTGAGATAGAGCACCCAGATGTTTGCAGCAAAGGAGGAGAGGACCCAGCTGCCGCCGGACATGGCGGCGCCCACCGAGATCAGCAGACGCGGCCCGAACCGGTCGACCAGATAAGCCTGAAACGGCGAGAAGAAGGTCTGGAGGATGATGAGGAGCGAGAATGTCCACTGCAGCTCGGCGAGCGTCGTGCCCATCGCGTGGTTGAGCGGGCCGGTGAACAGCGTCCAGACGTATTGCGGGCTGGAGATTGCCATCATGGCGACGATGCCAAGGATCAGCTGATACCAGCGTCTTGCCGTCGCATCAGTGGTCACAGCTGCTGAAGGAACCGACATGATTGCCCCCTTTTTGGCTCGGTCTTGGCGTGACGCGCCAGTCTGCGCCCCGCCGGTCATGTGGTGCAAGAATCGGGCCTCGCAGACGCAAAAACCCCCGCCGACGGCGCCGGCGGGGGCTTGAACGCAGGAACGAAGGCGTCGCGTCAGACGCTGTAGTACATCTCGAACTCGATCGGATGCGGCGTGTGCTCGAACTTGTGCACTTCCTCCATCTTGAGATCGATATAGGACTCGATGAAGTCCTTGGAGAACACGTCGCCCTTCGTCAGGAAGGCGTGATCGGCCTTCAGGCTTTCGAGCGCCTCGCGCAAGCTGCCGCACACGGTCGGCACGCCCTTCAACTCCTCGGGCGGCAGATCGTAGAGGTTCTTGTCCATCGGCTGACCGGGGTTGATCTTGTTCTGCACGCCGTCGATGCCCGCCATTAGCATCGCTGCGAAGCCGAGATAGGGATTGGCGGCAGGATCCGGGAAGCGGACCTCGACACGCTTGGCCTTGGGGCTCGAGACGATCGGGATGCGGCACGACGCCGAACGGTTGCGCGCCGAGTAGGCCAGCAGCACCGGCGCCTCGAAGCCGGGGATCAGGCGCTTATAGCTGTTGGTCGTCGGGTTGGTGAAGGCGTTGATCGCCTTGGCATGCTTGATGATGCCGCCGATGTAGTGCAGCGCGAGGTCCGACAGATCGGCATAACCCGAGCCGGCGAAGAGCGGCTTATCGCCTTTCCACACCGACTGGTGCGTGTGCATGCCCGAGCCGTTGTCGCCTTTGATCGGCTTCGGCATGAAGGTCGCGGTCTTGCCGTACTGATTTGCGACCATCATGATCACGTACTTGTAGATCTGCATGTGGTCGGCGGTCTTGACCAGCGTCGAGAACTCGAAGCCGAGCTCATGCTGCGCCGGCGCCACCTCGTGATGGTGCTTCTCAACCTTGAGGCCCATGTCGGACATCGTCGAGAGCATCTCGGAGCGCAGATCGTAGGTGCTGTCGACCGGCGGCACGGGGAAATAGCCGCCCTTGATCGGCGGGCGATGGCCGGTGTTGCCATCCGGCACTTTGCGGTCGCTGTAGTAGGGACCTTCCTCGCTGTCGACGGTGTAGAACTGCGTCTCCATCGACGACTTGTAGCGCACGTCGTCGAACACGAAGAACTCGGCCTCGGGGCCGAAGAATGCCGTGTCGCCGATGCCGGTCGAGGCGAGGTATTTCTCCGCCTTCTTGGCGATCGAGCGCGGGCAGCGCGCGTAGGGTTGGCCCGAAAGCGGATCATGCGTGTCGCAGAAGATCGCGATCGTGGTCTGTGCGCAGAAGGGATCGAGCACCGCCGTGTCGAACTCCGGCACCAGGAGCATGTCGCTCTCGTTGATCGCCTTCCATCCGGCGATCGACGAGCCGTCGAACGGTACGCCGGCCTTGAGGAAGTCGATGTTGACCGACTTGATGTGATAGGTCAGGTGCTGCCATTTGCCGCGCGGGTCGGTAAAGCGGAAGTCGACGTACTTGGCGTCGTGCTCCTTAATCATTTCCATGATCTTCTTCGGATCGGACATCGGACTCAGTCTCCCCTTGTGTGGTGGTTTGTACCGGTAGCGGTATCGGCGGCCGAAGCGGCGAAGGCGATCACCCTATCGACCGATGGCCGCGCGACGAGAAATTTGATTCGGATCAGATCGCGTCTTTGCCCTTCTCCCCCGTGCGGATGCGGATCGCCTCTTCGATCGAGGTGACGAAAATCTTGCCGTCACCGATGCGGCCGGTATGCGCCGCATGCTGGATCGCTTCGATCGCGCGCGGCACTAACGGGTCGTCCATCACGACCTCGATCTTCACCTTGGGTAGAAAGTCCACGACGTATTCGGCCCCGCGATAAAGTTCCGTATGGCCCTTCTGCCGGCCGAATCCCTTCGCTTCGGTGACGGTGATGCCCTGGATGCCGACCTCGTGCAGCGCTTCCTTCACCTCGTCGAGCTTGAAGGGCTTGATGATCGCTTCGACCTTCTTCACGGGAGAACCCCCTTTGTTTTCGCTAGCGCAAACTCGGCGTCCGCGCGGCCGCCGTTTTATATCCTCGCCGCGTATAAAGCATGAGGTGTGCCACTGCCGATAGAGGCCGGCCCATGCTAAACGCCGCGGGAATCCTGTGGATAAGAACAGTAAGATCAAAAATTAGGCAAGCCTGCACAATTAAAGGGCTGATATTCGCCGATTGTCCTGGCGAGCCAGCCATGCGCCGAGCCGCGCCATGGCTTCTTCAATCGCTTCGCGGCTGGCGGCATAGGAGAAGCGGACGAAGCCTTCGCCGAACGCG
>Ga0307373_10015732_pt1 | contig 10247 bp, 15 predicted proteins | sample OX2MG_FD_202534 | JGI IMG/M metagenome (GOLD analysis project Ga0307373, IMG submission 202534) | Soil microbial communities from Risofladan, Vaasa, Finland - OX-2 | ecosystem: Environmental > Terrestrial > Soil > Coastal area > Acid sulfate soil | place: Finland: Risofladan, Vaasa | collected...
TACCTAGTAGTAGACACGTGGATAGAGATAAACTTCATCCGAGCACGAATCATTCAAATTCACGTTATTCGATAACCAAGCAGCGCCTTCGGCCGACCCTCTGGGGTCCTCGGCGTGCTGACGTGCTCGGTAGAGCGGTGGGGGTGCCGTAGGTGGTGGGTGCGGGCGCTGGGACGGCGTGGATCGTGCAGAAACGCGGTGTGCGGGTGGCCGCGCGTTCTGAGGCCGGGCAAGTCTGCTATGGTGTGCGCGCGTGCATTGTGCAGGTGTGGCTGGTGTTGGCCTGGTTCAGTGTTGCTTTGATCGTTCGGAAATGCATAAGTCGCGAAGCATGCATGTGGGAGGGTCATGCAGTGGGTGGGCCGGTGCAGTGCAACACGAGAGGGTCGAATGTCACCTTTATTGGTCCCACAAAGAACGGGGAATCACACGAACACGTTCCACGCCGTACAGAGGCCTCCAACACACACCAGAGTGAGCCACCGGCTGGTAAGCAGACGGTGGTCAGCAGGTGAGCGCCCGCCGTCAAGCAGACGCTTGCTCGTAGTTGACAAAGTCAAAATCCGCGGCTGTCACAGCTAGAAGGGCGAGAGCGCCAGTGTTCCGGTAGCGCCAGCAGCAGATGCAACAATGTCACCAGGCTTGCAGCCCTAGTCCAGTGCAAACGCGGTGATGAGGGCGTCTCCTCCGTCCTGCGGCTGCCACGTCGAGATTTTGCAGGAGAAGGTGAGCCCGCGGATGCGCTTGTTGAAGGTGGCCAGGGCACCCGCGTCGTTGTCGAGGTGCAGCTTCCACTGGTCGCGCGCAAACTTTTGAAAGACTTTGCGGCCCAGGCAAGGCCGAATCATAACCCGGTACGTCGTCTGGTCACGCAACACGAACACGAGCACATGAGAGAGGTCATACGTCGAACACAGGAAGGAAAAGGCACAAGGTACTCAGCCAAGTCATGCAACAGCATCGATGATGGCATGCGGACCTTGTCCTCCGGGTCGTTGGAGTCGCGCACCGGCACACCGGTAGGTGCAACGCGGCGCAAGTAGTTATTGCCCTTTTGCAGGTGACCATAGCGAGCGCATCGGTGCTTGCCGTCGGGTGATTCCTTCTTCTGTGCAAGACAACAGCCAGTGAGTGATAGACAACTCACTAGTCGCACGCAGAGAAGAGCAACACTGCAAAAACTGTCATAAGCTTACTATTGGCTGATCGCAATGATCGCGATCCACAGGATTGCAGAAGGCAGCAGCCACAGCCGAGCAATCACCGGTAACAGTCAGCGTCATCGGGCCCTGACGCCGCCACTTCTCTGCAGACTTGTTCTGGAGCACCGTCTTCATCCTCTGCGGCCCCACGGTCTGCATGGCCGACACTGGGCCGTTGCTCTCGGCGACAAGGTCATCTTCCTCGTCGCACGGAGACGTGATACCGGTGTCCGTGGGCGCAACCGACGGGGTCTCCTAGCAGGAAATATAACAGTAGTGAGCAACAGCAGACTGTACAGGAATCAGGCAGATGCAGGCTACGGACAGTCAAAATCCAACACAAAATGGACCAGGATGCGGGCTGGACTGGCGAATGCTTACCGCTTTGGTCTTGGTGTCATGGTCCGCACCCTTGGTCTCCTTCGTCCCTCCGACAGCATGCAGCGGAGATAACTTCTTGTCGCCGAGAGCGAAATATTCCGGGATGGTCTGCACCGAACAGCAGTCCACGGCGTCAGTCGACAGAACAGGTTATTCACCACCCAACCGCACAAACAAGCAGCGTACTGTGGTGTTGGTGACGGAATCAGCGTCCAGCAGCACCGCCGGCTTAGCCTGCATGCACCAGGAGGGTCATCAGACGACGTAACACGGGTGCATCAACATACCACACCGCACAGCGGGCAGAAGGGAAGATCCATCGGGGTTGAGTGGCCAGCCTTGCACCGCCAGGAGAGGCACTCGTCGCAGAAGTTGGCGCGGAAGGGCTGGGGTGTGAGGCACTTGCTATTGCCACACAGCCAATCATTGTTGGCAACAGATTTCGGTCGCTTGCTCTACAAGCACCAGAAGCACGATCACCGATTACACACAGCCTGCGTATCGAACAGGGTACCTCCTTGCCCGACTGATAGTCGGCGGCAGCCGTGGAGTTGGAGTTGGTGCTCTTGGTTTCGCCAGCGCCAGTAGCAGCCGTCGACCCAACCTACCAGGAGCATACACAAGCGAAGTGAGTGCACAGCACACAACAACACATGGCAACACGGGAACCCAGCAGAAGTTCAGAACACACAACACCAACACCGTCCGAACGCACTGCCAACCACGTGCAGTTGTCCCGCACACCATGCAAGACACCAGCCGCGCACCTTTCGGAACGCGGACGCAGACTTGGAGGAAGCACCATCTTTCAGCACGTCCATTGCCGTAGCTCCAGCGGGTGGCGCAGCATTGGATGAGTTGCCATTCTACACGCAGCAACACACAGGCACAATCGTCAGCCACAAACAGCAATTCAGTAGAAATGCAACAATGGGCCGTACCGCCGACGACTGATCCTCGCTAGCCCACATCGTCTCGAACCCGCCGATGTCCGTCTTCGACGGCACGTACTTGTCCGTCAGACGAGTCGCCTCAACCTGGGCCAGGCAAACAACAACACAAAAATGCTTCAAATGCCAGTCGTCTGCACGCTGTCTACCTTCTGGCGCTTGCTGGCCGTGTCGTCAGCCGTATCCTCGCCCTTTCGCTGGCAACACGCCACAGTAAGTCAAGCAGAAACGCTGAGTTGCATCATACCTTGGTCCCCGTCTTGTCCGAATCCTGCAACCACAGCACCACATCGTCAGAAAAGCTCACAGACCGTCAACCACGCGCCAGGTCATACAGCTAACAACACGACTAGCAACAACTTCGAGAACCGGGGCGTACCGTTTGCGCCGCTCGCAGCTGCAGCGCTGCTGCCTTACGACTCTTCTTTTGTTTCTTGAGTTTAGCGTTGTGCGCCGCATGCGCCTTGGCCTCAGCAGCTTCCTTGGCCTTTTTAGCCGCGTATCGTTCACGCGCCAGTCGGTTGCGTTTTTCTTTCACCGACTCGACCTGTAACGACAGACAAACAAGCGATAGAGCAAGGTTAACACACGAAACAACCGGATGGTTGCAAACAGCTCACTTTTGGCGCTGCACGAACTGGTGGCGTCTGCAGGGGTTGCGGTACAGCAGCCTTGGGTGACGGAGCGCTGGTCAAATCAATCGTGTCGGGAGCCTGGACCGACAACTCAGGCTGAAACACCAGAAGAAAAGCACACAATGAGCTGTTGCTTCACAAGCAGCAGTACAGACAATTACGCAGGTCAGGGAGCTACCGTACCTCAGCATTCACTGAGAGTTGCATAGGAACAGCTCCTTCCACCGCAGCCGCTGCTGTCGTCGCACCCGCAGCATCTGTGCCTGCATGCACCACACTGCTGGACGTCTCGCCCGCCGTGTCACCAGCCGCCGCAATCGCAGCCACCTGCACAACACGAAAGTGCAGAGCACAGCCGGTTAGGATGCAGCAAACGACGCACACCAGACACAGGCAACGTTTCATCTTGCCAGAACATCAAGTAACGATAAACAAGCAAGCAACAGCGCACACACACACCTCTTTTGCGGAAGCTTCATCCGCTAAGCGATCAGCCAATTCGTCGACCAGGGACTGCGTGATGGGCTTCTCAACTCTAGCGCCAGATCCGTCCGATCCCTGCAGAAGACCGCCATCCAGTTTGAAGGGTGAGATGACCACAGGGATGCCATCAATCGGGTCACTCTACACGTAACACCGGCAAGCCAGTGCAACAATCAAATAAAGACAAGCGTCCGAAAACGAAACTAACCTCAGAGAACTCGTACGGGCAAATTAATCGACGGCGCGACTTATCCCACGTCACCTGGTCCTCGTCCTCCAGGTTGGGCTCCTCGTCCTCGTCGACGGTGGGGAGAACTCCTTCCTCGACCACAAAATCTCGATCCTCATCATCCGCAATGTAACCGAAGCCGTTGTCGGGACCAGCGTCCTCGTCTCGCGTGACGTCATCACTCTCGGCTTCGTCTGGGCTTGGCTGCTCCGCCTGCGCACACAAACAATCGGACAGTAAGCAACGCCCGGCAGAGCAAGGTCGAATCAAGGTCGATTACGCAGTCCGCAGGCGTATAACAGCAGGCACATACAACTGCATGCAATCAGCCCAAGCACTGATCACGTTCGGAGCACAACGCACCAAAAGCCAGCCCAAATTGAGCACAAGACAGACCAATGCAACCATCTACACCACGGCAACACGGGACAGCAATAGGAAGCAGCAAGTAGCGTACCACAGCACTCTCCAGGTCGAGATACTCGAGCTGCCGCTTCCGGCGCTTGCCACCTGCTCCTCCCGGCCGGGGTGTCGCACGGCCGCTTCGAGGTGCTTCCTTGACGGGCGACAATTCCTCCTTCTTATCCTTCTCCGACTTGGCGTTGCGAGCAATGTCCGCCATCGTTCTCATCCCTTTCGCACGTGTCTGACGCCGAGTACTCATCCTAAGCAAACAGAACAGTCAGGCACCAGGTCATTGAGACGCAGAGCTGCGAACAACCCAAAGACACAGGAGGCAAGCATATACGTTGGTTGTAGATTGTTGCTGAAATTTGAACAAAATCTAGGGAGACCAAAATTTTGCAAATGAGCGGAAACCCAGCATCAGGCAAGTTTCCGGGAACACGCAATGCGCATCAGGCTATCAAACCCCACAAGATGCATGAACGCACCGACGTGATCTTGTGCCATCGTAGCATAGTCAGTAACCGGTCGTCCGTCTGTCGAAAATGCTGCCGTCCACTTCCCGCATCGCAGCGCGCATCCCAAGCAAACGCATGCAACAGCATGCAATGTAGTCTCAGTCGGTGCAGCGCCTATTGCATCTGGCCTCGTTTTCGCGTATCCCACCGGCCATCGTCTGCAGACTAGCATCTGGCATGTCGGCAAGCAGCCACCGCGATGGCAAGCAGGCGTCTGAAAGCCAGGAGACCGGCGTCCAGAATTCGCCGAAATCGCGGAATTTACTGTTTCCCAGGACCGCACTGCGTCAGGCCATGCATGGGTTGATGAAACGAGTGGGCATCGAGGGAACGAAATGTGCTTCACAGTAGAACAATAGAAAAACGCGAAACGCACGAAGCACGACACTGCACGCCTACACAAGAGCACGCGGTGTCGGGCAACAAGCCCCAGGCAAAAGCGCTTGGGCGAATATGTTAACGTCACAGTCAGTAGTCGCCGAAGGTCATTACTTCGGTGTGCCGCGGTTGGCAGCTGGTTGATTGGCTCCAGCCGTCTTCTACACACACAGGCCGTCACGTGTAAGAGAACAGGTTACATCAACCCACCGCGTAACGGCACAACCAACATAAAATCGCGAATCACCAGGTGCCTACCGTGGTAGTGTCGCCCACGGGCACCATCAGGCGCTGGAAGATGACTGAGCGGCGATGGAGACACACCCAGGTGAGATCAACTCCAAACCCGCGACGCTGCAACTCGACGATGCACCGACAGGCCCCTGCACGCACGACGAACACACTACATGAATGCCAAGCAGCACCTACACCTGCCAGACTGGACGTACCCGTGGTAGTGGAACAGTCAGCGCTACAGTCGTTGTCCGAGTCATTGGCGGTCTCCTCGTCGTCCTCCTCAATTTCTGAGTCCTCAACCAACGCAGGCATATCGCTATAGTCGTTGTCATCCTCGGCTGCCTGAACACAGAGGTCAAAGAAGCAGGGAAGGCAGAACACATGAACACGTTACCTGCGTTGCGTAGAGTGAAATGGGCGCTGGGCTGTCATGTAATGTCGAAGGCCTGATCTGCAAATCAGCCAATGCACAATTACTGTGGGCTCCCCCCAAGAGTGCCCACTCACCGAGCCGCAGGAAGCGCAATATTTACACTCCAGAGGTACAGCCTTGCCGGTGGGACACCGCCAACTGTCGCAGGTCGTACAGAAATTCGCATCGGCGAGATGGAGTGTCGCACAACCTTTGCTCTCGCAGCGCCAAGTAGCGGTCGTCCTACAGAGACCGCACGTCTAAGTAAAAATGCTTCTAGGCGATACACCAGCCGAGAATGTTACAACAACGGAATAACGTCAAAAAGACCGACTCACATGAGCAGCAGTGTATTGCTGTAACAGCGGTAAATTAGAACGTAAGTCTACAAATTGCAAAATGCCAAGAATTTCTGATAAACACGGTGGCCCGGGAACCCGACGAACCAGATGCATTCAAAAACACTGCATCAAACGTCGTAAACGCCTTACATGGCAGGTCACCCCGTTCGGCGTGCAATTCGCCAGCCAACCCGACGGAAATGTTCCCGGTCGAATCATGGTGCATTAGGCCAGTTGATCGACGGAATGCAAACACGGTACTGTCACAAGAGCCACAGTCGACCGGGAAGCCGGGCAAATGCAGGCATCTTCGTGCAAGTTTCTGAGTAACGCCTACGCATCCAAATGCAAGAATCGGAGAGAGAACACCTAGGAGCTCCTTACCAAATGTGCGGTGCTTATCAGCAGGGGCCAAACACTCCGGGGATTCGCCAGAGGTCCAGAGACGGGTTCAGAGGTTTTCGAAACCATTGCCATAACGCCAGTTGCAAATACAACTTATAGATGAGCTGATAATGATATTTATCGGATTAAAAGAATTCCGTGCAGAGACGGTTAACGTCACTCACGAACTTTTTGCACGCGACACGCGCTCCTGCTTGACGAAGCTCTTGGTCTTCGTCTTCTTCTGTCGACTGCCATTCTTTTTCCTCCGCGTACCCTCTGCGGAGCGGCGCCGTTCGCTGGCCCTGGCTTGCTGAACAGCACTACACAGCCGACACACACTCTGGATGAGCCTCTACCAGGCGACAACTACTGACCTCCCTTGAGTGTTGAGAGCCCTGCCATTGCGCCTCCTTGTCAGTATGCTCAGCTTACCCTCAGTGCGGCCTGTCCAAGCGTACCCGTACCGTTTCACAAGCCTAGACAGCGGAAATAGGTCAGTAGATGCGCGCAACACGGTACTAACGCGCCCAGGTTGTTGGGATTGAACGACAGGTCGCGAACACCGTAGGCAACCCACACAGAATGCTTCGTCGTAAACCCGGGCACGAGATGAACACCGCGTTTAATGAACTTTGCCCAGAGCTTATTGAGCGTGTCGCTCTGGAAGTCGAACTGTTCACCATTACACATAAGCCGGCAGCAGCATTGAAGCTTGCGACTATACCTGGAGCAGTCCATGCACGAGACATTCCGAGTGAGGACATTTGCTGTCTGCAGGAGGGGTGGACGGTACATGACCACGAGACAGTGTATCCATGGCTGCTGCTTCATGATTCTGCAGATCCATGGCTGCTGCCTCATGACTCTGCAGAGAAACAGCATACGACAAGACTGCAGCTGCTGGGAACACACCAGCGAGTAGGCCGGTTCCGTCTTGACTGCAACAGGAGGTGCTGGAGCAAAGAGTGTCGAAGCCGCGACAGAACCCTGACCAGCGAATGAATGACAAGAACACACTGCGCAATTCGTACCGTGGTGTCCATGGGTTCCGTCTTTATGGTGATGGGCGACCGACGCGTGCCGTCACCATGGAACGGGTTGGGCGGAACAGGCGACGTGGACGGATTAGGCAGCGCATCTGGGTCTAGCACGACGGCAGCCGTAGCAGGTACAGCGACAGCCCCAACGGCATCCTCTACGACAGCAGCTTCACGCGGGTCGTCGTCCAAGTCCGCCAACGGAGTCGATCCACGTGATGGCACCTGCGTGAAGCCGGGCTAACAGACCAGACAGACGTAAGGCACTCGAGAGAACACTGTCGCAAACTCACAGTTGGTTCGACCTGCTGCACGGCTTCTAAGTCGTTGTCGTCGGGCGGATGCCGAGGCTGGTCCTGCCGACCACCGGACGATGGCCCCACAGTTGACGCACTAATCCCAGCAAACGGCACTATGCAAGACAGGCCGGTTACAAAGAGAAGAAAGAAACAGACAGGGATTTACGGAGAGGGTGAAATAGTAGCGGAGCCGAGGGAGTACTAGGAGGAAGCTGGTGCACCAGAGGTGCGGGGAGGTCGAGATCAAGCAGCGGCGGGACTGCAGCCAGGCCGTAGGAAGGCGGCAGCGAGACGGGAAGCGACTCCTCCGGTACGGCTGTTGCCGAAGAGGCCGACCCAACAGGCGCAATCGGCGTTGCCAGCGGCTGTGGCTGCAGCAGCTGTGACGAGCGAAGCCGCTCGTTGCTGTGCACGGTCTGCCGCAAGTGATGGGCAAATAGTGCCCACGGAGATGCCTTCATCACAACGGCAAAATGGAGCGACTACGAACGAGAAACAGCTGAAAAGAACGAATCGACGCAGATAAATAGCATACTAGTGTAGAAGGCTGGGAATCAGTAGCAGGCCGACTGTCGGTTAGCTCCATACCAGAGGGAGCCGATACAATGTCCGAAGTGGTGTCGAAGGGCAGATCAAAAGCAGGCCGTACAGCAACGGAAGGCACCGGTGAAATAGACGGCATGCCAGGCGAATCCGAGACTCCCGCTCTGAACGGAAACACCTGCCCAATCGCATACAACACAATGTACTGTGGCTCAAACGACTGCCAAGGTCCACCTACCGAACGCAAGCGCGGAGTGGTTGAGCGCAGTTGCGAACCATCCTCAGATAAACCAGGAGACGCAGCGGAAGGAGAGCGACGGATTGCAGAATACGCATGTGCCCGTGGTTGACGACCTCCCCGTCGCGTCCGCAAAGAATCATCAGTATACTGCAGAAACCGAGTGATAACCAGCAATAAGAGGACAACACATACAGTAATTGACGAAAACCCAGGAGTCGCCAGAGAACCAGAGCTTGATGTAACAACAGACACTCTCCGCTGAATTGGCCGAGAGACAGGGTAGGCAGCGAAGCTTGAAGATCCAGGCGTAGAACTGCCTCCAAATAGCTGCCCGGAAAAGAGCGGTAAAGCAGCCGGTGACTTGCCGGACTACAGAACCAAGAAGTAAGCAGCAGAGCGCACAACGAAGTACCTGCTCCAGCCGTGCACGTTGAACGGGCGCAAGAAAAACGCTATTCGGCAGGAACCCCACGTGATTATGAGCCATCGTCTAGATGAGCAGACCCGCACTGCAACAGCAAAACAAACTCGTTGCTAAACGACGAGTCAGCTGCTCTCCTTCAGACAATAGTGGCGCCGGAACGAACAACACGGATTAGACAGACCGAACGAACAGACAGACGCGAAAAACACCCACCACCAAAACAATTGAATAAATAGGTTCAACAATGCACCCGGGACCAGCAGGACAGAAACAAATCCAAAAGCAGCTGCACACCAGTCAGTCCCTTTCAAACCATACAGTATTTTACATAGTGCATAACCAGGCATCTACATAATGCAGGACCGCTTTTCAAGCAAAGGAGAGAAATAGGATGAAATAGAGCAAACAAACACGATGGGCAGACATACAAGTGCTAGTCGATAACGACACAAGCCTTCTAAGTAGCCAAAAAAAAAAAAAAAAAAGAACGACAAAAAACTCCGCAGCCGTGTGGAACTGACCATACCAACTAAAGTAACAGCAACTACCTGCCAACAGGTGACAGATCGAAATTTACCTGTCGAAATAAGCGTAACTGAGGTCCGCATTTGTTTTCGAGCCTCGCGACGCGCCGAAGCGTGTGTCCAACTGCTCTCCATTGCGCAATCTAACACATTCTAATCAATTAATCCGATATCCTGTTTCAAGCAAGCGGCGAAGAAAAACCGGCTGGCAACACCATGACGGAATCAGAGATGCAAGACAGATGCTACTCAACAGCCGAACACGGTTTCACGACTGTGTCATCAACTCACGCGACTCCTCCAAGCAGAAACAGCCGTTCGCCCGACCGGTGCGTCTGCAACCTTAGCCAACCGCCTAATTTCCACAAACAGTCGCAACAGACGCCAAAACGCATAAAGCCGGGCAACGCAGACGCCAGGATTGACCTGAAAAACGCTGAACAAACTGCACACAGAAGCTCGACAGCAGTTTCTCGCATACACCCAGAGCTCATCTAGCTAAAGAACTAAACGTTTCCGGTTAGAACTCCAGCTTCGCTTCCATTCTACCTCGCACGTACAGCCGGAATCCTGCACAGCAATGATGATTTGCATGGCGCTTCGAGATGAAGCCTCCAGTGT
>Ga0307373_10015734_pt1 | contig 10246 bp, 11 predicted proteins | sample OX2MG_FD_202534 | JGI IMG/M metagenome (GOLD analysis project Ga0307373, IMG submission 202534) | Soil microbial communities from Risofladan, Vaasa, Finland - OX-2 | ecosystem: Environmental > Terrestrial > Soil > Coastal area > Acid sulfate soil | place: Finland: Risofladan, Vaasa | collected...
AATCCTGAAGCTTCTCCTTGAGCCAGGTGTCGAGGTCTCATCGCGCGTGCTGGAGCAGAAGCTTGGGATCCCTCGCAGCACCATCCAGCGAAGGCGAAAGCACCTTGAAAATACGTACCTGAAGCACTCGTACTCGCTAAACCTGGACAACCTGGGGTTTAGGCGCGTGGACCTGCTGATCTACACGGGGGGCGGAGGTACCCAGGCGATCGCGAAGGAACTGTTGAAGCAAGAAGAGGTGACGTACGTCGGCAGGTCGATCGGTGAGCACACGATCGACCTGAGGGCAGAGGCGATCATCAAGGACAACGCGGAGTTGCTCGGGTTGATGGAACTGGTGAAAGCAATGGATAACGTGAAAGACGTCATATGGAGCGAGATCGTTGACGTGATCGGCCAGAAGAGGTCGGTGCCGTCGTCGATCATCGACAGGCTCTGAAGCTCGATTCGCGCGATCTTCGACGTTCCCGTGCTGTTGGCAACGGCGAACAGGAAGTAGCCCGTGGAACTGGAGTTCTGGTGGGCGGTGAGCTTGACGAAGCTCGGGGCGAACTGGGGCTCGACGACGACCTTGATGTCGGGCCGCTGTTGCATGAACAGGAAGCTGTACGTGTAGATGACGAAGAACTCGTCGTCGTGGTAGAACGAACCGTCGCCCGGAACCAGCGTCTCGGCGTTGATGTCTCCGACGTTCACGCGCAGGGAGACTGGTAAAAGCTATTTCTGCAACGCAAAAAAATTCCAGACCTTTCTTCATGCAAAGCCGGACTACCCTATCATTTTTCCGGAGCTAGCTGGAGCTCGAAGAAGACAGCGTTCTCGTCGGGAGAGAACTTCAGCTTCACGTCCACGACCGTGAACATCGCTTTCACATAACTCTGCAGGAATGCCGTTCCCTTCGCGCCGAAGCCGTGCGACAGGGTGACGCTAAGCGTTCCCTCGTTCAAAATCTCACTGTAGTCGAAGAGCTTGGCGTAGGTCGACATCGCCTTGAGGTAGTCTAAGCTGTTCTCCTTGGTAAGCCTCCCCCACTTGGAGAGGATGAGCGTCCTAGGGACGTCGCTGCCGCCAATCTGGCTGCTTCGGCTACCGTCTCGTCCTGTGACCCCTCCAGAACGTGCCTGAAATCGGACGCCGACAGCTTTAGCATCCGAAACCTTTTCATCGGCCGGTCGTAGTTCGCGTAGGTGAGGAGGAGCTGATTCAGGAGGGTGTTGATGCTCACGTTCTGCGCCTTCGCGTCCTCGTGGAGGGTCTCTAGGGCGAACGAGTCGACTCTGAATGAGGCGGTCGCCGTTTTTGGCTTCGTGTTCATAGCGTGATGCAGCAGGAAACTCATAAACCTAGCGGCATCTTGACCGTGGCCACAGGCCCCTCAGACCGGGTTATTTCGACAGGTTCGTAGAAGGAGCGCACGACAATCGCAATCGAATCGGTGGATCATCCTTTCGGCTTGGCAGTGGAGAATCGTATATGCGTGTTTCGAATAACCAGCCTTGCATTGGGCCTCAGCCTGGCATCAATCTGGTGCTCGGAAAGGGACTTGCATGGCATCATAAGTTGTAGCGACAAATTTTGCCTGCAAGTGGCTCGGGGAGCGCGTTAGTAAGAAAAAATCGGCAGACGTCCTCAGTTCTCATCAGAGTCGGGGAAGAGTTGAGTGAGGGACATCTGCCAGGCGACGAAGGGTGGCTGTGGGAATGAATCAAGTCCCGCGTTCATCTTACAAACCGCCAATCAAGGCTTTAGAGCTTGTCAATGACTGAGGACGGTATCGACCTCTTCCTCCCTATGACATCGACGACCTCGCTCCATATCGCGTCTCTCACGCTCTCCATGGCTTTCACCATCTCGAGCAATCCAAGCAGCTCTGTATTGTCTTTGATGATGACCTCTGCTCTGAGATCAATCGTATGCTCACCGATTGACCTGCCGACGTACACAACTTGGTCACGTTTCAACAGCTCATTCGCGATCGCCGTGGTGGCCCCGCCCCCGGTATAGATCATCAAATCGACGGCCCTATATCCAAGGTTCGACAGATTAAGCAATAGGGGTGCTCCAGATAAGCCCGCTCAAGGTGTTTTCGCCTTCGCTGGATGGTGTTGCGAGGGAGTCCAAGCTTCTGCTCCAACGTGCGAGATGAGACCTCGGCGCCCGGTTCAAGGAGAAGCTTCAGGATTTGCTTGTCGACGAGGGAAAGCTTGGCGCTCTGTAGGTGTTACTTTTGTTCCGCTATTGCGCGGGGTCCTTTCTTACCGTTAGTGCCCCCCTCGTTTCAATTTGTGACGAAGTTGCATATAAGGGTTCATTTGGAGCAACGCCCGGTTCTGTGTAATTCATGGGACACCGTTCTCCCCGTGTAATTGCGGGACATGGCTCGCGTTCTGGATGATTGTGAGCCACTTGTTGTCGCCCTCGACCGTTATCCCGGCGGCCTCGGCGGGTGTCTTGCCCTTCAAGCCTTCGTGCGTCCTGATGTAGTTGTGGAATATCTGGTAGCCCTTGAGTATGGGCGAGTCAGCGGTCTTCAGGCCCCGCATCGTCTTTTCCCTGTCTCTGACTTCGCCATTCTGCCTCTCCATCTTGTTGTTGTTCATGTCGCCCGCTAACCTGATGTGCCTAACGTGGACTGGGCTTGGAGTCTCGCCATAGGGCGACCACATCTCTTTGCGGTATGCGTCGTGGAAGTTGTTCGCGCCGTCAGAGATGAAGGTCTTCGGAACCTTGCCCGTCCGCTCTATGGAGTCCTTGAACATGGGCCTTACGTCGCTCGTCCCCTTGTGGTCGGCGACCATCTGGGAGATTCTAAAGCGGGTCTCGTCGTCCATCATCGCAAACAGATACTTCATGTTGCCGCTGAACTTGACGAACATCTCGTCAGTCCTCCAAGTGTCGCCCACGTTCGGAGTGAAGTCTTGAAGATACTCCTCCATGAGTCCGACATACTTCTGAATCCAGTTGTAGATTGTCTTGTGGCAGACCTTCACGCCTTGGAGGGCGAGAAACTTCTGGGTGTTCCTTAGCGATTCGCCTGAGAAGTATAGCTGGAGTGCGCTCGTTATCATCTGAGGGCTGGCCTTCATCCCCTCGAAGCCGAGGTTGCGGCTGAACCTATTGCCGCATTGGAGGCAGGAGAACCTTTGGAGGTCGCCGTTCTTGTTGTGGCGGATTCCGTGCCTTACGATTCTCTCCGAGCCGCATGACAGGCAAGCCTGAAAGTCTAGCGGCACGATTCTCTTCGCGTTCTCTATCCGTCGCCGAAGCTCTAACGAGAGTTCTACGGCGAAGATGTGCTTGCATTTCTGCTCGCGGTAAACGAAGTCAGGGCAGGAGCAATTCCAACCCGCTTCGGTTGAGAGGACGGTGTATTCTCCCGAACCTGATTGACTTCTCACCCTGTATTCGTTCTCATCCAGCCTTCGGACGTTGCTCTCGGTCTGGGCTATCGTCTGGCCTCTCATCCTGCGAGCCTCCATTTCTTGTGCGGTCTGCATATCGCTCTCCATAGGCATACATCACCACCCATATAACCCTTCTCTTTATGGGCGCACATAGGCATAAATAGAGAGCCTTCTAACCGTAAGGCGTATGATGAAGAAATACAACGTGGCGATAACGGAGCAGATGGAGGATGCTCTTGAGAAGGAGCGAAAGAAACGGATGCTCGACTCGATACCGGAGACGATACGATACATAGTGAGCGAGTATCTTGCAAGAACCTAAGACCCCTGCTTAATTGGAACGTCGTCGAATGAGTTGGCGGTGACTCTGACTCCTTCTTGGAGAAACACAGGTTCTCCACCTTCGACACTGATGCTCAGGTCGAAGTCGAAGAAAGTTGGAATCGGACCGGGCGCGATGGTTTTTGCACACAGGTAGAATTGGTCAGAGTCTTTGAAGAGGAACCCCATGACAAACCTCGTTGTCGAGGCCTTCTCGACCTTGTCCACATTTTTGAAGCCTTGGTCGAAAATGACGTAGGCCAGTTCATCAAAAGTTGGCTCGGCGGAGCTAGGTTTGAGAGGCACGAATTCTATATCTGAGTATTCTTTACGAAGAGGGAAGACCCCTTTCCATTTCTTCCCCTCGTCTTTCTCCTTCCAGACTTGCGACCTTGGCCTCATGCTCAATCGGGGGTTAAGTGCACCACCGCCCCAATTTCCTATGATGATGATAACCGCTCTGAATTCCTTCGTTATTGGGGTCGTGGAATTGGGCGGATAGAACTTAACCGTCTGAGGTTCAGCGAGAACAGTTTGAACATACTCGGGTTTTGGTCTCTTCGACCATTCAATAAAAAATTTGAAGCTGCTCCGGCGAACAGTCCTGATATAATCAGAACTAGAAGTAGGATATTCGCTCCAACCAGAGAGCCGAAGAAGTCGCTCGCCGCCGAAGCCGATATTACTGGCTCCACTACTATCACGAGGATGATGAAAACTCCTCCAACTAACCCAACGCTTGAATAGCGAAGCAGTTTCGCTTTCGTCTTGAGCTTCATTCTGTCCAACATTTCCTAGACAATGATTTAACCATGTCCCGAACTTACCCAGTGGGAACCGTGTCCCACGGATTACACTGAACCCAACGCCCAAGGCCTGTCGCTTCGTGGTCGAAACCGCCGCTGCTCACTCGACCGAACAGCGGCGAAAATACGGCCAGGTTTGCCAGTCTCTAGATTCAAATCCCGCCCCGCGTCCGGGTGGAAATAAAGAAGGAAGCGGGTGCGAGTCCCGCTCCCAACTATTTTCGCCGGCAGGAATAGCACTGGCCATCTTTCGGCTTGCGAAGGTGAAGCGCGCGACAGCTTGAGCAGCCCCGCCTGCTGGTTTCCGCTCTGAATTCATCTCCGAGAGATGGAGGTCGACTAGGTATCGAAGTTACGTTAGAAACTAGATGAATCCACTTATGCCGTCATGAGCATCAAGCACCATGACACTAAGAATACAGAAAAGAGCAGGATATGGACTGCTCGGCACAGTCATCGTAATAATCCTCGTACTCATAGTCCTCGGCTGGTTTGTCAGGTAGAACCGGCTGAGCGCGGAATGACACCCGCGCCTCTGGTCCTTCCGTCAGTCGAGGCTCCGCTTGGTTGTTGGGCACTGTCATGGCGATACTCGTCATTTGAGTTGCCGCGTCAGCGTTCATGCTCTACCCGCTTTGTCAACCGGCAGAGAAGATCAGCTGCGGGTCGTCCATTTCAGAGATTTCGCGTGACGAGTGCTGCAAGATGACGATTTTCACCATTTGCCATCTATCTCAGACCGCTCCCGCACGAAGCAGAAAGACATGGTGTCCACTTCGGGACTCGACGTCGTAACAAGGCTCGCACAGAAATATTAGATTTTGAAACATATCTCTTTCATGCAAACTAGTACTACAGCTTGGAGCACGATGGTCAAGAAGGAAGCCAGAGGCATCAACGACTTTAACCTCGGAGAGGTCAACGAGGTCGGGGTCAACTTCATCGTCACAGAGAAGGGGACGATCTCGAGGAATTACTACTACATCCCCAAGTATCTCGTCAAGGGTTATGACGGGCACAACCTGTGGTTCAACGTCACAGAAGCCCAGGCGGAGACCGAGTTCAAGAGGAAGACAGCTCCAACCGCCGAAGAGTACTACAAGTACAAGACGCCCACCACCCCAGCCGACGTCGAGAACTGGGTACCAGGGTTCTAGCCCGAACTAGCTACTCCTTCAGACCGTTCTGAAGGAGTTCGTCCTGAGGCGGATCGCGGAGACGACTGCGCCCTACAGACTTGGAAGACAGCTGTGGGGTGGTCGTCTCCATCCGCAGTCTTGCTTTTTCTCATCCGCCGAATAGTCATTGCTTCGTAGCTTGGCCTCGGGCAAGAAAGCAGTGAAGCAATTCCGCTTGGCGGTCACGCCTATCGGTTCCTATTGGTTCAGGATAAAGCCATGTCCCGACCTTTGACAACGAGACGATTAGGGCCGTCTCCCAAGGACTTACAGAACCTTCCCAGGTTCTTTACCGGGGTGTCTTGGACAACGTCTTGCCCCGCACGAGCAGGAGCAGCGGTATTGCCAGAACCATCAGCATCGCAATGCCAAACGGGAACTGAGGAACTGGTGACGAAGTGGTTGTGCTGGTAGTTGAGGATGAGGTAGTCGACGATGAGGTAGTCGACGATGAGGTAGTCGACGATGAGGACGAGGATGAGGTAGTCGAAGATGAGGACGAGGATGAGGTAGTCGAAGATGAGGACGAGGATGAGGTAGTCGAAGATGAGGACGAGGATGAGGTAGTCGACGATGAGGATGAGGATGAGGTAGTTGACGATGTCGTTGACGTAACACAGGCGGTCGAGATAGTGTTGCTTTGCATTGTCACATCGCCTGTGTTTGCCAAGGCCGCACCCTGGAGCGATGTTCCTGTTCCGAGTGTTATACTACTGTAAGCCATTATCGTTCCCACGAAAGAATTGTCCGTGCCGATGGTAGCTCCGCCCGCGCTCATCACCCAGAAGACGTTACAGGAATCTGCACCGTTCTCAAGGACTACGCTGCTGCCTGTAGTAGTAAGCGCACCTGCTAGGGCGTCTGTTGCCTGGAAAATCCAGACCGAGTCAGGGTTGCCTTGACCATTCAGAATGACAGCTCCTCCCGACAGAGTGAAGGCTGTAGATTCGGAACTGTAGACGCCTGCCACCAGCGTCTGACCGTCCAAGGCTGAGGGAATGCTGGTGGGTGCGTATCCCATCGCCTGTGTAATTGCGCCAGCGAGGTCTGTTTGAGTCGATGCTGGCGCACCGTCCGGATAATTCGTTCCAGTGATGGTCACTGTACTGAATCCAGTTTCCGAGGCAGTAGGATACGACCCTACATCACCCGTGATAGTGGTCGTTCCAGTGTTAGTGATACCCGAATATGCAAGGACGGCGAAAGGTGCGGCGGTTCCAAGGTTTACAGTAGGCATGACCGCTGAGGCTGGAATGCCCCCGTACGCTGCCAGAATTCCAACAACAAGGAGAAAAGAAGCAGCTAGGGGTAGCCATGCTTTTCTTAGTCGGACTAGATCCTTTTTGCATCACAATCAAGGCCCCTTCCTTAGAGCGCATCCCCTTGCTATAATAATCTTACAGGTCAAAAGCCCAGAGTGATACATAGGGCACGTCAAGCGTGGATTCTCCCATGTGAAGTCCACATTCCTGTCTTGAAGCGAGGCTTCACGCCCACATTCATATCGTGAAGCGACACTTCAGCCCGGATGTGGGAAAGCCGAGGCCGATTGGCTAACCGAGGCACGTGCATAACATTCTGCGTAGTATGCGTGTCTCTTAGAGACTATCCCAAAATTGTCCCCCGATAGACCATGATTGAGCAGGCCAGCTGGACGAGCCCAAGGTAGTTCTCTGCCTTCTTCTCTCATCTGATGAGGAGCTTCCTGAACCTGTTCAGCCAGGATGCGCTCCTCTCCACCACCCATCTCTTCGGCCTGTAACGCTTCACCGGATTCTCTAGCTCTCCTCTGCGGTGCACGTGAGAGACGTACCTCCTCTCGATCACGCCTCTTTCTATCTCGGGGAACTCATACCCCCTGTCCAGGCAGAGGTGCTGCCGGTGATACGCCTTGGTGATGGCTTCTGGACCACGATGCCGTCGAGGGTGTCCATCGCCGCCTTCATGTCGTGGGTGTTTGCTCACGTGATGACGGCCGAGAGAGGAGTTCCTCTCTGGTCTGTCAGTATGTGCCTCTTCGTCCCGAGCTTGCCTCTATCAGTGGGGTTTGGACCGGTCTTCGCCCCCCGAGAGGCGCCTTGACGGAGCTCGAGTCGAGCGACTGCCACATCCACTTGATTCCCCTGGCGTCGTCATGCCTCTGAAGAAGCTTCGCCCATATCCTCGCGAAGACGCCTCTCCGACCCACCGCTGGAACCTTCTGTGACACGTCGACCCTGACCAGTACTCCCTCGGAAGGGCCTTCCACGGGCACCCCGTCCTGAGCACGTAGAGTATCCCATCGAGGACCTTCCTGAAGGGGGCGGGCGGCCTCCCTCTGGTGCCGGGTACCTTCTCCTCTCCGAGGAGGGCGGTATTTCTGCCCACAGATCGACATCAGAGTACAGATTCCCATCATTTCTCCTCACTCAACATCCCGTCTCCCCTGTCTTCGATCTCCTCATACTCGAGGGTGCTCTCTCCGCAGACCCGCGGCAGGTGGGGTGGCGCCATCCCCCAGAAGTATTCCCTCGCCGAATCCACCAGCACCTTGTGTCCAAAGTGACTTCAGGCTCCCGCCTCATCAGCTTCACGACTAGTAATGGCAAATAGAGCCCACACCAAACTGTCCGAACCCAGCCAGATTACGAAGAGCATGAGGAAGGAGTACGATAAGAGGACCGGCGAGGTCAGCGACACGGTGGAAGGCCTGAGGAGGGAATTCAACAGCAGAGTCGACGACCTTCGTGGCGCAACGGAGCAGCTTAGAGAGGAGTATGACGATAGGGTCGACCAGGTCCACGTCCAGATGGATCAATCCATCGACGACAGCAGGAAGGCCGTCCAAAAGCACCCCTTCCTGGCCATAGGGGTCACCCTAGGCGTAGGGATCGTTGCTGGCGTGCTTCTCGGCAGAAAGACCAAGTCATAGTGGAGGTCCAAGCCGGTCCCTCCGGCGCGAGATCTTGACATTCGACATAGCCGGGGGAGGGTTCTGCTGGGGGCTGAACCTCGATGATACATCTGGTTATGCTGGGCTCCCCGCGCCCAAGTCCGTGGTGATACCGTACCTGCTTTCGGTGAGGGCGCGCGAAGGCCGGTTCACACACCCTATGTCTCATGGCGAGATGGGCGATGGCGACCGCGAAGGCCCGTCGCGCACGCCAACCTCAGAAGGGGGGTCCGTTCGAGGCGCTCGTCGCCCATCCGAGTTGCTCGCGTCTTCACTGAAGAGACACGGTGCGGGGTTTGTGAGATGCTGGTTTCCTTGGAACTTCTTCGAGCCATCCGTCGCGCCTCGGCGTTCTGCAATGGATGAACGAGGGCCTTCGTATGACCGGTTCCCGCCGGACGACCTTGTCTCCGAGGTGGACGGAGCAGGAATCGGGATCGTCGGGGCGATAGGGACCGGCTACAGCCGATTCCTCCCGGCCGGCTTGGGGACGGACAACCTTGATGAATATGTGAAGAGGCTGGCGGCGTCGTCCGCGCAGATCGTACGGCACTACAAGGACAAGGTGAGGGTCTGGCAGATTGAAAACGAGCCAAACTGGTGGAAGCAGCACTACCTTGCTCAGTGGCGGAGGGGGATAGTCTGGCTCGATGCGAGGAAGCAAGATGCGATCCTGCGCGCGCTCTACGACGTCGTTCGGGCAGAGGCGCCGGAGGCGACCATCATAATCAACCTGCAAGCGGAAAACGGGAGGACGGATTGGAAGTCCTACGCGGATTACTGCGACGTAATCGGTCTGGACTTCTATCCTAACTACACACACTCCTCGCCGATCGACACCTCGGCTCTCAGCAGGACTTCGACGCGAGTGAGGAAAGAGACGGGCCTTCCAGTCGTCATCAGCGAGACGGGCTACCCGACGGCCCCCCGGCTTCTAGGGTTCAGCGAAGAAAAGCAGGCGAAGTACATCAGGTCCGCCTGCGAGGAGGCCTTCTCCTGTGACGCGATAACCGGGCTCAGCTGGTTCAAGTTCTCCGACAGCTACTGGAACTCCTTTCCCTATCACGAGAACCACTTCGGGCTGCTGAGGAAGGAAGGAAGCCCCAAGCTCGGATGGGACGAGTACGCGAGGCAGACGAGGCGGATGCGCTGAGAGTCATCCGAAGGAAAGGTCGATAGCCTCTTGAAAAGCCCTGACTCGGCGCCGAGCGGCATCAAGCAGAAGATCATGGCCCTGGACGAAAGATACCACGTCTTCAAGCTGGCCAAGTTTGCCGCTGCCTCCGGCGCCGGGTTCCTCCTCGCGGAAGGGATCCTGACGCTCGGCGTTCTGCTACTCTTCGGGAAGCTGGGCGCCCCGAAGGACGCCTATTCCTCGCCCACGTTCTTGGGAATCGACGTCGCGGCGCTAGGGCTGGGGGTGGCTCTCTCCTTCTTCTTGAACGAGCGCTTCACCGTCAAGTTCCAGCGTGCGAAGGACGGAAGCTCGAGCAGCATTCCCGTCAGGTTGCTCAAGTTCGAGGGCGTGAACGCGTTGGGAAACGCTACCATAGCGGGGGTCCAGTTCGCCCTCTTGCTGGCGTTGGCCATCACGCCGGTCATCGG
>Ga0307373_10015737_pt1 | contig 10246 bp, 9 predicted proteins | sample OX2MG_FD_202534 | JGI IMG/M metagenome (GOLD analysis project Ga0307373, IMG submission 202534) | Soil microbial communities from Risofladan, Vaasa, Finland - OX-2 | ecosystem: Environmental > Terrestrial > Soil > Coastal area > Acid sulfate soil | place: Finland: Risofladan, Vaasa | collected...
AAGGACAGGCATCCGGGAATCCCCTCCCAGTCCAAGCAGCCCCGATTCGTTCTCGAGGGTTGAGGCGAGCTCGGATGGGCTCACTTCCGCATGCTCCTCCAGCCAGAGAAGCAGGCCCGGGTCCACACTGCCAGACCGGGTGGCCATCACCAGGCCGTCTAACGGGGTGAAGCCCATGGTGGTGTCCACCGACCGCCCGCCCGCGACGGCACATAGCGAAGCGCCAGCTCCGAGATGGCAGGTGATCAATCGAAGACTCTCCAGCGGCTGGCCCAGGACATCTGCCGCCCGCTGCGAGACGTAGGCGTGCGAGAGGCCATGGAACCCGTAGCGGCGCAGGTTCCAGCGACTCCTCCACGCCGCCGGTAGGGCGTAGGTGGAGGCAGCAGAGGAAAGGGTCGCGTGAAAGGCCGTGTCAAAGCAGGCCACGGCTGGGACATCCCGAAGGGCAGCCTTGGTCGCATCTAAGGCGGCGAGCGACTTGGGTTGATGGAGGGGGGCCAAGTCAGTCAGGGATCTGAGCTGGCCCTCGACCTTGGCGTCGATCACGACCGGAGCTGTGAATTCGCTTCCTCCGTGCACGATCCGGTGGCCCACGGCGCCCACTCGCCCCAGCTCCCTCATCGCCTTCCCCAGTACAGCCGCGGAACCTTCGGAACCCAGTGCGGGAAGGTCGTGACTCACGGCTACCGAGTCATCCGGCTCGATCAGGCGAAGCTTCAGGCTGCTGGACCCGGCATTGACCACCAAGATGCGCATCTGGATGCCTACGCCGGCCACGTCCAGTCGCGAATCTCCTTGGGATCCTCACCCTGCTGGCGAGTGTAGATGCGGCACTCGAGCCGCCGGTCCACCATTTCCTGTCGGAGGTGACCTGCTTTGTCGGACAGACCGGGCACTCGATCGATCACATCCATGACGAGGTGGAAGCGATCCAAGTCGTTCAGCATCACCATGTCAAAAGGAGTGGTCGTGGTGCCCTCTTCGATGTAGCCGCGAACGTGGATGTTGGCGTGGTTGTGGCGGCGGTAGGTCAGCCGGTGAATCAAGGTGGGATAGCCGTGGTAGGCAAAGATCACCGGCCGCTCGTCCGTGAAAAGGGCATCGAACTCGGCATCCGACAGCCCGTGGGAGTGCTGCTCAGCGGGCTCTAACCGCATCAGGTCGACCACGTTGACTACCCGTACCTTCAGGTTGGGGAGCTTCTCTCGCAGGATGGCAGCGGCGGCGACAGTTTCCAGGGTCGGGATGTCACCACAACAGGCAAGCACCACGTCAGGCTCAAATGCGTCATCTGAGCTAGCAAAGCTCCAGATCCCTGCGCCCCGAGTGCAGTGGACGATGGCGTCGTCCATCGACAGCCAGTTCAGAGCCGGGTGCTTGCCCGCGACTACCACATTGACGTAGTTGCGGCTACGCAAGCAATGGTCCATCACTGAAAGCAGGCAGTTGGCGTCGGGCGGCAAGTAGACCCTCACGACCTCCGCCTTCTTGTTGACCACGTGATCGATGAATCCCGGATCTTGGTGAGAGAAACCATTGTTATCCTGGCGCCAGACGTGGCTGGAAAGCAGGTAGTTGAGCGAAGCGATGGGACGGCGCCAGGGGATCTCTCGAGTCACCTTCAACCACTTGGCGTGTTGGTTGAACATCGCGTCCACGATGTGGATGAACGCTTCGTAGCAATTGAAGACCCCGTGCCGTCCGGTCAGCAGATATCCTTCCAACCACCCTTGGCAAAGGTGTTCACTGAGAATCTCCATGACCCGGCCATCCGGGGCCAGGTGGTCGTCTCCAGCCTCCGTCTCCGCCATCCAGTCTCGGTTCGTGCTTTCGAAGACCGCGGACAAGCGGTTGGAGGCTGTTTCATCCGGGCCCATCAGCCGAAAGTTGTGAGGGTTCCCCGAGATGACATCCCGGAGAAAGCCACCAAGCACGCCGGTCGCCTCGTTGAAGGTCGTGCCTGGTTGCGACACCGCCACCGCAAAGTCTCGGAAGTCCGGCAGCTTGAGGTCTTCCAGTAACGCACCCCCATTGGCCTGGGGGTTAGCGCTCATCCTGAGCTCGCCCTCCGGCGCCAAGGCCTTGAGCTCAGGCCGGAGTGCGCCCTCTTCATCAAACAGCTCCTCAGGGCGATAGCTGAGCATCCACTGCTCCAGGAGAGCGAGATGCTCAGGCTGGCCACGTACATCCATGATCGGAACCTGATGCGCACGGAAGGTCCCTTCGACCCGTAGTCCGTCTACCTCTGCTGGGCCGGTCCAACCCTTCGGGGTACGTAGCACCAGCATCGGCCAGCGGGGACGCTCGAGGTTGCCACGCGACCTGGCTTCGGCCTGGATACGCGCGATCTCATCAAAGGCGTGGTCCACGGCTGCGGCCATCGCCACATGTACCACAGCAGGTTCGCTGCCGGAGACGAAAATCGGCCCATAGCCGTACCCGACCAGAAGGTGGTGCAGTTCGTCCTCCGAGATCCGCGCCAGAACGGCAGGGTTGGCGATCTTGTAGCCATTCAAATGAAGGATCGGAAGTACGGCACCGTCTTGCGCCGGATTGAGGAACTTGTTGGAGTGCCAGCTGGCGGCCAAAGGGCCAGTCTCCGCTTCGCCATCGCCCACCACACACGCGACTACCAAGTCGGGGTTGTCGAATGCGGCCCCGTAGGCATGGGTCAGGGAATAGCCCAATTCGCCGCCCTCGTGGATGGAGCCGGGGGTCTCCGGGGCAACGTGGCTGGGTATGCCGCCGGGAAAGGAGAACTGGCGAAACAGCTTCGACATCCCCTTCTCGTCTTCGGATGTCTCTGGATAGACCTCGCTGTACGTACCTTCCAAGTAAGCGTTGGCGACGATCCCTGGACCCCCGTGTCCCGGACCCGTCACGTACATCACGCTCACGCCTCGCGCCCGAATCACCCGGTTCAGGTGCGCGTAGATGAAGTTCAGACCCGGCGTTGTCCCCCAGTGGCCGAGGAGGCGCGGCTTGACGTGCTCGGGCAGGAGCCGCTCTCGGAGGAGCGGATTGGCCAGCAGGTAGATTTGGCCGACGGAGAGGTAGTTGGCCGCTCGCCAGTAGGCGTCGATCAACGCCACCTGGGCGCCGGTCAGAGGCTTAGTCTCCGTTACCGGGAAGGATCCGTGCTCACTTGCCACACGTCCTCGGTATGGACCGGACCGCCCTAGCCCTCCGTCCGCGCCGGCGGTCAGGGCGGGGACCAGTTGACGCCTGCAGTCTGCCGACCCGCTCGGGCCTGGTGGGTCTGGATCTGAGCGTGGGGCCCGACCACTACTACTGGGCAGTGAGCACGGGATACGCACCGTTGAGAGACTGAACCAAGCAGTAGGCTAGCCGCGGCAGAGTGGCCTCGCGATCCGACCGCCAAGACGTAGGCTCCCTCACTAGCGCCCACGAGAACGTCCGCCGCTGGACCGCGTAGGACCTGAGCGTCGATCTGAACTGTGGGGTAGTCCCTGGAGACCTTCTCCACGGAATCACGTAGTGGCGTACGGGCCTCCGCCGCCAGCTCACGGGTGAGCACAGGGTCGACTCGCGGGTAGGGCCCCGCGAAGCCCACGAGCGGAGACTCGAAGACACGAATCGCCATCACGGTTGTTCCGCGAGTTTCTGCCTCGGATGCCGCCCACTCCAGAGCGTGACGAGCTGCCGGAGAGTCGTCGACCCCAACAACGATTGGACCGGTCTCTTCCTGAGACTTCGCTACCGCTTTCTCCCCTGCTGTCATGAGTGCCACCTTCCTTGTTGCCGACTGATCCATACAAAGCGGTCACGTTGATTATGCCCATATTAGGAAGGGGAAGGGAGCCGGGAGAACCTCTTGAAAGCTGACGCGGAGAATCACCTAACGGGAAGCGCCCAGACGGTCGGGTCGGTGCGAATGCATAACGGCCGCAGGCAATTTCCCTTGCCGCTATCTCAGTACACGTACGCTTAGCATCGAGCCCACTGCGGAGCGATGCTGCAAGCCACGGTACCCGCCAGAGTTCTTCGGAGGCGAGGCCGCAATTTCACTTGGAGGGTTCGCAGATGACAAGGCACCAACGCCGTCAACACTCTGCTTCGCCTTCACTCGATCCGCGGACGAGGGTGGCGCGGCTGCTCATGGCCGGGACGGTGCTGGCGTGGATTCCGATCGTAATTCACGCCTACCACCGCGACCCCAGCTCCGGTTAGCGCTTCGACGGTTGGGTGGGCAGACGGGACTCATAATCTTCCCCGCGCTCAGAGCGCGCAGAGACCAAGCCTTGGAAGGCCTGGCTCTCGATGCCACGTCCTCCTTGTCATCAGGAGCAAAGGCGGGCCGGCAGCATTTACAGGGTCTCGTCCACGACACCCTCAGGAGATTGGCCCCACACTATTCATCGGATTCCAAAGGCAGGCTATCGAAAAACCGATCAGGCGGACTTTCCGGAGCGAGGGTGGATCACCACGACGGGACAGTGGGCGTGGGTCACGCATCGCTGAGAGACCGACCCGAGCAGCAGGCCAACAAAGCCACCATGTCCTCGCGACCCAGTGACCAAGGCGGCGGCCTGTTCGCTGGCGTCGATCAGAGCCAGCGCCGGCGGACCCTCGACTACCCTGGACTCGATCTGAACTGAAGGGTGTCCCTTGGATGCCTCGGCGATCTCGGCCACCAGGGTCTTGCGGCAGATGTCGGCCAACTCTTCCATGTCGGCCGCGGCGAAGGCGAAACCTGGGGAGGCGCTCACCATGGCTGGGAGCTCCCACGAACTGATCGCGAGGACGGGGTTCCCATGGGCTTCCGCCTCGTGAATGGCCCAGTCCAGAGCCAGCCGGGCCGTCGGGGAGCCATCGACGCCAACCACGATTGGCGACGTACGGTCGGCTTGCTCAAAGTAGCTCTTGGCGGTCGTACTCATTGGTGGCTCCTTTCTGCCGTAGCGGCCCGTGAGCCGCCGCTTCCATCGCTGGACACCCCCTTATCGTGCGGTCCTGGCCCATTTCGGGCGAGGTGGCTAGCACTGGGCTCGCCCTGCGTGGAATCACCTGCTTCGGCGCGGGCCAGAGCCAGCGCCGGGAGGCGGTTACCATGCACCGCAGGAGATGACCGATCCTGAGCAGGGCCACGAAGCGACCGGAGACCAAGATTCGCTCGAAGGGCTCCACTCCGCCCTGTTCGAAGCCGGGGTCTTGCTGGCCGCTGAGTTGACCTTGCCGACTCTTCTACGCCGGCTGGTCGAGATCGCGGTGAGAATCACCGGAGCTCGTTACGGGGCGCTGGGCGTGATGGGGCCGGGGGGTGGCATTGTGGAGTTCATCACCGTGGGACTGGACGACCGCGAGCGAGCTGCCATCGGCCCTATTCCCAAGGGCCGGGGCATCCTGGGCGCCCTCATCGATGACCCCAAGCCGCTGCGCCTAGTCCGGGTTCAGGATGACCCACGATCAGTGGGTTTCCCCCCCAACCACCCGCCGATGACGTCGTTCCTGGGCGCACCGGTGCGGGCTTGGGGTCAGGTCTTCGGCAACCTCTACCTGACGGAGAAGAAGGACGGGCAGCCCTTTGACGCGGCCGATGAGTCCGCCGTCACGATATTGGCCAACCAGGCGGGAGTCGCTGTCGCCAATGCTCAGACCCATCGAGGGCTGCTGCAAAGGGAGCGGTGGCTGGAAGCTCTCCACGAGATCACGGAGGGTTTGGTCTCCGGCGAGCCTAACGACCAGCTGATGAATAGGATCGTACGTAGCGCGCGTTCGCTGGCTGGCGCAGATCTAGCTGCGATCGCGATCGCAGCGCCCGAAGGCTCGACTACCTTGCGAGTGGTCGCAGCAGACGGGCTTGGCGCCGATATGGTCCTAAAAGCTCCCGATCGCGAGTCGGGAACTCCCTCACACGGGGTGCTCGCCACTGGTCAAGCGACGATTGTCCGTCCTGAGGAGACCGAGCTTCGCGCCACCCTAGTCGGCGCAGCGGGCATCCCCATCACAGCCCTGGTGGTGGTCCCTTTGGTCGTCGGAGGCAAGGCGGCCGGGACCATCAGTCTCACTTGGTCGGAGAACGGCGCGGACTTCGGCCCCGAAGCGCTCAGCTTGCTCGAAAGCTTCGCGGGCCAGGCATCCGTGATCCTGGATTATTCGAGAGTGCAGGAGCAAGCGCTCCGGTGGGCCGTATTTGAAGAGCGCGCCCGGATCGCGCGCGACCTCCACGACGAGCCGGTCCAAGCCTTGATCTATTTGGCCCGGCGACTGGAGGGGATGGCGGCCCACACCGCTTCCCAGCAGGCGTCGGCTACCCAGCTCGAGGAGACCCGAGAATTGGCCGTGGCGGTCGTTGACGGCCTTCGCCAGCTGACCGAGGGGTTGCGCTCAGAGATCTTGGAGCAGGAGGGGCTGGCGGCAGCGCTGTTGGATCTGTCCAAGCGCTTCGCGTCTCGAACAGGGATACCAGCGGAGTTCTCTAGCCACCGAGCATCCGGCCGGTGGGCCCCCGAGCTGGAACGTAATCTGCTTCGCCTGACCCAAGAGGCCCTGAGCAACGTCGAGCGCCATGCGTCAGCCAGTCGGGTCATGGTGACCCTCACCCTGCGCCCGGGCAGGCTCACGCTCCGGGTGGCTGACGATGGAGTGGGGTACATCACGTCCGGGGACCATGCCGTCCGGCGTGGGCTCGGAACGATCGGGATGCAGGAGCGGGCGGCTCAGCACAGAGGGTGGCTGATGATCAGATCTCGCCCCGGCCGCGGAACGGTCGTGGTAGCCAACATGCCCATCGATCAATCCGCCACTGGTAACCCTGACCAATCGTCGTAGTCCAACCCGGGCGCCTTCGGCCCGGAAATACAACGCTTGGCCTTCTAGGCCCCTAGCCCTCTAGCGCGCCATACTGCGGGCGCTCATTGCGCCCGCCAACAAAGTCGCGCCAAAGAGGATGAGGCAGACACCCAGCACTACAGTCAGGGCGACTAGCGAAATCCCCGGGATGAAAAAGACAATGGCGCCAGCAATTATCGACACGATGCCGCTCAGGGTCTGCCAGATCCTGGTCGGCAACCCACTGTGACCGACGGCGGCAAAGAGCTCGGCGACACCGTGGAGCATCCAGAAGAGCCCCAGGAGCATGGCCAGGATCAAAACCGAGTAGACCGGGTGCCGGAGCAGAAAGAGACCGACCGCGAAGGAAATTAGAGCCAGGAGCGCGACAACGGCCCGCAGCCAGACAGTTTCGTGCGGGACCGCGAAAGCCTGAACGAAGCGGAAGACACCCGCCACCACCAGTTGGGCTCCGAAGAGTAGAGCGACCGCCAGCAGCGCCGGAGCGGGCCATGCCAATGCTAGGATCCCGATGGCAATCGAGATCACCCCGAAGCCGAGCGCCCAGCCCCAGAACTTGCCAAGCTTCTCGAGGCGCAGCCCCATACCGCTCTGCTCCGCTTGCAACAAGACGCACCTCCCGTGGCCCGAGCACAGCTTTAGCGCGCCTTCCGCAGGCCGTGTAGCCGCAGTCTAGGCCGTCAGACTGCGGATTCGCCGGGCCGAGCCCTGCGGACGGGATCAGTGACGTGGTTAGTCGCTAAGAGCGATGCTCCAACTTCGCGATCCTCCTCTCTAGGGCCTCGACCTTCTCGATTAGGTCCGCAATGATCTGCTTCCCCAGGTTCTCGTCCGCGGTCAGGTCGGCCCGGATCTCGCCTTCTACCTTCTCGCCGAAACTCTTCGGCGCGGCACCCACTTCACTCACCGCCAGCCCTCCTTCGATGGTCACGACCGAGTTTAGACCGACTGCCGGGTCCGACCGTGACGTTGTGGTTCCCGGAGCCCAAGTCCCGCCGAGGGAAACAAGGTGGCGCCTCGGCCGGCTGCGGGGCGCCTAACCGGAGGGTTGCGGCCCGCCCCCATTAGGATCCGAGTCCGGCAAGGAGGTGGGCCGGACAGCCGTACTCCTGGCGCGACCGCCGGAGCTAGCGGCAACCACGGAGCGGTAACTAGGTGAATTTACGCAGTGCTGCATGGTGCCGTCGCGCTAGGCTCTTGGGGAAATGTCCAGCCATCAGACGACGATCGTCGTTGCCGAGGACCACGTCCTGGTTCGCGAAGGGACGCGCCAGATCCTGGCTAGCGAGGACGACTTCTCGGTGGTGGGAGAGGCTTCTCGCGGCGATGAGGCCGTCCAGGTAGTCCTCCAGCTCCGCCCCGACGTCGTTCTGATGGACATGCGCATGCCTGGACTAAATGGCATCGAGGCCACTCGTCAGATCCTAGCGGAGGCACCCGACACCAAGGTGGTGATCGTCAGTGCCCACGAGGACGAAGACTACATCCGCGAGGCACTCTCCGCCGGGGCAGCTGGCTACATCCTGAAGACATCCCCGGCCCGTGAGCTGGTCGAGGGCGTCCGCGCGGTAGCTGCAGGCTCGCTTGTTCTGACTCCCAGCCTCTCTCGGCGCTTGGCCCAAGCGCGCAGCGACCCGGCGAGAGCCAGTGACCGGCTCAGCGCCCGAGAGTTGGACGTTCTCCGGAAAATCGCCCTGGGGCAAGCCAACAAGGAGATCGCGCGCGAGCTTGGGATTAGTCAACGCACAGTGGAAGGCCATCTGCATAACATCTTTGAGAAATTACGGGTCAGCTCGAGGACGGAGGCAGTCGTCTACGCGGCTCACCACGGGATCGTCTCCATCGAATCCGGGGACACATGAACGCGGAGGGTGACGAACTCACCCCCTCTCGAGTGTTGCCCACGGAAGCCGACCGGGATTTGTACCGCAGGACGGATGCTCTTCTCAGCGAAATCGAAGGTGAACGACGGGAACTCGCCGATCAGCTCAATGACGATCCCGTTCAGGCTTTGGCTCACGTGGCCCGAGTACTCCAGAGCCTGGACGATGCCTCCGGTATGTCCAGCGCAACCGCCAAGACTATTCATGAGATGGGACTCATCACGGCGCGCGTCAGCGAGCAACTCCGCGGACTCGCTCACCAGCTCCGTCCTCCACTTCTCGACGACGTCGGCCTCGGAGCAGCACTTCGTCAACTCGCAGACGAATTTAGCGCGAGTTCCGGCATTCCCACGTTCGCCCAGCCGGTGGAAGTAGGTGGGGTCGGGTTTCCCGAGGCGGATCTGGCGCTGTTTCGAGTGGCTCAGGTCGCCCTCCGCAACACCGAGAACCATGCGGCGGCGACGAGGGTCGACATTGGTCTCCGCCAGATCGGATCGCGGATCGCTTTGACGGTCCGCGATGACGGCATCGGACTGCCGACGGCGCCGGCCAGTACGGCCTCGGGTACGGGATTCGTCGAAATGCGCAGTCGACTGCGGTCGCTTGGAGGACGGTTGGAAGTGCGAAGTGCAGCAGACAAGGGAACCATCGTTTCTGCCTACGTACCCGTCACCCGACGGACCGGCGGGCGGGCTTCCGAGCGGGCATACGCCTAGCCGATCGACGTCTGGCGGTCCGCACCCCAGACCCACGGTCGTTGCGACGTCTCAGGGCCCACCGCGAGCGCAGGACAGTACTCGGGCGTTCGTCCGGGCCACCGGATTGCCCGCGGCATAGCGGGAACCGCCTATCCGCAGCGACGTGTGTAGCGGCGTGGCCTGTTTGAGGCACTGAGTGGAGCCACTTGCACGAGCGTGCTGTAAGCGATGAACGCGATCGAGAGATGCATCAGCATCAGAATGCCGATTCCGCGGACCGGTTCACCATGGACCAGAATCCGCAAATCCGGTATCCAAAGAACGAGCGTCACCAGGACGGCCAGTCGGAGGAACAGCCAGCGCGGCTGAGAGGAGATTCGGGTGACGGCTGGCTAGCCGACACAGGCGATCGTCACTCCGATCAGGGTCAGCTTCCCGAAGTCGGTCATCTGGAAGTGCACGAAGCCTCGCGTGGAGGGGAAGATCGTCGTCCCGATAGCGACGAGGATCGCGTCCGAGATGAGCGAACCCACGTTTGCCACGACCAGGGCAGCACCCAGCGAGCCCAAGCGGGCGGCTCGTGGTGAATCTCGAGGTCAACCTTGGCGAGTCGTAGCCAGCGCCGGACCTCGGAGGGAAGCCAGTCGACGACTTCCCCCGCAAAGGCGCGCAGCCGATCTCCAGACAGAGGGCGCTCAGATGAAGGGCGGTCCGACATCCACTCACGATACCGGCTGCCCGGAACACCGTCCCAGAGCGAAGGACCGATGGCCGCGGCCACACTGGCAAAACTGAGCACAGCGGTCCAAGTCGGCGTCGTGCCCCCGTCATGAACCCCGACGGTAACGA
>Ga0307373_10015740_pt1 | contig 10245 bp, 10 predicted proteins | sample OX2MG_FD_202534 | JGI IMG/M metagenome (GOLD analysis project Ga0307373, IMG submission 202534) | Soil microbial communities from Risofladan, Vaasa, Finland - OX-2 | ecosystem: Environmental > Terrestrial > Soil > Coastal area > Acid sulfate soil | place: Finland: Risofladan, Vaasa | collected...
GAGCGACTCGTGCCGCGGTTTCAAGCCCGAGCTCACGCTCTGCGTGACGATCGTGCTGATGTTGCTGGCCCGGCTGCCGAGTTGGGGCCGCAAGCTGAATGCCGGTTTCATCGCCTTCCCCGGCGTGCTGGTGGCGATCTATTTCGCCGCCCCATGGCTGAACCTGATGGGCCACCCCGACGAATTGCTCAAGACGACCGGCCGGTATGAACTGTTCGACGGGATGCTGGTCTACGACCAGTGGACCGTTTATTTCCGCAGCGTGCTCCTGCTATTCGCCGCGCTGTTCGTGATCTTCACGCAGCTTTCAGGCATTCCCGACCGCGAGGACGGCCCCGACTTCTACACGCTCGTCCTGGGCGGCACGCTGGGCATGTGCGTGATGGCCTCGGCCAACCACCTGCTCACGATCTTCCTGGGGGTCGAAATGGCGAGCGTCCCCTCCTATGTTCTGGCGGGCATGCTCAAGGGACGCCGTAAGAGCAGCGAAGCGGCGCTGAAGTACTCGGTTTACGGCGCAGGCACGTCGGGCGTGATGCTCTATGGCATCAGCCTTCTCGCCGGGGCCCTGGGCACGTGCCACCTGCCCACGATGGCCCTGCAACTGGCAACGCTTTCACCCGATCTGCTGGCCGAACGCCAGGTGGTATTGATGTTCGGAGGATTGTTCGTGATGGTGGGCCTAGCCTTCAAATTGTCGGCCGTGCCGTTCCATTTCTGGTGCCCCGACGTGTTCGAGGGGGCCAGCGCCGAGGTCAATGCTTTCCTGTCGGTCGCCTCGAAGGCCGCCGCGCTGGCGCTCTTGGTCCGCGTGGCGCTGGGCTTTTCGCACGTGCCGTACTCGGCCGAGGGCCCTTCGCCCAAAGCGGTGAGCCAGACGGTCGCCTACCGCGCCGCGGCGCACGAAGGTCACGACGACGGCGACGACGCAACGTCCCCTGGGGCCGCCACGACGATTGCCGGCGACCACAGTGCGGCGCTCGCGCCGGTTCGCCGCTATGTGGTGGGATTGATCAGCCTTTTGGCCGCCATCACCTGCACTTTCGGCAACCTGACCGCCTACGCGCAGACCAATATCAAGCGGCTGTTGGCGTACTCGACGATTGCGCACGCGGGCTACATGATGATGCCGGTGGCCGCCGCGGTGGCCCTTTCGGGCGACCGGCCGCGCGAGGCGGAACACGCGTTGGCCTCCCTGGCGGTTTACGTGGGAGTTTACTTGTTCATGAACCTGGGCGCCTTCGCCGTGGTGGCCTTCCTCCGCAATGCGATGCGCAGCGAGGAAATCGCCGACTACGCCGGCCTGATCCGCCGTTGTCCGTGCGTAACCATCTTGTTTTCGATCATCCTGTTCAGCCTGATCGGACTGCCCCCCTTGGCCGGTTTCGTCGGCAAGTTCCTCGCGTTTGCGGCCTTGGCGAACGCGCAACAACCCATTTTGTACGCCTTGTTCGTGATCGGCGGCTTGAATACGGCGCTCAGCTTGTTCTACTATCTCCGCGTGGTGAAACTCATGACGATGGACCCGGAGCCTTCAGATCGCTTGCCCGTCGCGTTGCCTCTGCTGTCGCCCGCCGGAATTTACCTGCTTTTGGTTACGGCGCCGGTGGTTGGACTGGGCGTGTTTTTCGACCAACTGAACGTTTGGGCCCTCGCGGCGGCGCAACACTTGCTTTCGTAGCGGTAGGTTAGGCTTTCAGCCTGACACGAGTCTTGTGACGATTCAATACTGGACCGAACTCCTGTCAGCCTGGAAAGGCTAACCTACTAGGCCATCACTGAGACGAGACGGAATTGGCTGTGAACGACACCACACGGACGATCGACTCATTGAACCGGCTGCTGGCGATCGTTTACCGGTCGTTCCCCACCTACCTGGCCGACGCTTCGCCCTGGACTCACGAGGGGGACGAGCGCGCCGCGGAGACGCTCAAGAACATCGTATTCGACCAGCAGGCGTCGGCCCTGCGGATCGTCGAACTCATCTTGCAGCTTGGCGGTCGGTTCGAGCCGGGCGAGTACCCCATGGAGTTTACCGACACGCACTTCCTTTCGCTCGATTTCCTGCTCAAGGAGCTATTGCGCTACCAGCGCCGCGACGTGGCGGCCATCGAGCGGATCGTCGCCGAGCTTGAGGGCCATCGCGAGGCGCGCGAGTTGGCCGAGGAAACGCTCGGCGCCGAACGCGCCCATCTCGAAGCCATCGAAGCGCTCGTCGCGCAGCCCGCCGCGTAGAGGCGTTTGCGACCGCACCTTCGGTAGCGTGGACTTCAGTCCGCGTTTCGAACGCTCGATCAAGTCGTGCCGAGCAATTCCTGCCAATTCGTCACATCCAACAAGCGTTCGCTCATGCGCTCGAGCCGTTCGATCTCGTCAATGGCTCGAAGAGTCTGCTCTTGTCCCGCATTGGGTGGCCCAAAGCGCTTTCCGCCTTGGAGGAGAAGCACTTTTTGCAGGGCAGTGACGCCCCCCTCTTCAAGGATCAACTGATAGGTCGTCGAATCACGAAGATCAACCATGGAAAATGCCTCCTGTTTTAAAACTAAGGCCGTCGATCGCGGCAAACGCATGCCAATCAACACGAACGCGGCGGTCAGCAGCCGCACCGCGTCGGCGAGCGGAACCTCCGCAATCAGCCGTTCCTTCATACTTCGGACGACCGCGGACACGGCAAGCTCGGTAGAATCTCCTTTCGGCAATGCCGCCAGCGGCGCGACCGGCAAGGTGCCCAACCCCCCGGACAAGATGCTTTCCGCCGGCCATTCCCATATCCTCAACACCTCGTAACGAAACTCCAGACTCGCGCGGCCGGGCCGAGTCCGGCCAGCCAGTCGCGCGGATAACGCCGTACCAAGTCCTTCAGCGTTGCATCGTATTTCAGCGACATGGCCACGATCTTCACCCTACGGCATTCGGTCGTCAAGCACGATCAGCCGAACCCTCCGCACCTTCGCGATGGCCCCGGCCCCCCTGGAGTACACGTTCTCCAAAATCACCCGTTTCTTCTCGCCTGCCATACATGGTTTTCCTGCCGGATGACTTCGGGTAGACTACGGAGCATGGGAACGAGCCGAATGACAACTGACAACTGACCAATGACCAATGACCAATGACCATCGACCAACTATCCATCAATACCATCCGAACCCTGGCAATGGACGCCGTCCAGGCGGCCAATAGCGGCCATCCGGGCACGCCGATGGCCTTGGCCCCTGTGGCGTTTACGCTCTTCAACCGGGTGCTCCGCTACGATCCAGACCATCCCGACTGGCCTGCCCGCGACCGTTTCGTGCTTTCGTGCGGGCACGCCTCGATGCTGCTCTACGCCATGTTGCACCTGGCCGGCGTCAAGCAGGCCGGGGCCGATGGCCGGCCGACCGACCAGCTCGCCGTCCCGCTGGACGACATCAAGCGCTTTCGCCAGCTCCACAGCCGCTGCGCGGGCCATCCCGAGCGCGGCGAGGCGAGCGGCATCGAGACCACGACGGGCCCGCTGGGGCAAGGCGTCGGCAACAGCGTCGGCATGGCCATCGCCCAGCGCTGGCTGGCGGCCCATTTCCACCGCCCCGGCTTCGAGCTGTTCGACTACGATATTTACGCCCTGTGCAGCGACGGCGACCTGATGGAGGGCGTCAGCGCCGAGGCGGCATCGCTGGCCGGGCACTTGAAGCTCGCGAACCTCTGCTGGATCTACGACGACAACAAGATCACGATCGAAGGCGAGACGAAGCTCGCCTTTACCGAAGACGTCGGCCGGCGCTTCGAAGGCTACGGCTGGCACGTGATTCACGTGGCCGACGTCAACGAACTGTCCTCCCTCGATGAAGCCTACTCCCAATTCCACACCACGAACGATCGGCCCACGCTGGTGATCGTCAGAAGCCACATTGGCTACGGAGCGCCGCACAAGCACGATACACACAAGGCCCACGGCGAGCCGTTGGGCGAGGAAGAGGTGCGCCTCTCCAAGCAGTTCTACGGTTGGCCGGAAAACGAAAAATTCCTCGTCCCGCCCGAGGTGCCCGCCCATTTCGCCGCGGGAATCGGAAAGCGCGGCAAAAAGCTGTTCACCGACTGGGAGACCCATTTCGCCGCGTACTCCAAGCAATTTCCTCTGTTGGCCGAGGAATACCGGCTGATTCAGGCCCGCGAGCTGCCCAAAGGATGGGATTCCGGGATTCCCAGCTTTCCCGCCGACGCGAAGGGCTTGGCAACGCGGGTTTCGTCCGGCAAGGTGCTCAACGCGATCGCGCCGGCGCTCCCCTGGCTCGTGGGCGGCGCCGCCGATCTGGCCCCCTCGACCATGACGCTGTTCGACAAGACGGAGAGCTTCGACGCTTTGACTCCCGCCGGCCGCAACCTGCACTTCGGTATCCGCGAGCACGCCATGATGGCCGCCGTCAATGGCATGACGCTCAGCGGGCTGCGCGCGTTCGGCGCCACGTTCTTCGTTTTCTCCGACTACTGCAAGCCGTCGATCCGGCTGTCGGCGATCATGCGGATTCCTTCGCTGTTCATCTTCACGCACGACTCCATCGGCGTCGGCGAGGACGGGCCCACGCACCAGCCGGTCGAGCACCTGGCCGCGCTGCGGGCGATTCCCGGATTGGTCACTTTCCGGCCGGGCGACGCCAACGAGGTGGCCGAGGCCTACCGCACGTTGCTGCCTTGGAAAAACCGTCCCGCGGCCCTGATCCTGACGCGGCAAAACCTGCCCACCATCGACCGCGCGAAATATGCCTCGGCCGCCGGCGTCGCCCGCGGGGCCTATATTCTGGCCGACGCGGCGGACGGCAAGCCCGATCTGATCCTGATCGGCACGGGCAGCGAGCTCTGTTTCTGCGTCGCCGCCTACGAAAAGCTGACGGCCGAGGGGGTCAAGGCGCGCCTGGTCAGCATGCCTTCCTGGGAGCTGTTCGCGGAGCAAGCGGCCTCCTATCGCGAGGCGATCTTGCCCTCGTCCGTGACCGCGCGCGTGGCGGTCGAAGCCGGCGTCGAGCAGGGTTGGCACCGTTACCTGGGCGCGCGGGGCCGTTTTCTCGGGATGACCGGGTTCGGCGCCTCGGCCCCCTATAGCGCGCTGGCCAAGCACTTCGGCTTCACGACCGAGAACGTCGTCAAGCTGGCCCATGAGGTCTTGTCGGCCGCGCGCTGAAGTGCATTCGACGAAATTGTGGTGTAGAATGGTTGCACGGAGGAAAGACCATGCCCAACACAGTCACGCTGGAACAAGCCGAGGCCAACTTATAGCCCGGCCTCATCGCCTTCGACTGCCAGCCATGAGTTAACTCCTTGTATTGCGAGCGGAGGTGTAGGGTGGGACAAGCTCGCCTTGGCCGGGGTATCCGCGCAGCGGGTCTCCCGGCCCACCAACTTTCTCATTCACTCCCCGATTTCGACGATCGCCTTGATCACGCCCGCCTCGGGCCGGGTAAACGATGGGAAGACGTCGATCAGCTCCTCGAACGCCGTGCGGTGGGTGATCCAAGGTGTGGTATCGAGCCGACCTTCTTCGATGAGCCGGATGATCCGCACGAAGTCCTTCGACAATGCGTTGCGCGAGCAAAGAAGCGTCCCCTCGGGCTTGTGGAACGCCGCGTGGCGGAAGTGGACCTCGTCGGTCGTGATGCCCACGAACACGAGCCGCCCGGCGTGCGTGATCAGGCCGAACGCGCCGGACATCGACGCGCTGTTGCCGGTGGCGTCGATCACCACGTCGGGCAAATGGCCGGATGTCAAGTCGCGCAGGTCCTGTTCCAGGCGGTCCGACGGCTGGACCGTGTGCGTAACGCCCATGGCGCGCCGGCAGAACTCGAGCCGCTCGGCATTGACGTCGAGCACAATGATCTTCGCGCCCGTGAGCTTGACGAACTCGAGCGTGGCCAGGCCGATGGGCCCGGCGCCGATGATCAGGCACGATTCATCCGAGCGCACCGCGGCGCGGTCGACCGCGTGACAACCGATCGCCAGGGTTTCCACCAAGGCGAGCTGCTCGAAGCTGAGCAGGCGCGAGATGTGCAGCTTGCGGGCCGGCACCAGGAACCGCGGACGGAGGCCCCCGTCGCAGTGGACCCCCAACGTCTGGTGCTTCTCGCAGCAGTTCGTGTGGCCGCGCAGGCAGGCGTAGCACTTTTGGCAATTGATATAGGGTTCGACCGAGCAGCGATCGCCTGGCGTGACGCAGGTCACGTCCGACGCGACGTCGAGCACTTCCACGCCCAACTCGTGGCCCGGAATGCGCGGGTAGCTGAAGAACGGCATCTTGCCCAGGTAGCCGCCGATGTCGGTTCCGCAGATGCCGACGTTGTAAACTCGCACGAGCGCTTCGCCCGCGCCGGGCTTTTCGGGACCAGGAACCTCGACGCGTTTGAATTGCCTGGGAGCTTCGAGCGAGATGGCTTTCATGTTACTCCTTCAACCTGCTCCACGTGATTGCATCGCATCGCCGTTCTCCGGCCGCCCCTCGGCGTAGAACCAATTATGAATCGGTCGCAGGATTTCGAGCACTTCGTCGAGCAAAGTCTGATCCAACGGCTTCCCGGCCCAGGCGACCCACTTTGTGACGTTTTCGGGGTTCGCCGAGCCGACGATGCAGGTCGCCATGTCGGGGTGCGACAGCGAGAATTGAAGCGCCAACTGGGCGATATCGACACCGCGCTCGGCGCAATGGGCAGCGGCGCGGCGGCAGGTCGCGCGCACCGGCTCCGTCGCCTTGTGCCACGGCGGCAATGGCGAATTGGTCAGCAACCGGGCCGAGAACGGCGCCGCGTTCATGGTGCCGACCCCCTTCGAATTCAGGTACGGCGCCAGCTCGGCGAGCATCGTGTTCTGCAGCGTGTAATGATTGTACGAAAGGACCACGTCGAGCTCGGCGCGCTCGAGGATGTAGCGGAAGATCTTCATGGGGTAGCCGCTGACGCCGATGAACCGCACCTTGCCCTGGTCCCTGACTTTCCGCAGCGCGGGCAACGTCTCCTCGACGATTTGGGCCATGTCGACGAATTCGATGTCGTGGCAGAGCATGATATCGAGGTATTCGACGCCCATCCGCTCCAGACTGAGGTCGACGCTTTCCACCACGCGGCGGGCGGAGAAATCGAAGTGCGCGGGAGCATAGCGCCCCAGTTTACTGCCGAGGTAGTACCGGTCGCGCGGCACATTGCGCAGCGCGGTCCCAAGCAAGCACTCGCTCAAGCCGCGCCCGTAGTAGGGTGAAGTGTCGATGAAGTTCATGCCCGACTCGAGCGCCGTGCCGACCGAGCGGATCGCCTCCTGAAAATCGACCGGGCGGAACTCCTGCCCCAGCGACGAGGCGCCGTAGCTCAGCACCGAGAGGTTCAGGCCCGTCCGGCCGAGTGGTCGAAACTGCATGGTCAGCACGTCCCGCGATCGCACGAATCACGCCCGCAAGCGGGCATTTTACCGTCAAGGCGCGGAAAGTTACACGGGGTCGAGCGGAAATCGCCGCAGCCCGCCTGTTAGCTCGATCGCCTCATTTGGCAGGCGCCTTCACGGCTCCCCAGATATCGACCTCGCGAGTGTTCATTTGCGGGCGTCCGGGCGTGCTGCGGCCGTCGGCGACGTACTTTTCCAAGAGCTTCGTGAGCCGTGCGACTCTCTCAGGGTGGTCGCCCTCGACATCGTTCCGCTCACCGAGGTCGGCGGCCAGGTCGTACAGTTGGACTCGTGGTAGCTTGCCGGCCTCGTCGCTGCCCGGCACGGGCTTGCTCCAGCCGCCGGAGTCGGGGCAAAGCGCAAGCTTCCACTTGCCCTGCCGGATCGCAAACGAACCGTTGACCGAGTGGTGTACCACCGCCTCGCGCAACGGCGCCTCGGCCTGGCCCAGCAAGGCCGGCAACAGGCTCACGCTGTCTTCACCGGCGTCGTCAGGCAGCGGGGCCCCGACGATCGCGGCACAGGTCGCCAGCAGGTCGGTGTGGCAAATCGTCTGATCGCTGCGCGAGGCGGGCTTGACCTTGGCCGGCCAGCGAACGACGAACGGCACACGGTGCCCGCCCTCGAATATGTCGGCCTTGTGGCCGCGGAACACATGGTTTGGATTGTGTCCCTTGGCCAGGAGCTCGCCGAAATTGGCCATGGGCGAGCAGCCATTGTCGCTGGTGAAGACCACCAGCGTGTTTTCGGTCAGGCCGTGGGAGTCGAGGGCGTCGAGCACTTCGCCGACCGCGGCATCGGTCGCGATGACGAAATCGGCATAGGTATTGAGGCCACTGGCGCCTTGCCAATTTTCCGTCGGGACGATCGGAGTGTGCGGGCTGGCCAGCGGAAGGTAAAGAAAGAACGGGCGGCCGGCCTTCGCGCCGGCCGCGCGCCGGGCGATGTACTCGACGGCTTTATCCGTGAGCGCGGGCAGCACGTCCATCGCCTCGAAGTCGGCGGCGGCAGGTCCTTTGCGGGTTGCGCCGCCTTCGCGGCCGAGCATCATGGGGAACTGCTTATCGACCGTGGGCACGACGGTCACACGGTCGTTTTCGATGAACGTGTAAGGGACCATGTCGAGCGAGGCGCTGATGCCGAAATACTCGTCGAAGCCCAGCGAGTTCGGGCCGTCGGCGATGGGCCGCGTGAAATCGACGTTCCAGCCCTCGGGGCCGTTTTCGATGCCGTCACCGAACTTGGGCGCGCCGGGCTTGAGCGGCCATTTCATTCCCAGGTGCCATTTGCCGAAGGCCGCGGTGTGGTAGCCTTGCCGCTTGAGCATTGCCGCCACGGTCAGCCTGCCTTGCTCGATGAGCCGCGGACTGTGTCCCCCTTGCACGCCCGACGGCAGCCGCGAGCGCCAGGCGTAGCGGCCGGTCAAAATGCCGTAACGCGTGGGCGTGCAGACCGACGAGCCGGAGTGCGCGTCGGCGAAGATCATCCCGGCCGCGGCCAGCCGGTCGATGTTCGGCGTGGCGATTTTCCCATCGGGGTTCAGGCACTTGACGTCACCGTAGCCCAGGTCGTCGGCCAGGATGTAGACGATGTTCGGCGAGCCTGCCGAATCGGCTCCTCGTGCCGTAAATTGCGGCACAATTATGAGAAAAGCCCAGGCGAGGCTACTTCCGTAGGTAGTTATTTTGTGTAGCAAATGTCGGCGTAAGAGCCCGCCAGGGAACGAACAACGTAGGACCGGTGGCATGGCTTGAACCTGCATGGGGCGGTTCGTGTTTCATAACGGATGGTGGCCGTAGGCAAAAATCCAGATTGGTCATCGGCCGCAAAGCGATGACGAGGGCATTTCGGCGGAGTACGATCTAGCTCTGACACTCCGTGGCGGAGGTTTCGTTTTGGGGTCTGGCAACCGGGCCAAAGGCTGCCTCAGTCGATGACGGTTAGTCGAAGGACATCTCTTGCGTAGGACAGAATCTCGTCCCGAATCTTTGAAAAAGTTAGCTCGCCGCTGCTCTTTTGCATGGCAGCAGCGATAGCCCGCGCCACCGTCAGCCGTACCGCGGCATTCATTGGTCGTTGAAACTTCGTGCTCTTCAGGTCGTAATCGGCATCGTTGCGGTCCGACCTCAACGAGTTGAGCTGGTCCGCAGCAAATACGAGGTCGTCGGACTGAGATTGGTCCAAACACCGTTTCACGTGGGTGTGAACACCGCCGTCGCTTCTTGCGAAACGGACGCCGCAAGCCTCGACAAATTCCCTCGCAGCATGAAACGCCCCGTAGTACGAGCGGCTGACGGAGGTCCGGAGGTCGACCTCATTGGCGCTCGTTGAGAGCCGCGCGGCAAGATCGAAGAACTGGTCGCCGTTCATCTTTGGGCGTCGATTCCGGCGGCGGGCTGCGCGTCGATCGACAGACGAAAGATGCCGCGTCGTTCACGGTCGATTTGACGCAACCCGCGGTGCCACTCGTCGTGCTTGGCGACAACTTCATCCACCGTTCCTTCCGCTGAGACGTGGAACACGAAATACGTTTCGCCGGGAATTTCTGGGTCTTGGGCATGCTCGATTCGACAGCCCGCCGCGAAAAGCGTCGCGGTGAGCTCGTCCACGGCTCGCAGCTCGCGGTCAACGGAGGTATCACCACTGCCAGGCAAAAACGAGGTCAGCAGAAGTTCCGGGGAACGACCAAGGTCTGCCATAATCAGCATGCCTTTCGACCGTAGGCGCGGCACGGCGACGCCCAACCGCTGTGTCAAGACGCGAACCAACCGTTCAAGTTTCGCTCATTTCGCGCCGGAATGCAATGGTGGACGGAATCCCGGGAATCCCGACTTACAGTTAGCCTGCGGC
>Ga0307373_10015742_pt1 | contig 10244 bp, 8 predicted proteins | sample OX2MG_FD_202534 | JGI IMG/M metagenome (GOLD analysis project Ga0307373, IMG submission 202534) | Soil microbial communities from Risofladan, Vaasa, Finland - OX-2 | ecosystem: Environmental > Terrestrial > Soil > Coastal area > Acid sulfate soil | place: Finland: Risofladan, Vaasa | collected...
GGGGCCGACGCATCGCCCACAGCCTCAGGTTCCACGCTCTCGCCGCCGCGAGGGGCATCCAGCGTGCTGGGCTGGCCCATCGCCTGCATCGGCGTGCTGGCCTCCACCCCCGTTGCCACACCCACGGTCTGCGCCGCCCCGGCGGGTTCCACTCCCTCGGTGCCGTCCGTGGCGCCACGCGCTCCAGCACACTGGCCCGCTTCGGCCTCCACGGAAGTGGTGGCCGGTCCAGAGCCGACGGTCGCCGCCACTGCGATGCTAGCCGCCGGCCCCAGCGCCTCCGGCTCCGTCTGCCCAGGGGCGACTGAACCGCCGTCCCGCGGTGCATGGTCTATTCCCGCCGCCCGCTCGGCCGTCGCCGCAGCTTCGGCGATGGCGCGTGCCGCCGCCGCATGCGGCATGTTCGATTCCAGCCACTCCACAACCGTCCGGAACACCACCGGTAGGGCAGCCTTGCCGTAGAGGTCATAGTGGCTTTCGACGAGTTCCTCCGGCAGGTAGCTGACCCGCTTGGGTTCGCGCGCGCTGCGGAACAGGGCGTCGACCTCCCGCGCCGGCGCCAGGTCGTCTCGCGGCGCCGCCAAAATCAGGAGCGGCCGAGGCGACACCCTGGCCACCAGGGCCTCCGGCACAAAGTCAGCGATGGCCTCAACCGACGCCAGCGTCACCTGCCGCCGCAGGGTCGGCGTGGCGGCATACGACCGCTCAATGAAGGCAAGGGCCTGCTCGTCGCAGGGGGTGACGGCAAAACCGGCCACCGCCAGGGCATTCACGTATTCCGAGTATCCGGTGCGCGCCCGCTGCTTCCGGTCGGCGGCAACCCGCCGGCGGACAGCCGACCACTGGCCCTCCGACCGCAGAGCCCGCAGCCAGCGTTCGCCGTCCGCGACGGGGGCGATGGCGGCGACGGCCCCAATGCGCTGGTCCCCGGCAGCCGCTGCGACGGCCACCCCGCCGCCAAGACCCAGGCCGACGGCCGCCAGCGCTTCCGCATCGACCTCCGGCTGCTGCTGCATGCACGTGACGGCCGACCGCACGTCCTCCACCTGGTCCCAGGGCCGGACGGCGCACCGGGGCTCGCCCTCGCTCTCGCCAAATGAGCGGAAGTCGAAGGCGAGGGCCGCAAAGCCGGCACGGGCCAAGCCTTGCGCGATGGCTGGCAGGATCATCTCCTTGACGGCCGCGAACGTGTTGCACAGGATGACCCCAGGTGCGCGCTCGCCGGGCCGTGCCGCATCGGGCAGATAGAGGGTTGCGGAAATCCGCTCGCCTTCCGCGTTGAATCGAAGCCGTCTCTCCATCCCAGCACCTCCGCATTCCATTTGTGAGAAGCGATACCCGCCAATCGGGACAAGTCCCTGCGCGAGCGGCCAGGAATCGCCCGTCGGATTCCGACGGCAAACCAGTGCCGCTACGCGATTTTCGGCGAATCGGCGAGCCGAAGGCGGATTGCCGTCGGCCCTCCGCCGATGGGGGCGGAAGGTCGCGGTCCGCGGGGCGTTGGGTCCGATTGGCGCCGGTCTGTGAGCAGGGCCGCGGCAGCGGGAACCGAAAGGCTATACAGTGCGTCGAAGCCCGGAGGGAGGGTGCGTGTGGCCGCGGAGGCCGATCTGCTGGCGGCAGCCCGTCGGGGCGATCCCGACGCGTTCAGCGCACTGATCGCGCCGCTCCAGGGCCGCGCCTTCAACCTGGCCTTCCGCATGCTCGGCGACGCCGACGAGGCGGCCGACGTGACCCAGGACGCCCTGATCCGCGCCTTCACCCGCCTCCGAGACTTTCGGGGCGACGCGAGCTTTGCGACCTGGCTGCACCGCATCGTGCACAACACGGCGCTGGATGCGCTGCGTTGGCGTGCGCGCCACCCGGCCGACCGCCTGGACGCGTCCTTTGGCGACGGTGATCCCCCGCGCGAGGTGGCCGCCACGTCGGAAGGTCCCGAGGATGCTGCGGTGCGCGCCGACGAGCGGCGCGCGATTGAACGTGCGCTTGCCGCGCTCACGCCGGAGTTTCGTGCCGCCGTGGTCCTGCGTGATGTGCAGGGCCTGGACTATGACGAGGTGGCCGTGATCACCGGCGTCAGCCTGGGCACCGTCAAGTCCCGCCTGCACCGTGCCCGTGCCCGCCTGCGCGCCCTCCTGACGTCGGATGGAACCGCCGGGCCATCCTCAACGTCGAGGGTGGTAGACGGGGGGTGGACGTCATGACGGACACCGAGCGCGAGTTGGCCCTGCAGCAAGCGCTGGACGGTGAGCTCGACGCGAGCGAGCTGCCCGCGGACATGCAGGATGAGCTGGCGGCCACCCGCCGTGTCGTGGCGTCGCTGCGCGCGCTACCGGCGGCGGACCTGCCGGCGGGCTTCGAAGCCCGTCTGCGGCGCCACCTGCACCAGGCCGCGGCGGCCCGTCCGGCCCGGGGCCTTGGGTGGCGCTCCCCGTGGCTCTATGGCGGGGTCGCCGCGGCCTTCCTGGTCATCGCCGCGGGGGTCGGGCTGGTCGCCGTGCGGCCATCGGCGTCCGGCGCTAAGAGCGCGGCCGTGGCCCGCATCGCGGCCCCCTTCCACGCGCCCCTGATCGGATCGGCCGGATCGGCCGGATCGGCCAGCGGGGGAGCGGCTTCGTTCGCGGCCCAGTCCGCGGCGCCCAGCGCCGCGACCTATGCCGCCGCTGCGCCGGCCCCGGCCGCCAGCCCCATCGACGTCAGTCAGCGCAAGATCATCGAGAACGCCTCGATCACGGTCGAGGTGGCCGACGTGAACGCGGCCTTCCAGCGGGTGGGGGACCTTGCGACCAAGGCCGGCGGCTACATCGCCGGCAGCGACCTCAGCCGCCAGGACGGCAGCCTCCATGCTTCCGTGACGGCGCGGGTGCCATCCGGGGGCCTGGCCGGCTTCACCCAGTCCGTCGCCGCCCTCGGCACGGTGATCTCCCAGGGCCAGAGCAGCAACGACGTGACCCAGCAGTACATCGACCTGAACGGCCGCCTGCAGGCGCTTCAGGCCGAACGGACGGCCTACCTCGGCCTGCTGAGCAAGGCGAGCAATGTGGCAGATGCCCTCAAGGTCCAGCAGGCCCTGACGGACGTCGAGGCCCAGATCGAGAGCCTGACGACGCAGATTCAGTCCCTGGACCGGCTGAGCAGCCTGGCGACGGTCAATGTCATGCTCGAGCCGCTGTCCGCCCAGCCCTCGCTTTCCGGCAATGGCGGACCGTTCGGCAAGCGGCTGGGGTCGGCGCTGGCCAACTCGTGGCGGGTGCTGGCCGCTGCTGGCTCGGCCCTGGTGGTCGCGGTGGTGTGGGCCCTGCCGTGGCTTGTGCTGCTGGCGGTCATCAGCGGCGCCCTGTTCTGGTTCGCCCACCGGCGCAGAGGCCCGCCAGCCGCGTGAAGCTTGGCCCGCCCGGTCCACGTTTCTTGGTCTGCTCAGCCGGTGCCGCCCCCATGGCGCCCCCTTAGCCTAAAGGCTAGGGGGGCGTTTGCCATGCAGGTCTCTTCCGTGATCTCCGCGATCGTGGAAAAGGATGTTCCAGCCATCGACGTTATCGGGGTCCGCGCGCGCGTGCCCGTGGACGAGATTGGGCGATTGGTCCAGGAGGCCGCCTCCCGGCTGTGCGGCGCGCCGGCCGGCCGCCCGCTGGCCATCTATTACGACACGGTGTTCGACCCGCGGTCCGTGGACGTGGAGGTGGTCTACCCGGTCGCCGCAGGCGCGGACCAGACCCTGCTCCCCGTCCACGTGGTATCGCTCATCCACCATGGCCCGTATGCGAGCATCCATGAGACGTACGCCGCGCTCTATGCCTGGGTGGGCGAGTATGGCCGCCGGCAGTTCGGGCCGGTGCGCGAGGTTTACCTCAGCGGCCCGGGCGAGAGTCCGGCGACCGAGGTCCAGGTGCCCCTGATGCCGTAGGCGCGGGGCGGGGCAGTCACCGGGGTGGCGCAGGCGCCACGGTGGGGCAAGCCTCCGTGGCGCCGCGCGCGTGCATGCGGCCCGTTCCCCGCCGCGCCAGCCAGCGCTGTGTCGCCGCTCTGCGGCGCCCCCGCCTCCGTGTCGCCGCTCTGCGGCGCCCCCGCCTCCGTGTCGCCGCTCTGCGGCGCCCTTACCGCCCGCGGGGTCCTTCATGTTACCCTGGTGCCATGCCGGCAGAGCGTCCCGTCATCGCCCTCGTCGACGGCCACAGCCTGTTCCACCGCGCCTTCTTTGCGCTGCCGGCCCTGGCGACGGCCTCCGGCCAGCCGACCGGCGCCATTTACGGGTTCCTGGGTATGCTCTTCCGCCTGCTCGACGACGAAAAGCCGACGCACCTGGCCGTCGCCTTCGACCCCAGCGGGCCGACCTTCCGCGACAACCTCTTCGCCGAGTACAAGGCCCAGCGCCCCTCGATGCCCGGCGAGATGCGCAGCCAGTACCCGCTCCTGCGCGAGGCCCTGGACGCCCTCCACATCCCCATGGTCGAGGCCCAGGGCTTTGAGGCCGACGACGTCATCGGCACGCTGGCCACCAGGGCCGCCGGCGAAGGGCTGGACGTCCTGGTCGTCACGGGCGACCGCGACGCCTTTCAGCTGGCCGGGCCCAACATCGCCGTCGTGTACACGCGCCGCGGGATCACGGACGTCGAGAAGCTGGACGGGGACGCCATCCGCGCGCGCTATGGCATCGAGCCCGGCCAGCTCGTCGACGTCAAGGCCCTGATGGGCGACACCTCCGACAACATTCCCGGCATCCCGACCATCGGCGAGAAGACGGCGCTCAAGCTGATCCAGACCTACGGCTCGATCGAGGCCGTGCGCGAGCACCTGGACGAGGTCAGCCCCCCGCGCGTCCAGGCCGCCCTGCGCGAGCACCTGGACTGGCTGCCGCGCAACAAGCGCCTGGCGACCATCGTCCGGGAGGCGCCCGTCACCGTCGACCCGGCGACGTACGTCCGCCAGGACCCCGACGCCGAGCGCGCCCGCGAGGTGCTCTCGGTCCTGGAGCTGCGCACGTTCCTGCGCCGCCTGCCGGACGCCGCTGATAGCGGCGAGGCCGCCTCCGCCATGGCCGAAGCCGACCCCGGCCTGGCGGAGGCAGCCGCCGAGTACCAGGCAACCGAACCCACTCCGCTGGACGCCGCAGCCCTCCAGGCCCTTGCCGAGGCCCCCGCCGTGGCCATCGCCGTGCAGTGGGACCTCGGCCGCCAGCCGGCGCGCGTGGTCCTCGCCACCGCCGACGCCCTCCACGGCGCCACCCCGCAGGAGCTTGCCGCCGCCCTCGACGAGGCGCCGGCCAAGGTCGGCTACGACCTCAAGCCCTGGGTGCGGGCCCGCCTGAAGGCCCACGGCGCCTGGCGGCCCCTCGCCTTTGACGGCCTGATCGCCGCCTATCTCTTGGACTCGGGGCGCAGCAAGTACCCGCTGGCCGACATCGCCCGCCAGTACGCCAATTTGCGCTTGCCCGACGGCGCCGGCCCGGAGGTTCATGCCGCCGCCGCCCTCCAGCTGCGCGACCCCATGGTCGCTGAGCTCCAGGCCCGCGGCCTCTTGCACTTGTTCACCGAGACGGAGATGCCGCTGATCGAGGTCCTGGCCGCCATGGAGTGCAGGGGCGTCTGCGTGGACAAGCCGACCCTGGCCGTCCTGGGCGAGGAGTTCCGCGCCCGCATCGCCGAGGAGGCCGCCGCCATCTACGAGCTGGCGGGGGAGACCTTCAACATCAACTCGACCCAGCAGCTGGGCCGCATCCTGTTCGAGAAGCTGGGCCTGAAGCCGCCGAAGAAGACGAAGACCGGGTACTCGACGGATGCCGAGGTCCTGGAGGAGCTGGCCGCCGAGAACGAGCTGCCGGCCCACATCCTGCAGCACCGCACGCTCCAGAAGCTGCAGTCCACCTACATCGACGCCCTGCAGGCCCAGGTCGACCCGGCCGATGGCCGCGTGCACACCACGTTCATCCAGACGGGGGCGGCAACCGGCCGCCTGGCCTCGACCGACCCCAACCTGCAGAACATCCCCGTGCGCGATGAGCAGGGCCGCCGCATTCGGGCCGCGTTCGTGGCCCCGCCCGGCCACGTGCTGGTGTCGATCGACTACAGCCAGATCGAGCTGCGCATCCTGGCCCACCTGTCGCAGGACCCCGCCCTGATCGAGGCCTTCCAGGCCGGCGAGGACTTCCACCGCCAGACGGCCGCGTTCATCTTCGGCGTGGCGCCGGCTGAGGTCACCTCGCAGCAGCGCAGCGCCGCCAAGGCCACGAACTTCGGCGTGGTGTATGGCATCAGCGACTTCGGATTGGCCCGCCAGCTGGGCGTCACCAACGCCGAGGCGCACGACATCATCGAGCGATACTTCACGCGCTTCCCGCGGGTGCGGGCCTACCTGGACAGCCTGATCGCGGAGGCGCGGACGACGGGCCAGGTGCGGACGATGTACGGGCGGACGCGCACGATGCCGGACATCGTGTCGCGGAACTGGGCGCGGCGCAGCTTCGCGGAGCGGACGGCGATGAACACGCCGCTGCAGGGCACGGCCGCGGACCTGATCAAGCGGGCGATGGTGACGGCGTACGGCGAGCTGCGGGCGCGGGGCGGCGGCTCGGCGATGGTCCTGCAGGTGCACGACGAACTGATCTTCGAATGCCCGGAAGGCGAAGCTGATTCGGTCGCGGCGCTTGCGCGCCGCGCCATGACCGGTGCTGCCGAGCTGAGGGTCCCGCTGGTGGTCGAGGCTCGTTCAGGCAAAAACTGGTATCAGATGGAGCCCTTGCTGTAGTGCCAGAGCTCCCAGAGGTGGAGAGCGTCCGGCGGAGCCTGCACCACCTGATCGGACGGCGCGTCAGCGCCGTTTCGGTTCTGGGTGCGCATGCAGTATCGCCGCAGGATTTTGTAAAGCGGCTGACGGGCCGCGCATTTGTCTCCAGCTCGCGCCACGGCAAGTACCTGGCCCTGCACCTGGATGACGGCCAGGTGCTCATGTGCCACCTGCGGATGACGGGCCGCCTGCTGTACCTGCCGCCTCACGGCAGAACGGACTGGCCCAAGCGGCACACCCATGTGGTGATGCGGCTGGAGGGCGGCGGGCGGTTGATCTTCCATGACACGCGCAAGTTCGGGCGGCTGTGGCTGGTGCCCGGCACGGACTTTCCTGAAGGGGTGGACGCCCTCCAGGTCACGCAGAAGGATCTCCGGTGGCCCGGCCGCAAGGCCCCCATCAAGTCGCTGCTGCTGGACCAGCGCCTGATTGCGGGGCTGGGCAACATCTACGCGGATGAGTCCCTCTTCCGGGCGGGGATCGATCCGAGGACCCCGGCTGGCGCCCTGTCCGGCGCCGACCGCGAGCGCCTGGCCACGGCGGTGAAAGCTGTGCTGGCCGACGCCCTCACCTTTGGCGGCACCACCTTCCTGGACTACCGGGACGGCTCAGGGCGTCCAGGTGGCTTCGCCACCGAGCTCAACGTCTATGGGCGGGGTGGGGAGCCATGCCGCGTATGCGGCATGGCCTTGCAGACTGCGCGGATCGGCGGCCGCACGACGGTCTGGTGCGGCCATTGCCAGCACAGCAAACCCCTTGACATGTGACATTTTAGTCACATATGCTCAAGCCGTGGGCGTTGACGACGACACTGCGTTCAAGGCGCTGGCTGACCCGACCCGCCGCCGGCTGCTCGACCTCCTGTTCCAGCGTGACGGCCGCACGCTGACGGACCTGGAGAGCGGGTTCGCCATGAGCCGGTTCGGGGTCAGCAAGCACCTGGGCGTCCTGGAGTCGGCGGGCCTGATCACGACCCGCAAGGTTGGGCGCCAGAAGCTCCACTACCTGAACCCGGTCCCGATCCAGCTGATCCATGACCGCTGGGTGAGCAAGTACACGCAGTCCAGGGCCGAGGCGCTCGCCGACCTCAAGGCGGCCCTGGAGTCAGGAGGCAGGTCGATGGACGCCGCGCCGCAGCAGGTGTACCGGATATTCATCAAGGCTAGCCCCGAGAAGGTGTGGGAGGGCATCACGAGCCCGGCTTTCACGGCTCGCTACTTTTATGGCAGCCATATCGAGCCGCCCCTGGAGGCCGGGGCGCCCTTCCGCTCCCTCGGCCCCGACGGCAATGCACTGGTCCTCGGTGATATCCTCGAGGTCGACCGGCCCCGTCGCTTCGTCCACACCTGGCGTGCCCAGTGGAGCCCCGCCCTTGCGGCGGACCCGCCGAGCCGCGTCACCTGGGAGCTGGAGCCGGCCGGCCCGGGTGTGACCAAGCTGACCCTGACGCACGACCAGTTCCCGGGTGAGACCGCGACCTTCACGGAGGTCGCCGGCGGCTGGATGTACGTCCTCAGCGGGCTCAAGACGGTCCTGGAGACCGGCGAGCCGCTGGCGGCGGGGTAGCCGCATGGACCTCTATGACGTCACCCACAGGGCGATCTGGGCGACCCTTGACGGCATGCCTGCGGAGGCCCTGCACCGCGCCAACGCGGACGGCTGGTCCATCCTGCACGTACTCGAACACATCGAGCTCTTCGAGCGCCGGACGGCGGTTGCCATCGCGGAGGCCATGGCGGCGCCGCCGACGGCTGAAGTCGACCCGGCGCGGGACCTTTCCTTCGCCCTGGTGCGCACGGTCCGGCTGCGGGCGCCCGAGCCGATCCGGCCCCAGGGGCGCTTCGCCGGCCTTGCCGACGCCCAGGAGGCCCTCCGCGCATCCGGGGATGCGGTGAGCCACACGTTCGCTGCGGCCGCCGTCGCGGGCGACGTCGACCGGCATGGCAGCCGCCACGGAGCCTTTGGGATGCTGAGCGCCCGCCAATGGTACGATGTGGCGGTGCTGCACGTGATCCGCCACCTGCACCAGATCCACGAAATGCGCTGATCTGTCTCGCCGGGCGGGCGCCGTCAGGTGCCCGCCCGGCTTTGACGCGGCCTCCGCGACCTCGCGCGGTATAATGAGACCCAATGACCACCATCACCTACGAATTCGACAACCAAGCCGACCTCGACGACGCGCTCGGGAGCCTCTGGGAACGCCTCGGCCTCAGTGGCGAGGTCGCCGTGCGGCCGCTCCCCGAGGGAGCCTTCCGCTTGGAGATCGTCACCGAGAAGGCGCTGCGCCCGGCCACCCTGGAGAAGCTGCGCGGCCGCCGCATCCAAGACTAGGGGGCGAGGGGATGGACGCGCTTTCGCGCACCGACCCCGAGATCTTTGCGCTGATCCAGGCGGAGGAGCGCTTTCAGACCGACTCCCTGCGCCTGATCCCGTCGGAGAATTACGTCAGCCACGCCGTGCTCGAGGCGACGGGCTCCGTGCTCACGAACAAGTACTCTGAGGGTTACCCGGGCAGGCGGTACTACGAGGGCCAGCGCAACATCGACCCCCTGGAGACCCTGGTCGGGGACCGGGCCAAGGCCCTGTTCGGCGCGGAGCACGCCAACGTGCAGCCTTACTCCGGCTCACCCGCGAACCTGGCCGTCTACCTGGCCCTGCTCAAGCCCGGCGAGAAGATCATGGGCCTGTCGCTGCCGCACGGCGGCCACCTGACGCACGGGTGGTCCGTCAGCGCCACCGGCATGCTCTGGAGCTCGGCGCCGTACGGAGTCGACCCCGTGACCAAGCGCATCGACTACGACGCCGTGCGCGAGCAGGCGCGGCGGGAGCGCCCGCGGATCATCGTGGCGGGCGGCACCGCCTACCCGCGGATCTACGACTTCAAGGCCTTCGGCGAGATCGCGCGCGAGGTCGGCGCCTACTTCCTGGCCGACATCGCCCACATCGCGGGCCTGGTCGTGGCCGGGGCGCACCCGAGCCCCCTGCCGTGGGCCGACGTGGTGACCACGACAACGCACAAGACCCTGCGGGGTCCGCGCGGGGCCATGATCCTGTGCCGCGCCGACCTGGCGGAGCCCATCGACAAGGCCGTCTTCCCGGGGCTGCAGGGCGGGCCGCACAACCACACGACGGCCGGCATCGGCGTGGCCCTCAAGGAGGCGTCGGCGCCCGAGTTCCGCGGCTATGGGCACCAGGTGGTCGCCAACGCGGCGGCGCTGGCGCAGGCGCTGCTCGAGCGAGGCTACGATCTCGTCTCCGGTGGCACGGACAACCACCTCATCCTGATCGATATGACGAACAAGGGCCTGACGGGCAAGAAGGCGGCCCGGGCCCTGGACCGGGCCGGCATCGTCTGCAACGCGAACACCGTGCCCTTCGACCCGAGGAAGCCCTTCAGCCCGAGCGGCATCCGGCTCGGGACGCCGGCCATCACCAGCCGGGGCATGACGGAGGCGGACATGCCG
>Ga0307373_10015745_pt1 | contig 10243 bp, 7 predicted proteins | sample OX2MG_FD_202534 | JGI IMG/M metagenome (GOLD analysis project Ga0307373, IMG submission 202534) | Soil microbial communities from Risofladan, Vaasa, Finland - OX-2 | ecosystem: Environmental > Terrestrial > Soil > Coastal area > Acid sulfate soil | place: Finland: Risofladan, Vaasa | collected...
CGATCCTTGCTCACCGCCTTCAAGTGCTAAAAGGAGACCGCCGCAGAAAGGGAACTTTTGACCTCCTGACGGAGGTGGCAAGATAAGCGGCTACGCCGCCGACCGATTCAGTCTCCGTCTCACTACCTTTCGTTGCCTTGCACATACCCCTGACCGACGGTAGGATCGCGAGAGGCCATGAAGGTTAAGGATCTCCTCCAGCTACTCGATCTCGGGAGCTCGGTTGCCGAATTTGACGACGCTCTCGAGAAATATTTCGTCGAGACCCCGACTATGCGAATACTTGTCGAAGACAAGGCTGACATCATCGCGGGAGACAAAGGCACGGGAAAGACAGCGCTCTATCGGATTCTGAGCAAGCGCTATGCCGGCATCCCCGAGCTCAACAACGTAGAGGTGTTAGCTGGATTCAACCCGACGGGAAACCCAGTATTTCAGCGTTTAACCGAAGGGGACGCGCTTGAGGAGGGCCAGTACGTAACGATCTGGAAAGCGTATGTGCTGGCTCTGGTCGGCAACTGGATTCTTCAAATATACGAAAGCGACTACACAGGTCGAATGCACGAACTGCAGGACTTACTGCGGAAGACCGGCCTGCTTAGCGCTGACGACTCGCCAGGCACAATCTTTGCCCAGCTGGTAAACCTCTACCGCCGCATCACAACCCCCAAGGCAGCGGAAGTATCGATGACGATCACGCCCCATGGCATTCCCTTGGTCGTTCCTCGAGTGGAGTTCGAAGAGCCAAAACTAGCCGAGCGCGAAGAAGCAATTGTCCGCCATGACGAGGCGCTAGGGCTCCTAAATCAGGTTCTTGACGATGTGGGCGTTAGCGCATGGGTTGTACTCGATAGGCTTGACGAGGCTTTCCAGGGCTTCCCGGCCGCGGAGGTCCCGGCTCTGCGTGCCCTCTTGCGCGCATACCTAGATCTCGCAGCATTTCCGCGCGTACGACTGAAGCTGTTCCTTCGCAAGGATCTGTTCCGCCGTCTCATTGAGGGGGGCTTCGTGAACCTCACGCATGTCAATGCGAGAAAAGTCGAGATCGTCTGGGACGAAGAAGACTTACGCCATCTCCTTGGCAAGCGGATCGCCGAAAACCGCCCATTCCTTGATGCGATGGGGGTCGGCGACAAGGACTATGAAGAGATGTTTGATCTCCTCTTTCCTCCAAAGGTGGACCCCGCCGAGCATAAGCCCACTGCATGGAATTGGATGATGGCTCGAATCCGAGACGGGAATGACATCAAGCCGCCTCGCAATCTGATTGACCTCGTGAAGAAGGCACAGGAGGCTCAATTGCGCCGCGAGAACCGTTCAGAGTCCGAGTACAACGGTCCGCCAATAATTCATCCAGAGTCAATTCGACGAGGCCTCGCAGCCTTGAGTGCGGAGCGCGTTAACGACACGTTGTTAGCAGAAGCCGGCGAGCACACTGCCCTAATCGAGAGGTTTCGCGGTGGCAAGGCAGAACATTCGGAGGAATCCGTAGCGCAGGTACTCGGCGTCGACCTTGGTCAGGCGAGGGAGGCGATAAAGGTGTTGCGAGAAATCGGATTCCTAGAGGTCGTAGGTACGAGCTATAAGGTTCCGATGCTGTACCGCCAAGGCCTCGGAATTACACAAGGCAAGGCGCATGCGCCGGGCGAGGCGGTTCCTGCACCGACGGACGACGACGACTAGGGCCTCGCAGCAGAGGGCCTCGAAGGTAGGTATGTAGGTATGGGTTGGGATCGCGAATCGCCCTACCGTCGTGAATTTCGCAGTCTGCGGGCAGAGACATCACATGTTCGGCGTGGCGCAGGTCTCGAGAAACTGTTGGCGCAGCTCCTTAGGCGCAACTACTTCCGTGTCCGACTTAACCCAGGCGCCGCCCACCCACGCCAGTCAGATCTCATTGCCACCGATGGCTCACACCAGTTCTTGATCGAAGCTACATGGCGTAATCAGCCGGCTGAGATTGGTGACGTCGACTCGATTTTTCAACGCCTGCATGATGCGGCGCAGGGTCTGATTGGAGTGATGGTTAGTGTCTCCGGATTTTCGATTCCGGCGATAGATCGGGTTGAAAACAGACGACAACGGCCCATTCTCTTGGTGAGCGGGCAAGAGCTCGAGCAGCTGCTCGACGAACCTGGCGATTTTAGGAGGCTTCTACTCAGAAAGCTCGACGCCATCGTCGCTCACGGCAAGGCGCTCGCCCTGCCCGAAGTAACTGAACCGTTTAACCCCGGCGGCGCACGAGTCGCGCTCGCGTCAAGCCAAAAACAATTTCTCTTTCCCGACGGTAGGCGCATGTTTTACTTGGCGGGTTCCGGCGGGTTCTCGCCCTTGGTCTTCACCCAACGCATCGAAGACATCGACTGGGTTACCGCCGGCGGGTCTGGTGTCGTGCTGGACATATCAGTTGCACGCGACAGTCAGCAATCGGTGATTGACGTGTTGGAGGAGCTGACCGCGCGTGGTTGGGCATCAGAGAATGCGCACTGGACACTTCACCAAGCAGCAACGAATTGGCACGGCTTTGGCGCAAGGTCGCTCGCGGCGGCGCTTCGGAGTTGGCGCGTTCGCTACCGAGGCGCCGCTGAGCTGCACCACACCGAGACCCTCGCGTACTACGACGTATGCCCAGGCGGTTTCTACACCCTGACGGCTGATATCGCCGCGGACGCTAGCCGGAGGGTATGGCGAATCGATCTCTCAATCCAGCTCGTAGGTGCACCGGCCGACAGTTCACCGGTACAACACTTACTGGACAGCCTTAACGTGGAAACGCCGGCATTTTTCCGACCTCGTACTGGGAAGTCGGTGCAGTCCTTCTCTCTTCCGCACAACGAGTGGATCTCAGTGATTCCCGTGGCGTGGATCCTTGAGCCACCTGAAAAGGGGGTCCGCAATCTATCCAATCGGTGGCTGTCAGGCATAGTCGTCCGCAATCCGTACGCGGGTGGCTTGAGGATGAACAACCGCCGGCCCACGCCGGAGTGGTGGCCTGCCGCCCTTCGGGAGTCTGACTTAATCGTTTGCTCATTGGCGTCCTGGCACACCGTGGGACACCCGCACGGAGGTTATGTACTCAAGCGGTTTGAGTGGATGTGGACATCCGATGCGATTGTCATCTGCGCAGTTGCCGACTGGCTTGACACGCCGGACGTTGCACAAGCAAAGAGGAAAGCGGGGGTCGTGATTAACGTGAAGCGAGGACTGCACCAGGTCCTGGTGCCCCAGTTCAGATCGTCAAGCAAACCTGGCGCCGAACCGGTTTAGTAGCTCTCGATAAATGCCGCGTTATCAGGCGCCCGGGGTACGATCGTCAAGATCACAATGAGCCGTTCTCATGCCTACGCCGCGTTCTTCATCCCTGTGGACGTCGATCCAGATCGAGCCGTTGAGGCCGGCATCAGCTGGCTCGCCGAACAGCCCGGTGAGCCGCTGGTCCTTCTCCATGCGAAGAAGATGATCGACAGCAACCGGCTGTTGGGCCAAATGGCACGTCAGCATCGGATCAGGTACGAGGCGCCTCAGACGATCCGGACAGGCAGCTATTGGAACGGCGGCGCGATCCTCGCGCCTTGGGCGAGCGACGACATTATCCGTTTCATAGATGACGATCTTGCTTACCGCGTGAGCGCCGTTTGTATCATCGGCTGGCGACCCGACGACCAGAATCACGCCGCGTGGATCGTCGCTCGCAACGCGCTGGATCTGGTCAGCGGCAAGGCACTAGGGGCGCGCTCAGAACACATCATCAGCGACCCGGTCGTACGAATCGCGCTCGATCACGCCGAGCGCTTTGTCAACCATAACAACGCGCTCGTCCAAGCCGAGGATAAGGCATACCTCGTGCGGACCCTGCAGGAACTCGTCCGCAGTGGCCATCGCTTCGACGTTGATGAGGTCGCAACCTATGCGATGGCGACCGGATGGAGCGGGGAGGAAGTTAAGCGAATCCAAGAATACGGACGGCGTGTTCTCGATGGCAGGAGCTTCCGCCTTGGATCGACCATCGGGCCGAACCGCGGCGACTGCAAACACTGGGAAAGCGAGGCGGCAGGGCCGAGCGACACCTAAGTGGCCACGGGGCACGACTCGTAATACACGCCGATCGCTCAGTTCGCCATCCGCGTTGGAGATTCCTGCCGACCTCCCGGTGTATCCATTGCTCGCGATAACTACCCCGAATCGTCAGCTTCCCACTTGGCGTTTCTATTTCGCTATCTAGGGAGTAGCGGCGATTGGGTCAGGAGTTCGACCGCTCGGCCAGGTTCACTCCCAAGATCGCGCTTCCCAGAGCATCCGGGCGCAACGCAGCGGAGCCACCAGCCGCGCGGGGAACGGTCAAAGAGCATCGGCCTCTCACAGACGGGGCATGGTTCCGGCCGACGCGCTTTCTCCACCTTCGAATAGAGACTCCGACCATCGACCAGCGTTATGCCAGCCTTTCGTGCCTCGGAATGTGCATCCGGGGTAAATGCCGACAGGGTCACAAAGATTCCCGCGGAACCTGCTAACCCCTCACCGAATAGTGTTCCTTCGAAACGCCGGATCTCATCAACGTTGACGTGCCAAGATTCCCAGCGCTTGCACTGAACGATCGTGCGCTGACCCTCACGAGCCAGTTCAAGATCAATATTGCCGTCCGGTGCGTCTTGGCGGCCGGTCTCTCGAACCGCCCACCCTTCACGCCGGAATGTCTCTCCCACCAGCCACTCGAACTCCTCGGCGTTGAGGAGGCGAAGGTCCGTGGTCCACTCGACCAAATGCCGTCGTCTAGTGGTGTCTACCTGTGCCGAAAGCCAGCCCAGACTTATCACACCGGCCATGACGGTCCCGAGCAGATTGGCATCTACCATTGCGCCAGTGGACCAGTGCAGAGCGAGCGGCAACAGTAATCCAACGCCCGGATAGAAGAGGAGCGCGATGACCAAAACTAGCCAGCCAGAAAGTCGGGTCGCGAGACCCAGGACAGCTCGCTCGAGAAGATCCATCAGCGCGGACACGATGAAGATGCTTGGGTCACGGTGAACTGGCGTAAATATTGGTGGCTCAACTGTCCGGTAGGCGAGTTATTCTGCCCAGATACCAGGTAGGCACCTTCTTCGGGCCGAGTCCAGTCGCTTGCTCGCCCAAGCGATTGCTAGACGTTACTGAGGACATTGTTATGAGACTGCTCGTAAGCCAGACTTTACGTTGACGGCAGATAATGTCGTGGCCCGGTAAGGGAAGTTGGATAACGTCGGTCCGCCCCCGCCTGACGGAGAGTCCTTCTGGAACGGCCAGCAGTGGGTTTCGAGGCTTTCCCCAGATGGCAATTGGCGATGGAACGGCCAAGTCTGGGAGGCGGTCAAACTTCCCGACCACGTTGTGCCGGCAGTAAGGTCACGCGGCTTCTTACGCCAGATTCCAGGCTTTAGAAGCGGTACGCCCTGGAAGATGGCCGTCGCCCTCGTTGGCTACCTGGTCATCGCTCTATTTATTGTTGTTGGATTCGCCCCAGCCTCCCGGGGCGGAATCGCATTCGGACTCGGGGCTCTCGCGGTGGTCTTGCTAGCTACCAACGGGTGGGGGCTTCGCACACGCCTTCCACTATTCCGATCACCAAACAAATGGTTGGCAGCGGTCGCATGGGTTGGCCTAGTTCTGGTTGTCCTGGTTACCTTTGGGGTCACGCAGCCGGCGGCCCCCACGGGTGGGAACCAGGTTGCAAACCTTGGTGCAGCCAGCAGTCCGACCCCCATGCAATCGCCATCGGCGACGACCTCGCCTTCACCCAGCCCTCGTCCGTCTCCAATTGCATCGCCAAAGCCGACGCCAAAGCCGACCCCAAAGCCGACGCCAAAGCCATCAACCTGCGGCGCGCCAGCTAATCCATTCGGCTACGACTTCTGCCTCCCAGCGACGTTGATCTATAGCCCGCCCGCAAACTTTTGCAGTTACTTCAACTGCATCAAGAGCTTTTGGACCAGTACCAAGGGCTACGTCGATGAATGCGTAGATGGAACCTACAGCCATTCGGGAGGGCGCCAAGGGGCCTGCTCGTACCATGGCGGCGAACTGCGACCGTTGTACTCATAAATTGCCGTAACCATGGGGTTTGCCATTTTTCACGAGGCTTCGAAAATCCCGACTAATATCCCGATCAGGTAGCCCAACTACGTGCTCTCATTAGTCAATTGGTCCTTGAGTCACTACGGCGCTTAGCCTCCGGGAGATCTTTCGTTTCCCTGCTTCTTCAGATCGACCAGGAGGCTCTCGACGCGCTGAAGGCGAGCGACAACCTCATTGAGATCTGCGCTGCCTTGATCTGCCTTCACGAAGTAAGCGGCTACCGATGCGGCCAAAGTCGCCGTGAGGCCGATGCCGAACAACATCAGTGCGACCGCAACCAGCCGGCCGGGGGCGCTGGTTGGTGCGATGTCGCCGTAACCGACCGTAGTCGCAGTCACGATGGCCCACCAAATGCCATCCCACATGTTGCCCTTGACCGTTTGGGGCTCGACCAGGCTCATGATCGCCCCCGCCATCACGACGAGTAATAGAAACAATGCGAAGACGTAAACGAGGCCCCGCCGCCCCAAGGTCGATCGCAGTGCTGGGACGAGGCGCGCACCGAATGCACTCAAACGAACGAGCCGGAGGAGTCTGATCATCCGGGCCAGCCGAGCCAGCGCAAAGAGCGAAGGCAGCAATGGGAACGAGACGATGACGACTAGTAGCGGCAGCCACGCGCCGACGAAGTAGTGCCGCCGATCGTCAGCAAGCGTAAAGGCCAGCACGTACTCGACCGCGAATACCGTCCATATCGTCCAGTCGGCCACTTGGAATGAAACCCCGTTTTGGCCGTTGACCTCGACTAGGGTCAAAGGCACCGATCCAAGCGCCGCCAAGATGACGGCAACTTCGAGTCGGGCCAGCATGGTCCGGCGAAAGGTCAGACTTTGCGTAGTAGTTGGCATGGTTCTCCTCGCCGGCGGTCGGGTCACTCACGCCCGGCAAACTTACCTCGGGGGAGGCTTTCGTCTCCGTCTGCGCCTGGGCGTGACGGCCCTATCCACAGCACGGAAGGCGGCTCGCTCTGCCGAACTGACGGGATGAACGATCTGATTCTTGGTGCGCAACATTCGCCGGATAGGCCGCGGTGTTACGGCCCGTCGCATTCCGCGTCCGAGGTGCCTCACCGGGTGCATCCACGAGAACAGACAACCCAGATAGCCCAAGGCAACGCCACCTTACACCCGCAAGCTTCTTGCCAAGGGACGGAGTATTGCGGTGAGTTTGCGACGACCGCAGCACGGTACTACGCAAATAGCCGACGGCAGACGTCATGGCCTGGATATACAGTGAGCGGCAAACACGGCTCCTTGCAACTGCCAGGGCCGACTGACCGAGTCATCGAGGGGCATCGATAGTGGAACGGCGGCGGCGAACTGCGGCAATAGTCGGGATGCTCACCATCTTGGCCACTGTCCAGATCAATCAGGCCGCCAATGTCGCGGCATCGGGCGCAACTCACGCGCGGCCTCGGCCCCATTACCGACAAATTGGGCCACCGACGCACGTCGATCTCCATGAGTTCCGCGCCGCCAAAACGGTCATTCATCCCCGCCTGACGATTCCGTTTCTATCCGCACCGACACCGAGCGCGACGAGAGGGCATGCCGCGCCTCATGGCAAAACTGGACGACGTCAAGTCGTTGTGGTGATTGGCCCCCCGCCAACTAATAGCGCGGTCCGGGGACCGCTGATCGAGCAGAAGCTAGCTGGCTTCCCAGTCATGGATCTTTCAAGGCAGGTAGGGCTCTACGGCAGCGATCAAGTGGCTGAACCACCGGACACACAGCTTGCGGCCGGACCCGTGAATATCGCTGAGGCCGACAACAGCACCCTTTCAATTTGGAGCAAGACTGGCTCGCTGGTTACCACCGCGGATCTCACCGCCTTCTTCCGTGTTCCGGCCGGATATTTCTTCACTGACCCAAGAATCCTTTATGACGGGCAGAGCACCCGATGGTTCCTAACGGGGCTCTCGTTCAACGCCTCCAGCAACAGCAACTTATATATCGCGGTTTCTACGACTTCGGACCCGAGTGGCTCTTGGCTCACATACACACTTGGAAGCGGAACTGGGGTCATCCCTGACCAGCCTAAGCCCGGGGTCAGCTCAGACAAAGTGGTTGTCTCCTGGAATGACTACTCGGGCAGCTCGCCGAGCACCGTGGTTTTCAGCGGCCAAGAAACCTGGGTGCTGCAAAAGTCAGACCTCGTCTCGGGTGCAAGTGTTCACATTGCTTCGTTCGGCCCGGATAGCACGCGCTTTGGCATCGTGCCTTCGCAGTCGCTTACATCCACCACCACGGATTGGTTGACCTACAACAACGCCGACTGCCCATCAACAGCCACGTGCAACAGGGGAAGCCCTACCGTGGGCGTGGTCGCGATAGATGGGACGCCAATTAGCAATAACGTGACTTGGACCGAGACCGATCCTGCGATAGCCGGAACGACATCTCCTCCCGCTCCGCGGCAGCCGAGCGGTGTGCCTGTTCTTCAAGCGCAATCAATCGATGACAGGTTATTGGCAGCCGTGTGGCAGAACGGAACACTGTGGGTGGCGGGTAATGACGGCTGTATCCCGGCGGGCGACAGCCTTATTCGGTCATGCATGAGGATGATTTCTGTCTCGACCAGCGGTACGCCGTCAGTTACGCAAGATTTCGACGCTGCGTCGAACGGATTCGATCTCTACTATCCGGCAGTGACGCTAGATGGTTCCGGAGACTTGTTCATTGCGTATTCCGAGTCGTCCCCGAGCCTGTACCCCTCGGCGGTAGGGATCGACAGCCTAGCCGCGTCGCCGATGACCTTTGAGAATTCCATTTCCATTGCCTCTGGGCAGACCTCCTACTCCGGTACCCGCTGGGGCGACTATTCAGGTGCCGCACAGGACCCTCTCAACCCGGCCGATGTCTGGCTTACTGCGGAGTACCAGGCGAGCGCCATCAACCCTGGGGACTGGGGAACCGCGACAGCTCGCAGTGCAATACAGCCTGCGATCACTACGATCATCCCCAACTCAGGTCCAGAAAACGTCCAGCAGCCGGTGATAATCTTCGGCGCCCACTTCCAGCCAGGAGCCACGGTCATGTTCGGCTCTAAGCCGGCAACCAGTGTGGTTGTCGTCAGCGGAACGCAAATCACGGCTACGACGCCGATTGGCTCAGTCGAGGGGCCCGTCAACGTTACGGTCAACCAGCCGGACGGAACCTCTGTCACGCTGGTGTCTGGTTACACGTACACGCGGGAGGCGTCCTCACAATCCCAGCCAAGAGGAGTAGTGGGGCGAGATCCGGCGAACCAGTCACCCCCTGCGCCCGTCGGACTGAGAATCGTGCATCTATGAAACGTCGGGACCCGATTGGCGTAGACACTCTATTTCGGGCGTCGGCTACGGCGATTCTATGACTGGCACCGCCCAAGAATGCGGTGGCCGCGATAAGTGGGTGCTGATGCGCTTGCGGATGCAGAGCCCGCGGTCTTCAAAACCGCCTGCGGGCTTCGAAAAGCGAAGGCGATGTACCCACCGGTGAGTCTGCGAGTCTGGTATCACGCGCGCGCGTCCTCAATCTAGACGGACTTCCACGAGCGACCCGATGCTCGCGATAAGGCTCCGCTATCAGTAGCGTGCGGTTTCTTTGGCACCTTGCGTTCGCAGTCGTCGGCGTGCCCACTTGCTTAACAGCGTTGGCTGGCTCGAAGAAGTTCGTTGCGGTCGTCTTTGGAGAGATGCATCAACGCTTTAAGGCTCCTAGTGGTCTGTCTGTGAAATAGGCTGGTATACTGCGGTGGTGCCGATCATCACCGCTGCAGCACTGCCGCTCACCCATACCGATCGCACCTCACTCCGACGCATGGCGGGGTCGCATTCACTTCCACACAGGAAAGTCGTTCAGGCACGGGCGTTGTTGCTGGCAGCCGCCGGCGTCAGCAACCAGGAGATCGCCCGTCGCTCAGGTGTCGATTCGGACGCGATTCGACATTGGCGCGCGCGCTTCGAAGAGAAGGGCGTCGAGGGGGTCGGCGTTATCGCCCCAGGGAGGGGTCGTAAGTCCTGGTTGCCAGCAGGGACCGTGGCCGAGGTGTTGCGCATCACCCAGCACGAGAAACCCGCTGACGGATCGAGGCACTGGACGACACGGACACTGGCCCGCAAGTTGGGCATCGGCAAGGATGCCGTCGCCCGCAT
>Ga0307373_10015746_pt1 | contig 10243 bp, 8 predicted proteins | sample OX2MG_FD_202534 | JGI IMG/M metagenome (GOLD analysis project Ga0307373, IMG submission 202534) | Soil microbial communities from Risofladan, Vaasa, Finland - OX-2 | ecosystem: Environmental > Terrestrial > Soil > Coastal area > Acid sulfate soil | place: Finland: Risofladan, Vaasa | collected...
AGCCGGTCATCTACGTGCCGATCGGCAGCACGCTGCTGGCGCAGGTGCATGGCGGGCGCAATCCGCCGCGACTCAAGATCGATACCGCCGCCAGCGATTTCTCGAAGCTCGACCAGCATGATTTCAAGGGCGCCGCCACGATCACCGCCGGCAAGCGCCTCGCGGTCGAGCAGGATGGACGGGTGCTCGGCGCCTGGAACATCGCGGTCGTGCCCGATCATCCGCCAGCGATTGCCTTCGCCCAGCCGCCCTCGCATACCGATCGCATGGCACTGCGCCTCGACTACCAGGCGAGCGACGATTACGGCGTCGAAAGCGCGGTCGCGATCATCCGGCGGATCGACGATCCGAACGCCCCGCCGCTAACCCTCGATTTGCAGCTTCCCGGCCTGCATCTGACCGACGCCAAGGGCACCGGCTTTTTCGACCTGACCGCCAATCTCTGGGCCGGCATGCCGGTGCGGATCGAGTTGCAGGCCAAGGACGCGCTCGGCCAGATCGGCACCAGCGACACGGTCGAGACCGTGCTGCCGGAGCGCCAATTCCACAATCCCGTCGCCCGGGCGCTGGTCGAGCAGCGCAAGGAGTTGGCGCGGCATCCCGGCGACAAGGGCGTTGTTGCCGAGACCATCTCCGATCTCTCGGCACGGCCCGAGCTTTACAACAACGACATCGTCGCCTTCCTGGCGATGCGCACGGCGCAAGCGCGGCTGCGGCTCGACCGCGACGGTACGAGTTCGATCGCGCCGGTTCAGCAATTGCTGTGGGATACGGCGGTGCGCATCGAGGACGGACGCAGTCCGGCCGCGCAGCAGGATCTGCGCGACGTGATGAAACGGCTCCAGGATGCGATCGCGCGCAACGCGCCCGACGCCGAGATCCAGCGGCTGATGAACCAGCTCCAGCAAGCGATGAACCGCTATCTGCAAGCCTTGGCGCAACAGATGCAGCACATGGACCCAAGCCAGCTTCCGCCGGCCGATCCGTCGCAAATGCTGTCGATGCGCGATCTCCGGCAGATGCTCGATCGCGCCCGCGACCTCGCCCGCACCGGCGCCAAGGAACAGGCGCAGCAGTTGCTGTCGCAGCTTCAGCAGATGCTCGAGAATTTGCGCATGGCGCGGCCGATGCCCGGGCAGGGTAGCCCGCAACAACAGATGATGAGCCAGATGCAGGAGATGATGCGCCAGCAGCAGCGGCTCCTCGATCATTCGTTCAGCCAGTCGCGCACCGGCCAGCCGAGCCAGAACCTGCAAGGCGACGCGCAACAGCAGGAAGCGCTGCGCCAGATGCTCAATCAGATGATGCGGCAGATGCAGCAGCAGGGTGGCTCGCCGCAGGCGATGCGGCGCGCCGAGCGGGCGATGCAAGGCGCCGAGCAGGCCTTGCAGCAGGGCCAGCCCGGCCAGGCGGTCGAGCCGCAGAGCGATGCGCTCGACGCCCTGCAAGAAGCGGCGCGCGGCATGGCCAATCAGATGATGGGCAACAGTGAGGGCGATGGGTCGGGCGGCGAGCCGGGCGGCGATCCCGGCCTGCATCAGGCGCAACGCGATCCGTTCGGGCGCCTCCTCGACACCGAGAACGGCAATGGCGGCATCGACGACGGCGGCCAGATGCGCATGGGCAAGGCCAATGATTCGGCGCTCGACAAGGCCAAGGAAATTCTCGACGAGCTGCGCCGCCGCGACGGCGACCGCGCCCGCCCCGAGATCGAGCACGATTATATCGACCGGCTGCTGAAGCAGTTTTAGAGCGCGTAATTTGGGGGTATTTTACACGTCGTCATCGCGAGGAGAGCAGCGACGAAGCGATCCAGTTTCGTATTTATAGGTGGATTGCTTCGCTTCGCTCGCAATGACAAATTCAATGCTAATCCTGATCCGAAAGTAATTCGGCCACCGCCGCCTGAATTTCCGCGAGCGTGAACGGCTTCATGATGACGCGATTGACCAGCGCCTCGAGGTTGTGCGCGCGCTGGCGCTCGGCGGCGTAGCCGGTCATCAGCAATATCTTCATCGCCGGATGATCCTTGGCCGCCTTGAGCGCGAGCGCGATGCCATCGAGCTTGGGCATCACGATGTCGGTCAGCAGCAGGTCGAAGCTCTCGCGGGCGAGCGCCGCGAGCGCCGCCATGCCGTCGCCGACCGGCGTCACCGCGTGGCCGTGCTGCGTCAGCGCGCGCAGGACGAAGGCGCCGACCGAGGCGTCGTCCTCGGCAAGCAGGATTTTCGCCATCGCGCGGCGGTCAGCCGCCGCCCGGCGCGAAACTGACGATCACGCCGGTCGCGCCGTCGGGCGGCCGCTGGAGGGAGGCGTGGAAGGGAGCGCTCGCTCCGGGCGCCAGCGGCTGGTCGGTGACGGAAACCGTCCAGCTCTGCAGCTCGCGATCATTGGCATCGCGCAAGGCGATGCGCAACTTCGGCACCGCGCGCGGGGCGCTGGAGACGTTGGCGACCTGGCCGTCGATCGTGAGCGTCGGCACGCCGTTCTCGACGCTGCGCGACGGGGTGACCTGGCGCAGCTCAAGCCCGGCGCCCGGCACGACCGGTCCCAAGCCGACCATCGAATAGAACCGCGCCGTCGCCGGGATCGCACTCATCACGCGGCCGCGGCCGACGATCAAACCGGCGATGACGAGCAGCGCAACGATCGCCATGATAGCGCGGCGCAGCCAGCTTGCCTGGCCGCTACCGCCCGAAACCACCGGTAGCTGAACCCGGCGCGCCGGATCGGTCATGCGGACCACCGGCGGCGTCTCGGGCAGCGGCGGCAGCTCGATCGGCGGCTGCGTCTCTTCCGGCGCGGGCTGGAACCAGGTGTGACGGCAGCTCGCACAGCGCACGCGCCGGCCCGGCGTACCGAGGGCGCGCGGATCGACGAGATAGCGCTTCGAGCAATTGCTGCAGGTGACGATCATGGCCCCCGCGACCGACCCTTCTGGTTGCGACGGTTTATAGGGCGCGGCTGCCGGTCAAGGCAAGGAAGCGGGCGCGGCACACGCCTGGCGCGAGCCGATATCTTTACGCGCGGCCACCTTTGCGTCGGCCGGGCGCGCATGTCATGGTGCGGCATCGATATGCGAGACGTCACGCCGCGCTTGTCGCGGCGCAGGAGAAGCCTCGTCGTGGTGCGGTTCGAGAATGTCGGCATGCGCTACGGCACCGGACCCGAGGTGCTGCGCGATCTGAGCCTTTACCTGCCGCCGGGTTCGTTCCATTTCCTGACCGGCGCCAGCGGCGCGGGCAAGAGCACGCTGCTGCGGCTGATGTATCTCGGCGAGCGGCCGACGCGCGGGTTGATCTCGCTGTTCGACCAGGACCTGTCGCGGGTGAAGCGCCGCAATCTCGCGCCGATGCGGCGCAAGATCGGCGTCGTGTTCCAGGATTTTCGCCTGCTCGATCATCTCTCGGCGTTCGACAATGTCGCGCTGCCGCTGCGCGTCGCGGGCGTCGCCGAGACCCGCATCCGCCAGAACGTCACCGAGCTCCTCGACTGGGTCGGCCTCGCCGACAAGCTCGCCGCGCGCCCGCCGACGCTCTCGGGCGGGCAGCAACAGCGGATCGCGATCGCGCGCGCGGTGATCGCGCGGCCGCAGCTCTTGCTGGCCGACGAGCCGACCGGCAATGTCGACGATGCAATGGCGCTGCGGCTCTTGCGACTGTTCGAGGAAATGAATCGCCTCGGCACGACCGTCGTGCTGGCAACCCACAATGAAGCGCTGGCGGCACGGCTCGGCCACGCGCGGGTCCATCTCGAGAACGGCGAGCTGGCCGCGCCATGATCGGCCGGCGGCGCGACGACATCCCCTTGCGGCGCGACGGCACCGCGCGCTTCCTGCCGTGGCTGATCGCGCCGACGGTCTATCTCGCCGCGATCGCGATCGCGTTCATGCTGGCGCTGGGCGGCGCGCTGCAGGAATGGGATCGCGGGCTCGCCGGCACGATGACCGTCGAGCTGCCGCCGAGCGCTGCCAGCGACGCGGCGGTGAAAGCGGCGCTGACCGCGCTGCGCGGCATGCCCGGCATCGCCAGCGCCACCGCGCTGGGTCGCGCCGCCGAGGGCAAGCTGCTCGCGCCGTTTCTCGGCACCGCGGTCGCCCCCGAGGAGCTGGAGCTGCCGCGGCTCATCGATGTGCGGGTCGCTACCGGGGCCGCGCCCGATCTCGCCGCGCTGAAAGCGAGACTGGCCGCCGCCGCGCCCGGCGCCGTGCTCGACGATCACCAGCAATGGCTCGACCGGCTTTACGCGCTGGCGCTTTCGGTCGAGGCGACCGGCCTCGCGATCGTCGCGATGGTGAGCGCGGCCTCGGTGCTGACGGTGATCTTCACCACGCGCGCCGGCCTCGCCGTGCATCGCGACGTGATCGAGCTGCTGCACATGATGGGCGCGCGCGACAGCTATATCGCGCGCCAGTTCGAGCGCGAGGCGCTGCGCCTGGGCTTTGCCGGCGGCGTCGCCGGCCTTGCGCTCGCCGTGGTGACGATCTGGGGCCTGGGTCACGCCGCCGCGGCAACCTCGCTGGTCGGCGAGCAGGCGGCGCTGTTGCCCGAGCTGCGCCTGGTGCCGTGGCAGTGGGGCGCGTTGGCGCTGCTGCCGGTGGCGGCAGGATTGGCGGCGATGGCGACCGCCCGCATCACCCTGCTGCGCGCGCTGGCCCGCCTGCCATGAGGCGCGGGCGAATCGCGCGGCTGCTGCGCCAAGCCGCCGCTCTGGCGGTGGCGCTGATCGTGCTGTGGCTCATCGGGCTGTGGCGCTTTGCCGCCGCGATCCCGAGCGAGGTCGCCGCACCCGACCGGCTGACGGACGCGATCGTGGTCCTGACCGGCGGCAGCCAGCGGGTCGAGGGCGGCTTGCGATTGCTGGCCGAAGGCAAGGCGAAGAAGCTCTTTATTTCGGGCGTCTATCGCGGCGTCGACGTGACCGAGCTGTTGCGCGTGTCGCGCCAGACGCCGGACAGCGTCGCATGCTGCGTCGTGCTCGGCCACACTGCCGACAACACGGCCGGCAATGCGCGCGAGACCGCGCAATGGATGGCCGGCGAAGGCTTTCATTCGCTGCGTCTCGTCACCGCGAGCTATCACATGCCGCGCAGCCTCTTGGAATTCTCGCGCGCCATGCCCGACCTGGAGATCGTGCCCAATCCGGTCTTCCCCGAATTCCTGCGCCAAGCTGCGTGGTGGCGGTCGCGCGCGGGGGCGCTGCTGATCGCCAGCGAATACAGCAAATATCTGGTCGCCCTGGTCCGCCCCGCGGTGCCCTCGGTGCTCCTGCCGGCAGGGGCGGGCGATTGATCTTCCTGCGCTCGCTTGTCTTCCAATGCCTGTTCTACCTGTGGACCGCGCTCTGCGCGATTCTCGGCCTGCCCTTCATGCTCGGATCGCGCCTCGGGATGATGCGCTTCGGCACCGGATGGTCGCGCGTCGCCCTCGCCCTGTTGCGGATGAGCACCGGGCTCGACCACGAAATCCGCGGCCGCGAGCATTTGCCCGCGGGACCGGCGCTGATCGCGATGAAGCATCAATCGGCCTGGGACACATTCGCGGTACCGGTGCTGTTTCCCTGCCCGGCGATGGTCATCAAGCGCGAGCTGGGCTGGGTTCCGTTCTACGGCTGGTACGCGCTCAAGGCCGGCATGATCCCGGTCGACCGCAGCGGCGGCGCCAAGGCGCTGATGCGCATGGTCGCCGCTTGCAAAGCGGCTGTGGCGCAGAACCGCCCGATTGTGATCTTTCCCGAAGGCACGCGCAGCGCGGTTGGCGCGCAAGTGCGCTATCAATCCGGCGTGGCGGCGCTGTATTCGGCGCTCGATGTGCCGCTCGTGCCGGTCGCGGTGAATTCAGGTCTCTTTTGGGGCAGGCGGGCATTCCGGAAACGCCCGGGCCGGATCGTGGTGGAAATCCTGCCGCCGATCGCGCCGGGTGGCGAGCGCCGCGCGACGCTGGCCGAGCTTGAAGCGCGGATCGAGGGCGCAACCGCGCGCCTCGTCGCGGAAGCGGAAGAGCCAGCCAACACGGTCCGGCCGCAACAACGCGGATAGCTCAGCGGTTCTTAATACCGGGTGCGTCGACCGCCGGCAGGTGGGGACAAAGCTGTGGAAGGCTTGGCTGGGCAAACCGGGGATAAGCAGTAAGAGTTGCTTTCTACCAATGACTTGCATGTGACATATCAGTGACCAACCGCTGGGAAAACAAAGCTAGAACAAAACCTTGACCCTGTCCGCGGCAATGCTAAAATGACTGTTGTATCAATGCCTTCCTGGTGTCTAATCGACCGCGCCGGCGTTCCGGACGGTCTTTTTCCGTCAAGGGTTTAGGACTGATGGCCAGCGTTGCGTCGATCTCCCAGCAGATCTGGGACATGAAATACCGGCTCAAGGGGCCGGACGGCGCCGTTGTGGACAAAACCATCGAGGACACCTGGGCGCGGATCGCCGCCGCGCTCGCGGCACCCGAGCGCGACCCCGCGACCTGGGCGCCGCGTTTTGCCGAGGCACTGGCCGATTTCAAATTCCTGCCCGCGGGGCGAATCGTCGCCGGCGCCGGGACTGGCCGCAGCGTCACCCTCTTCAATTGCTTCGTGATGGGCACGGTCCCGGACGACATGTCCGGGATTTTCGCCCATCTGCGCGAAGCGGCGCTTACGATGCAGCAAGGCGGCGGCATCGGCTATGATTTCTCGACCCTCCGCCCCAAGGGCGCGCCGGTCAAAGGCGTCGGCGCGGACGCCTCGGGCCCCTTGTCCTTCATGGATGTGTGGGACGCGATGTGCCGCACCATCATGAGCGCCGGCTATCGCCGCGGCGCGATGATGGCGACGATGCGCTGCGACCATCCCGATATCGAGGCCTTCATCGAGGCCAAGCGCGCGCCGGGGCGGCTGCGCATGTTCAACCTCTCGGTGCTGATCACCGACGCGTTCATGGCAGCGGTGAAAGAGGACGCGCCCTGGGAGCTGAGCTTTGCCGGCACGACCCACAAGGTTCTGCGCGCGCGCGCGCTTTGGGACCAGATCATGCACGCGACCTACGCCTTCGCCGAGCCGGGCGTCATTTTCATCGACCGCATCAATCGCCGCAACAACCTCGCTTATTGCGAGACCATCGCCGCGACCAACCCGTGCGGCGAGCAGCCATTGCCGCCTTACGGCGCGTGCCTCTTGGGCTCGATCAATCTCGCCGCCCTGGTGCGCGAGCCGTTCACCGCGCAGGCCGCGCTCGATCTCGACGAGCTGAAGCGCGTCGTGCCGCTCGCCGTGCGGATGCTCGACAACGCAATCGACGTGTCGCGCTTTCCTCTTAAAGAGCAAGAAAACGAAGCGCGTGCGAAGCGACGCATCGGCCTCGGCGTCACCGGCCTCGCCGACGCGCTGATTCTCAGCGGCGTGCGCTATGGCTCGGCCGAGGCGGTGGCGCTGACCGAGCGCTGGATGAAGGCGATCCAGCGCGCTGCCTATTTCGCCTCGGTGCAGCTCGCGGTCGAGAAAGGCCCGTTCCCGCTGTTCGACAAAGAGGCCTATCTTGCCGGCGAGACCATCGCCGCGCTCGACGAGGATCTGCGCGCCGCGATCGGCGATTACGGCATCCGCAGCGCGCTGCTCACCTCGGTCGCGCCGACCGGCACGATCTCGATCTTTGCCGACAACGTCTCCTCGGGGCTCGAGCCGGTGTTCAGCTTCCGCTACACGCGCAACCTGCTGCTGCCCGACGGCAGCCGCCGCGAGGAAGAAGTCTCGGATTACGCCTATCGCCTCTATCGGCGCATGAACGGCGATGCCGCCGCCTTGCCCGAATATTTCGTCGACGCGCAATCGCTGGCGCCGGCCGATCATGTGGTGATGCAAGCGGCGGTGCAGAAATACGTCGACAGCTCGATCTCGAAGACCATCAACGTGCCGGTGGATTTCCCGTTCGAGCAATTCAAGGACGTCTACCTTCAGGCCTACGAGCTCGGCTGCAAGGGCTGCACCACCTATCGCCCCAACGACGTGACCGGCGCGGTGCTCGAGGCGCGCCCGGCGAAAGATGAGGAGGCGGTGCAGCAGCGCGAGCTGCCACTGCCGGCGCCGCGGCCGAAGCCCCGGGATGTCTATGAGGCCGGCGGCGTCGTCTATATGACGCAGCCGCTCGACCGGCCCGAGGCGCTGCCCGGCAACACCTACAAGATCGCCTGGCCGCAAAGCGAGCACGCGCTCTACATCACCCTCAACGACATCGTGCAAGACGGAAGGCGGCGGCCGTTCGAGATTTTCATCAACTCGAAGAACATGGAGCATTACGCCTGGACCGTGGCGCTGACCCGCATGATCAGCGCCGTGTTCCGTCGCGGCGGCGACGTCAGCTTCGTGGTCGAGGAGCTGAAAGCCGTGTTCGATCCGCGCGGCGGCGCGTGGATGGGCGGCCACTACGTGCCCTCGCTGCTGGCGGCGATCGGCGACGTGATCGAGCGTCACATGACCGCGATCGGCTTCATGACGCCCAAAGCCGCGCCAAAGGAGATCGGCCTGGAACGCCAAGTTGTGAACCTCTCGGGCACCAACCCGCCGCGCATGGCGCAATGCCCCAAATGCGGCCAGGCGGCCCTGATCCGCCTCGAAAACTGCGACCAGTGCACGAATTGCGATTACTCGAAATGCGGGTGAGAAAAGCGTTGACCGCGGAAGGGCGGGAAGCATAAAAAGACGTCCAGACGTCACTTAGGGGCTACATGGACCGCCAAGCACCTGGACGAATTCGTGACGCGATCAATGACTTCCTCCGCGTTCACGGCGGCCCGGCGACAGTTCAAGAAATTTTAAACGGCGTCCACACACGTCTGGGCGAGCCGATCTCATCTTCCTCCGTTCGATCGTATCTTAGATTAAATATCGATCGCTCGTTCGAGCGCGTGGTACGCGGCGCCTATGCGCTGCAGCCGGTACCGGAGGCGAAAAAGCCTATTCGCGCGGCGGATTATGGCGTCGCGCATTTTGGCAAAGCCATGCTTGTCGAAGCGGACTGTGCGGAATGGTTATCCTTGCGGGCGCCGCATAGCATCGAAGCTGTCGTGACGGACCCGCCATACGGCTTTGTAGAATACTCATCCGAGGAACAAGAAAAATTGCGAAACCGCAAGGGTGGCGTTTGGCGTATCCCCCCGTCTTTCGATGGCCATCAACGCGCCCCTTTGCCCCGATTTACAACCTTAGTGGAATCCGATCTTGATGCGCTCGGGCTTTTTTTCCTCGAATGGGGAAGATTGCTGCTACCGGCGCTGGTACCCGGTGCAAACGTGATCGTTGCATCCAATCCGCTGATTTCCGATCGGGTTTCTAGAGCTCTTACTGAAGCCGGGTTAGAGCGTCGCGGGGAAATTATCCGACTTGTGATGACCATGAGAGGAGGCGATCGACCCAAAAACGCTCACAAAGAATTTTCGGACGTGAGCGTAATGCCGCGCTCGATGTGGGAGCCTTGGCTCTGTTTCCGCAAGCCACTTGATGGTCGGGTGCAGGACAATCTTCGAAAATGGAAGACAGGCGGCTTTCGCAGAATTTCTAAAGAGAGACCATTCGGAGATGTCGTCCAATCGCACCCAACCAGATCGAATGAGCGCAAGCTCGCTCCTCACCCAAGCCTTAAGCCGCAATCGTTTCTCAGACAACTCGCGCGCGCCGTCTTGCCTCTCGGGGAAGGGGTTATTCTCGATCCATTTGCCGGCTCTGGCTCAACGCTCGCCGCCGCAGTTGCCGTTGGTTATGAGAGCATCGGGATCGAGCGCGATCCCAACTACGTGAAGATGGCACGCCAAGCCATCACGCCGCTATCAAGGCTCGGCATTTCCTAATTGCTTTAAGTCGTACACCCAGCTCCCTCGCAGTTTAGCGATGCCTTCTCTCGCCAAGGTCGCGGTCCGCGTGCCTAGCTCGCTGCGTGAGTTCTTCCGAAACTCTGCCGTTGTTACTTTACCAAGATACACTTGGGTAAAGGTCATCGCGCTCCGATTGATCGCGGGCTCGGTGGAATTATCGACGCTGTAACCGAAAACACACATCCACTGATCCCGAGCACCGTGAGTATCGACTGCGCCGCCGACTCGGCGCGTGCTCTTGATCTCGACCCCATCTTGACCGCTCTTTATCGAATTGTTGGGATATCGGCCATTGACGATAAGGTCGGGATGCCCATTGTGATAATTGTTCTGTACCAAGACTCTCGAATGCTTCCCGAGGCTCGCTGTAAGCATGTCCGAGATTGTGCCTGAGAGAT
>Ga0307373_10015748_pt1 | contig 10242 bp, 9 predicted proteins | sample OX2MG_FD_202534 | JGI IMG/M metagenome (GOLD analysis project Ga0307373, IMG submission 202534) | Soil microbial communities from Risofladan, Vaasa, Finland - OX-2 | ecosystem: Environmental > Terrestrial > Soil > Coastal area > Acid sulfate soil | place: Finland: Risofladan, Vaasa | collected...
AGTGCCCTCCTGGTCAGGTCAGGCCGGAACAGTTCCCATGGCCGGCCCGACAACGGCGACCGGGCAGACCACACCACGGGGCTCAGTGTCGGCGTGGGCGTCAGAACCCCCGGGACACGAGTTTGGCGAAGGCAGCAGCAACAGGCCTGGCCCGGCGGTCAACGTCGAAGAGCCCTACCTCGGTGACGGCTCCTCTCGGGTCCACAAGGTCGGTCTGCCAATCGAATTGGTCTCCCCGGCTGTACCAACAGAGCCCGCGTATGGGAAGACCGTCGTCACGCAGTTGGCGGAGGGCATCGGTGAGTGAGGTCAACCACGGAATCTGATCACTGACGCCAAGCGACAGGTTCGAGGTCTCCGCCACCCAGAACGGCACGTCATATCGCTCGTGCCATCGACGGAACTCTTCAACGGCAAAGGCTACGAGCTCGTCGACCGACCATGCGGGCGCCGGTGCCCCCCAAGCCTCAACCGAGGTCGGGTAGAAGTCGAGACCCGCAACGACCCGGTCGGTCACCGCCAGGCGACGGATGCGGTCGAGCACGGCGTCGTCCACCGGATCGAGGTGGTGGGCTGACCCCGGAAGTGGGTCGCGTCCGAAGTGCAGGTCCCAGACCAACCACATCCAGGCCCGCAACGACCGGACGTCGGCTTCGGCCCGTGGGTCAACGGCCACCGGAACCTGAAATGCCTCTGCTCCGATCCACCAGCCGCCGCGATCGTTGCGTATCCGTTCCAGTGCCTCCAGATTGGCCAACACCACGTTGGCCAGGATCCGCGCATGATCGGGCCCCGATGCAAGCCGGTCGTTCCACATCCCGAGGCAGCCCGCCATCATCGCCGTGACACCCGGCTCGTTGATGGGTGTGAACCATCGCGGTTCCCGGTAACGGTCGAGGAACGCCTCGACGTACCGACAGAATGCGTCCACCCAGCGCCGGTCAGCGAAGCCGTCGAAGGCGTCCGGCAGCCCAAAGTGCAACATGTCGACAATCGGCTCCAAGCCGTTCTCGGCGCATCCAGCCAACGCTCGATCCCAAAGTGACCAGTCGTACTGACCGGGCTCCGGTTCGGTCAGGCGCCATGGTGCGCCGTACCGGATGATCTTGGCACCGAGCGCGGCAATCGAACCGAGGTCGGCGTCGAGATGGGAGTAGTGGCCACTCTGTGCGAATTGGTCATGGCGGTACGGAACTCCGTCGGCGAGCACCAGAGGATCAGACCCCTCTTCGCCGACTGCCCATGCGAAGTCCGGAAACTCGTCCTCGTCACCGATCGTGACCATGACGCGAAGCTAGTCGGCCCTGAGCGTCCGTTTTCCGTAGGACCGGTCTCGACGGAGTCGCAGCCGGCTCGTGATGCCTGACGACCCCTGTCTCAGGTCGCGTCATCGCCCGACGCAGTGTGCCCACGAAGGCCCCGATGAGTTCCGCTTCCGGGCTACGTGTGTACGATCGATGTCCTCAGGGGAAACCCGGACGAACAATCCACGGAGCGACTAGCAGGGCGTGTGGGCTTCATCGATGAATCACTGGACGGCGGGCGCCGGTTGGCTGGATTTGCTCGGTCTGGTTGCTGTCGTGTCCAGTCTTGCCTTCCTCAACGTTGCCCCGACCGGTCTGTCTCCTGTGCGCAACCCGGTGAGCCAGTACGGCATCACCCGGTACTGAGCCGGCTACCGTTCCGCCACCATCGGGTTGGCCATCGCCGGAGCTGGTGCAGCCGTTGGCGTGGCCAAGACCTTGAGTGGACGGGGTGTCGGGTCGGTGGTGGCCCTTCTGGTCGCCTTCGCTGTGGCCCGGGCCGCCATCAGCTGGTATCCGATGGATGCGCCGGATGCTGCCCGGACCTCCACCGGGCATACTCATGGGGTCATCGCGGTGGTGACATTCACAGCAGCGACATTGGCAGCGCTGCAGCTTGGTCGAGCACTTTCAGGGGCAGGCCGGTGGCACACCCCGTCACTGTGGTCGACTGCTTTCGGACTGCTCATGGTCGGATGCGTCGTCGGTTTGGTCGCGGCGCGGCGAAACGCCGGCCTGCGCCACTACTTCGGCCTCGTCGAGCGTGCTCTCTATGTGGCCATCGTCGCCTGGTTGGCCATGCTCGGTATCGCCCTCGTGCACGGGGCCTGACCGGTCGCGGAGACAGGCTCGCGGACTGCCCATCGGCCAGAACCATTTCGGTACGAAGCCGAAGAGGGCGGGACGGGGCACGATGAGGCATCCCGTTCCCACCGATCAGTCCCAACCCCCACAGGTCATTCCGTCCAATCCAACGACAACGGAGACGTGCGCAAGGTGGACGCTTCGGCCCCTAGGCGATCAACGCGTTCGGCACCATCTCCCGTGCCCGGTTCCAATCCGACCACGTCTGGTAGCCGCCGTCGAGATTTCGAGCCACCAGGCCCAGCTCTTGCATCAACGCGGTGGCCGTGTGTCCGCGCTGGCCCACCTGGCAGTAGACCACGACCGGCTCTTGACCGAGCGATGCAAGATTGTCACGGAGCGAGTCGATCGGGAGATTGATCGATCCCTCGATGGCGCCGGCTGCGTGCTCCTCGACGGTTCGCACATCGATCACCGGCCAACCCTTCTCCATGAGGTCGCCCAGTTCTTGCGGACCGACAATGTCGCAGTCCCCACTCAGCACGTTCTCTGCCATATAGCCCAGGAGGTTGACGGGATCCTTGGCCGAGGAGAACGGCGGTGCGTAGGCCAGTTCGAGATCGGCAAGCTGGCCAGCGGGGATGCCACCGGCCATTGCCGTGGCAATGACGTCGATCCGCTTGTCGACGCCGCTCCGGCCGACGATCTGTGCCCCGAGGATCGTGCCGTCACACGGATCGAAGATCAGCTTGGCCGCCATACGGGTCGCCCCCGGATAGTACGTCGCGTGGTCAAAGGGATGGGAGTGGATTGCCCTGAACGGTCGATCGGCGGTCCGCAGCCTTCCTTCGTTCCACCCGACCGTGGCGGCGACAACATCGAAGATCTTCACGATGGCCGTACCGATGGATGGCGCCGTTCGTATTGGCCGCCCGGCGATGTGATCCGCCACCCTCCGCCCCTGGCGGTTGGCCACATTGGCCAAAGCGATGAGTGAGGTGGCGTGTGAGATCGCGTCGGGCTTCTCGACGGCATCACCCACGGCATAGATGTCCGGGTCGTTGGTTTGATTCGCGTCGTTCACTGCGATTCCTCCGCTCGGTCCGAGGCCGAGCCCGGCCCGTTCGGCCAGGTGGGCGTCCGGCCTGACCCCGATGGCGCCGACAACGACCTCGGCGGCGAGAACGCGCCCGTCGTCCAGTGTGACTGAGTACTCCTCCACGGACGCCACGCACACCCCCGTTTCAACCGTGACACCGTGAGCCACCAATTCGTCGCGCACAAGTATGGCGAGCTCAGGGTCAAGCGGACCCAGGACCTGGTCCGTGGCCTCGACCACCGTCACGGCAAGGCCCTGTCCGACCAGGTTCTCTGCCGTTTCCAGGCCGATGAACCCGGCACCGATCACGACGGCCGTGGTTGGCGCAACCTCGACCTCGGCTGCCAGGCGGGCGGCGTCCTCCACGGTCCTCAGCGTCCGAACCCTCCCATAGCCGGGGATCAGCGGCCTCACAGGAGCCGCTCCCATGCTCAGGACCAGCTTGTCGTAGGCCACGACGTCCTCCTGACCGTTGACCGTTGACCGTGTGGCAACCGTGCCGGCCGCCCGGTCGATCGCCACCACTTCCTGGTCGACGCGGACATCGAGTCGAAACCGGTCGTAGAGCGACTCCGGGGTTTGGAGCGTGAGGTCCTCCTCCTCTTCGATGAGGCCACCGACGAAGTACGGCAGCCCGCAGTTGGCAAACGACACATGCCCCGATCGTTCGAGAACGGTGATGGCGACATCGGCATCGAGGCGGCGAAGGCGAGCGGCGGCGGACATCCCTCCGGCCACCCCACCGACGATCACCACTCGGTCGTTCCGACCATCTGAACGATTCGTCATCGCGGCAACCTTGACCTGCATTTGGGGACTGGTGCCTGAATTGCCCGACACTGACAACGCTCGCCTCTGGGCCCACCTCCCAGCACCTGTTCGACATGGGCCCCACAGCCCTTCCGGGTCGGCCGACCGCACCTCTTGCACGTCGCAACTCCAGTCATACCCCATAGGGTATCAGGAAGGAGGCCGCTCCCCCAACGCACGCCAGGGTTTCCCCACGGTGTGGTTGATACCCATGGGGGTATCTTGTATAGTGTTTTCATACCCCTACAGGTATACGTCCGTCTGCCCGAACCAAAGGACTGCTCCCCATGACAGTTTCCCCTAGTACCGGCCTCGAACTGCCGCCTTCTGCCCCGGAAGTCGAGAGCCACGACCAGTCCCCGGATGGAGCACCGGGAGACGGGCGTTCGGCTCAGGCCAGGCGTCCCAGCCCGTTCGCCCGGCTCGGCACGTGGGCCGCCACCCACTTCCGCCGGGTCCTCATCGCATGGCTGTTGGTGGTCCTCGTCTTCGGGTTCTTTGCCGTCCACGTCGAGAGCGCGCTTGCCGGCGCCGGGTGGCAGGCCTCCAACAGCCAGTCGGTGGCGGCACGGGCCATCATTCAGAAGGACTTCTCGGGGCTCGGTGCGACCGGCCTGCAGGTCGTCATCGTCGACCGTCGCGGCCCGATCGCATCGGATCCCCGGGCCCGCGCCGTCGTGGCCGAGGCGACCAGCGTTCTACGCAGCGATCCCCGGGTATCCGCTGTGATCCCGCCCCAGGCCGGGGCCTCGATCTCGCCTGATGGACGGACCGCCGTCATCACTGCCGGTGCCGCAGCAGATTCCAACAAGATGGTGCAGGCGGCCGATGCCGTTCAGCCGAAGCTGGCGGCTCTCTCCTCGTCGGGCGTCAGTGTGACCCTGACCGGCGACAGCGCCCTGTGGGCCGACTTCAACACGGCCAACCGGTCCGCCATGCTCAAGTCGGAGATGCTGTCGTGGCCGGTGACGATCATCATCCTGATCATCGCCTTCGGCAGTCTTGTGGCTGCCGGCCTGCCACTGCTCTTGACGATGGCCGGGTTGCTGGTCGCCGCCGGTGCACTGGTGATCACCACCAAATTCACACCGGTGTCGATCTGGGCACTCAACTTCGCGCTGATGTTCGCCCTCGCCCTGGGAATCGACTACGCCCTCTTCCTGGTCATGCGGTTCCGTTCCGCCCTCAAACGGAGGGGAGCCGAGCCTGGCGACCGCGAGGCGATCGTGGCGTCGGTGGCAGAGACCGTCGACACAGCCGGCAAGGCTGTGGCCTTCAGCGCCTTGACAGTGCTGGCCTCGCTCGCTGCCATCCTGATCGTACCGAGCCCAGCGTTCCGATCCATGGCCTTCGGGATCATGCTGTCGGTGGTCGCCGTCCTCGCCGCGACCCTCACCCTCCTGCCGGCGGTGCTCGGCAAACTCGGGACCAACATCAACAAGGGCAGGATCCGGGTACGCCGCGGGCCTCGACCCGAAGGTGAAGGCCCGCTCGACCGGCTGCTGCACTCGTGGGGGAGGTTCATCTGGCGGCATCCGTTCCCGATCGGCGCTGCCGCCCTGCTCCTGCTGCTGCTTGCCGCGGCACCAGTCATCGGCATGCGGACCAACATGCCCTCGATCACCATCGTCCCGCCAAACGCCAACGCCAGGGTCGGCTACTACCAGGTCACCAGCGCCTTCGGTCCAGGTGCGCCGGGGACGTTGCAGGTGGTCGTGCCCGAGGGTGAGCAGACACAGGCGATGGCCACCCTCGCCCATGCGTCAGGCGTGGCCGGCGTCGTCCCGGGGCCGACCAGTTCCGGGTGGACCCTCGATCAGGTCATCCCGACTACCGGACCCTCGACGACCACGACCGCTGCAACGATCGACCATCTGCGCCAGGTCCTGCCGGCCGGAGTCCTGGTCGGCGGTGCCGCAGCCGAGAACCACGATCTCCAGCAGACCCTGGCGTCACACACCCCGCTGGTCCTCGGCCTGCTCGGCGTGCTCGGATTCCTCCTGCTCCTGATGGCCCTGGGTGCGCCCTTGATCGCCGCCATGGGCGTACTGATCACCGCCCTGTCGGTGGCCGGGGCGTTCGGCATCGGACGGCTCATTTTCCAGAATGGGGTCCTGTCCGGCGCGCTGGGCTTTCAGCCCCAGGGGTTCATCGACGCCTGGGCCCCACTCTTCTTCGGGGCCATGGTCTTCGGCGTGGCGATGGACTACACGCTCTTCATGCTGTCGGCGGCCAAGGAGCGGTACGAGACCCATCCTGACCCCGAGCACGCCATGATCGGCTCGATGCGCACCTCGGGACGGGTCGTCCTGTCGGCCGCAGCCGTCATGATCGCCGTCTTCTTGACTTTCGCCTTGTCGGGACCTCTGGCGCCCAAGGAGATGGGTGTGATCCTGGCCATCGCCGTGGCCCTCGACGCGCTGGTGGTGCGGCTCGTCGTGCTCCCGGTGGTGCTGCGGCTGGGAGGGCACAGCGCATGGCGCCAGCCGAAGTGGCTCGGCCGAATCCTGCCCAAGGTGAAGTTTGCTCACTGACCAGGACGATGGGTCGGCGAGATCGTCCACGAGGATGGAGGAGTGTGGCCATGGAGCTACCCAGTGAGGTCGTCAAGGATCTCCGCCTGAGACTGCGTCGTGCCGAGGGGCAGGTCCACGCCGTGGAGGCGATGTTGTCCGAGGGCCGTGAGTGTCGCGACATCGTCATGCAGCTGAGTGCAGCGAACAAAGCGCTCGAACAGGTCGGGTTCCGGCTCATCGCCAGCGGACTGACCTACTGCGTCCAGCATCCCGAGGAAGCCGAGAAGTCAGGCTATCCCCTCGACGAGGTCCAACGGCTGTTCACCAAGTTGGGATGAGAGGCGGAGCGTGAGCGAGGCATCAGTTGTCGGCGCTTCCTGTGTCTGATACTGGGAACTCCGGAACAGCGCTGAGCTTGCGGCCGGACAGGGCACGCGAGCGGATGGTGCCATCAGTTCCGGTGGCCGCACCGTTGCAGGTCCAGTTCGTACGAGACAGTACGGCTCGTGACCATTATCGTCTGGACCGACCGAAGGAGAGTCAGAAGGAGAGGTCACCCGTGAACCGCACCATGGCTGCCGAGGGTTACCACAGCGTCAACCCGTTCCTATTCGTCGACGGCGCCGAGGATCTGATCGCCTTCATCGGCGCGGCGTTCGACGGTGTCGAGACCGAGCGTCTGACGAGGAGTGACGGGGGGATCGGCCACGCCGAGGTGCGCATTGGCGATTCGGTTGTGATGGTGAGCGACGCTTCCGAGAACTTCGCAGCGCGGCCGTGCGCCCACTATGTGTTGGTAGACAACGTCGATGCCGTATACGAGCGGGCCCTTGCGGCAAGGGCCTCCAGTCTGCGCGAGCCGACCGACCAGTTCTACGGGAACCGCGAGGCGGGCGTGGTCGACCCCTGGGGCAACGTGTGGTGGATAGCCACCGTCATCGAAGCGGTGGACGACGATGAGATCCGGCGGCGGTGGCAGGCGGCACAAGGCCCAGCTCCTTCGTGAGCTGGCCAGGGGTGGTGCCGACGCCCCGACGAGACCGCCCCAACGCATATGAGACGAGACGGCCGATGTGACCGGTCGACCCCGCGGTGACCTGGGGAGCACGCTCGGTGGGGAGAGAGCGGCGGCTCCTCAGGCGGTTCGGCGAAGCCTCACCTTGTCCGCTTGGCCCTCACCAGGGTGTCGATAGCGTCCCTCGGCCCTGCCTCAGTGTCCACGACCCGATGCACCTGCTCGGCGCGCTCGACGGTCAGGCCCGCCCCGACCGCCAACTCGGTGACATCGGCAACGCTGTACAGGACTGCGGCGTCCGGCGGCCCACCGAAACCCCTGGTCAAGTTCTCCCGGTCGTGGGCCACGACCAGGAACGTGCCCCCCGGTGCAACCGCGGACGCAGCCACCTCGAGAGCGATCGAACGCTCGGGCTGCGGCAACTGAAGATACAGCACGGCGACCAGATCGAATCCCTCCGGCGGAGGAATCCAGTCCTGCACTGCTGACTCAACCCAGGTGGCCTGCACATTCCACAGTTCAGCGAAGCGCCGAGCCTTTGCCAGGCCCACCGCCGAGAAGTCCACTCCCGTGACCTCCCAGCCCTGTTCAGCAAGCCACACTGCGTTGCGGCCCTCGCCGCAGGCAAGGTCGACCGCCCGACCCGGCGGGAGGCCGACGACTTCCGAGACGAGAAACTCGTTCGGGGTGCTCGTCCAGATCAATTCATCTCCGCTGTAGCGCTCGTCCCACTGGTGACGGTCCACTGCTCAAGCTTTCGGCGAGCCGGCTCCACGCAATGGCTGATGGAGAAGCGGAGCGATCAGACAGACGTCCAACGCCCCAGCAGCCAGGGGCACGAGACCGACGATCGACAACGCCAACCATCCCCCACCGAGGGCCAGCCCCAAGCCAAGCATCACCAGTCCGACGACAATGCGGACCCCTCGTCCTCTACGGCTGCTCATGAAGTTCACTATGGTCATCTTCGTCTCCTTCGTCTTTTCATTATACCCTGGGGGGTACCACTCGGACAACAGCACGGCACCGGCCTTATTCCCGCGTTCGGACTCCGAGAGGTCCTTTCTCGTCTCGATCACCGCCCCGGCGCCGTGGAAGGGCGCCGGGCCACTCTCGGTCCACGGAAGGATCGAGGGGCGGGAGGCGGAGGGGTCGGCGGTCCCCGCCGATGTCGCACTGGCGGCCTCCGGCACGCCGCCCCGGACCCTACAAACGGGACGTTCGGCCCTAGTCCGCCGACTTCGCAGCCCGTAGCGTCGGTCGTGGAGACGGGAAGTGTCCTGCGTCAGCCGGATACCGCTCTCGCGAGTCGCAGTTCGCTGCTCGGGATACCCATTCCAGGAGGTCAACCATGAAGGCGCTGGTCTACAAGGGTCCTGGCCAGAAAGCCTGGGACGAGGTGCCGGATCCGAAGATCGAACAGTCGACCGACGTGATCGTACGGATGGTCGCCACCACGATTTGCGGCACAGACCTCCATATTCTCAAAGGCGACGTCCCCGAGGTGGAGGTCGGCCGCATCCTCGGGCACGAGGGAATCGGCGTCGTCACGGAGGTCGGCGAAGGGGTCACTCGACTCGCCGTCGGTGACCGGGTCATTCTCGCGTGCGTGAGTTCCTGCGGACGATGCTCGAACTGTCGCCAGGGGCTCTACAGCCATTGCCTCGACCCGGAGGGGATGGCCGGGATCGGGTGGATCTTCGGCTACATGATCGATGGGACGCAGGCCGAGTACGTCCGGGTCCCCTTCGCCGAGAACTCGGTGTACAAGGTCCCCGAGGGCATGACCGATGCCGAGGGTATCCTGCTCTCCGACATTTTGCCGACCGGATTCGAGATCGGCGTACAGTACGGACACGTGAACCCGGGCGATGTCGTCGCCGTGATCGGGTCCGGACCGGTGGGGCTCTCCGCTGTCATGACGGCACGACTCTACGGCCCGTCGAAGGTCATTGCGATCGATCTGGACGATGCCCGCCTGGCACGGGCCAACGACTTCGGCGCCACCGACACGGTGAACTCGGGGGACCCGGACTGGAAGACTCAGGTGCTCGCACTCACCGACGGACTCGGTGTCGACGTCGCCATCGAGGCGGTGGGGATTCCCGAGACGTTCACCATGGCGACGGTCATCGTCCGCCCCGGAGGAAACGTCGCCAACATCGGCGTGCACGGCAAGTCGGTCGACCTCGCCCTAAACGAGCTCTGGATCAAGAACATCGACATCTCCATGGGCCTGGTCAACACGGATACCCTCGGAATGCTGCTGAAGCTCGTCGCCCAGCACAAGCTTCCTGCCGAGAAGTTCGTCACGCACGAGTTCTCGTTCGACCAGATGCTGGAGGCCTACGACGTCTTCGGGCACGCGGCGCAGCACAACGCCCTCAAGGTCCTCATCCATTAGCGGAACCCCGTACCCTTCGGATCGGAGGGCTTTGTCATCCTCGACCGTCCAACGGGGAGAGCGGAGGCCGACGGGGAGAGCGGAGGCCGACGGGGAGAGCGGAGGCCGACGGGGAGAGCGGAGGCCGACGAGATCTCACCGTCGGTAGCGCCATGCTCCGACACCAGTTCGCCTCCTTGGCGCGCGACGTCAACCTGTCCGAGAGAAGGTCCGCCACCAGCCCGAGACGGACAATTCAGGCTTCCAGCCCGAGGAAGGTCGAATTACCCTAGTCAGATCCTGGGTGGATG
>Ga0307373_10015751_pt1 | contig 10241 bp, 8 predicted proteins | sample OX2MG_FD_202534 | JGI IMG/M metagenome (GOLD analysis project Ga0307373, IMG submission 202534) | Soil microbial communities from Risofladan, Vaasa, Finland - OX-2 | ecosystem: Environmental > Terrestrial > Soil > Coastal area > Acid sulfate soil | place: Finland: Risofladan, Vaasa | collected...
GACGAGTCGAGCTTCAAGGGCTTCTTCGAGTCCACCGGGGAGGACATCGGCTCGCTGATGGCGAGGGCCGGCGTCACGAGCCGCCCGGAGCCGCGCTTCTGGCGGGAGATGGACACGACCGACAAGTTCTGAGCGCGGCGGTTAATGTGCGCTCTCCATGAGCGAGCGCAGGTATGACCCGAACGAGATAGAGCCCAAGTGGCAGGCCGTGTGGGCGGACGAGCGCACCTGGGAGGTTTCCAACGAGCCGGTTCCCGGCGAGTCCCCGGACGCGACCTCCTATGTGCTCGAGATGCTTCCCTATCCGAGCGGCGAGCCGCACATCGGGCATCTGAAGAAATACGCGGTCGGCGATGCGATCGCTCATTTTCACAGGCGCACCGGCAAGCGTGTGCTGCATCCGATGGGCTACGACGCGTTCGGGCTCCCCGCCGAGAACCACGCGATCAAGACGGGTGTTCACCCGCGCGACTCGACCGCCGCCTCGATCGCCTCCTTCCAGCGCCAATTCCGCTCCTGGGGCATCTCGATCGACTGGTCGCGCGAGCTGGGCACCCACGAACCCAGCTACTACCGCTGGACGCAGTGGATCTTCCTCGAGCTGCTGAACGCCGGCCTCGCCTATCGCAAGGAGGCCGCCGTCAACTGGTGCCCCAACGACCAGACGGTGCTCGCCAACGAGCAGGTGCTCGACGGCTGCTGTGAGCGCTGCGGGGCGATCGTCGAAGTCAGGCAGCTCGAGCAGTGGTTCTTGCGGATCACCGACTATGCCGAGCGGCTGCTGAACGACCTCGACGGGATCGACTGGCCCGAGCACGTCAAGACGATGCAGCGCAACTGGATCGGGCGCTCCGAGGGCGCCGAGGTGACCTTCCGTTGCGAGGAGCTGGGCGTCGACTATCCCGTTTTCACCACCCGCCCCGACACGCTGTTCGGCGCGACCTTCTTCGTCATGGCCCCCGAGCACCCGGACGTGGTGCGGCTGGTGGAGGGCACCGCCCAAGAGCAGGCGGTCCGCGACTACGTAAACCAGGCGCTCACCGAGTCGAGCGAGGAGCGCGGCTCGGCCGAGAAGCCGAAGACGGGCGTGCCACTCGGCAGGACGGTCACGAACCCCGTCAACGGCGAGCAGATTCCCATGTTCGTCGCCGACTACGTGCTCATGGAGTACGGCACCGGCGCGATCATGGCGGTGCCCGCGCACGACGAGCGTGACTACGCCTTCGCGCGCGCCTATGACCTGCCGATCAAGCGCGTCATCGAAGGGTCTCCCGAGGGCGGGGGGGATACCCTTGCGGGCACACCCCACGACGGGGCGCACCCTAAAGGGCACACCCAAAGGGCACACGGCAGGCTGGCAGGCGAGCACGGGCTTCCCTACGCGGGCGACGGCCCGCTCGTGAACTGTGGCAGCGAGTTCGACGGCATCGGCAATCGCGAGGCGCTGGCCCAGATCGTGAGCTGGCTGGACCGCGAGGGCAAGGGCCACGCGTCGGTCAACTATCGCCTGCGCGACTGGCTCGTCTCCCGTCAGCGCTACTGGGGATGTCCGATCCCGGTCGTCTACTGCGACAGCTGCGGCATGCGGCCCGTTCCCGCCGAGGAGCTGCCGATAGAGCTGCCCGACATCGAGGACTACGCCCCCCACGGCCGCTCACCGCTCGCGGCGGCGGAGGACTGGGTCGCGACCGAGTGCCCGGAGTGCGGCGGTGTGGCGCGGCGCGAGACGGACACGATGGACACGTTCGTGGACTCCTCGTGGTACTTCCTGCGCTACTGCGACGCCCGCAACGACGAGGCGGCGTGGGAAGCGGATGCGCTGCAGAGATGGATGCCCGTCGATCAGTACATCGGAGGGGTGGAGCACGCGATCCTGCACCTCATGTACGCGCGCTTCTTCTGCAAGGCGCTCGCCGACCTCGGCCACCTGCACTTCCAGGAGCCCTTCAAGGCGCTGTTCACGCAGGGGATGGTCACCAAGGACGGCGCCAAGATGTCGAAGTCCAAGGGCAACGTCGTCCCGCCCGCCGCGATCGTCGAGCGCTACGGTGCCGACACCGCCCGCTGCTACATCCTGTTCGTCGGTCCCCCCGACCAGGACGCCGACTGGTCGGACGAGGGGGTCGAGGGCATACATCGGTTCCTTTCGCGTCTTTGGCGGCTGGCCGATGAAACGTCCCAGAGATGGAAGGAAGGGCCGCATGCGGCCCTTCCCCCGACGGTGCATGCACCGTCGGGCCAGTCGGCGCATGCGCCGACTGGAACAGTTGATCTGGGAGATCTGGAAGGAGACGACCTCGAGCTCGCGCGCAAGGCCCACTGGGCGATCGAGAAGGTGTCTGAGGACATGCTGCGCTTCGCGTTCAACACCTCCATAGCCGCGGTGATGGAGCTGCTCAACGAATGCTCCCGTCTGCGCGAGCGCGTACACCTCGACACGCTGCGCTTCGGTCTTGCGACCGCGGCCTCGCTGCTCTTCCAGTTCGCGCCGCACGCGTCCAGCGACATCTACGAGATGCTCACCGGCGAGCGCGTCTGGGAGCAGCCGTGGCCCCAGGCCGATCCGGAGATGCTCGAACGAGACGTCTATGAGCTCGTGTGTCAGGTAAACGGCAAGCTGCGCGACCGCGTCCAGGCGCCGAGCGACGCCACGCCCGAGGACCTCAAGGCGCTATGTCTCGCCGCCCCCAACGTGCAGGCGCACATCGACGGGCACGAGATCGTCAAGGAGATCGTGGTGCCGGGCAAGCTCGTCAACCTGGTCGTCCGGTAGGCGGCGCGGCGATCACAATCGACATGCAGACGCGCTCGAGCCGCGGTGTGCGTGCGCGGTAGCGTCTGATCAGGCGGCGTGGCACGGCACCCGCGACGTCGCGGTCGCCGGGGCGGTGTGCGTCCACCACGTGAAGCTGGCGGAGACAGGAAAGCCGCCGCGAGGGCAGCGCTTGGGCACGGTGACGCCGCGTGGGGCGAACGCGACGGTGCGGCCGTGCACGCGGCGGTAGTAGGTGAGCCCTTCCGGTCCGATCGTCGAGGAGAAGCGCATCAGGCCGATGTTCGGGCCGGCGGGCCAGACCGGTAGCGGCGGCACTTCCGTCAACAGGGTCGCGCCGCCGGGGCTCGCGAGGTTCACCAGGTGCGAGACGAGGATCAGTTCCCGGTTGGCCGGCCATCTCCCGTCCACGAAGAAGAGAACGGTCATGTTTTCGTCTTCTGGGGGGCCGAGCAGGGCTGTGACCTTCGCGGTCTCTCGCACAGGCGCCTGCGCGGGCACTTCCGCCAGGGCGATGCCAAGGCCCAGGCGTGAGTCGGGCGGGCAGCCTTCCGGTCCCGCTTTCATCAGTGTTGCCGGTTCGCAGGTTTCAAGGCCCAGCGAGGAGGCGGCGAAGCCCATGCCCGCCGGTAGGTGCAGTTCGAGGGCGCGCAGGGCGGTCGGTTGGGAGATCGTAAAGCCCCAGTGGATCGTGGTGCTCCGGCCCGGGCGGTCGGGCTTGAAGCGCATGCGGAGCGTCACCCTCGGCGCGGCGACGGGTTGCGCCGGGGTAGGTGTCGCGGCGGCCGATGACGCCGCGATTGCCCGCGCCGGAGCAGTCGATGCAATCGCGGCGCACAGCCAGATGAGCGCGAGCGAGAGCGCCGGCGCCGCTCGTGCTTTTGGCATGCCGGTCGAGCTCCCTCCTCAGTAAAGGAGCTCGCCGATGACCTGCACGGTCATCGCGTCCGTCACCCGATAGATGGCCCCATACAGCCCGCCCTTGCCGTGGGCGCCGCGAAAGCGCCCGGTGCCACGCACGACCACGACCGAGCCGCCGAAGCTGTCATAGCCGCCTTTGCCCGGTTTCAGCTTCCCCTTGCCACGGCCGCTGATCGTGCCGCCCTTGGTGTGGATCGTGAAGCTGGAGCTCGCCGTGCGGTTGCCCAGGGTGAGGGAGACTTCCACTGTGCCCGGCAGCGTGCCCGACGCCCGGCCCCGCTCGACGAGCGTGTTGCCGTTGGCGGCGACCAGCGAGAGTCGGGCGTGGTCTGTCACCGGCTGGGTCCTGGCGGCATGCGCGATGGCAGCTGGACCCGCAAAGGTCGCCGCGAGGGTCCCGGCGACGAGCAGCAGCAGGGCCATGATCGGGCGCGCCCCGATTGCCAGCCTGGCTCCGCACATATTCCTTCGCCCCATCGCAACCAACATCGTAAGCGATCTCACGCCATCGCAAGCAGGCATCTGAAGGCGGGTTGCGTTTGCGCCGTCGCGGGGGTAGCCTTGACGTCAAGCGCAGCGCGCGATATCGGAGGACACGGGCTGGGAGCACGCCATGGGGATGGTCCACAGAAGTGAGCGATCGCACCGTCGCAACCAGGGGTCGTTGCGGACGGCGGTCCTCGCGGCGCTGGTCGAGCAGCCGGGGCATGGCTATGACCTGACCAACCGCCTGAACCGGCGCATGGGGCCGATGTTGCAGGCGGATGCAAGGCGCGTGTACGAGGTGCTCGAGCAGCTGGAGAAGGAGGGGCTTGCCCGCTCCGTCGAGGAGCAGGCCTGTGGCGCGCCCCACCGGCGCAGGCGCGTGTTCAGCGCCACCGAGCTCGGGCGGGACGCGCATGCCAGTTGGTTTGGCGAACGCGAGCCGGTGCCGCTCGTGCGCGCCGACATCTATGCGCTGATCGCGTTCTCTGGTCCCGAGCAGGCCCCTGCGCTGCTCGCCAAGCTCGACGAGTACGAGCTGGACTGCATGGAGATGCAGGAGCAGGCGCTGGAGGCGGCCCTCGATCGAGCCTCGTGGCGCAGCAGGATGCTCGTCGTGACCAGAGCGGCGCTGACCGAGCAGCTGCAGGCGGAGCTTCGATGGATCGCGCGGGTGCGGCGCGAGATCGATGAGTACCTGCGCTTGGCGCAATGACCCTGCTGGCCCTCACCGATGTAAGCAGGCGTTTGCGGGACGGGGCGCGCGAGCTTACCGTGCTCGACGGTGTCAGCTTCAACGTGTCGGCGGGCGAGCTGGTCGGAGTCTACGGGGAGCGTCGCTGCGGCAAGAGCACCCTGATGAGGATTTTCGCGGGGCTGGAGGCTCCGGACGGCGGGAGCGTGAAGTTCGACGGGCGGGACATCGCCCGGCTCTCGATCGGGGGGCGGGCTCGACTGCGCAGGCGCGGCGGCCTTGCCCTGGTGAGCGGCGACAGTGGACCGCTCTGGAGCAGCCAGCCGGTGATCGAGCACGTCGCGCTGCCGCTCACCAACGACGGCTTGACGCTCCGCGAGAGCGAAGGCCTCGCCCGCCCGGTGCTCGAGCAGGTCGGTGTCGCCGCGCTCGAGCATCTACGTCTTGACCGGTTGTCGTTGAGCGACCGTGTCCGCGTCGAACTCGCGCGCGCCCTGGTGCGTGAGCCGCGCCTGGTGCTGTTCGACGAGCCCGCGGTCTTGCCCGGACCGAGCGACAGCCGCGAGCTGCACGGTCTGCTGCGCGCGCTGGCGAAGTCCGGCATCGCTGTTGTGATCGCCTCGCAGGACATGAACGCGCTCGCCGGCGTGCAGCGCTTTCTGACGCTGAGCGACGGCCGCCTGCGCTCCACGGACTCGCGCCGGCGGGTGATCCCGTTTCCCGGTGCGCGCGGCGGAGCGCAGCGGCGCCTGCAACAGGGCTCTCCGTGAGCGCGCTTGAGCTGCGCGAGGTCGTCAAGCTATATCCCGGCGCGGGCGGCGCTGACGTAGAGGCGGTCAGGGAGGTGTCCTTGACCGCCGGGCCGGGTGAGCTCGTCGCGCTCTACGGTCCCAGCGGCTCGGGCAAGACGACGCTGCTGCTGCTGGCCGCGGGTCTCTTGGCGCCCGACTCGGGCTCGGTTCTGTTCGGGGGGAGGGACATCGCGGGGCTCTCCCGCCGAGAGGCTGCGCTCTACCGCCGGCGTGAGGTCGGCTTCGTATTCCAGGCCTTTCATCTGGTGGCGGGAGCGAGCGCCCTGGAGAACGCCGCGATGAAGCTGCTGGGAGACGGATGGACGCTGAGCGAGGCCTGCGCGGCGGCCCGTCCCTGGCTCGAGCGCCTTGGGTTGGGCGCGCGCCTGGACCGGCCCTGTGACGGCCTGTCGATGGGCGAGCGTCAACGCGTCGCCATCGCGCGCGCGCTGTGCAACGAGCCGCGGCTGCTGCTGGCCGACGAGCCGACCGGCAATCTCGACTCAGAGCGGGGCCGGCAGATCCTCGGGCTGCTGCGCGATCTCTGCCGCGAACAAGAGGTCCCTGTCCTGCTCGTGACCCACGATCCGCAGGCGAGCGCGTTCGCCGACCGCGTGTACACGCTGCGCGACGGTGAGCTGCGGGACGGGCTGGACATCGATCTGGCCGCCCTCGCGTCCCGATGATCTCAAAGCGCGCCCCAAAGCTGCCACGGCATCCGTTTAACCCGCGCATCATGGGGATTCGCGCGAGCGCGCTGATCGACCACTACCGCCTGCGATTGCGCAGGCAGCTGCCCGCCGAGCTGCTCGCCGGGGCTGGGGTGGCCGTCGGCGTCGCGCTCGTCTTCGGGGTGCTGGTGGCCAACTCGAGCATCACCGGCTCCGCGCCGGCACTGATCCGGGCGGTCGACGGCAACGCGCGACTGCAGCTGCGCGCGCGCTCGAGCGAAGGCTTCAGCGAAGCGCTGGCCCTGCGGGCGGGCCGCCTGCCCGGCGTGCAGTATGCGGCCTCCCTGCTGCGCGAGAACGCGGAGGTGATCGGGCCCCACGGGCGCGAGCAGGTGCAGATCGTCGGATTGAGCGCCGGGATCGTGGCGTTGCACGGCGCCGCCACGCGCAACTTCGCCGCCGGCGCGGAACTGCTGAACGGCGGCGTCGGACTGCCGGCGCCGCTCGCACAGGCGATCGGAGCGCAGACCGGCACGCGGGTGAGCCTGCTGGTGGAAGGACAGGCACGCGGCACAGGCGTGGGGGCCGTGCTCGACAGCGGTGCGATCGGCCCGGTCGCGCAGGCGCCGATCGTGCTCGCCCAGCTGGGAGTGGCCCAGGAACTGACCGAACATCCCGGCCGCGTCACCGAAGTGCTGATCGAGCCCCGTCCCGGCGCGGACCGGCGCGTGGCGGGCGAGCTGCGCGCTCTCGCCGCCGGGCGCATCAGCGTCGAAGGCGCGGACAGCGAACTGCGACTGCTCGAGGAAACCGCCAAGCCGCTCGGCCAGTCCACCGGCCTGTTCGCCGCGATAGGGGGGATGGTCGGTCTGCTGTTCGCCCTCAACGCGATGCTCCTGACCCTCCCCGAGCGTCGTCGCCTGGTCGCGGAGATGTACACACAGGGCTTCGATCCGCGCCAGATTCAGCTGATCCTGCTCTCCCAGGCGCTGATCCTCGGTGTGGGCGCCTCGCTCGCGGGCCTGGCGCTCGGCGATCTGCTCGCCCACACGGTCTTTCGCCAGAGCCCCGTCTATCTGGCGGCGGCGTTCCCGATCGCAAGTCACCAGAGCGTCGATCTGCCCACGGCGCTGCTCGCCTTCGCCGGCGGGGTGCTCGCGGCGCTGCTCGCCTCGCTCGCGCCGATGTTCGTGCTGGGCTCCTCCAGCCCGCTCGCCTCGGCCGCCCAGGGCGCCGAGCAGGCCGTGCAGCGCATCGGGCCGCGCGCCACCCGCATACTCGGCGCGCTCGGCGTGCTGCTGGTGATCGGCGTGAGCGTGGTCGTGCGCGCCTACCCGGGGCTGACGATCCTCGGCGGCATCCTGCTCGCGCTGGCCGTCCCCTGCCTGATTCCGGTCCTGTTCGCCGCCGCCCTGAGCGCCTTGAAGCGGGTCGGCCGGCGCACGCGCGGCAGCATGCTCTCGCTGTCGGCGATCGAACTGAACGCGACCGCGACGCGCTCGGTCGCCCTGATCGCCGTGGCGGGTCTCGCCGTGTACGGCAGCGTCGCGGTCCAGGGCGCCAGGAGCGACCTCACGAAAGGGCTGGACGAGGCGGTCGTGGAATACCTCGACACCGCGCAGGTGTGGGTCGCCGCCAACGACAAGTTCCTGACGATCGACAGCTTCAAGGACGCGGGCGCCGCGGCAGCGATCGCGCGCGCGCCGGGGGTCTCGGCGGTGCGCGTGTACGAGGGGGGTCTGCTGGACGTCGGCACTCGCAGCCTGTGGATCCGCGCGCGCTCCCCCAAGGACAGCCGCATGATCCAGGCGAGCCAGCTGCTCGAAGGCGACCTCGGGCGTGCAAGCGGCCTGATCCGCCGTGGTGGCTGGGCGGCGATCTCAAACGCGTTCGCCGCCGAACGGCACCTCCGTGTGGGCGACACGTTCACGCTGCCGACTCCGGGCGGCGAAGCCCATTTCGGCGTGGCGGCGATCACCACGAACACGGGCTGGTCGCCGGGAGCGATCACGCTCAACCTCGCCGACTACCGCCGCTGGTGGGGCACGAGCCGCCCGTCCGCGCTGGAGGTCGATCTGAAGCCCGGCGTGAGCCCTGCCGCCGGCAGGCGCAGCGTGACGGCGGCGCTGGCGGGTCGCCCCGGCCTGCGCGTGGAGACCCAAGCGCAGCGCGTGGCGAGCTTCCAGGCGAGCGCCCGCGAAGGTCTGCGCAGCCTCGGCCAGATCTCCACCCTGCTGTTGATCAGCGCCGCGCTGGCGGTGGCCGCGGTGCTCAGCGCCTCGATCTGGCAGCGCCGCGCGCGGCTGGCCTCGCTGGCCGCACAGGGCTTTGACCACATGCAGCTGTGGCGAGCCGTCGTGCTGGAGAGCGGCGTGGCGGTAGCGATCGGCTGCGCCGACGGCGCGCTGCTCGGCCTCTACGGACACGCGCTCGCGAGCCGCTGGCTCGCGTTGAGCACCGGGTTCCCCGCGCCGTTCTCGCTCGGGCTTTCAGACATCGCTCTTGCACTCTCGGTCGTCGCGGGGTGTACCGTTCTGCTGGCGGGGGCGTTCGGCTTCCAGTCCGCGCGCGTGTCCCCGACTCTCGCCTTCCAAGATCAGCCATGAGCGCAGCGACAGCGATCACCTTCATGCGGGCCGCGCCCAGCTACTGGGGCTCGGTCTATCCCCAGGTGCGCAGGGAGGTGGCGCAGCAGCATCGCAGGGCGGCCGCGATCCCCGAGCCCGACCTGCGCCGCGTGGCGCTGCAGGCGCTGCGTGTCAAGCGGGCCAATGTCGACGGGTCCGCCGCCTTTGCGGCCTTCCTGCCGCGCGCGCAGCGGCCGGCCGTCGTGCGCGCGCAGGTCTCCTTCCAAGCGCTGTATGACCATCTCGACGTGCTCACCGAGCAGCCGCACGACGATCCGGTGGTCAACTCACGCCGGCTGCACGGCGCGCTGGCGGCGGCGCTCGACCCGAGCGCGCAGGGCGGCGCCTATCTCGACCACCGCGCTGTCAGGGAGGACGGCGGCTACCTGCAGGGCAGCGTCGAGCGCTGCCAGGCGGCGCTGCGAGCGCTGCCGGGCTACGCGGCCGTGCAACCCGCGGCCGTCCGGCTGGGCGCGTACATCGTCGAGTACCAGAGCCTCAATCTCCCCTTGGTCCCCTCCCCACCCCTTGCGGGGTGGAGGGGGATGGGGAATGAAGCGGAGGCGTCCGCTCCATCCCTTGCGGGGGGCGCGGAGGAGAAGAATGGCGGGGCGCAGGCTCCGCACGAGACGCTCGAGCGCTGGGCGGCTGAGAGAACACCGTCCGAGAGCGGTCTTGCCTGGTGGGAGACCGCCGCCGCGGCCGGCTCCTCGCTCGGCCTGTTCGCCCTGATGGCGATGGCGGCCCAGCCGCGCCCCAGCGCCGCCGAGGCGCTCGCGATCGAGGACGCCTACTTCCCCTGGGTCGGCGCGCTGCACTCGCTGCTCGACAGCCTGATCGACCTGCCCGAAGACAGGGCCACAGGCCAGCCCGCGCTGATCGAGCAGTACGGCTCGAGCGAGGACGCCGCCACCGGGCTGCGGCGCCTGGCCGAAGAGTCGCGCCGCCGCGTGGCCACGCTGCCGCACGCAGACCGCCACGCCCTGATGCTCGCGAGCATGGCGAGCATCTACCTGGCCGAGCCGCAGGCGAGAGGTCCGCACGCGCGCGCCGCGCGGCGCGCGGTCCTCAAAGCGCTCGGCGCGCCGGCCACGGCCACGATGGCGGTCATGCGCCTGCGGCGTCTGGCGCCGTCCCGACGCGCCGATGCGCACGACCGGGTCGGCTCCGGCGCTCGTACCCTGCTAGGCAAAGTGGACTTTTCCTAAGTGGACTTTGCTTGATAGGATGCCGCCGCCCGAGCGGCGTCCTGCGCACGCATATGGAGCTGCGTCAAGCGAC
>Ga0307373_10015752_pt1 | contig 10241 bp, 8 predicted proteins | sample OX2MG_FD_202534 | JGI IMG/M metagenome (GOLD analysis project Ga0307373, IMG submission 202534) | Soil microbial communities from Risofladan, Vaasa, Finland - OX-2 | ecosystem: Environmental > Terrestrial > Soil > Coastal area > Acid sulfate soil | place: Finland: Risofladan, Vaasa | collected...
ATCTTCCCAGATAGTTCCTGTCTTGACGGTGAACTGTCGCCGTTCGTGGCGCTTATTACACTGCCAACGGCTGTACTTTTCTTGAAAAGCTACACTCTCGCTTCCACAGCGCGGGCAGATGACGCCTTTAGGCCAACGGCGGACCATAACGTATTCGCGGCAATTGGCGGGACTGGAGAAGTAAACGATTGCTTCCTGAAGTGTCGCGGGTTCCATAGGTCTCAGTATGCAGGAATCGCATGGAGTTGTCAAGTATATTCTTGCCCAAACTAGGGCCGACACTCCTCAAGGACAATTCCGAGCGGCCCGATACCCCGCCTGCTCCGCCGCGTCGCGACTCGGAAACAACACCCGGTTCTGCGGCGCCATCCTGTCGTAACTTCCGCATCCTGGCCAAGCGTAAATCTTGCTGCGCCGATTGCCGACGATTTGTCCGGTGACGGTCCTAGATGAAAGCACCTGAGCCGGGGCGGAATTCTTCGCGTGCGTCACATCGATCAGGCTGATGGGCTGCGTCCAGATTTCGTTCAAGAGACTCGCCAGCCTGAATCCGGCTTTCGCGAGCTGATGGCCCGCAACCGCGGCGGCGTGATCCATATACGCCGGGCTCAGAGTGACCTTGGGTTCATTGCTGCACAGGGCGGCCGGAGGGTCACACGGCTCGACTGGAGTCTTAAGCGCAGCATAGATATCGGAACGCGCGATTTGATCAGACTCCCACGCGATATCGTCGGTGCGTCCCGGAATCCATGCGTCGAGCACTTTCTCGCTCGCGTATGTTTGTTCCACATTGCGGACCGTCGTGTTTGGTTCTCCGGAACCGATGCTGCCTTCTAGACGCCACACGATGGTGTCGTCCCAAGCGTAGTGGAGGTTTTTGGCGTACGGCTGCGAATCGACCTTAATGCAATTGCCTCCCTCGTCCGCGTCGTTCGCCGCGTGCAGAGGTTGATGGACATCGCCGACGAAGTGGATCAGGAACGCCAGATCACCGGCGGCACCCCATCGGTCGTAGTCGCGTTCTTTCAGGCGTCTCGAGTATTCGTCGATTTTATCGGTGACGCAGTTGCCGCCAGGACATCGCTTGGGGATATCCGCTCGCGTGTCTCGCAGACAAATGTCGATGAAATGCCAGGGCTTGGACGAAGGATCTTTTTCGCGGAACTCCCAATCCGGACGCACAGAGGCCGCTTCCATCGCGGATGCGATTTGATTCGAGGGCACGCCAAGGACATTCGCAACGTGGCCTTGCGCAGCCGGTGTTAAGTTGTCCGCCGCAATGAGTGCGACGATTTTGTGCCCGTCATTTCCCCAAGCCCATGCCGATACGGGGCAGAGCAAAACCGCCAAAACTATATTCGCGATGCGAGCAGCGGCTGACCCCATCGCTGTATTTTGATATCTCAAGAACCGGAACACTATTCTCTCAGCACCCACTCACAAATTGACGCGGCCCAAAACAAACCGCAAACCGCGCGCCAATTCCGGCGACGCTTTCGCCCCGTCAGCCGAACAACCGATCTTTCAGGCCGATGCAGAGGCCGAGAATCTGCGCGTGACTTTAGAGCAAACAACAGACGACATGAATTCGAGCACAGGATCCGAATTAAGGATTTTCAGATTTGGTTGGGGTCCGCTCCCACTCCCACAGAAATGGCGCTGAACCGCCGTCTGCGGGAAATTCTAGAACGCTAGGTCTCAAATGCCCGCTGCGTTCTGTTCCAACGTCTCTGAGGACTTGTTGAATCCTTGGGAACTCCAAGTCTGTCATTGAGAGTGGCGTCAATCTTAGGCCAGCTCTTGGAAAGCCGCAATAGCTCGTTGGTGGCGTTATTCATATAGTAATTGAATGTCCAATTCCTTGTGCTTCGATCCTGGGGATATGTTATCGCGTTGTCTATGAGCATCTTTGCCAAGAAGGTTCGTGCGTCGGCTTGTACCTCGGATCTCGTAGTTGTCTTGTCTGCGAGAAATGCCCCCCTCCATAAGGAGAAACATGCCGCCACAAGGTGCTTAGCTTTAGGTGAAAAGTCTCTACTCTTCATTTGCTCTGCATGTTCACTCAATAGGGTAAAGAGCTTTAACGCCGAGGCCTGGTGTGCGGTCCTACTCGCGACAAGCCAGCGCAGATGGGACGGACTGAGATCATCTGTTTTTTACTCCAGAACCCGACGCGTGAGCTGAAACAGTTTACGGCTGTTTGTTTCAATCTGGCGACACCTCAGGGTACTGGCTGAATTAAGCCACTCGGGGCGGGAAATTAAGACAGTCCTCAGCTTGACTTCGGAGTAGCGTCCGCCCTAAATTTCGCGCTACTATTTAGGTGAGTCGCTTATGGCTGATTAGCAGAACAAGTTCAAATTCAAGGCGTGTGGGTCGAAGATCCCAACATTCCTGTTTACTTCGCTAATGCGTTCGCTGTGCAGCCGATCCAGAACGAGTTTGTCCTCACATTCGCCGTGGCCGCGCCACCAATCTTCACGACGGCGATCACGAAAGAGGATGCAACGAGATTAAAGATTACGATTAAACCGACAGTGCGGATCGGCATGACACCAGATCGCGCGATCGAGCTAATTCAGCTTCTGCAAAGGCAATTGAACGCCTATAGTCAAGCGACTCTGAGAAATTAGGTGAACTGAAATGCAACCTCAAGAATTTACGGTGCCCGGCATCCGGAACGAAAGCGGGTCGGCTGGATGTTCACCTTTGCGCTGGCCGCTTACAACCTGGTCAGAATGCGCAACCTGCTGCCCGCTCCCGCATGAACCCGCTTTTTTCAGCACCCTGCTAGAACTCAATACGAGCGGATAACAACGGCCTCGTATAAATGAGGAACGGGACCACAGTCGATATGTCAGTTAGCTGATTCGAGCCAGTTGTAAGCAAGTTCAATTGAACAAGGGAGCGGTAAAGCCAGCCTAACCAGAGGATGCTAATCCACCACGGAGACCTATTGTGGCACTAACACAATGCAACTACTGTGGACATCGAGTATCAACTACAGCCCCTCGCTGCCCCGGTTGCGGAATGCGCCCCACAGCCGCCGCACGCCCAAGCTGTCTGCGGCGATATTGGATGTGGCTCATCGTCATGATCCTCCCATATGCTATATGGGTCGGTTATAGGGATTACATATCGCAGAGTGTATTCAACACCCCACAGTTCGCTTTGACAGTCCAAGCGGACCGGCAACAATATACTGGCGGGCTGACCCTCAGTACGGGCACTTATACGCTCGAAGCAACCCTCACTGCCGGCCATGCAGTCCTACAACGAGTTGTTATCAATGGGCGCGAGGGTGACGAACACTGCGATTTGCTACTCTCAAAATCGGCTGGCGAGGAACGTGATCGGAGGATCGCGGCGGCGCAACGGGCCAACGACGAAGCCATTAAACAGCAAGACCGAGGCGAACCTGTCACAACGCCTCCTCCCCTAATTGACTCTCCCTTCCCTCGTGGCGACGCAACCAACTTCAACGACGACGGCGCGGTTCTCAACACTGGCGACAAATGGTCCCAAAGCATAGCATGCGGAGACAGCATTGTGACCGTCCGTCTTTACACTGACCAGGGCGACGTTGAGTATCGGTTCAACCAAAGTAACTGAACCCTGGGACGGATTGCCCGAAACGAACACCCTCCACACGACCGAGCTAAGCTAGTTTTTTCGCCGACACAGACGGAATAAAGCTCGAACTCTTGTGCCTGCGCAAAACACCATCTCGTGTGAGATTGTGGGCTGCGGCGGGTACTGTGCGATGAAACGCATGAACTAATGCCCGATCGCGCGGGTCAGTCCGGGTAGTTGGTCTTCGCCAGCGGATTCTTGCGCGCGATGGCATGGCTTGCCACCAAGGGCCAGCGTCGGAGACTGCGCAGTCCTCGAAAGCGGATCAGGCAGCGAGGCGTTGGTAGCGATGATGCAAGCCGCCGAGGTAATGCCCGAATCGCTGTTGGAATTGAGTAGCGGCTTGATAGTCATTTAGGCGGCCTGCTTAGGATTATCAACCCTACGATTAAGCGTGGCGTCATGCGCGCGCAGCGCGGCATCGAGTTTTCCGAGCGCCCCGGACTTGAAGCTAGGGGAAACTGTTGGTTGGCCAACAGTTACTACGATGCTTCTAGCACCGTCTGCGTCTGAGTTCAGAGCCCAAAGGGTTCTTCACATGTGGCGTCGTTATCCGAACAAGAGTGGAACAAACTTTTCACATCTGTGCACGAAAAATTGTCCAACTTTTATCGTTCGATTGGCACGCCAGTAACTTTGACCGAGGATGGCCAAATTCATCTCTCCGAATATGCGATGATTCCTGAAAAGCCTTATGTTGTCCGGCTCGGAGAGGACACCTATGAATTCGTTCGTCAGGCAGACGGCTCAATCGTAATGTCAGAGCTTCTCATTTCCGAAAAATAAAAGATTTGATCTCATGCCTTTTCCCATCAAACTTCCTAAGGTATGGCCGTTCAAGCTTACTTATACTGCCAAGCGGCAGATCGCGATCATTCAAAAGAACGAATTCAAAACTTGCCAACCTGCCACTAGCGAAGTCTCCGAATGGCTCGGGTTTACTCGGCCTCAAACTAAGCCATTACCCACCTCAGGTCGAATTTGCGCAAGCGCGCTAGACCAGATATTGATGAGATTTATCATTATCGGTGGGCATTTGTACCAAATAGCATGATTTGAAGACAAGTTAGATGGAGGGGTTGCCATTGGAGACTCCTGCTTTCCCGGTTACAGAACGAGTTTTGGCTCAATTGGACGAGTGGTTGAGTGAACTCGCTGCTCCATTACCCCCCTTGAAAAAGGTTCCGGCAGGCCCTCCCGAAGCCAATGGTTTCCGATGGGCCTTCCGCGAGGAAACGGAACGAGCGCTTGTCATCGGTAAATCTGTACGCATGATCAGCGCGATAAAAGGTGCGTTTATTCTTGTGGATCAGGGCTATGTGACCGAATGCGGAACTCTTCTTAGGACCGTGTCCGACTCCTCAAGCGAGATAACCTCCATAACCGAAGGGGTTAGAAGCGGCGCTCCGACGGCGGCCCAGAATAAATTCCTTGAACAATACTTTACGTCGATTCCAGAAGATCCCGGCGAGTATGACGCTCAGAAAAAAGAAGAATTTGTGACGCGCGATAAGTTGCTTTCTGCTCACTATCGTTTGGCGGAGGAATCGTATAACGCGAACGTGAAGGATAGCCCGAATCCCGACCGTGTTCGTAAGGTAATTCGTTATCTTGCGCATATGTATGACAAATTTGTGCACGGCGCCTATATCACGGCCATGGAGCTATACAACGGGGATACCGGGCGGTTTATGGTCTCTCGCCATGAATCAGTGGAGTACAGAGTGGTGTGGAAAACACAGGCCGCTAGCAAGTTGCATGAAGCAATATGCGCACTGCATATGGTTGCGGTAGGAATGGGAATGACCGGGCTTGCTGAGAGGATTCAAAGGGCGCAGAAAGAGCTTTATGAATCTGGTGAGATGAGCCCGAGTTAGTCAACTGCCCACTGTATCAGGGGAAGGCGAATGACGCTAGAGCGCCGCCCAGGCCCATCCAAAATGCTCGATTCTCGGATTCGCCACGTCGGCGGATCAACGAACGGCGGTGAAGTCGAAGGGGGCGCTAGCAGGTGGTGCGCAAAAGGAACTCGGGGAGAGCCAGATATCTATCCCATAGTCAAACATCTTATCGATGTGCGCTCTGACAGTTACCCCTCGCTCTTACTGACAGCCGATGGATCCATTTCCAGAACTGGTTGAGATACGGCATTGCGTACTTCAGGCAGCGGATCAGTTTCGGCAATTGCCAACCAACCCTTTACTCCAGGTTTATCGGCGAAACCTACTTTCGTCATTGCAACAGCCAAGCGTATGCAGTTTCTACGAATAACCGGGATCTCGAACTTTTGAAGTCCCTCAGAAGAGCGTGCATAACTAGCCTCTACTAGGAGACATTGAAGCCCATGTTCACAACTGTCGACAAGTTGTTCCCAGTAGTCTGACAGGCCTTCGGTGAACACGTAGGTGGCCAGTTGTAGCGCTTGCGCTAATATGCTCCGGCGTCGTGCCGCGATAGCGAACCCGACTTCTCGAACCAGTTCGGTAGCGGGTGGTCTCACCCCGAGGGACTCGGTCTCTGCTGCGTTAATCCATCGGTACAGACCAAGCGCGGAGCGCGCTGCCTTCTGCTGATGCTCCGAGAGGAGTCCCCTTAGCAATCGGGAGGTCAACAGCTCGATTCTGTCCGGATAGATTCGGGCCAGCGCGGGAAACATAATATACCCAGCAAACTCATCTCCATCAGCGTCTTCCATGTTCGCAATCTTCCGCCAGACAGTTTCGGCTGTCTCTCCAGGAATATCTTGAAAAAGAAGGATTGTGGCTATCCCTTCGAGCACTTCGTACTGGGCCGCTGCGCCCTGCTGGCGCAGCGCCCGAAAGGGATCTTTGCGTTCGTCGGGCTGCTCATCTGACCACTCACGGATCATTTGCGCCAACAGCGAGCGGTCGGCTTCACTAGGGCTCAGACCAACGTTTAGTTCGTTGGCATGAGTAATCGCTTCCCCGACCATCCAAAGCCGCTGATTTAACGAGACCGACTGAGAGGCGCCCTTATCTAGCAAATATTTTCGCCGAAACGCTTCTTCAGCTTGACCCGATCTCGATTCGGGCAGAGTCATGAGCACCCAATCTTGAAGCCCGTGGTTCGTTGGGAAGCCATCAGAATCCAAATATTCCGGACGCCAGAGGGCGTAGGCCAGTTGAGCATCATTGCTCTGAGTTAACAGCCGCAATCGGCGTGCTATGTACAGACGTAGTAACGCGCGGGGACGAGCCTCTGTCTTCCCTTCTCCAACGATGCGTATCAATGTCGCGACTATCGAGTCCCAAACCGGGTCCCGTACCATTTCAATCGACGATTCCGACAAAAGTTGCCGAGTAAGCGCACTTGCCGGTTCCGGCCAATGCTGGAGATCAACCGGAATAAAACTGTCCTGAGGGATGGGCAGTCCGAAAAGGTCTGGTAGAGCGTCTCTCAACGCGCTTGGAGAAAGCGTTTCAATCGAGCGCTGGAAGAGATGTGCCAATGGTTCGTGCAGAAAAACATTCCTGATAAACGCCTCACTACGGTAGAAACGAGAAGCCGCGTTTAACATTTCCACAGCCTTGTCCGACGGAAACCGCAGCGTTATGCGCGAGAGGACCTCCAACGCAACGCCGAGACGATCGGACCAGTATCGCGCACCGAGGCCGAGGCACCTAGGCGTCGTGTAGTCCACTTGTTTGACGAGGACTTCTTTCAGATTGTCGATCTCGTCGTTCGAGTAGAGCGCGACGCCCGATCGGGTAAAAAACTCGCCAATCACTTCGTCGCTCGCGCTTTGAGCGAGACGTATCACTCGAAGCGAAGACGACCATCGTTCCGCGTCCCCTGTTATGTTAACAGCCTTGCGGATCCCCACTGCTAGTATAGAAAGGTGATTACAGATGTGTGGCAGTCCTGTCACCTCAGAAAGGGACAGCATCTGATAAGCGGCTAGAGTTCGATTAGATAGACCACCGCTGAAATTGAAAGAAACTATCCTTCGATCGAGTTCGAAGGGATCTTTCACTACCTCTCCGGTGTTCTCGTCTTTTTCTAGCTCCGATAAGAGAGAGTAGTACTCTGTGTGAGCGTCGCATTGATGGACAAAGAGTTCACGCCATCTATCGAATGGTTCTGGGGAATCAACGAATTCCTCAGTCTTACCGCCAAATGTGGTGAATGCCAACACCAACCATAAGGACCATCCTTCCCGAGAAAGCGCCCTAAGATCGTCTACGTCTCTGCGTCGATTTCGCCGAACATCCGTCAACGCAGCCTTAAAAATAGGTGCTGCCTCTTCGAGCCGCTCGATCTCTGTAAGAATTCCAGCCTTGCGCACGGCCCACGCGGCATCCGTTTTCGTAGGGTTCCATTCGCGGAGTGAAGTGTTGAGAGCATCATAGTCCAACCGCACCAGAGACCAGAGGCAGCGTTCGTATGCTACCTGCTGCCCTACATCAGCGTCTGCTTCTGCAAAAACCGTCAAAAGGTTAAGCCACTTGGTCCATGTTGCACGATCCCCTCGGTTCCGCGCGGACCTTGCAAGGACTAGCGCGACGCGACACCAAGCGTCGCCCAAGTTGTGCCACGAGACCTTTCCGATATCACCCGGCGAACCGTCGTCGTTCTCAATTGTTTTCTGATGGCAGCGTATCCTGTCTAGAGTTTTAGAGCCGATTTCTTCGAGTTTCGAGAATAGCGGGAGGAGCAGCGTGTCAAGTCGCCACACCAATTCACCGAGCGCGAGCAGGCGCTCTACCGGTTCAATCTGGGACGCAAGCTCGACCAGCTCCAGGATCCAATTTCTTGTTTGCAACCAAAGTCGTAACCGAGCTGAAGAGGGAAGAACGAGCCAACCAGGATAGATTTCGCGGTTTTCAGCCCATATTGTTCGTGCACTCTGGAGCTCTACTATCCTCTCTGCCAGCGGGTGTCTCGGAATGTGAGGTCCATCTGGCTCCTTTAGAGGGCTGCGTATTGTCGGAGCAGGGACGGGTTCCAAATACTTCGCTGGCGGACGACGAGCTTTAAGCGGCGAGGGCCAGCTGGGAAGGGTCGGTGACCACCCCGCCTCAAGGGCAGCAAGGAACCATTCTGTAGCGTAGCCGTGTCGGGCGTGCTCAGGCCAACCCGAAGCCTGGGGCAACTCGGCAAGATCGATAGGGAGCACCCTACGATCTTCCAACATTCGTCGTCTTTGCTTAGAGAGATTCAGCCACCCGACGAGATAGACCGTTGGAGCGGAGGCACCGAGATTGTCTCTAACCCAGCCGGACCAGTGCAGGAAATTTGGATCGTCACCCGAAAATCCGACTAGGCAAAAGACGGTCTCCATCATAGATTGCTGTACAAGATTAACAAAAGACGCAAATTTGGTCGGATATGTCCGGTAGTCATCTTCGGTGAATATAAACGGTTCGTGCGCAGGGAAGGATCCGTGGAGTTTTACGATTCGTGGCCGCGATGCAACCGGAATTTCAGTGACTGTTCGCACGACTTCGTAACTGCGATCGAATACATCTCTGCAGGCGCGTTCGAGAAGTGTATCCCAGTTGGTTGTAAAGACATCTGACCAAGGCAACGAGAGTAGCCGCCGGTGCAGATAGTCGGGCTCGTAATCCGTATCCGGGACAAGTTCACGAATACGTTCGTGCAGCGCAAGTCTAGCGAATTCGGCCTCGAATTCTTGCGCAAGCCGCAGGAATCCGCTGCTACCGACTGCTTCCTCCATAGCCCTGGCTCGTCGCATGGTGTCCGAAACCGGATAGAGTTGATCGCAGAGCGATTCCGCCATTTGACGCCACGTTGGCATTGGGCGAGCTGAAGGAGAAGTAGGTCGAGCGTTCCGGCTGAAACCGGAACCTATCATCACTGTGGCCCGGCCGATGGGTTTGTGGCACCACAGGGCATCGCGAACAAAATCGACCCGCGTTTCGTCGAGGAAAGCCATCGGGCTCTTTTAACCCGAGTAGCCGAGGGGAAGATAGACCTGCCGATGCCGTTTTGAACGTTCCCATTGCGCGGGCGGTTCGGAGCGACTCGCGTTCGTTTGTTATTCAGCCAGCTATTGAGTTCTGCATAATATAGAGACAACTCGAAGATCCGAATGACCACATTGGACGGGTTTTAGGCCCTGGATCGGTGTCACTATAATTTGCGGGCCTCAATAGTTGCCTATCCGGAAAGAGCCGCGCGCCACGTGGCGTGGTGCTTGCCTCACGTTAGGCGATCACTGCGCGACGCGCGGTGTCCGTTCCCATTAGATCGGCCGTTTGATTTGTGTAGAGCGTCGTAGCGCTCGAGTTTTCCGTATAGAGTCCGGCGAGGGACGCCCAACAATTCCGATGCTCGGGCCTTGTTTCCATCAGCGAATTCGATGGTTCGGCTTTAGGGGCCACCTTTCACGTGCGCCACCATCTCCGGCCTTCGAAAATAGATCGCCCGACCGCAACGCAACGGTGGAGCGTTCTGAATAAGCACGATCTGTTCGTCGTATCGCATCCCCTGCAGGATCTCTTCCGGCTTAATCAGGCGCCGGGCGAGTTGCTGCTGGCTGGTCGAGCTATGGCTTGAGTGAGAGCGGTAGTCGGAGCCGGACGAGGAGCCGGTCCCCGTGGTGAACGAATCGCCGAGGGCGGTAA
>Ga0307373_10015753_pt1 | contig 10241 bp, 10 predicted proteins | sample OX2MG_FD_202534 | JGI IMG/M metagenome (GOLD analysis project Ga0307373, IMG submission 202534) | Soil microbial communities from Risofladan, Vaasa, Finland - OX-2 | ecosystem: Environmental > Terrestrial > Soil > Coastal area > Acid sulfate soil | place: Finland: Risofladan, Vaasa | collected...
AATCCCCGCGTCTTCGATATCCTTGCGAAGGGCGAGCCCCTCCTCCTTCCGAACCTCGGAATGGAGAGCGTTCATCACGTCCACGCCGACGACGTTGCGCAGTCCTTCTGTCGTGCGATCGATCGCTACAGCCTCTCGGTCGGCGAGAGCTTCCACGTGGTTTCGGGGCAGGCACTCACCCTGCGGGGATATGCCGAGCTTATGGCGCAGTGGTTCGGCAAGCACGCCGAGCTTAGCTACGCCCCATGGGACGAGTGGAAAAAGCGGGCGAGCGCGGAGGACGCGGCCTCCACCTGGGATCACATCGCGCACAGTCCGAACTGCAGCATCGAAAAAGCGAGAAGGCTCCTCGGCTACCAGCCGCGCTACACCTCGCTCGAAGCGGTCTGCGAGTCGGTCGACTGGCTCGTCGAGCACGGGGTCGTGAAGACGAACTAGGCGGACGAAGCCTACAGATTGAGTCCGCGCATTCCGGCCTCCGCGTAGCGAGTTCCATGGGCAGCCCCCCTCGGGGCCGCCGCACCTATTCGGGACAGCTCCTCTCGGCTGATTCGGACCTCGGCGGCGCGGACGTTCTCTTCGAGGTAGCGGCGGCGCTTGGTTCCCGGAATGGGCACGATGTCCTCGCCCTGTGCGAGCACCCATGCAAGCGCGAGTTGGGCTGGGCTTACCCCTTTCGCCGCGGCGATCTCTTCGACCCTGCGCACGAGATCGAGGTTCTTCTGGAAGTTGTCGCCCTGAAATCGGGGCGAGTTGCGCCTGAAGTCAAGCGGCTCGAAATTGTCCGGGCTCTTGATTTGCCCGGTGAGGAAGCCCCTTCCGAGCGGGCTGTAGGCGACAAAGCCGATACCGAGCTCGCGGCACACGGATAGGGTTTCATCCTCCGGATCGCGGCTCCAGAGGGAGTACTCCGTCTGCAGCGCGGCAATCGGATGAACCCGATGGGCCCGCCGGATGGTCTGGATCCCCGCTTCGGAGAGACCGAGGTAGCGCACCTTGCCGGCCTTGACGAGGTCCGCCATCGCCCCGACCGTCTCCTCGATCGGAGTCTTGGGATCGACTCGATGCTGGTAGTAGAGGTCGATCGTGTCGACGCCCAGCCGCCGCAAGCTCGCGTCACAGGCGGACCTCACGTACTCGGGCCGCCCGCTTATCTCCCTCTTCGTCGGATCCTTCGGATCGCGGACGTTTCCGAACTTAGTTGCGATGACGAGTCGATCTCTCTTTCCCTGAATCGCCTTCCCGACGAGCTCCTCGTTGATGAAGGGGCCGTACATGTCGGCCGTGTCGAGAAAGTTGATGCCGAGCTCGATCGCGCGGTGAATCGTGGCGATCGACTCGCGGTCGTCGGTGGTTCCGTAGAACTCGGACATCCCCATGCAGCCAAGACCAAGCTCGGAGACGGCGAGTCCGCTCTTGCCGAGTAAACGTTGTTTCATCTGATCCTCTCTCCCTGAAGTATACACAATAGTCCCGTGGGGTGCCGCTACTCGCGGTCGAAGAGATGCTCGCTCATCGAGCCGAGGTCGAGCGAGATCTGTAGTCTCCCGGTGTCGATTACCGACGCGAGCACGCGCAGGCCGAGCGAGTGCTGGAGGCGCGCGCCGATCCCGAGACTCCCTCCGTAGCGCAGGGTGAGGTCGGAAGGGGCCGGCACCGGATCCTGCCAGCAGTTGCCGAGGCTGAAGTTTGTGAGGAGATAGACCTCGCTCCCGAAGACCTGCGAGAGGGGAAAGACCCTGAAGCGGGCGTCGAGCCCGGCCGCCGCCTTGTGTGATCCCACCACCTCCCATCGCTGGTAGCCGATGAACTGCTGCCTGCTGCGCAGGTCAAACGAATCGTAAAGCGAGAGCACGCCCGGATCGCCGGGCGCGGCGGTGAAATCGGTGCCGCCGGAAAGGGAGAGGGCAAGGGTGAAGGCTTCGCCGAAGGGTACATTCACCTGGATGTCGGCGGCGAGCTTCCGGAACTGTCCGGTTCCTCCGAGGGCGGGAAGCGCCGTCTCATAGCCCACCTCGGCGGCGAGCCCCCGGTCCGGAAAGATTGCAGTCGGCCGGCTGTCGACCTCGACTGCAACCCGGGCTGCGGAGACGAGCTCGGCGATTCCGGCCAACTCGTTCTGGCTGTAGGTGAGCACCGACGCGAGAGCGTAGCCCGCGCGTATCTGTCCCTTGACTCCGAGGGGGACCCCCGCCCACAGCCCGCCGCCAAGCGAATGGGTAGGGAGCCCGATCTGCGCGGCGGCGATAGTCCGATATCCGAAGTAGCGTAGGCCCTTGAAATAGGGATCGAGAAAGAGATAGGCGCCGATGGGCTGGTAGTATTCGACGTACAGGTATTGGGTGTCGACGAATGTCCCCTCCGCCAGGAGCTGCGACCCCTTCCCCGTCAATCCCTGGATCGCGATTCCCGCGGACAGATCGAAGGAGTTGCTCACTGCAGTGGACCAGCTTCCTGCCCAATCGATGCCGAAAAGCAGCGCGCTTCTGGTCGTGGCTACCGGCGCCACGCCGACGATCAGCTCCCGTCCGCCGTCAGCCAGCTTGCCGAAGCGGAAGCGGACAAAATCGAATCGCCCGCTCGCGTAGGTCCGCTCCACCGCCGCACGAAGCGCGGACCCGTCGATGCGCCCCCCCACGAGCGGACGGAAGTTCGCCGCGATGAGCCGTGCGTCGTCGCCGCTTGCCCCCTCGATAGTCAGGCTGGCGATGGAGGTGAGGTGGTGAGGACGCGGCTTGCCGGCACTCGGCGGAAGAGCGGCGCCGGCCCCCGTTTCTGCCGCAATCGCCGCGAGCCGGGCAAGCGATTCCCGGGCCGCCGCCTTCCCCCGGGCGACGAAATGCCCTGCCCGGTTGAACTCGAACGACTTGAGCCCCTTAAGATCCGGCTCTATCAGGAGATCGGCGAGGCGGGCCTGGGCGTCGATGTTCCTCTGGACGATGAGCCGGGAGGTCTGCGACAACACCGCGATTGGGCTCGTCAGCTCGTCGATCGACGTGACGGGAGGAGCCTTCGCCCTCACCGCAATGACGATGTCCGCCCCCATCCTTCTCGCAACCGCAACCGGAAGGCTGTCGACGGCTCCGCCGTCGACGAGATAGCGCCCGTCAATCGGATAGGGGCTGAAGATCGCGGGCAGGCTCATGCTCGCGCGCATGGCGTCCGCGAGGCTGCCGTTCTGGAGGACGACCTCCTCCCCGGTGAGGATGTCCATCGCTATCGCCCGGTAGCGGCGCGGAAGGCTGTCGAAGTCGTCGGTTCCCGCCTGGTCGAGGGTGAGGAGCTCAAAGAGGGTAGTTACGTTTTGGCCCGCCACAAGCCCCTGCCCGGCCCAGAGCCCGCGGCGGTCGAAGCCCAGACGAAGCTGATGGCGCTCATCGATGAGCTTCTCGTGAAAGGACTGGAGCGACTGCACGGGAGCGTCGCTGAAAAGCTCGTCCCAATCGGCCCCTTCCGCGAAGCCGGCAATCTGGGCGGGAGTGTAGCCCACCGCATAGAGCCCGCCGACGACCGCCCCCATGCTCGTCCCCACAACGATGTCGACCGGGATGCCCAATGCATCGATGACCTCGAGCACGCCGATGTGGGCGAGCCCAAGGGCTCCTCCGCCCGAGAGGACCACGGCGACCACCGGGCGCTTCCCTGCCTCCTGGGCACCCGCAGCGGGCGCCGCCGACGCGAGGCACGCGGCGAGCACGAGAAGAGAGAATCCCCTTGGCACTATGCTTCGATCATAGCACCCCTTCGGCTATTTTGCGTCGAGAACCATGATTCCGAAGAGCACCGGAAGATAGAAGACCGAGGCAAGAAGGAGGAGGCGTGCGCTCTTTCGCTCGCGCCGAAAAAACGCGACGCCGCCCGCACAGAGGAAGAAGACCCCGGACAGGATCGCTCCGGCCAGATAGAAGGGGCCGACGAGACCCGTAAAGAAGGGTGCCACACTCACCGCAACCAGGAGGACGAGGCTCACCCCGATCTCGACGGCCGTCGCGGTCCACGTCGGCTCGACGACGGGCAGGACGCGAATCCCCGCGCGAGCGTAGTCCTCGCTGTACATCATCTCGATGGCCAGGAAGTGCGGGAACTGCCAGAAGAAGAGTATGCCGAAGAGGATCCATGCATCCAGGTCGAGCGAGCCGCGGGCTGCGGCCCAGCCCAGGAGCGGCGGCATAGCACCGGGAAGGGCGCCGAGGGCGGTGTGGTATTCGGTGCGCCGCTTGAGCGGGGTGTAGATGAAGACGTAGCTCACAAAGGTGAAGAGGGCCAACGCTCCGGCGATCACTCCGAAGAAAAGGGTGATGAAAAGAATCGAGACGCCGGTGAGGATCGACCCGAACCAAAGAGCCTCGGCGGGGGACAGGCGCTTGCTGGGGAGCGGCCGCCGGTCGGTCCGCCGCATGAGCAGGTCGACGTCGCGCTCGAAGTAGTGGTTGAGCGCAAAGATCCCGGCGGCGAGCAGGCCGATTCCGAATATGGCGGCCAGAAGCCGCAGCCAATCGACGTTCTGCGGCGAGGCAATGTAGAACGAGGCTACGGCGACGATCAGAACGAGGAGGGCAATCCGGGGCTTCGTGAGATCGTAGTATGCCTTAAGCTTGTCTGGAAGTGTTCGCCCGGAAGTCGAGATAGCCGTTTCGTGCTTCACCACGTGCCCCGTCCTCATCTCCTGCAGTCAGTTAAAGCCGACCAAATTTATCAAAATAGCGGGGAGGAGTAAAGTGAATCCTAAGAGTTCGATGAGAGGATTAGGGGCTGGCATGGTTTCTACTTGTGCAACGGCAAAAATCTCACTATATTTGTCGGCGATTCCCGCTCTCGTGCGGCTCTCTTATGGAGAAAATGGAATCCTTGGAGGATACTGTGAATCCGAAAAAAGCTATAGTGCTTGTCGGCACGCTCGTGGCGGCCGCGCTCTTCATAGTCGGTTGCTCGTCAAAACCGTCGACCGTCACCCCTTCCGCGGCGAAGGCAACAACCGAGACCGCATCGACGGGCGGATCCAATTCCGGGACCGACGACCCGGGGTACAAGTCCGTTACCGGAGCCAAGGTCACCTTTCAGTGGAAGGTCGACGGCCAGAAGTTGGACTGCATCGTGAGCGCTCCCACGACCGGTTGGGTCGGCGTCGGGTTCGGAACCAGCGGGCAGATGAAGGGATCGGAGATCATTCTCGGCTATGTCCAGGACGGTCAGGCGACAATCAAGGACGAGTACGGTGATGCGATCAACCACCACTCGCCGGTGACGGACCTCGGAGGTCAAAGCATCATCTCCGACCCCAGCGGCACCCAGACAAACGGAACCACGGAGCTGCGCTTCTCGATCGCGCTCAACGCTACGGGGAAGTATCACGTAGCTCTCGTCCCGGGCCAGCAGTACCTCCTGTTGCTTGCGCATGCACCCGAGGGGGCGGCGGATACCTCGACCTATCACGGTCCGGGCAATAGGACCGTCGTACAAATCACGCTGTAGTCGGCCAAGAGAGAGAATAGGTGGGTCGGAATTGGTGACCGATCTGGACAGGAATCTTGACAACACAAAGAGTATGGCTATCATCGGAAAAAAGGTGACTTGCCGCCACAAGGTTGTGAAATGACAAAACTGAGGTACTCTCGTCTCGCTCTGATGCTCTCTGTGGGCGTCGTAGTCCTCCTAAGCGGATGCAGCAGCTTGACCGTGCTCAATCCAAAGGGCCAGGTTGGTGCGGACGAACGGAACCTCATCCTGACGGCCGGTGCGTTGATGCTGATCGTTGTGATTCCGGTCATCGTGATGACGTTCCTCTTTGCCTGGAAGTTCCGGGAATCCAACAAGAAGGCGAAATACAGCCCCGAGTGGGCCCACTCCAAGAAAATTGAGGCCGTAGTCTGGATAGTACCCGGCGTCATAGTTCTGGCTTTGGCAATACTCGCATGGACCACGTCCCACTCCCTGGATCCCTTCAAGCCGCTCGCCGCGAAAGCCAAACCCATCAAGATAGAGGTAGTCTCGCTCGACTGGAAGTGGCTCTTCATCTACCCCGACCAACATATTGCGACCGTAAACCAGATTACCTTTCCGACGAACGTGCCTGTCGATTTCTACCTGACCTCCGGTTCGGTCATGAACGCCTTTTTCATTCCTCAGCTCGGCAGCCAGATCTACACCATGGCGGGCATGGAGACGCAACTCCATCTCATCGCGAACAAAGCCGGCACCTATGACGGGATATCCGCGAACTTCAGCGGCCGGGGGTTCTCCGGCATGACCTTCGCGGCCATAGCGACCTCCGAAATGCAATTCAACGACTGGGTGGACAAGATAAAGCAGTCGCCCAAAAAGCTCGACCTTTATGGCTACGATGAGCTCGCGGAGCCAAGCCAGAACAATCCAGTCGAATACTTCTCTTCGGTCAAGCCTCATCTGTTTGATGCCATCATCGACAGGTACTCGAGCGAGCGGATGAGCTCGACTTCCATGGAGTGATCATGTTGGGAAAACTTTCTCTCTCGGCACTTCCCCTTGACATCCCGATTCAGATGGGCGCCGTGCTCTTCATGGTTCTGGTGGGTGCGGCCATCCTTGCGGCCATCACCTACAAGCGCAAATGGAAGTGGCTCTGGAAGGAGTGGCTGACCACCGTCGACCACAAGAAGATCGGAGTGATGTACATTCTCGTCGCATTCGTCATGCTGCTGCGCGGCGGCGTCGATGCCCTGATGATGCGCTCCCAGCTTGCTCTCTCTTATGGCTCGAACTACGGCTACCTTCCGCCAAATCACTACGATCAGGTCTTCAGCGCCCATGGCGTCATCATGATCTTCTTCATGGCCATGCCCTTCTTGATCGGGCTGATAAACATCGCCGTGCCCCTTCAGATCGGATCGCGCGACGTTGCCTTCCCCTTCCTGAACTCGATAAGCTTCTGGCTGTTTGTCGTCGGCGCCGTGCTGGTCAACCTCTCCTTGGTATTTGGAGAGTTTGCGAAGACCGGCTGGGTGGCCTACCCGCCGCTGTCCGAGCTTCGCTACAGTCCGGGGGTCGGGGTCGACTACTACATATGGAGCCTCGAGATAGCCGGCGCAGGGACGCTCCTCACCGGCATCAACTTCCTTGTGACCATCATCAAGATGCGCGCCCCCGGCATGACCTTGATGAAGATGCCCGTCTTCACCTGGACTGCCTTGTGCACCAACGTGCTGATCATCGGCGCTTTCCCGATCTTGACGGTGGCCCTCGCCCTTTTGGCGCTCGATCGCTACCTGGGTATGCACTTCTTCACGAACAGCCTCGGCGGCAACGCGATGATGTACGTCAATCTGTTTTGGGCATGGGGACACCCCGAGGTCTACATCTTGATTCTCCCCGCCTTCGGAGTCTTCTCCGAGGTGCTGGCGACCTTCAGCGGAAAGCGGCTGTTCGGCTATACCTCCATGATCTACGCGACCCTGGCGATCACCGTGCTGTCGTTCCTGGTGTGGCTGCATCACTTCTTCACCATGGGCTCCGGCGCGAACGTGAACGCATTCTTTGGGATTGCGACCATGATCATCGCGATCCCGACCGGCGTGAAGATATTCAACTGGCTGTTCACGATCTACCGCGGCCGCCTGAAATTCACCTCGGCGGTGATGTGGACTCTGGGATTCCTGGTGACCTTTACGATCGGCGGAATGACCGGCGTCATGATGGCAATCCCGGCCGCCGACTTCCTGCTGCACAACAGCCTGTTCCTCGTGGCCCATTTCCATACAGTCATCATTGGGGGGGTCGTTTTCGGCGTCTTCGCCGGCCTCACCTACTGGTTCCCGAAGATCTTCGGCTTCAAGCTCGATGAGAAATTCGGCAAGCGCGCATTCTGGTGCTGGTTCATCGGGTTCTACCTGGCCTTCATACCGCTCTACATTTTAGGCTTCATGGGAATGACGCGCCGTCTAAATCACTATGACAATCCGGCGTGGCATCCCCTTCTCCTTATCGCTGCCGCCGGCGCGGGGGTCATTGCACTCGGGGTGCTCTTCCAGATAATTCAGGTCTACGTGAGCGTGAGGAAGCGTCACGAGAACCGCGACCTGACCGGCGATCCCTGGGATGGTCGCACGCTCGAATGGTCAGTCGCATCGCCGCCGCCGTTCTACAACTTCGCCGAGATTCCCGTGGTGAAGGATCGCGATGCGTACTGGGAAATGAAGCACAATGGCGCTGCGCAGCACAAACCTTCCGAGTATCACAAGATCCACCTGCCCAAGAACACGGGGGCGGGGGTGATAATCGGCGCATTCAGCCTGATCCTCGGCTTCGCCTTGATCTGGCACATTTGGTGGATGGCCATCGTCGGCCTCCTTGGCGTGATCGTCACGCTGATAGCTCGAACCTTCAACTACGACGCCGACTACTACGTCCCGGCGGAGGAAGTAAAACGAATTGAAGATGGACACTCCCAGGCAATGGCAGGAGGCGTAGGCCATGGCAGATGAAGCCTTGAGCAACTATCCCGCGCATGCCGCCGGGCATGACGAGCACCACGACGCCGCCTCGACAAAGGTGTTCGGTTTCTGGATCTACATAATGAGCGACTGCATCCTGTTTGCGACCCTCTTCGCAACCTATGCAGTGGTGGGAAGGAACTACGCCGGCGGCCCGACCGGGGCGATGTTGTTCCATCTGCCCGGCGTGCTCATCGAGACCTTCTGCCTGCTCATCAGCAGCTTCACCTATGGCCTGGCCATGCTCGCGATGAACAAGGGGGCGAAGAACCTGGTGCTCGGGTGGCTTGGAGTCACCTTCGTGCTGGGCGCTTCGTTCGTCGGCCTTGAGGTGAACGAGTTCTATCACCTGATCATCGAAGGCCATGGCCCCGGGCACAGCGCCTTCCTGTCGGCCTTCTTCACCCTGGTGAGCACCCACGGGCTGCACGTCAGCATCGGCCTGCTGTGGATGGCGATAATGGCCGCCCAAGTTGCGAGCAGGGGTTTGAACCCGACGAACAGGACGCGCCTGATGAACCTCAGCCTGTTCTGGCACTTTCTGGACATCGTCTGGATCTGCGTCTTCACCTTTGTCTATCTGATGGGAGCGATGTAACGAAGATGAGCAACGAACACGTAGCCGGTGCGAGCCACGGCAGCCAGAGGTCCTACGTCATCGGGTTCCTCTTGGCGGTCGTGCTGACCGTCATCCCCTTTGCAGTCGTGATGACCTCCGCGATGCCTCGTTCAGCCATCGTCATAACGATTGTCGCCTTCGCCGTCGTGCAGATCGTCGTGCATCTTGTGTTCTTCCTGCACATGAACGGCTCGTCGGAGCAACGGTGGAACGTAGTTGCCTTCGCGTACGCGATCCTCATTCTCGCCATCGTGGTGGGGGGCTCGGTCTGGATCATGTACCATCTCAACTACAATATGATGGTCCACTAGCACCTCCCGGCCGACGTCCGAAATCTCCTAGACGCCGGTCCCGTAGACGATGTTCCCGCCAAAGAATCCGAGAAGAACGACGTTTATAAACGCCACGAGGTAGAGGATCTTCGAAGGGAGCGAGCCGGGGCCTGCCCGCCGGTTCGAGATGATGATTCCGAGAAGCCACGGGAAGAGCAGCGGGGCGAAAATCAGCTTCATCTCGATGTTGGGGCCCCACGCATGCTGGTAAACGTGCTGCCAGTCAAGCAGTCCGAAAGCGGCCGTGAAGAAATACGCGACAAATGAGATGACGATGACATGGCGGGCGCTCAAGTAGAGCGCCGGCTTGTTGAATATCCAGCCGACATAGACCAGCAGGAAGGCCACCGTGACGCTCCCTATGGTCACGTGCACGAGCAGGGGGTGGATGGGGTGGTCGTAGTGGAAGAGCTGGAAGAGTCCGTTCTTGCCGTAGAAGAGGTTGGCCACTGCGTTGACGACCCCACCCTCGAGCGGAGAGAAAAAGCGGGTGTAAAGCCAATTCATAATGGCGGTTATCGTCCTCCTGTCGATGGCCTCTGTCAAGGACGTGATGGCAACCGTAAAGTTATAGATTCGGCCGCCGATAAAGCTAGTAAAGGAAGGATGCTATGGATGTCAGCGGGATCTCTACGTCCATTCAGTCACTCTCCAACATCATCAGGCAGGCGGCCTCTAGTCACTCCAACCTGACCGAAAAGCTGCTGCAGATCAGCGCGAGCAGCATCGTCGAGCGCAACAAGCTGGCGACCATCGGTCAGTTCATCGATACCTACGCCTAACGTGCCTCCTCCCTGAGCTGTTCCCTCCACGTCACGGCCGGCT
>Ga0307373_10015754_pt1 | contig 10240 bp, 10 predicted proteins | sample OX2MG_FD_202534 | JGI IMG/M metagenome (GOLD analysis project Ga0307373, IMG submission 202534) | Soil microbial communities from Risofladan, Vaasa, Finland - OX-2 | ecosystem: Environmental > Terrestrial > Soil > Coastal area > Acid sulfate soil | place: Finland: Risofladan, Vaasa | collected...
GTCCTGGATACGAACGTGCGCCGGGTTCTGGGCCGTATCGTCATTGGCCCTGACGGTCCCGCCGCCCCCGCCGGCTCGCTCTGGACCATCGCGCGTCAGCTCCTGCCCCAACACGCGGCCTACGATTGGAATCAGGCGCTGATGGACATCGGCGCCCGGATCTGCCTGCCGCGCCGTCCTCAATGCCTGCTCTGCCCCGCCCAGCCCTGGTGCCGGTCGGCCGGAAAAGTCACGGGTGCCGTGCGCGAGCGTTCCGCTTCCTACATCGCCGCGCCCCAGGCACCATTCGCGGGGTCAAGCCGTTACTATCGAGGCCGGATTGTGGATCACTTACGATCTCTGGCCCCCGGCGCCTCGGTCTCGCTGGAGGAACTGGCGCGGGCGATCAAGCCCGACTCTGCTGACGACGACCTTCCCTGGCTGCGCGCGATGGTTGCCGCCCTGGCGCGCGATGGGCTGGCCGAAATTGACGAGGCCGGCAGGGTACGGCTGCCGTGAGCGTGGCGCGTGCATCCTGTACCCTGGAAGCGAGGGCACTTCCCCTCATGCATGAGCAAAGGCTGATCAGGTGATTCTTACCGTGACCATGAACGCGGCGCTCGACCGAACTCTGGTCGCTCCTGGGTTCGCGCTCGGGCAATCGCGAACCGTGGATGTTGCCCTGACCCTGGGCGGAGGAAAGGGCCTCAATGTGACGCGGGCTCTGTTGGGTCTTGGCCACGATGTGCTCGCGCTCGGTCTGGCGGGCGGCGTGACCGGAGAGGCGATTCGCATCGCGCTGGACCTGGAAGGCGTGAACCATAAATTGACCGAGATTGGCGGTAATTCGCGCACCTGCACGGCGATTGTGGATCCGGAAACCGGGATCGCCTCCGAGATCAACGAGCCTGGCCCCTGGATAGGGGAGCGCGAGCTTGATGCCTTCCTGAACACCTTTAGGCGACAGGTAGGCGAGGCCCGACTGGTGGCATTGAGCGGCTCGCTGCCCGCTGGCGTGCCAGCCAACTTCTACGCGGCGCTGATCGAAATCGCCCGCCGAGCCGGGGTTCCCTGTGCCCTGGATAGCAGTGGCCCGGCGCTCCGCGAGGGACTGGCCGCGGCCCCATTTCTGGCCAAGCCGAACCAGCACGAGGCAGCCGGCTTGTGGGGCAGGGCCTTTGATCCGGAGGACGCGCGGATCCTGGCGGCGCTCCCCGCTCCTGGACCCACGCTGCTGGCGATTACCCTGGGCGCGGAGGGCGCCTTACTACACGGCGCCGTTGGCTCGTGGCGAGCAGTCCCACCGTCCGTACAGCCCCTGGATACAGTGGGAGCCGGCGATTCGTTCGTCGCCGGCCTGTGCGCCGCCCTGGTCGATGCCGCCGGCGCGGGCTCGTTGGCGGCGGCGGCCCGGCGCCCGGAGGTACTTGAGCACGTCCTGCGTCTGGCCACGTCCCTGGCGACCGCGAACACCCTCACCGTGGGAGCGGGAATCTGTCAACCAGAGGATACTGCCCGTCTCGTGTCCGAGGTACGGATCAGGAAACTGGCCCGGTAGATGGGGCCTCCCATGACTCTTCCCTGGCGTCCGGCGAGACATGGGAAATTGGCTCCTGACCATTCAAGGCCCCAACCGACTCAGGATCGAGATGCGCCGTCTCGTTGTGGAGAGACCGGGTAGCCCCACTCAACACGGTAGTGGCTGCCTCGCCATGCTCCTGCCCGGCGGACGGCTCCCAGTTCCTCACGGACGGCGCCGTATGCATACCGTTGATCAAACTGGTAAGCTCCGGGCCGTCGATGAGCTGGATAGGCTGATTGGCGGCGTGATCCTGCGCTTGCAGGGTGAAATGCCCATTGGTCACCATATAGCCATGGTCGGCTTCCCAGGCAGTCAACAATGACAGGAGTTGCCGCACCGGCTCGTCGGAGATCATTCCATCCTGCCAGATATAACGGGCAATGGCGCGCTTCCCGCCTTTGGTCAAAATCAGGGTGTCCACCGTATCACTATTTGCCGTGGACACCTGGTAATTACGCAGGGCGAACAGCGTCCGGACCTGAGCGGCGAAATGCTCGGGGGCCGGTAACTGGACTCCGGCTTGGCTCACCTGCGACAGTTGAAGCGGGGGAAGGGGAGAGTTCGTATACTGCCCAGCACCGGGAAGGAGGGGGAGATCGGACGCGACCAGGGTGGATTCGGGTAATTGCTCAAATGGCGTGCCGCCGGGCGACACCTGATAGGCGGGCGGCAACGGCACCCCGCCTGGGGCGAGTTGCGGCGTGGTTGATGGAGTGATGGGGCTGGTGCCGCCCTGACCGCGGATTTTCTCGAAGACATGCTCGCCCAGGTTATGATAGAGCAAGGGATCGTCATAGCACATGCGGCGGAATCGTTCAGTTTCGTCGGCGGTTAAGGTACCATCGGATCGGAGATGCTGCCAGGCTGGATTGTCGAATCGTTGATAGGGTAACTCCGCCAGCACCTTCTGGCGCGCGATCCAGGCCGGGGCGGCCACCACGAGTATGGTCTCATGGGCCCGCTCATATTCCAGTTCATCCAATTGCAACGAGGAAATCTCGGCGCTGGCCGATGGGAGGCGCACATGGTACACCACTTTATCCCAGGCCGGGGTGAGGAGATACTCGCGGTCGTAGCCAAGCATGGTCGTGACGTACCAAAAGCGACACTCATCGCTACAGCAGCCCAAACGCTCATGCTTGAAGAGCCCGGATTTACCGCAGTTGAGACAGGAACTTCGCGAATCCTCACGGCAACGCTTGCTGCAAAAGCCGTTGTGATTGCTCCAGATATGGACTTTTCGGGTGCAGTTCGGGCAACGTGTCGCCATTGGTTGTGTCGCGGCCCCTTTTGCTTATCGATGGATGGGTGCCGCTCCTCGGTCGCGGCTCGGCGCCAAAATGCCGATATCATGAGGGCTCTCCCTCAGGACACAGCCTAGCGCGGGGATAAACCGCCCCGCACCTGTTGCCGATTATACCATGACTGTCCGTTGCCATGGTGGGTAACCCGCCTCAAGCGCGGCGAGGCGGCGAGGCGGCGAGGCGTACCGCTTGCCCTGGGCGCCTCTCGCCGCTACACTTCATATCCGCACCCACAGGGAGAAACATAAATGCCGTATCTGGATGAGAAGAAACCCAAGAACTGTTTTCGCTGCGAACACCTGAGCGCGTCCGATGACGGTTATGTGTGCGGCCTGGGCTTTGGCGAGGCGCATACCATCTGGACCGGAGACCTGGCCCTGATTTGCCCTCTCTTCGAGCCGCGCTACGAGGTACGACCGGTTGGCGCGGGCGCGGGCGAGAGCAAGGACTAACGCAGCGCGTCCTAACCCATGTCCGCGCTTGCCTTGGGAGCCGGTGTCGCCTCAAGTTCCGCCGCCCACTTGGGGTGATGTTCGCGTGCGTAGGAGATGGGTACGGTGCCGTCAAGAATCGTGCGAAGGGCGGGCCGGGTGGCGCGAGCGATAGCGGCCAGGTAGATGTGGCCCATAACCAGGGGAATGCTCACCCAGGTCAAAACCTGATGCAGGAACACGGCGTTGTTACTCACCGAGTCGCTGAAGAGGAACGAGGGCGCCCACCGGGTAATCCACGGGGGATGCCACATGATGAGCCCGGTCACCACGAAGCCCAAGGTGGCCGCCAGGGTAAGAATGCCGTTGAGCTTCTGCCCGGCATTGAAGCGGCCCTGCGGCGGCAGGTCGCGCGCCGAGGGGCCGCGCATCGTCGACTCCTTCAGCCAGTCCACATCGTCCTGATCCCACTCATCAAACGATTTCAGGTCGCGCAGGAGCGACATCCGATCCCCTAAAATCAGCCAGAGCAGCGGCCCGGTGATGTAAAAGATCGAGATATACTCGTGGTACTGCAGGACAATCAGGTGATGTCCCACCAGGCCGCCTATTTGGGGCACCAAGAGGACCAGCCCCGTAGCCAACAACAGGAAGAACGTGATCGAATGACTCCAGTGCAGGGCGCGCTGCGTGCGATTGAAGCGCCGGACCCGTAGTTCCTTCATGCCGCTTGATCCTCCATCATTCAGGCCCGCGCCGCGCCGGCTGGGTCCAAACCCTACCAGGGGAGCGGGCGCCGAACGTCCCATCGACACTTTCCCCCTTAGGTTTCGGAAGCTTATCCCATGAACCCTCCCGCTCCTGGTACTACGCGCGCGCCGGTGTCCCCGGATCTCTCCCCGGTGCCGATCAATCCGTATTTTGGCTTGTTGGCGGCCACTATCGCCGTATCCTTCTCCGCCATTCTGATCAAGGACAGCCGGGTACCGGCCCTGGTGATTGCAACCTACCGGATGGTATTCACCTCACTCCTCCTTCTGCCCTTCCTCCGCCGAACCCATCTGGCGCGGATTCGCGCCCTGGAGGGAAAGTCACGCGGCCTGATGGTCCTCTCGGGTCTCTTGTTGGCTCTCCATTTTGCCTTCTGGACCGCTTCGCTCTCCTACACCAGCGTGGCAAGCTCGGTGCTGTTCGTCAGTATCCATCCGGCGCTGGTGGCGGCGGGCGGCGCGGCGGTGCTGGGTGAGCGCCCCAGCCGTCGCGCCGTAATAGGGATTCTCTGTACCCTTCTTGGCAGCGCCGTGATCGCGGGGGGGGACTTTCGCCTTGGCGGTCAGGCCCTCTTGGGAGATGGATTGGCCGCCCTGGGCGCGGTCGTCTTCGCTGGGTATCTGGTGATTGGGCGCGGAGTCCGCCAGGTTCTGGATAACATCTCCTACAGCATCCCAGTCTACGGACTGTGCGCCGGATTCCTGGCCGGGCTGGCCGTGGGGTTCCGCCAATCCTTGATCGCGGTGGGAAGCCGTGACCTGCTGGACTTCCTGGCCCTGGCGGTGGTCTGTACCCTGGGCGGCCACCTGCTCTATAACTGGACCCTCCGCTACCTGCCGGCGGCGGCGGTATCGATAAGCTTCCTGGGAGAACCGGTGGGAGCGTCCCTGCTGGCCTGGCTGCTGCTCGGTCAGCAGCCGGCGGCAACCAGCGCGGGTGGCGGGGCGATCGTCCTGGCGGGGATCTGGCTCACGATCCGATCGTAACCCGCATGTCCTCTCGGGCAATATCCAGCGGGCCGGCATAGGTTGCCCTGGCTTGCGCCAGGGTCGCGTCATCCCCCAGCAAACGCCAGCGATGGGTAAGCAGCAAGCTCCGAGCGCCCGCGTCGGTGGCGAACGTACCAGCCTGCGCTGGAGTGAGATGGAAGGGATAGGTGGAATGCTCCTCGTTGGAGCTTTCACAGAGGAAGAGATCGCTATCCCGAGCCACTTCGATCAATCCCGCGCAGGGCCCGCTGTCGGCGGAAAAAGCGAATTCCCCGGCTCCGCTCACTCGCATGGCGTAGGTATGCGGGATGTGCATGACCGGCACGAAGCGAAGCGATAGCGGGCCAAGGGACAACGGGAACGCGGGGTCGTATTCGCTCAGATCGAAGGTGTTGCTGAAAAACGCGGGAGAGGGATCCTGCATGGCGCTCACCCCGAGCAGGCGCTGATGGCCGGTGGGAGGCAGATACAGATGGGGGCGTAGAACCTCCGGCCGCAGATCGCGGAGAAAATCGAGATAATAGCGATACTGCATAAGATCCAACGTGTGATCGGCGTGCATATGAGAAATGATCACCGCGCGAACCGACTCTGGGCGCGTATACCGTTGCAGGCGAGCAAACGTGCCTGGTCCGCAATCCAACACGATCGCCGTGTCGTCCTGCTCCAGCAGATAACCCGAGCAGGCGCCATCGGCGTTTTGGCAAGCCGGGCTGGCCCCCAACACGGTCAAGCGCATGATCACTTCTCCTCTATCAGCACATCCGGCTTGGACAGCTCATCCGGCCGGGAAAGAACAACGGTCTCGGTAGAACGGGCGGCCTCCTCATGCCCATTCATGCCATGCCCGTTGCCCTTCGCGGCAAGAGCGGGCAACTCGCCGGTCTGGCGCCCATGGGCCGCGCCGGAGGCAGCGATTAAGTACGCTTCGCTGGGCCGCAGGTATGCCTCGCCAGGGGCGATCGCATTCTGGAACATGGGCACCGCGACCGCGGCGGGCGTGGCCACGGGAACCTGGTCCCCGCGAAGCAGTCGGAAGGCATAGGCCAACCCTCCGATCACAATCAGCACCGCGCTGGCCAATTGCGCCACCCTTACATTCATCACCCACAGACTATCGACCCGGAGCCCCTCAAGGGGGAAGCGTGCAATCGAATACAACACCAGATAGGCAAGAAAGATGCTTCCCACCGGAAGAAAACGGGATCGTCGGAGTTGCAATAGGGTAAGCCCCACCAGCACGCCGAACACGAGCACATCCCACGCGGCCTCGTAGCCGGCCGTATTGGTGAAGGTGCTGTAGGCGGCATACTGGGGTGGTCGATTTTCCACCGGAATAGTGACCGCCCACCATCCGTGCGAGGGGATGCCAAACGCCTGATGGTTCATCACATCGCCGATGCGCCCGATTCCCTGGCTAAGAATCAACCCAGGAGCGCAGATGTCGGCCCAGGTCCAGAAGCTGATTTCCCGGTTCCAGGTGTAGATGGCCGCCGCCAGCACCCCCCCGATCAGGGCGCCATGCCAGGCAAGTCCGCCCTGCCAGACCGCGAAAACGCGGCCAGGATCGGGGTTGTAAAAGTCGCGCCGGAAGACAAAGTACCAGACGCGAGCGCCGATAATCCCCGCCAACAATCCCAGCAGCAGAATGCCTGCCAGCGGCTCTAGCGGCTCCTCCCGAAGGCGGGCCATGAACGCGGATACGATCACCCCGATCACCAGGGCAACGGCAATCACCAGCCCATACCAGTGAATGCCAAGAGGGCCAAACTTCAGTAATGCGATTTTCAATGAGGGTGCTCCGCCGAGGAGTTGGCCGCCCGCCGCCCGCTCAGCCTAGGTAGAGCGCCACGCCCGGCGGCCGCGGTCACCAACCCTGGTGTGGGCAGTATATCATACGGTTTCGTAGATCCCCACGGGATAACCTCGCCGGCACGGCGTTCGCCCCTCACCTGCTGGTCTCCGGCACGGGAAGGTCGGAATGACGCCGGCGGAGATACCGCTCATAGCCGGCTACGTTCATGGTGTAGGCGCTGGTGGCCTCGTACCGGGCAATCGTCTCCGCGTCCGTGTGACGGGTCAGCAACTCCTCGTCACCGGATCGTTGCAGGAGCGCGGCAATCGCCGACCGATCCTGTCCCGCGCGCATGGCCGCCAACACCAGGCTCTCCCATTGCCTCAGACGCAACCGCAATTCGTCCAGGTGCTCCATCACGCCCTCATGACGGCCAAAGTGGGTAAGGTACAACGCGGGCGGATGAAAGGACGCGAGAAGGTCGAGACTCCGATCCCACTCCTCCAGATCGAGATCGGGCGGCGGGGTGAGGGGCCGGACGTAGGTGCGGCCCTCCAGACGGGAGCCCGCGACGTCCCCGGCGAAAATCGTGCCCGTATCCAGGTCTCGGAAGGCCGCGTGATGCTTGGCATGGCCCGGAGTATAAAGAACCTCAAGTGCCCGTCCCGCCACCCTGAGCCGCTGACGATCGGTCAAGCGGATCAGCCGGTCGGACGGAACGGGCAGGATTTCTCCCCATAGGCGATCCATCAGGCTGCCGTAGATTCGGGTGGCGCTGGACACCAGGCGGCTGGGATCGATCAGATGCGGCGCGCCGACCTCGTGGACATAGAGGACCGCGTTGGGAAAGTGGTGGAGCAGGAGACCGGCGCCCCCGGCATGATCGAGGTGGACGTGGGTCACCAGGAGATGGCGAATCTCCGCCGCCGTTACCCCCTCTTGAGCCAGGCCCTCCAGCAGCACCGGGACGGAACTGCCGGGGCCCGTCTCGATCAAGGCCGCCTCGCCCTCGCCCCGGAGCAAAAAGGACGCGATGACTCCTGGCTGGCCGAGAAATCGCAAGTCCAGAGTGACTGGTTCTACATCCTCGTTCGCGGAGATCATTAGCGGCGCTTCATCCGGCCAAGGGAGATGTGGGCATTGCGGGCGGCCAGGTGATTCAGCTTCACCCCGATGGCCGCCAGCACCAGGGTCAGCCCGAGGCTGGCTCCGATGAAAAGAGCCATCCCGTCACTGACCACCGGAACCAGAGGGCTCGCGAGCAGCCAGGAACTGGTAACCGCGCACAACAAAATCATCATCACGTCTTCCCTGGCACGCTTGCGCACGAGATCGGGCATCCGGCTGCTCATGGTTGGTACACACTCCCTGTCTCGCTATGCTACCAAAAACGGGAGATCAGCGAAGCCTCTTGGGGAATACCGGCGGCGTGGCAGCGGCGGTATACTCCGGCATGAGAAGCGGTCTCCACGCGACTAGGAGTTAAGGAGCATAACGTGCCTGTAATACGGTTCGATACCTTCTACCGCTACGCGGACCTCACCCGCGTTCTCCACGAATTCGCGGAGGAATTTCCTCATCTGGTACGCCTTGAAAGCATCGGCAAGAGCCATGAGGGCAGAGACGTATGGCTGGTAACGGTCACCTCGTTTGCCACTGGTCCCGACCTTGAAAAGCCTGCCCTCTGGGTTGATGGCAACATCCACGCCACGGAGGTTTCCACCTCCAGCGCGTGCCTCTATCTGTTGCACACCCTGACCAGCCAGTTCGGCGCCGACCAGACTATTACTCGGTGCCTCCAGACCCGCGCCTTCTACATTTGTCCTCGCATCAATCCCGATGGCGCCGAATGGGCCCTGGCCGATCGGCCAAAATACATCCGATCGAGCACCAGGCCCCATCCCTATGATGAGTCGCCCGTGGAAGGCTTGATTGAGGAAGATATCGACGGGGATGGGCGGATGCTCTCCATGCGGGTGGAGGATCCCACGGGCCCCTGGAAGGTCGCCGCCGAGGACGCGCGTCTGCTGGTGCGCCGCGAACCCACCGAGGTGGATGGCCGTTATTTCCGGCTGCTGCCCGAGGGTCGGATCGAAGGCTACGATGGGGCCCTGATTCCCGTCGCGCCGCCAACCGAGGGACTGGATCTCAATCGCAATTACCCCGGGCGCTGGCGCCCAGAGGCCCAGCAGCGGGGCGCGGGGCCGTACGCCGGCTCGGAGCCCGAGGTGCGGAACGTGATGGCGTTTGTCTCCGGCCATCCTAATCTGACCGGTGCCGTGGATTTCCATACCTATGCCGGGGTCCTGCTGCGCCCGTTCAGCGACCAGATGGACGAGGGCTTTGCTCCAGAAGATCTCCGCGTGTACAAGATGATGGGTGAGAAAGGCACGGAGATCACCGGCTACCCAGCTATCTCGATCCATCAGGACTTCCGCTATCACCCCAAGCAGGTACTCAGTGGTGGCTCGGATGCCTACCTCTTTGAGCAGCTTGGGATTTTTCTCTGGGCGGTCGAACTCTGGAGTCCGCAACGTCAGGCTGGAATCAAGGATTTCAAGTTCATCGACTGGTGGCAGGAACATCCCTTGGCTGATGATCTGGCCCTCTTGAAATGGAACGACGAGATCCTGGACCGCGCCGCCTATGTCGACTGGTATCCCTTTGACCACCCTCAGCTGGGAAAAGTGGAGCTGGGTGGCTGGAATATGATGGCGGCGTTTAGAAACCCTCCTCTTTCCCTGGTCGAGAAAGAGATCGCCGCCTTCCCTGAATGGCTGGTCTGGCAAGCCCTCCTGTCGCCGCAACTGGAGATTTTCCAGGCGCGGGCTACACAGGTGGGGCCGGATCGCTACCTGGTACGGCTGGTAGCGCAGAACATAGGCTGGCTGCCCACCTATGTGAGTAAAAGAGCGCTGGAGCAAAAGGTGGTCCGCGGGGTGGTCTGTGAGATTACCTTGCCGGATGGCGCCACGCTGGAGTCGGGGAAGCAGCGGGAAGAATGTGGGCAGCTTGAGGGCCGGGCTTATACTCCCTCCGCCGCCATCCGCATCTTTGGCGCCGATGCCACCACGCACCGACTCAAGGTAGAATGGCTGGTGCGCGCGCCGGCTGGCAGCGAGGTGGCGCTGACCGCGCGGCACGAGCGGGCCGGGGTCGCCAGGGCCGCGGTGCTGCTGGAGTAACCCAACCCTCAAGCTGACTCGGCACCTACCCGCTTCGCCGATCCCCAACACCGCGGTAGGGTGAAGCGGAGATAGTGGCCGTGATCAGCGTGACCAAGCAGGATGTGAACGGGCTGGCTGGCGCTATGCACTTAGCATCTGGTCCGTATGCAGGTCGCAATGCCCGCATGGCACACACGCTCCACGCGGCTCTCCCCCTATCGT
>Ga0307373_10015756_pt1 | contig 10239 bp, 5 predicted proteins | sample OX2MG_FD_202534 | JGI IMG/M metagenome (GOLD analysis project Ga0307373, IMG submission 202534) | Soil microbial communities from Risofladan, Vaasa, Finland - OX-2 | ecosystem: Environmental > Terrestrial > Soil > Coastal area > Acid sulfate soil | place: Finland: Risofladan, Vaasa | collected...
GACACCCTCGCGGACATCACGCTCCGGGAGCGGATCAAGACCGACGTCGAGCAGGGGATGGAGAAGACCCAGCGGGAGTTCCTGCTGCGGCGCCAGCTCGAGTCGATCCGCAAGGAGCTCGGAGAGCTCGACTCGGCCGCCGAGGGCGGGTCGCCCGACGACTACCGGGAGCGAGCGGCCACGGGAGCGCTGCCCGACTCCGTCCGCACTGCCGTGGAACGTGAGATCGCGAAGCTCGAGCGCACGAGCGAGCAGAGCCCGGAGCACGGCTGGATCCGGACGTGGCTCGACACCGTGCTCGAGCTTCCCTGGGGCCTCGAGAGCCCCGATAGGCTCGACGTCGTCGAGGCCGCTCGCATCCTCGACGAGGACCACGATGGCCTTCGCGACGTGAAGGAGCGCATCGTCGAGCATCTCGCCGTGCGCAAGCTGCAGTCCGAGCGCGGGCTCGCACCCGTCGGCGGCCGCGGCGCAGGCGCGATCCTCGCGCTCGTCGGTCCTCCGGGCGTCGGCAAGACGTCCCTCGGGGAGTCGGTCGCGCGTGCCCTCGGCCGCACGTTCGTGCGCGTCGCGCTCGGCGGGGTGCGAGACGAGGCGGAGATCCGCGGTCACCGGCGCACATACGTCGGGTCCCAGCCCGGGCGACTCGTCCGCGCGCTTCGCGACGCGGGCACGACGAACCCCGTCGTCCTGCTCGACGAGATCGACAAGCTCGGCTCCGACTACCGGGGAGACCCGGCGTCCGCCCTGCTCGAGGTGCTCGACCCCGCACAGAACCACACGTTCAAGGATCACTACCTCGAAGTCGAGCTCGACCTGTCAAAGGTGCTGTTCATCGCGACCGCGAACGTCGTCGACACGATCCCGACCGCGCTGCTCGACCGGATGGAGGTCATCCGCGTGGCCGGCTACACCGAGGCCGAGAAAGTCTCGATCGCGCGCCACCACCTGCTCGCGCGCCAGGTCGCGCGTGCCGCGCTCCGTCCCGACGAGATCGAGGTGGACGACGCTGCGCTCCGCACGATCGTCGCCGACTACACGCGCGAGGCGGGTGTGCGGTCGCTCGAGAGAGAGCTCGGCCGGCTCGTGCGCAAGGTCGCGACGAAGGTCGCGTCGGGCGACGCCTCACCGCCGGTGCTCGTCGGCGAGGCCGATGTGCGCACGTGGCTCGGGCGGCCGCGCTTCTTCTCCGACGCGGCGGATCGCACGAGCGTCCCGGGGGTCGCGACCGGCCTCGCGGTGACGGGCGCCGGTGGTGACGTGCTGTTCGTCGAGGCGACGTCGATGGTTGGCCCGGAGGGGCTCACCGTGACCGGCCAGCTCGGCGAGGTCATGAAGGAGTCTGCGGAGATAGCGCTCTCCTACGTGCGCTCGCATGCAGCACAGCTCGGCATCGACGCGAGCGCCTTCGCGGGCCGGCGCTTCCACGTCCATGTCCCCGCGGGCGCCGTGCCGAAGGACGGGCCGTCCGCCGGTGTCACGATGGTGACGGCCCTCGTGAGCCTCCTGCGGGGCGTACCGGTGCGCTCCCCGGTCGCGATGACCGGCGAAGTGACGCTTCGGGGCAAGGTGCTCCCGATCGGCGGCGTGCGCGAGAAGGTGCTCGCCGCGCACCGGGCGGGGCTCTCCGAGGTCGTGCTCCCGAAGCGCAACGGCCCCGATCTCGAGGATGTCGCGGACGCTGTGCGCGAGGAGATGACCTTCCATCTCGCGGACGATGTGACCGAGGTCCTCGCGGCGGCGCTCGACGACGCGCCGCGCGCCGCGGCGCCGGGCCAGAGCCCGGCCGCCGCGGCGTAGACCGTCGAGCCGCACTCACGGCCCGAGAATTACGTCAGGGCAGTGGGCGGCTCGCTCGTTGCCGGCACGTCCGGCCCGGACCCTGATGCGGTGGCGGGGACGCCCGCTCCGCCGCCGTCCGGGTGCCCCGCACCGTCGCTGTCCGCGGTGCCGCCCGAGCCGCCGGTGCTGCCGGTGCCGCCGGTGCCGGTGCCGCCCGAGCCGCCGGTGCCGCCCGCGCGGTTCCAGTCTCGCCAGACGAGCTTGTGCACCGGGATCGCGCGTGGCAGGTCACGCAGACCGGGTATGAACGGCACCGCGAGCAGCAGGATCGTCGCGATCCCGGTCATGTAGATCGCGATCAGGTCGACGTTCGACGAGTTGTCGAAGCCCGGCACCTGGTACCACAAGGTGTAGAGCCACAGCCACGGCTGGCCGGGGTAGCTCCCCGTCTCGTTCATCACTCCCCACTGGCTGCCCGTGAGGTGCTGCGCCTGTGCGAGGTTCGAGAAGTACTGGCCGTCCTCGATGAAGAGCAGCGGGAGCGTGAAGTTGGTCCCGTAGAACTGATGCTGCGCGATGAGGTCCGCGTCGAGCGCGCCGCTGCGGGCGAGCGTGAGCTCGGTCGAGACGAGGACGGGCACAGGACCATCGGACGCCGCCGGGACGATCGGGGCGCCGCCGGAGAAGTGGACCTTCGTGACCGCCTTCGCGTACGCGTTGCTCCATGCGAGCCGCTGGCTCGCTGACGCCGACTCATAGGTGTGAAGCGATGGCGCGAGCTGGGCGTCGGTCGGAGCGACCTTCTCGAGCGGTGCGAGCACGAAGGACTGCGCGGGGTGCACCGGCAGGCTCACGCCGAACATCGTCTGCAAGCGCGGGCCGAGCTGCTGGACGTCGTTCGTCCCGTTGTTGTAGGGCGGGCCGTAGGTCGACGACTCGCTCGTCCCGTTGAGCTCGCTCGCCACAGTCGCGAGGAAGTCGGCGGGGGCCGCCTTGGCCCACGTCGCAACGGTGACCGGCGGCTCGTTCGGCGAGGAGAGCACGGCGGCGAGCGCGAAGACGAGCACGAGCACGATTGCCGTAGCGATTGTCGCCTCCTTCGCGATGTCGTAGCGCCGGGTGGGGCCGGTCCAGTCCGCGGCGTCCGCTCTCTTCAGCGCGCGCCGCCGCGAGCGCCCGCGCGGACCGAACCCCGGCCGATCGGCGGGGAGGGGGTGCGACACGCCGCGCACGCGGACGAGCAGGACGTGAGCGCCGACGATCGCGATGAGCACGATCGGGAGCAGCACGACGTGCCAGAGGAGCATCTGGCCGAAGTCGAGGAGGTTGAACAGCGCACCGAGGCCGGTCGCGTTGATCGCGTCCTTCCCGTTGGTCGAGATCCACTGCGAGTCGAAGTTTTGCTGGGAGAGATAGCCGGTGAAGCACTCGACGACCGACGCGATGAACGCGACGACGCCGGTCATCCACGTGAGCGTCCGCCGCCCGCGCCACGCCGCCATCCAGAACTTTCCCCAGAGATGGATGACGATGAGCGCCATGAACAGCTCCACGCTCCAGACGTGCAAGCTGTTGAAGAAATGGCCGACAGGGTTCGTGTGCCACCAGTCGACGCCGCCGAGCGCGATCGCGAAGCCCGAGACGATCGCGACACCGAAGGCCGCGAGCGACGCGACGCCGAATATGTACACCCACGACGCGACATACGCGGGCTGGCGGTCGGGGAGGAGCTTCGCGGGTGGGAGCACCGAGAGCGCGCGTCGTCTCAACCGTGCAGTCCACATCGTCGAGCCCTCGGGCTCGAGGTAACGCGAGAGAGCGTCGGACGCCGTGTCCGATGGAGCGCCGCCCGCGGCTGGTCCGGCCGGCGATGCGCCCGATCCGCGAGCGGGCCCGCCGTCGGGGCTGGGTTCGCCGTCGCGTCCGTGGGGAAAGGGCAGCAGGAGCGCGAGCCCGAAGATGACGACCATGACACCGATGAGGACGAGGTTCGCCTCGGACACCTGGAAGATCGACCAGTGGAGGAACCGCCCCGGATGATCGAGGTTCACAACCGCGGCGAGCAAGGAGCTCGAGGGACTCACGGCACCACCCTTTCTCCGACGGCCTCGTGCGGATGTCGCTCGAAGGCTTCGAGTTGCGAGCTTGGCCTGCCGGCGTCGTTGCTGCTAGGGGCGAAGGTCCCGAGCAGGCATCGGGACATGGACGATCGCGCGCCAGGCGTGCCCGCGCACCCGCGCACCCCGCGCGCCCGCGCGCCCGCGCGCCCGCGCGCCCGCGCACCCCGCGCGCCCGCGCGCCCGCGCACCCCGCGCGCCCGCGCGCCCGCGCGCCGAGGGTTAGCTTTGGCCCGGAGCCCGCACAGAAGGAGCGTGATGAGCGACAGGACCGCGACGGCGCAGCCCGCAGGGCGGGCGGGTCTCGCAGCGACCATCGATCGTCTCGAGTCGCTCGGGCTCCCGGGCCGGGACCTCGGCGAGCTGCCGAGCTCCGCGAAGAGGTTCCCCGACGGCGCGCAGTGGCGCGTCGAGATACCCTCGGTCGAGGGTCCCGGACCGTTCGCAGCCGTCATCGACGCCGCCCAGGAGCGCGCCGTCCCTGTGCACAGAGTGAGCCAGGGGAGCGGCATGATGCTGCTCACGGCCGACGAGATCAGCGAGATGGTCGATCTCGGGCGGGCGTGGGGCGTCGAGGTGTCGCTCTTCATCGGCCCGCGCGCCGCGTGGGACGTCGGAGTCCAGGCGACGACCTCCTCCGGACGCGTGGCGGCTGGTTCGGTCCGGGGCGCGTCGCAGGTCGTCCACGCCGTCGAAGACGTGCGTCGCGGCTGCGAGCTCGGTGTGAGGAGCGTGCTCGTCGCCGACCTCGGCCTGCTCTTCGTGCTGGGCAAGATGCGTGAGCTCGGGGACCTCCCCGCCGATCTCGTGCTGAAGACGTCGATCTCGATGCCCGTCTGCAATCCTGCCACTGCCGCAGTCGTCGCCGGCCTCGGCGCCGACACGATCAACGTGCCGGTCGACCTGAGCCTCGCCCAGATCGCCGCGATACGAGCGAGCGTGGACGTGCCCCTCGACGTGTATGTCGAGGCGGCCGACGACTTCGGTGGCACGGTCCGCCACTACGAGGTCCCCGAGCTCGTACGCGTCGCCGCCCCCGTGCACCTCAAGTTCGCCGTGCGCAACGCTCCGGGCATCTACCCCTCCGGCGGCCACCTCGCAGCTGTGGCGGAGGCAACCGCGCGCGAGCGCGTGCGACGCGCTGCGATCGGCCTCGCGATCCTGCGCCGCTACGACCCGGACGCGGTCACGAGTCCCGCGCGCACCACCGCGCCGGCGGACAACGGTGGTTGAGGTCGGTGCCGCGCGTGAGGTCGGGAGGGTGAGCGGCGAGTCGGGGTGGCGTCGGAGGAGCGCCCAATGGTTTGGCGTACCGGGCCGGTCCGGCTTCCTCCACCGTTCGTGGGTGCGCGCCGAGGGCTTCACTCCCGAGGTCTTCGACGGGCGTCCCGTGATCGGCATCGCGAACTCCTTCTCCGAGCTCACTCCCTGCAACTCACACCTTCGGGAGGTCGCCGAGGCAGTCAAGCGGGGAGTGTGGCAGGCCGGGGGGTTCCCCCTCGAGTTCCCGACGATGAGCCTCGGAGAGAGCCTCATGCGTCCGACGGCGATGCTCTACCGAAATCTGATGGCGATGGAGGTAGAGGAGTGCCTGCGGGCGAACCCGTTGGACGGCGTCGTCCTGCTCTCGGGGTGTGACAAGACGACCCCGGGGATGTTGCTCGGTGCGACGAGCGTCGACCTACCCGCGATCCTCGTCACGGGCGGCCCGATGCTCCGCGGCCGGTGGCGAGGTCAGGACATGGGCTCAGGGACCGACGTCTGGCGGCTCTCCGAGGAGCAGCGCGCGGGACGCCTCACCACCGAGGAGCTCGTCGAGGCGGAGACGTGCATGAACCGCTCGCACGGTCACTGCATGACGATGGGGACCGCGTCGACGATGGCGTGCATGGCCGAGGCGCTCGGCATGTCGCTGCCGGGATCGGCGTCGATCCCCGCGTCCGACTCGGGGCGCATGCGGATCGCGCAGCGGGCGGGCCAGCGCATCGTCGAGATGGTCCACGCGGGCGGACCCAGGCCGAGCGAGGTCCTGACCCGCACCGCGTTCGAGAACGCGATTCGCACGAACGCCGCAATAGGCGGTTCGACGAACGCGGTGATCCACCTCCTCGCACTCGCGGGCCGCGCCGGAGTGTCCCTCGTGCTCGAGGATTTCGATCGCCTCGCCTCGGTGGTGCCCCTGCTCGTCGACCTCATGCCCTCCGGCCGGTACCTCATGGAGGATTTTCACGATGCCGGCGGCCTCCCGGTGGTGCTCAACGAGCTCGCGCGGGCGGGTCTCCTCGACGGCTCGGCGCGCACGGTATCGGGAGCGACGCTCGGCGAGGACGTCGAGGGCGCCTCGAGCTGGCGACCGGAGGTCGTCGCGACGGTCGCCTCCCCGGTGCAGGCCGCCGGCGCCGCGACAGCCGTGCTCCGGGGCAACCTCTGTCCAGACGGTGCCGTTCTCAAGATCTCGGCAGCATCCCCTGAGCTGCTCCGCCACCGCGGCCGCGCCGTCGTGTTCGACTCGATCGAAGAGTATCTCGTGGCGATAGAACTCGACGACGTCGACATATCGTCGAGCGATGTGCTCATTCTCCGGTACGCAGGGCCGCGGGGCTACCCGGGGATGCCGGAGGTCGGGAACCTCCCACTTCCGGCGCGGCTGCTTCGCGACGGCGTGACTGACATGGTGCGCATCTCGGACGCTCGCATGTCGGGGACGGGCTATGGGACGGTCATCCTCCACGTCGCGCCGGAGGCCGCTGCCGGGGGCCCGCTCGCGCTCGCACGCACGGGTGACATCGTCGTCCTCGATGCGCCGGCCCGTACGTTGCACCTGGAGGTCCCCGACGACGAGCTCGCCCGGCGCCGTGAGCAGTGGTCGGCACCCGAGCCGCCGTCCGACCGGGGCTGGACGCGCCTCTATGTGGACCACGTGCTGCAGGCGGACAAAGGCTGCGACCTGGATTTCCTCGTCGGATCGAGCGGGGACGCCGTGCCGAGGGAGAACCACTGACGTTGGGGCGCCATCAACTTGTGAGTTGCACGAGTCCTCAGGGGCTGGACCGGTACTCGCTACTTGTGAGACAGGGCGACGCGATCGACCGCTGCGGCCGCCGGCCCGCGCGGGCTAGCCCATCGAGCTGAGGCGCCGCGACGGCTGCACGGCAGGTGCGTCCGCGCCCAGGGGCCCCGAGCCCGGAGCGACGCCGGCCCCGCTCTCCTCGTCGAGGTAGCGACGGACGATGCCCTCGACGACCTGAGTGAGCGACAGGCCCTCGGCCCCGGCACGTGCGCGTGCGCGTGCGCGAAGTTCGAGGTCGACTTGGACGGTCGATGGCCGCCGTCGCACGCCTGGCGCGAGCGGCTGGCGCTGGCGCGGGAACGTCGGAGGCACGTCGAGGTCCCCTACGGACGCTCGGATCTCGATCGGCACGTCCTGACGGACCCGGGCCTGGACGGCCTGGCGAGATATGCCGAGAGCGTCGGCGAGGGTCCTAAGTGGCCAGCCGATGTCGTGGAGGTGGGCGAGAGTCGCGGACAGGAGCTTTCCGCGCCCTTCGGCACGCAGCACCTGGAGGTTGTCGGAGATGTCGGCGGGGAGCGTCAGGTCCACCTGGCGGGTGCCGACCTCGCGCCTTCTCCGACGCGACTCGTGCTTCGCTTCGGTCGCGACGTCGCCGGCGTAGGCGGTGAGCCCCTGGTTGACGACGTCGCTGAGCGTGCGGCCGTCGACGGCAAGCCGCTCGCGTACGTCCTGCCAGAGGGCGGGATCGAGCCGGAACGTGAGCAGCGGTCGCTCGCCGCGCTCTGTGGCACGACCCTCCGCCGACCCGGCGCCCGAGGCCTCGTGCGCGCCGCGGCGACGGAGCCGGGACGCGCCCCGCCGCCGAGGTTCGGAGCCGTCGCGGGAGTGCGCGAGAGGTTCGTCGCCGGGCCGCACCATCCGCCGCCTCCTCGCTCGCTCGTCCGCTCGTGCCGTCGTCGATCGCCGTGCGGGTGGATCGCGCGACCGTCACCGAGGATATCGCTACCGCGTGCAACTTCACCGTCGCCCCCAGTGGCGAGCGGCGCTACCGTGGCTCGGTGAGCCGGCGCCACCTCCTCGGCCTCCCGACGACGCGCTCAGGGCGGCGTCTCGTCGCGTCGCTTGCGGGAGCGACGCTGCTGCTCTGGATCGGAGGGAGTGCGATACTCCCGCTCCTTCCGAGCTACTTGCGCCATCATGGCGCGAGCCCCGCGACGGTCGGGATCGTCATGGCGGCGTATTTCGCGGCAAGCGTCGCGACCCAGTACCCCGCGGGCCGGATCTCCGACCGGATCGGTCGTCGCCCCGTCGTCCTCGCCGGATTCGGGGTCTTCGCGCTGGGAAGTGTCGGCTTCGCGCTCGGAAGCGGTGCCCCGCTCGACGTCCTCAGCCGGGCCCTACAGGGCATAGGCGCGGGCGCCGTCACGGTCGCGTCCGCGGCGACGATCGGCACCGAGGTCGCGCCCGAGGAGCGAGGGGGCGCTTTCGGCGCCCTCTACGGGAGCCAGATGCTCGCGCTCGCGATCGGTCCGCTCATCGGCAGCCTCGTCGGTGAACGCTCCATGGGGGTGCTCTTCGTAGCGGCCGCGCTCGCGTCCGTGCTCGCCGCCGTGCCGGTGCTCGCGGTCGTCCCCGCGGGGCGGGGCACGCTCGTGGGTCCCGACCCGGCCTGCTATCGCACCGATTCGGGCGCAGGGACGTGGGCCAGTCCCGAGCATCTCGACGAGCTCGAGGCGCTCGCGGGCGGGGCACCGGGCGGTGTCCCACACGCGCGTCCTGGTCGCCGGCTCGAGCTCGACGCGGCGTTCGCCGGCGTCCTCGTCGTGTTCGGCGCAACAGGGCTTCTCACGGGCGCGTACGAGTCGTGTTGGACGCTTCTCATGGTGCTCAGGCACGCGTCGTCGTTCGAGATCGGGCTCTCGTGGACGCTTTTCGCCCTGCCGTTCGCTGCGCTCTCGATCCCTGCCGGCAGGCTCGCGGGTCGCGTCGACGAGCGCGTCCTCGTCCTCGGCGCGCTCGGCTGCTCGGTCGTGTTCTGCGTCGTGTACCCCTTCGTCCACCAGGCCGTCACGCTCGTCGTGCTCTGCGGCTTCGAGGCCGTGGGAACGGTCGTCGGCACTCCTGCCGCGGTGCTCGTCCTCACTCGCAGCGTGCCGTCCGAGGCTCAGGGCGAGGCTCAGGGCAGCGTCGAGACCGCACGTACCGCTGCGACCGCGCTCGCGGCAGGCGCGAGCGGCGCGCTGTTCGGGGTCGACCCGATCGTTCCCTTCGCCGCCGTCGCCTCCGTCACGGTCGTGGCGATGGCGGTGGTGGCATGGGCCTGGAGGGGTCTCGAGGTCGCTGGCGTTGTGGAGCAGAGCACCTCGGCACCGCACGCCGCGGCCTCGTGACGAGAGAGCCTCGACGGTTCGGATGCGGTCGCATCGTGACCGCGTGAGTCCGCGCGCCGCGTTGCTCTCGGCGCTCGAGGGTGTCGTCGGCCCGGCGAACGTGCTTGCCGACCCCTCGCTGACCGTGCCGTTCGCCCGCGAGCCGACGGGGCGCTGGCCGGCGCACGAGCCCGTTGTCGTGCTCCCGGCGACGCCCGACGAGCTCGACCGCGTCGTCGCTGCTCTAGCGCAGGCGGGAGCCGCATTCGTCCCCCAGGGCGGCAACACCGGACTCGTCGGGGGAGCCTCGCCCATCGACGGCGAGGTCGTGGTCAGCACGCGGCACCTTGCCGGCATCCTCTCCTTCGACGAGGGCGCCCGGGAGATCGTGGTGTCGAGCGGCGCGACGCTCGGCGAGGTCCAAAGGGCAGCGCGTCCGGCGGGCCTCGAGCTCGCGGTCGACCTCGCGGTCGGTGACCGGGCGACTGTCGGCGGGGCGATCGCGACCGATGCCGCCGGGCCCCGCTCGTTGCGCTACGGGCGGATGGGCGACCAGGTCGTCGATATCGAGCTCGTGACCCCAGAGGGCGGTCGCGTCCGCGGGACCGCCGGTGCAGCGCCCACCGGTCCAGCGCCCGGCTCCCTCGGCGCTCTTCTGAGCGATCTCCCACGCGCGGTCGCGGGGAGCGAGGGCACGCTCGGGGTCATCTCGAGCGCGCGTCTCCGGCTGGTCGTGCGCCCCGCCCACCGCGTCACGGCTCTCGTCGCGGTCGCGGGCGTCGCGGACGCGGTGCGGCTCGCGACACGGGCCGCCGCCGAGCTCGCGTGCCTTGACGCTCTCGAGCTCGTCGAGTCAGAGGCGGTAGAGCGCGTCGCGGAGGCCGCGGGCAGCCACCCGCCGCTCGCGGGCACCGCGATGGTCCTCATCGAGTGCGCAGGAGAGGCGTCGCCCGAGCCG
>Ga0307373_10015757_pt1 | contig 10238 bp, 2 predicted proteins | sample OX2MG_FD_202534 | JGI IMG/M metagenome (GOLD analysis project Ga0307373, IMG submission 202534) | Soil microbial communities from Risofladan, Vaasa, Finland - OX-2 | ecosystem: Environmental > Terrestrial > Soil > Coastal area > Acid sulfate soil | place: Finland: Risofladan, Vaasa | collected...
CCGTGACGCTGGGGGGAAAGGGGGCCTATCGACCGATCGTGCGCGCCCGGGTGCCTCTGACCACAATTCCCGAGTCTCGTGCCCCGCCGAGGCTCCTTCTACCACTCTATGAATAATCCGGGCTAGGGCGTCGCCGTAATCGACCGTGCCCGAGATGACCGCCGAGTTGGCGTCGATCGAAAGTCCGCCGGGCAAGCCCGTGGCGCTGAACGTGAGCGCCGTCCCGGAAGGCGAAGCGGCCGAGATCGGCAAGGAAACGGCGCCGCCTTCGCTCACATGCTGCAAGGCCACGTGCTGGATGACGGGCGGACCTTGCGTGTCGGTCACAGTCCAGGTGAACTGCTTGCTGGTGGCAAGGTGCGCCGTGTCGGTGGCCGTGACGGTCACGTTGTAAACGCCGGGGGCCGGCGGCGGATCGGTGGGCGGTGCCCACCCTACTTCGGCGTCGGTGTAATCGAGCGTGCCGGAAATCAGCCCCGAGTTGGCGTCGATCGCCAGCCCGCCGGGCAAGCCCGTGGCGCTGATCGTGATCGAGCTCCCTTCGGGCGAAACGGCCAGCACGCGCAGCCAGGGCGAGTCGCCTTCCGCATTGGTTTGCGCAACTGGCTGGTGGACCTCGGGCGGCTGTGGAGTGTCAGTGATCGTCCACTGAAAATCGGCCGTGGCGCTGCCGCCGCTCGTGTTGTAAGCCGTAACCTCGACCGCGTAACCACCGAGCGGCTGGCCGGGGTCGGAGCTGTCCTCGGCGTCGGAGTAATAGATCGTGCCGGAGATGACGCCGGATGTGGGGTCGATCATCAATCCCGGCGGCAAACCAAAGGCGCCGAACGACAACGTGTCGCCGCTGGGGTCGCTGGCGGCGATGGCGAGCGACACACTGTCGCCCTCGGCATTGGTTTGGTTGGCGGGCGTGGTGATCGTCGGCGGCAGGGCCGTGTGCAGCACGTTCCAAGTGAAGGTCTGGCTGGTCGCGTCGCCTTGGCCGTCATTGGCCGTGACGGTGACGGTGTACTGCCCTGGACTCGGAATGAATTCCGAGCTACCTTGGGAGGCGTCGGAGGCGATGGTGCCGGTGATGGCGCCGGTCGTGGAGTCGATGGCCAGTCCGGCGGGCAAGCCCGTCGCCGAGAAGACCAGTGCGTACCCGCCGGGGTTGCTCAGCGTCATGGGCACCGAGACAGTGTCTCCCTCGTGGCCTGACGTCGTTCCCGGGTTGGTAATCACCGCCGTCGTGCCGGTGCTGGTGACGGTCCACACGAACGAGGCGCTTGCCGTCTGGCTTAGGTCGTTGGCGACGTTCACGTTGACGAGATAGTTTCCCTGCGACGACTCGGCGGCGGCCGGGGCCAAGGTGCCGCTGATCACCCCTGTCGAGGAGTTGATCGAAACTCCGGCCGGCAGCCCCGTGGCGCTGAACGTCCAGGAAGCGGGGTCGGGCCCCGTGGCCCCGATTGACAGCGAGACGGCGCTCCCCTCGACGCTGGTTACGCCGTCCGGGGCGGCGGAATTCGTGAGAATCCCCACGTTGGCGGCGGAACTCGTGAGAATGGTCAGGGCAAGCGGCTGTTGAACGTGCGCGATGGTCCAGTCGATGGCCAAGTTGGCCGAGCCACCGGCGTCATCGACCGCCGTGACGACGGTCGTGTACTGGCCCAGCGGATTGCCGGCCGTGCTGGTTTCAGCGGCCGAATACGACACCGTGCCGGAGATCAGGCCCGTCGCCGAATCGATCGAAAGCCCGCCGGGCAGCCCCGTGGCGCTGAATGTGAGCGCGTTTCCCTCGGGATCGATGGCTGCCACCGCCAGCGAAACGCTGCCCCCCTCGTTGTTGCTTTGCGGTCCCGGGTCGGCGATCGTGGGCTGCTGGTACGTGCTGGTCACGTTCCAGGTGAAGCTTTGGCTCGTGGTCCGGCCCAGGTTGTCGACCGCGGCCACCAGCACGTCGTACACGCCGGGCGTTTGACTCCCGCCGCTGGAGGCGGCGTCGCCGTAGGCGATCGACCCCACGATCACGCCCGAATTGGCATCGATCATCATGCCCCCGGGCAAGTTCATTGCCGAGTACGTGATCGATCCGGCGTCGGGGTCGCTGGCGGTCATCGGCAGCAGCACACCTTGCCCCTCGGGGTCTGATTGCGTGCCGGGGTTGGGCAGCGTGAGCGGGCGGAGCGTGTCGGCCACCGTCCAGGTAAACGTCTGGCTGTCGCTCAGGCCTTCGGCGTCGATCGCCACGACGGTCACGGTGTATTGCCCGGGGACAGTCGGACTACCCGGATTTCCCCCTCCGCCCAGTTCCGCCGCGTTGTAGTCGATCGTGCCTGAGATTACGCCGGTCGCATCATCGATCGAAAGACCCGGTGGAAGCGGCACGGCCGAGTAGCTCAACGTTTCGCCGTCGGGATCGCTGGCGGCTATCGCCAGCGAGACCGAGTCGCCCTCGGCGTTGTTCTGGACGCCAGGGTTGGTGACCACGGGCGGACGAGGCGTATGGATCACCGCCCAAGGGAAGCTCATGCTGGTCGATAACCCGCGGTCGTCGCTGGCCGTCACGGTGGCTTCATACGGTCCGGCGTTGTCTTCGGCCGCCTGAAAACTGACCGTGCCGCTGATCACGCCGCTGGCCGGGTCGATCGCAAGGCCGACCGGCAGGTTCGCGGCGCTGTACCACAGCGGCCGGCCGTCGGGGCTCGTTGCCGCGATCGGCAGCCAGACGTAGTCGCCCTCGCTGTCGCTTTCGACGGTCGGGGCCGTCACGACGGGCGCCCGCGGCGTCGCCGTGACGGTCCAATTGAAGCTCTTGCTCGCCGCGTTCCCCTGGGAGTCGGTGGCCGTGATGGTCACGGCGTACGAACCGGGGGTAGCCGGCGGCGCGGTGGGCGGTGCCCACCCTACGGCGGCGGCGCCATAGTCGAGCGTGCCCGTGATTTCACCGGAAATGGCGTTGATCGAGATACCGCCGGGCAAGCCGCTGGCGGTGTAGGTGAGCTGTTTGCCAGCGGGGTCTTCGGGCAACACCACGAGATTGACGGCGGCACCTTCGGCGTCGGTGCGCGGTGGAAGGGGCACGGCGGAAATCGTCCAGTTGAATTGCGTGGTGCCCACGCCGCCATGACCGTCGAATGCGGCCACGGTCACCTGGTAAGTTCCCGGTTGCGAGCTGACAGTTCCCTGTTCCGCCGAGTTGTAGTCGGGACTGCCCGAGATGACGCCCGTCGTGGCGTTGATCGCAAGGCCGGCCGGCAGGCCGGTCGCCAGGTATTCGAGCGCGTCGTCGTCGGGGCTGCCGCCCGCCACGGCCAGCGACACCGTCTCGCCTTCGGCGCTGGACAGCGAGGTAGTGGAATTCGCGACGATTCCGGTGGCGGAATTCGTCAGAATCTCGACGGTCGGCGGCTGGCTGGTGTGGGCCACCTGCCAGGCGAACGTCTGGCTCGACGATACGCCCAGGCTGTCAGTCGCCGTGATGGTCACGGCGTATTCTCCGGGTAGCTCGGAATTCATTCCGAGTTCCGAATCGCCGTAGGCCAACGTGCCTGTGATGACACCCGTATTGGCGCCGATCGCGAGACCTTCGGGCAAACCGCTGGCCGAGAAGGTCAGCGCATTTCCCTCGGCGTCGGCTGCCGCGATCGGCAAATCGACCGCGTTGCCTTCGGCATTCGACTGCGCGCCTGGATTCGTAACGGCCGGCGGCTCGTCGCTGTGCGTGACCGTCCAGCCAAACGACTCATTGGAAGCGTTGCCTTGTGAATCGGTCGCCGTGACGGTCACCTGGAATGGCGCGCCACCACTCACCACTGCACCACTCACCACTCCACCTACTTCCGCGTCGCCGTAGGCGATGGTCCCGGAAATCACACCGGAGCTTGGGTCGATGGAAAGCCCGCCGGGCAGGCCGCCGGCGGTGTACGTCAGCGATTTACCGGCGGGATCGGTCGGCAACACCAGGTACGATATCACCGCCCCCTCGGCCGACGTTTGCGTGGGTCGCGGCGAGTTGTTCACGCTCCAGGCAAACGTTTGATTGACACTGCCGCCGTGACCGTCGGAGACCGTAACGGTGACTGTGTATTGGCCGGGACTCGGAATGCCGGTTGTGGGATCGAACTGCGAGCTACCTTCGGCGTCGTTGTAATCGAGCGTGCCCGCGATCACTCCTGTGGAGGCGTTGATCGCCAATCCGCCTGGCAAGCCACTGGCCGCATAGGCCAGCGTGTTTCCGTCGAGGTCGTTGGCGCTCAAGGGCAGCGAGACCACGTCCCCTTCCGCGTTGGACTGGGCGCCGGGATTGGCGAGCGTTGGCGGCCGGTCGGTGTCGGCCACCGTCCAGGTGAACGTTTGGCTGCCCGCGGCGCCGGTGGTGTCGGTGGCCGTGACGGTAACGACGTAGACGCCGGCGACCGATCGCCAATCCGCCGGGCAAGCCCGTGGCACTGAACGTGAACGCGTTCCCCTCGGGAGCGGTGGCGCTGGTCGCCAGCGACACGCTGTCCCCCTCGTGGCTCGATTGATGGGCGATCTGTGCGACGACCGGCGGCCGATAGGTGTCGGATATCGTCCAGGTGAAGCTTTGGCTGGCCGTCTCGCCCGCCGAATCGACGGCCGTGAGCGTGACGGCGTATTGGCCGGGACTCGGAATGAATTCCGAGCTACTTTCCGCGGCCGAGTAGCTCACGGTGCCCGTGATCAGGCCGTTGGCGTCCATCGTCAAGCCCGCCGGCAGGCCGGTGACCGAGCGCGTGATGTCGTTTCCATCGGGATCGGCGGCCTGCGTCTGCAGCAAGACGGCCGCCCCTTCGGCGCTGGCCTGCGCGCCGGGGTTGGTGATCGAAAGCGATCCGGTCACCGCGGTCACCTGCCATGAAAACGATTGCGAAGCGCTCGCCAGCACGTTCCGCGACGAATCGACGGCCGAGACGGTGACGGTCACGTTGTAGCTGCCGTTCTGCGTCGCGGCCGCCGTGTAGTCAATCGTGCCGCCGATCAAACCACCCGTGCCGCCAATGACGCCGGCCGTGGGGTCGATCGAAAGGCCGGAGGGAAGCCCTGCGGCCGAGTACGACAGCGTGTCGCCGTCGGGCGAGCTCGCCGTGATCGGCAGGTTCACGATGTCCCCCTCCTGGTTGCTTTGCGAAGGCGGGTCCGTGACGATTGGCGCTCGCGGCGTATCGCTGACCGTCCAAACGAACGTCTGGCTGGCCGACAGTCCCGTAGCGTCGGTGGCCGTGGCGGTCACGTTGTACGTCCCGGGTAGCTCGGAATTCATTCCGAGTTCAGCATCGCTGTAATCGAGCGTGCCATCAATCAACCCCGATTGGCTGTCGATCGAAACGCCGCTGGGCAAGCCCGTCGCAATGTAGCTCAACGGACTGCCGTCCGGGCTTTGGGCCTGGACCAATATCGAGACGGTTTGCCCCTCGGCGTTGCTCACGCCGCCCAGGGCGTCCATCGTCGGGGCGCGGGGCGTGTGGGTGATCGTCCAGGCGAATACCGCCGCCGCGTGGCCGCCCTGGCCGTCGTCGGCCGATACCAAAACGGTGTAATGGCCGCCGTTGGTTTCGGCGTCGCTGTAATCGACCGTGCCCGAGATGGTCCCCGAGGCCGGGTCGATGCTCAAGCCGACAGGCAAGCCGGCGGCGGCGAATGTGAGCGGGTTCCCCTGCGGATCGATCGACGTCAGCGCCAGCGAAACCGTGTCTCCCTCCGCGTTGGTTTGGGCCGCCGGGGCCGTGAGCGTCGGCTGCTGGTAGGTCGCGGTCACGAACCAGGCGAACGATTGGCTCGCCGCGGCCCCCGTTCCGTCGGCCATGCTCACGGTCACGGTGTAGATCCCGCCGTTGGTTGCCGCGTCGCCAAAAGCGACCGTGCCGCTGATCACACCCTGCTCGCTGATCGAGAGGCCCTGTGGCTGGCCGCTGATCGAGTAATTCATCACGCTGGTGGAATTCGTGTCGGTCGCAGAGACCGCGAGCGAGACGGCGTCCCCCTCGGCGCTCGCCTGGGGGCCGAGCTGCGTCGTCGTCAGCGGCGCTGTCGTACCGCCTGAGCCGGCGGTGTAAGTGAATTGGTCGGCGATCGGGTCCAAGGGCGACGTCCCCGCCAGTGTCGTCAGGCGGACGTCGACGGCCCCGGCCGCGTGCGCCGGCGCGATCGCCGTGACCGACGTCGCCGAATTCACCGTGTATGCCGCGGCAGGCGCGCCGCCGAAACTGATTCCAAGCACATCGACGAAAGCGCTGCCCGCGATGGTGACCGACTCTCCTCCGTCGCCGGAGCCGGAGGCCGGGCTGAGGCCGCTGATGGCCGGCGGCGGCGCCGTGAATGTGAAATGGTCGCCGCTGGTCACCGGCGACGCGCCGGTGGCGGTGGTCACGGTCACGTCGACCATGCCCGCCGCCTCGGGCGGCGAAACCGCGGAGATCGAATGGTCGGAATTTGCCGTGAAAGTCGTCGCCGCCGTGCCGCCAAAATCCACGGCCGTCACGCCGATGAAGCTTGTCCCGCTGATGACCACCGTCGTCCCTCCCGCCGAAGGCCCGAAATGCGGCCGCACGCCGGTAACGGTGGGCGGCGGCGCCGTAAAATCGAAGCCGTCCAGGTTGGCGTTCGCCGGCGACGTTCCCGTCGCCGTCGTGACGGTAATATCCACATCGCCGGCCGAGTGCGCGGGCGAAGTCGCCGTGATGGAATTGGCGGAGTTCACCGTGTAATTCGCGGCCGGCGTGCCGCCAAAACTTACGCCGCTTACCGCCACGAGGTTCATGCCTGTGATGGTGACCACGGTTCCCCCGCCGCCGGCCCGCTCGTCGGACCGACCGAGGTGACCGCCGGGGCGGGCTCGATGTACGTGAACTGGTCGGCCGTGACGGTGGCCGACGTGCCGCCCGAGTTGCTCACCGTCACGTTCACCGTTCCCGCCGATCCGGGAGGGGCGGTCGCACTGATCGAAGTCGCCGAATTCACCGTGTAATTGGCGGCCGCGGCGCCGCCGAAGCTCACGCCCGTCACGTTGTTGAAATTGGCGCCGCTGATCGTCACCGCGACGGCGCCCATCGTCGTGCCGCTGTTGGGGCTGACGCCGCTCACCGACGGCGCGGCTTGCGTGTAGGTGAATTGATCGCCGGAGCCCGTGGCTGACGTGGCCGACGACGTCGTGACGGTAATATCGACGACCCCCGCGGAGTGTACGGGCGAAGTGGCCGTGATCGAACTTGCCGAGTTGACCGTGTAGTTCGCGGCGGCCACGCCGCCGAACGAGACGCCGCTCACGGAACTGAAATTGGTGCCCGTGATGGTCACGGAGGCGCCCCCCGTCGAGGTCCCCGAATTCGGGCTGACGCTCGTGACGGTGGGCGCCGGCGCGTTGTACGTGAACTTGTCCGTGGAACTGGTGGAAGACGACCCGCCCGTGTTGGTCACCACAACGTCCACGGCCCCGGCCGCGTGGGTGGGGCTCATAGCGGTGATTTGCGTCGACGAGTTGACCGTGTACGTATTGACCGCGGCGCCGCCGAACGTGATGCCCTGCACCGAGGTGAAGTTGGCTCCGCTGATCGTGACGGTGGCGCCGCCCGCAGTGGCGCCCGAACTGGGCGTCACGCCGTTGACCACGGGCGCGGCCGGCAAGAACGTGAACTGGTCGGCCGAACCGGTGGCCGAGGTCCCGCCGGGCCCCACGATGGTGACGTCCACCAAGGCGGCGCTTTCCGCCGGCGCCGTCGCCGTGATCTGCGTCGCCGAATTGACCGTGAACGTGGTTGCCGCGGTCGTGCCGAACATCACGCTCGTGGCGCCGCTGAAATTCGTGCCCGAGATCGTCACCACGGTCCCCTCCGCCGCCGGCCCGCTCGCCGGGCTGACGCCGGTCACCGTGGGAGCGGGCGCGTCGTAGGCGAACTGGTCGGCCGAGCTCGTGACCGACGAGCCAACGGCGCTCGTCACGACGACGTCGACGACCGAGGCCGCGTGGGCCGGGGTCGTCGCCGTGATCTGCGTCGCCGAATTGACCGTGTACGACGTCGCCGCGACCCCGCCCAACGACACGCTCGTGACGTTGGTGAAGTAATTCCCCGTGATCACGATCGTCGTTCCCCCGCCGGTCGGCCCGGAGGCCGGGCTGACCGCGCTGACCGTGGGCGAGAGCTGGTACGTGAGCCGGTCGGCCGAGCCGGTGGCCGACGTGCCTCCCGTGTTCGTCACGGTCACATCGATCGTGCCCGCCGATTCCGACGGATCGACCGCCGTGATGCTTGTCGACGAACCCACCGTATACGAACTGGCGGCGACCGCGCCGAATTTCACGCCCGACACATTGGCGAAATTGCTGCCGCTGATGGTTACCGACACTCCGCCGGAGACCGGGCTGACGTTCGGGCTGACTCCGCTGACGGCCGGCGCGGCCTGGTAGGTGAACTGGTCGGCCGAGCTCGTGGCCGACGTGCCGCCCGCGTTGCTGACGGTGACGTCGACCACGCCCGCGGCATGCGATGGATCGACCGCTGAAATGGAAGTGGACGAGTTGACGGTATAGCTCGTGGCCGCAACGCCGCCGAACGAGACCCCGCTCGCGGCGGTGAACCCGCTTCCGGTGATGGTCACGGTCGTTCCCCCGCCAAGCGGCCCTGAGGCCGCGCTCACGCCGCTGACGCTGGGCGCCGGCGGGTTGTAGGTGAATTGGTCCTGGCTGCCGGTGGCCGACGTGCCCCCCGAGGTCGTGACCGTGACGTTGACGGTCCCTACCGACTCGGCCGGGTCCACCGCGCTGATCGAAGTGGACGACGTCACCGTGTACGAACTGGCGGCGGTGCCGCCGAAGCTGACGCCGGTGACTCCGCTGAAATTAGTGCCTGTGATCGTGACCGTCGTGCCGCCCGCCGTGGAAGCGGAGTTGGGGCTGACGCCGCTCACGGTCGGGGCCGGCGGATTATACGTGAAGCGGTCGTTCGCGCCGGTGGCCGAACCACCGTTCATCGACGTGTTCACCACGATATCGACGGAACCTGCCGCATGGCTTGGCGAAACCACCGTCACCTGCGAAGACGAATTGACGGTAACCCCCGTGCCGGGCGTGCCTCCGAACGTGACATTGCTCACCGACGAGAAATTACTCCCCGAAATCACGACCGACGTGCCGCCGGCTGTGGCGCCCGAGGCCGGCGACACGCTACTGATGGTGGGGGGCGAGCTGGGCTCCTGGATGTTGACGGTGGCGGAGCTGGGCGACGAAAGCGTATACCCTGTTCCCGAGGTCAACGTGACGATCACGGTGGGATCGGTCCCATCCTGGTTGGTGAGGATGGGTGAGACGGAGATCGTGCCCGACGACTGGTTGGCGGCGATGGTCAACGTGCCCGACAGGGCGTGGTACGAGTCGTTCGGCACCGCGCTACCGCTCACGGTATACGAAACCGTGATGGCCTGCGTGGGAGCGGGAAAGGCCATCAGGTTAAACCCGCCTTGCTGCTGCATTTGCGCATTGGCGTTGCTCATTTCCTGGATTGTGATCGACGTGAGCAGTTGTTTCGGCTCGAGCGGCTGGAAGGCCAGCGCGCGGCCGGTGCCCAGCCGCGTTCGGCGGAACTTCGACCGGGGCCGCCGCCGCGGCTCTGGAAAGAGGATCTCCTTGAGCGACGCCGGGAAGTGGAGCCAAAATCGACGGGAGAGTTTCATGCGATCGTCGTTTGTTGGGGGTTTGGTGGCTGGGGCAGAGCGTGGGCCGCTAAAAACTTGGGCTTTTGAGGCAAAAGTCGTGTCTTGGGATTCGAGTGAATCTGTTCCTGTGTCGTAGAACGGAATTCATTCCGTTTCCCGCCTTCAAACGGAATAAATTCCGTTCTACGTGCGGAACAAAACCGGTATTGCTCGTTCCCACGCTCTGCCGACCCGCTGCGCAGGTGCCCCGAACGTCTCTTCGGCCGCTCTGCGGCCCCGTTATTGCTTTCAGTTGCGTTTCCGCTCAGCGCTTCGAGATCCCCAACGTGAGGCGGATTTCGCCCGAGGCTTTGCGTCCTCGTCTTCTGGCAGGTCACGATACCGTTCGCTAGCACGAATTCAACAAAATACTCTTACGATTTAGTAGAAGTTCGATAGAAGTTCCGCCGCAACCAAAAGGGGAGTCGCGCCAGGCTAACGACGAAAGTGCGGGAAGTGGCCCACGGATAGCGTGGCAATACCACGGATGAAGAACGAAATCGTAACCGTCGCGAGCCATCCGTGGTATTGCCACGCCATCCGTTACT
>Ga0307373_10015761_pt1 | contig 10236 bp, 8 predicted proteins | sample OX2MG_FD_202534 | JGI IMG/M metagenome (GOLD analysis project Ga0307373, IMG submission 202534) | Soil microbial communities from Risofladan, Vaasa, Finland - OX-2 | ecosystem: Environmental > Terrestrial > Soil > Coastal area > Acid sulfate soil | place: Finland: Risofladan, Vaasa | collected...
ATCGGCTACGACTCCAAGAAGGTGAAGGTCCCGCCGACCTCTTTCAAGGACCTGGCCAAGCCGATCTACAAGCACGAGGTGGCGATCAACGGCAACCCGACCCAGGCGAGCGCCGCGTTCTCCGCGGTCTACGCCGCTGCGCTGGCCAACGGCGGATCCCTCGGCAACATCAATCCGGGCGTCGCCTACTTCGCCAGGCTGAAGAAGGACGGCAACTTCGTCCCGGTCACGGCCGGCCCGACGACGGTGCAGAGCGGCCAGACGCCGATCGTGGTCTGGTGGGACTACCTGCTCGCCTCGGAGGTCGGTGCCGCCGACCCCAGCTTCAGGATCGTGATCCCGACCGACGCGAGCTACGCCGCCTACTACGACCAGGCGATCAACGCCAACGCGCCTGACCCGGCGGCCGCGCGGCTGTGGGAGGAGTACCTGTACTCGGTGACCGGCCAGAACCTGTGGCTGCAGGGCAAGGCACGGCCGGTCGAGCTGCCGACCATGATCGCCAACGGCACCGTGAACAAGGCGGCCAACGCCGCGCTGCCGCCCGCGCCGTCGACCCCCCTGCAGTTCCCGACCCAGGCACAGGAATCGGCGGCTGAAGGTGTGGTTGCCAAGCAGTGGGCAGCCAGAGTCGGCTAGCCGGTGACCACCCAAGTGGCTCCGGCCGCTGCGCCCGGTCCCCTCGGAGATCCGGGCGCTGCGGCTGGGCGCCGTTCCCTGACTAACCTGCGCCGGGCGCGTGACCTGGCCGGCGTGGTGCCGTTCACCAGCTACGTGCTGCTCGGCCTGGTGCTGCCGATGGGCGCGATCCTGATCGGCGCGTTCAGGAAGCCGGTCAGCGGCTCGTTCACGCTGCACAACCTGCACATCGCCAGCCACGGCATCTACCTGCACGGCTTCGCCACCAGCATGGAACTGTCGCTGATCGCCTCCGTGGTTCCCGGGATCCTCGGGTTCCTGATCGCCTATGCGATCTTCACGGCCAGGCGAGGCTCGGTGCTGCGGCGGGTCGCGATCACGGCGTCGGGGGTTTTCGCCAATTTCGGCGGCGTACCGCTGGCGTTCCTGTTCATCGCCACGCTGGGCAATACCGGCCTGGCCACCCAGTGGCTGACCGATATCGGCTTCAACCCGTACAACAGCGGATTCGACCTGTACGGGCTGGGCGGTGTCGCCCTGGTCTACATGTACTTCCAGATCCCAATCATGGTGCTGGTCATCCTGCCGGCCTTCGAAGGCCTGCGGCCGGCCTGGCGCGAGGCGGCCCAGAACATGGGTGCGAGAAGCTGGCAGTACTGGCGCTATGTCGGCGTGCCGGTGCTGGCGCCGTCGGTGCTCGGGGCCACCCTGCTGCTCTTCGGCAGCGCGTTCTCGGCCTATGCGACGGCTGAGGCCCTGACCAGCGGCACTATCCCGCTGACCTCGATCCAGATCGGCTCCTTCCTCAACGGCAACGTGCTGGCCGGCCAGCAGGATGTCGGCTTCGCGCTCGGCCTCGGGATGGTAGTCATCATCGCCGTCGTCATGCTCGTCTACGTCTGCCTGCAGCGGAGGGCGGCACGATGGCTGCGGTAACCGACGCCGGCCCGGCCAGCCCGCCGGCCAGGGTCGCCTCCGCCCCGGCTGCGCGGCGCCGGCGGAGCCTGCCCGTCTGGCGATGGATCATCCTGCTCGGCGCGGGCATCTACTTCCTCATCCCGCTGTACGCGGCGCTGCGGTTTTCCGGATTCGGCACGTTCGGGCAGGTCTTCTCCCAGACCGGGTTCTCCGACGCGCTCATACTCTCGGTGAAGCTGGCGCTCGTCACGACCGTCCTCACGCTCGTCCTGATGGTCCCTACGACCATCTACGTGCACCTGCGACTGCCGAGGATCAGGCCGCTGCTCGAGAGCATCACCATCCTGCCGATCGTCATTCCCCCGGTAGTGCTGATCCTCGGCGTGCTCGACGTGTCGCCGCCGAGCCTGAAGGGGACGCCCTACCTGCTCGCGCTGGTGTACGTGATCCTGGCGATGCCCTTCGCCTACCGGTCACTCGATGCCGGGCTGCGGTCGCTGGACCTGAAGACGCTGGTCGACGCGTCGAACTCGCTCGGGGCCGGCTGGCCGGTCACGCTCTGGCGGGTGATCCTGCCGAACCTGCGGACAGCCGTGCTCTCGGCGACGGTGCTGACGGTGGCGCTGGTCCTGGGCGAGTTCACGATGGCCAGCCTGGACCAGTACCAGACTTTCCCAGTGTGGATCGTGAACTTCGACCAGACCAGCGGGCCTGTTTCGGTCGCTGCTTCCCTCTTCGCGCTATTCGTGACCTGGATCTTCCTGCTGGCCATCACGATGATGGGCGGCAGGACGGCGCGTCGGATCGGCGGCGGCCAGGTCGACCTGGTGTCCGTCGCCCACCAAGAGACTGGAGATTCCCGATGACGGCGAACGTCACCAAGGCGGCCGGCCCGCCGCAGGCCCCTGGCGGCGCGCGCCACGAAGCCGGCGTGCGAGTCGTTATCTCGCAGCTGACCAGGACGTTCGGCTCGCTCCGCGCGCTTGACGGGCTATCGCTCGAGATGGCCCCAGGCGAATTCGTGGCGCTGCTCGGGCCGTCTGGCTGCGGCAAGACTACGGCCCTGCGCATCCTGGCCGGATTCGAGACGGCCGATTCCGGCTCGGTCACCGTGAACGGCGCGGACGTCTCGCCCGTGCCGGCCGCCAGGCGCGACATGGGTATGGTGTTCCAGAGCTACAGCCTGTTCCCGAACATGTCCGCACTGGACAACGTGGGCTTCGGGCTGCGGATGCGCCGCCTGCCCACCGCCGAGCGGCGGCAGCGCGCCGCCGAGCTGCTCGACATGGTCGGGCTCACCGGGCACGCGAGGCACTACCCGCACCAGCTCTCCGGCGGCCAGCAGCAGCGGGTCGCGCTGGCCCGCGCACTCGCCATCGAGCCGAAGGTCCTGCTGCTCGACGAGCCGCTGTCGGCGCTGGACGCCAAGGTCAGGCTGCAGCTTCGCGAGCAGATCAGGTCGGTGCAGCAGCGGCTGGGCACGACTACGCTCTTCGTTACCCACGACCAGGAGGAAGCGTTGTCGATGGCCGACCGGGTCGGCGTGATGAAGGACGGCAAGCTGGAGCAGATCGCCGTGCCCGACCAGCTCTACGCCCGGCCCGCCACGGCGTTCGTCGCCGAGTTCGTGGGAACCATGAACCGGATTCCCGGCGAGCTCTCGGCAACCGGCCAGGTGCGCGCGCTCGACACCCTGGTCCCCGTGCACGGCGAGCGGCCCGCTGACGGGACCGGCACAGTGGACGTGCTGGTGCGGCCGGAAGGCCTGAAGATCGATGCTGTTCCCGGCGGCAACGGCATCGTGACCGACCGCGCGTTCCTCGGCTCAGTGAGCCGGATCAGCGTGCGGCTGTCCGGTGACGTGACGGTCAAGGTCGATCATCCGAGCGCGGCTGCCGGGCAGTTCGCGCCGGGGGAATCGGTGCAGATCAGCCTGCCAGGGGTGGCCCCGGTCCTCGTGACGCAGCGCCGATGACGGCGGAGCCAGCGGCAACGGACCGGCCGCTGCTCGCGATCGCGCACCTATCCGATACCCACGTGATGGACCACCAGTCGCCTGGCCGGGCCGAGCTCTTCGACCGCTTCTCCGACGAGGACTCGCCGCTGCGCAGCGCCGTCGGGATCATCGGCTGCTACCGGGCCCAGGAACTGTTCACCTTCCAGGTGGCTGACGCGATGGTGCGGGCCATCCGGCGGGCTGCCGAGGACGAAGTACGGCTTCCCCGAGGTGCCGGGGGTGCTGGCCGCCGTCCGGCGGCCGTTCCGTGCCGCCGGCCGACCTGGACGCCGCCGGGACCCTGTACCGGTTCGACGCCGCTGGCCCGGACGCGCTGGCGGAACTCGGTGACAGCGCCGCCGTCGCGGTGACGCCGTCAGCCGCAGCACGTCTGCCCAGGCCGGTCAGCCCACGCCGAGCAGCGGGAGCAGGCCGGAGATCGAGTCGAGTACGCGCGGAGCTCCTGCCTTCTCCAGCTCTTCCCGGCTGCCTGACCCGGTCAGGACACCCGCGACCAGCCCGGCGCCGGCCCGAAGGCCCGACTCGACGTCGCTGGCCGTGTCGCCGGCCACCGCGAGCTCGCTGACCGCTCCCCCGCCGAGCCGCAGCAGCGCCGTCAGCGGCAGGTCGGGCCAGGGCCTGCCGCGGCCCGCGTCCGCCGGCGAGAGCGCCAGGTCGACCAGCGGGCGCCAGCCTAGCGCGTCGAGCACCGCGTCCCTGGTCACCGGGGAGAACCCGGTGACCAGGCAGATCCTGATGCCAGCCGCGCGCAGCGCGGACAGCGTCTGAACCGCGCCGGGCAGCGGCGCGATCTCGCCTGCCCCGACGATCCGCGCGTAGTGGTCCTCGAAGGCGGTGTTCGCCGCGGCCGCTGACGCCTCGTCGCCGAGGATGCGCCGGAACACCTCGATCTTCGACTGGCCCATCGTGACCCGGACAATCTCGGCTGCCCGGTCGTATCCCGGCGTCCCGGGAGCCAGCCCGAGCTGATCCATGGCCGCTCTGAACGCGGACATGACGCTGCCCTCGTCGGCGACGGTTGTCCCGGCCATGTCAAGGCAGGCGACGGTGATCCTGGCTGTCACGGGGGCTTCCTTTCCTGGGAGCGGGCTGGGTCATGCGGCGAAGGTCTGCTCGGCGATCGCTGGTGCCAGCGTCATGCCCCGGCCGCCGGGGCCGGTGACCAGAATGACGTCAGCGGCGACCTGCGAGCGGTGGTAGATCTCGCTGCCGGTGACCTGACTGTAGATGCCGGCCCAGCGCCGCCGGGTAGGCGGCAGCAGCGTCCCGAGCAGGTGCTCGGCCCGAGTCCGCAGCCGATCGTAGGGTGCCTCGTCCACGTCGAAGGCGAACGGCTCGTCATAGGCGTGCGTATCCCCGATCGTGAGGCTGCCGTCCAGCCGCTGCACCAGCAGCAGCTGGGCGGCCGCAGCCGCGGCGGCCGGGTCCTGCGGCGCGAGACGGCCGCGGCCTGGCAGGTCGTAGGCGGGGTAGTAGCGCAGCGTGTCGCCGTCGGCGACCGAGGTCGTGAGCCTGCGGTCGAGCGGCTCCGTCTGCAGCATCTGCAGCCTGACCCGGCGCAGCGGAGGCCGGGCGTAGCCGGCCAGGTGGTGGCCGGCGATGCCGGTGTGAGCCGCCCCCGTGCACAGCACGACCAGGTCGCCACGGTGCCACGCTCCGGTATGGTCGCGCACGGCTCCCGGCGCGATCTCGACCGCCTCCCGGCCGGGCAGCCAGGTGTACGCCCCTGAGGTGGCGCCGGCCAGCAGGTAGTCGCGGATCGCGTTCGGTACCTGCCGTGGCTCGACGATGGCGTCTTGCCGGCCGAGCAGCCCGCAGGTGAACTCGCCCTTCAATGCCGGGTTGACGCGGCGCACCGCCGCCGCGTCCAGCAGCTGGTAGCCCCGATCCGCCGCGTCAGGCAGGGCGGCGGCCTCGCAGAGCAGCCCGGCCTCGGCATCGTCGGCGGCCAGGGTCAGCGAGCCGTGCGCACGGAATCCGGTATCCGGCACGCGCCCCGCCAGCAGCGCCCAGAGTTCCCTGGCGCGCAAGGCCAGCGCCAGCTCAGGGCCTGGCTCGCGGCCGCTGACCCAGAGCAGGCCGAAGTTCCGCACGGTCGCTCCGCGCGATCCAGGCTCGCGCTCAAGGTGCACGACCTGATAGCCGCGCTGGCGCGCCGCGGCGGCGTGCGTCATGCCGAGAACTCCCCCGCCGACCACGACAACGCGCGCGAGCCGCTGCATCCGCATGTGCCCTTTCTCGGCGGACAGCAAGGAAATGTCATGCCTAGTCAACCGGTAAGTGGTGACCCGGCGGTGAACGAGGTGTGACGGCGGCATGTCCGGTCCGCGTCCCGAGCGTCAGCCGGGACCGGGACTACTACGACCCTGGCTGCTGGCCCGGATAGGACGTGTACTGCTGCGGGCCGGCGTACCCGGCGGAGTACGCTCGGGCGCCGGGGCGGCTCCGCAGCGCCGAGACGAACACGATCCCGCCCCCGACCAGGCAGCCGGCCAGCGGCCAGAACGCGACCGCCGGCAGCGAGGCGAAGGTCGGCCAGAAGGTCACTGCCGTATCGCCGGCCAGCCCGAGCGGCGCGTGCAGGAGGGTGCCCTGGTGCGCTGTCAGCAGCTGCTGATCGAACTGGTGCAGGCCCTGGTGCTCGCCGACCCAGCGCGCCAGGCAGCCAGCCACGACGCTGCCCGCCAGGATCGCGGCCATCGGCGCCGGCCCGTACCGCCGCACGGCGAGCAGGTAGGCGGCCAGGCCGATCAGGATTCCGCCGAGCGCGCCGATCAGGCAGTACCAGCCATCCGCGGCGATGAACGCCGTTGTCTCGGGATTGACGACATCTGCCGACCCGCGGCCCACGACCACGTAGAGCGCCCGGGGCGCCAGCGCGCCCCAGGCCAGGCCGCCGGCCAGCCCGACGAGCGCGCTGCCGAGCAGAATTGCCAGCGAGCTGGCGAAGCTGCCCAGCACCAAGTGCTGGCTGCCGCTTCCCGCACCGGCCGCGTGGCTGCCGCGCCGGGGCGGATTAGGAAGCTCACTGGTCATCGACATTGCCGAACCAGCGTAGTGGACCCGCCAGGATGCTCGGTCGGCCAGGCCAGGTCACGGGAGTACCGGTGCGCCAGCGGCGCGTGCGCCGCGTCCGCGTCCAGAACAGCCTGATATGCCCGCCGGACATCGGTGAGATCGGAGTCCTCGTCCACCGATCCTGTCGCGAGGCGCTCGATCATCGCCGCCTGATCGAGCTGCGGGTGGCCCTGCATCGGGAAGTGACCCGGCCGGTGCATCATCTGGATCACGACGTCGGCGCGGCTGGCGATCCGCACGAGCGTCCGCCGGTCGATGAACTGCAGGTAGCCGGGCTCATGCTAACAAGATCGTATTGCCGCCCGATTACGCCGCGGCCTGCTGAGCCGCTAGCCCACGCACGCCGGGCCGAGCAGCTGCTTCAGGTCAGCGACCAGGGACGGCGACGGCCGCACCCGGAGCTTGTCGTCGAGCCTCAGCACCTTCGCCCGGTTACCGCTGACGAGCCGCAGGTGCACCTCCTGCGGGCCCTGGTGGGTGCGCAGGACCTCCCGCAGCCGGTCGACCACAGGCGGCACGCAGCGAGCCTCAAGGATCGACACCACGAAAGGGCCGGAATCACCGGTGGGCAGGTCGGCGGGCTTCAGCTCCATCGCGACCAGCTTGGGCACCTCCTCGCGCCGGTCAAGCCTGCCCCGCACGAGCACGATGGCGTCCTCGACCACCAGGTGCATGCACGCCTGGTAGGTCGCGGGGAAGAACAGCACCTCGATCGCGCCCTCGAGGTCTTCCAGCGTCGCCGCTGCCCACGGGCTGCCCTGCCTGGTCACTTTCCGCGTGACGCCAGACAGGATTCCGCCGAGGGTGACGATCTGGCCGTCGGAGCGGTCACCGCGCCCGGTCCGCTGCGGCTCGTCGGCGGATCCGAGCAGCTGCACCACGGAGCAGTCTGTCTCCGCGGCCAGCACGTGCTCGAGCCCGAGCAGCGGGTGATCGGAGACGTACAGGCCGAGCATCTCCCGCTCGAAGGCCAGCAGCGTGGACTTGTCCCACTCGCCGTCCGGCACCGGCACGTCGAAGGTAGCCGCGTTGTCCTCGTCGTCGCCGAACAGGGAATCCTGGCCGATGGCCTCGTTGCGCTTGACGTCGATCACGGAATCAATCGCCTGCTCGTGGATCATCAGCATGCCCCGGCGCGGGCTGCCGAGCGAGTCGAACGCCCCTGCCTTGATCAGCGACTCGATCACGCGCTTGTTGCAGACGTTGACCGGGACCTTGCGCAGGAAGTCGGAGAAGCTGGTGAAGCTGCCCTTGGCGGTCCGCGCGGCGACGATCGACTCGACCACGGCCGTCCCGACATTGCGCACCGCGGCCATGCCGAACCTGATATCGGAGTCCACCGGCGTGAAGAGGGCCGTCGACGAGTTCACGTCGGGCGGCAGGACCTTGATCCCCATCCTGCGGCACTCGCTGAGATACAGCGCGGACTTGTCCTTGTCGCCCGCGACCGAGGTGAGCAGCGCAGCCATGTACTCGGTCGGGTAGTTGGCCTTGAGGTAGGCGGTCCAGTACGCGACCATGCCGTAGCAGCTCGCGTGCGCCCGGTTGAAGGCGTAATCCGAGAACGGGACGAGCACGTCCCAGATCGTCGTGATCGAGTACTCTGAGTACCCGTTTGCCCGCATTCCGGCGGCGAACGGCTCGAACTCGGCGTCCAGGATTTCCTTCTTCTTCTTGCCCATGGCCTTGCGCAGCAGGTCCGCCTTGCCAGGCGAGTAGCCGGCCAGCACCTGCGCGCACGCCAGCACCTGCTCCTGGTAGACCAGCAGGCCGTAGGTGTCGCCGAGCACCCCGGCCAGCGGCTCGGCCAGCTCGGGGTGGATGGGCACGACCGGCTTGCGGCCGGTCTTGCGGTCCGCGTAGTCGTTGTGCGCGTTGGCGCCCATCGGACCCGGCCGGTACAGCGCGTTCACCGCCGAGATGTCGGCGAACCGGTCCGCACGCATGGACCGCAGCAACGCGCGCATCGGGCCGCCCTCGAGCTGGAACACGCCGAGCGTGTCGCCCCGGGCGAGCAGGTCGTAGGTCGGCTTGTCGTCCAGGGCCAGCGTCTCCAGGTCGATCGTGACGCCCCGGTTCGCCTCGATGCCAGCCAGCGCGTCGTCCAGGATCGTCAGGTTCCGCAGGCCGAGAAAGTCCATCTTGAGCAGCCCGAGGTCCTCGCAGCTCGGGTAGTCGAACTGGGTGATGATCGCGCCGTCCGCCTCGCGCTTCCAGACCGGCACGTGGTCGAGCAGCGGCTCCTTGCTCATGATCACGCCGGCCGCGTGCACGCCCGCCTGCCGGATCAGGCCCTCGAGGCCGCGTGCGGTCTCCAGCACCTGCTTGACCTCGGGCTCGGCCTCATACAGGGCCCGGATCTCGCCCGCCTCGCCGTACCGCGGGTGGTCGGGGTCGAAGATGCCGGACAGCGGGACGTCCTTGCCCATGACGGCGGGCGGGAACGCCTTGGTGATCCGGTCGCCGAGTGCGTAGGGGAAGCCGAGCACCCGGGCCGAGTCCTTGACCGCCGCCTTGGCCTTGATCGTGCCGTAGGTGATGATCTGCGCGACCCGGTCGTCGCCGTACTTCTCGGTCACGTACCGGATCACATCGCCGCGCCGGCGCTCGTCGAAGTCGATGTCGATGTCGGGCATCGACACGCGCTCGGGGTTCAGGAACCGCTCGAACATCAGGCCGAACGCGATCGGGTCGAGGTCGGTAATGCCCATCGCGTACGAGACGATCGATCCGGCCGCCGAGCCGCGGCCCGGGCCGACCCTGATGCCGTTGCGCTTGGCCCACATGATGAAGTCGGCGACGACCAGGAAGTAGCCGCAGAACCCCATCTGCTCGATAATCCCCATCTCGTAGACGGCCCGCTCGCGCCGCTCGTCGTCGAAGCCGTCGGGGAACCGGCGGTCCATCCCGGCCCAGACTTCCTTGCGGAACCAGGTCAGCTCCGTCTCGCCGGCGGGCAGCGGGAAGTCGGGCATCAGGTTCGCCTTGGTGAACGCCACGTCCGCGCGCTCGGCGATCACGAGCGTGTTGTCGCAGCCGGCCTGCCAGTCCGGGTTGTCACTGATCGCGCGCATCTCGGCGGGGCTCTTGACGTAGTAGCCGTTGCCCTCGAACTTGAACCGCTTCGGGTCCGCCATGTTGGTGCCGGTCTGCACGCACAGCAGCACCTCGTGCGCCTGAGCGTCCCCCGGGGCGACGTAGTGCGAGTCGTTGGTGACCACGTAGGGCAGCGACAGCTCGGCGGCGATCCGCCGCAGCCCGTCCCTGGACCGCTGCTCGACTTCCAGGTCGTGCCCCATCAGCTCGACGAAGAAGTTCTCCGGGCCGAAGATGTCGCGGTAAGCGGCCGCCGCCTCCAGCGCCTGGTCGTACTGGCCGAGCCTGAGCCTGGTCTGTACCTCGCCGCCGGGGCAGCCAGTCGTGGCGATGATCCCCTTCCCGTAGCGGGCGAGCAGGTCCCTGTCCATCCGGGGCTTGCGGAAGTAGCCCTCGATCGAGGCAAGCGAGGACAGCCGGAACAGGTTGTACATGCCCTCGGTCGTCTCGGCCAGCAGCGTCATGTGGGTATAGGCGCCCGCGCCGGA
>Ga0307373_10015763_pt1 | contig 10235 bp, 16 predicted proteins | sample OX2MG_FD_202534 | JGI IMG/M metagenome (GOLD analysis project Ga0307373, IMG submission 202534) | Soil microbial communities from Risofladan, Vaasa, Finland - OX-2 | ecosystem: Environmental > Terrestrial > Soil > Coastal area > Acid sulfate soil | place: Finland: Risofladan, Vaasa | collected...
AATAGGGCAACTGTTAGATTATACGCAGGATCAAAGCCGTGGGAAAGATCTTTCCAAAAGGCATTATGTGCTTCGAGCGTGCAGGCACTATCCAGGGCATTGTAGGTTAGGAAGTCTGGGTTCACACCAAGAGCTCCGGTTGATACTCACCACACCAGTTTGCAGCACTTACGCTCGGAAAACCTGACATAATTGCAGGTTGAGTTTCTCCAGTCATATGATGGCGAGTTTGGATAATTCCCGCTGCTGCAGGCGGTAGCCGGTGGCACTCTCCATTACCACTTCGCTTTGCCTTATCCCCAGTCCAGTAGCTACACGTGCCGCATGTGTGGTTCAGGTCATGGCTCATGAGTTGTCCTTTATGTTCTCAAATTTAATCATATCTTTCCAGTACCCCTGCGCGCCACAATACACACTGCCGAGGAACGCTAAGCCTTTGGGCAGCTCAGGGTACATTACAGAATGTGCAATCATCGTGTCGTGGATAGGACCACGCACTTCTATCCCACACCTAGTCAGGAGAAAGTGAATATCGAAGATTCCATTTTGAGCTACCTTCACTGATACTCGATTGCCCAGCACTCGTTGCAGCCCACGCCAGATTATGGCCTCATCCGTTTCACTCCATTGGCCAGATAGAGGAATGGAGCATGCTATGGTTGGGTCGCTGGAGAAGCTAATGCAAGCTAACTCGTAGTTCACCACTTCAATATCGAAGCACACGAGGGGCTCTTTCTCATAATAGTCAAGCCATTCCAGCACTTCCCCAACGGAGGCAAAGTTATAGATTAACTGACGCTCGGGGCGGATAAGCTCGCGTGTGTAGCTCTCCACGCGGGCCTTTTTTAGGTCAGTTGCTATAACGTGTCGGTAGAGGTAGGGCTTAAACTCACTTGAGGCAAGCGCGCCTTTCACTCCCCCTTTGCGGTCGTATAAGGCCGCGGCAGGATGAATAGTTGGAATTACCTTGCGTACACCACTTAACCCAATCGACGGCCAGACGTAGCCCCGGAGCTTGGATATTTGACTATGACCGGTGAGTGCGGAGAAGGCGGTAGCGCCACAAGCTACTATCACATTACATCCGTGAGCGTCGAGTTCGCTTCGAAGCTCCTGTACCCAGTACATTCCCTCGGGAGAGAAGGTGCGACCGTTGAAGTAGGGTGAGATATCATTCTTGGTTGGCCGGGCCTTCACCACGTTGGTTAGATAGCACTCAGCTCGAATAATTCCAGCTGCGTGCATGCACTGCTCGAGGACTGAACCAGCGGGACCAACAAAGGGTCGGAGTTGGGCATCTTCGTAGGCTCCTGGCGCTTCACCAACAACAGCTATTTTAGCATCTTGTGGGCCAATGCCCGGCACTAGCCGCCGGGCTTTCTCGGCCGGAAAAAAGGAATTCACTCTACCTCCCCGCATAAAGCCTTACTATCCGCCTCGACAGCTAGCATGAAGCGAGATTTGTACTCAGAGTTTAAGTCCCAGCCGAAGGCTGACATGCCGCAGTTGTAGGCAGCACGAAGCGTGGCGCCAGAGCCTAAGAAGGGGACTAGTACAACCTGTCGTGGAACGCCTAATGTTTCCAGTAGGTCCTGGATCAGTGTAACGGGACGTTCGGTAGGGTGGTACTTAGCACTGCTAGGGACTCCCGAGTAATTAAAAACATTAAGCCTGCCGCGCTTAACAAGAACAGGTTTACCTTTTCGGGCTAGGAAGAAGGGCTCATAAGCTCGGCCAAGGTAGAGCTCTGGCTGAAGTGTTTGACCGTTAGGCTTAGTCCAGATACCTGGTATGTCATCCACCTGCCAGCCTGCGGATCGAAGCGCGGTGATTGTCTCGTGATGCCAGGTTGGACCAAACCAGTGAACTAGCCATGAGTTCGGTGCGGCCACTCGATAGAGTTCTCTAGCTAGATTGGTAAGAAAGGCGGGGTAGGCACTTTGATCTATCTCATTATACGTGTGTACGTTGGATGTAGGGCTGTCCTTGGAGGACTTTACTGAGGCAAGATCAATACCATAGGGTGGGTCACACTCAATAATGTGGACTACACCGTCAGAGCGTAGCTCGGCTAGACCTTTGAAAGTGTCTCCGATGTGGTAGTTGGATTCAGCTAGCTTAAGTGCTAACTTCAATCCACGATCTAACCCGCCGTTGTTCATTGCCGCGCTTTGGCGATCTCGCAGCGTTGTTACAATAGCATCTTCCTCGAGCTTCTTGAGCACTTTAAATGCCTCATCGGCAGTTTTGTACTCCGCCAGCTCAGGAATGTCTGTAACAGCTTTGGCAAGTTGTAGATCGCGGGAGATGGTAGATTGACTCCAACCTAGCAGTTGGGCCGTCTTACGCCCAGACCAGTCCAGGTTTTTCTCCTTGTATAGGCGGTCAATTTCCTGCTCAAGGCCGCATCGCTCAGCCCAAGTGAAGTCCTTTCGTAGAATATTTTCCATCAACTCGATTTCTCGAGCATCTGTAGCGTCGGCTTTAGGGCGGATAAGCGCTGGGATTAGAGGTATACCAGCGAGTCGAGCTGCCGTGACCCGGCGTTCACCAGCGAGCAACTCATAGTCTGGTGTAACAGTGATAGGCTGAAGGACACCCTTTTCCTTCATGGACTCGGCTAGCGCATCAATGTCGCCTAAGTCCCCTCGGTAGCGTTTCTCCCAGTGGATTTTATCAAGCGGTACCATCTCCAACCTATTCATTCTCACCCTCCAGGTTTTTTAGAAGTTGTTCACGCTCAGCCTCTGAGAGTCCGGCGAGGAGCTTGTCCACTTTACCAAGACGGGCACGACTAGCTTTAGTCTCAGCCTTGACAGCTTTACGCTTTGCTACAGGGCGGGCAACTTCACGATTGTGTCGAACTGTTCGGAGGCGCTCCAGTAGCTCCTCGTCAGACATCTGGTCGAGAGTCTTGACCAAGCCTTTTATTTGCACGCTTAGCTCCCAGACATAATCTCGATTAGCTTCTCCAGGTAGTGCTGGGCCTTTTCGAGATCTTCAATCCCACCCTTAGCGCGCCAGCGCGCAATGTACTTCACAACATTGCCATCGAGGAAGCCAAGTTCCCAACTGTTAATAACATCCCACGGTTGGGGAGAGATATCTTTGTAGTGCTTTCCTGCAACCTGCCTTTTATTCGCAGACATTTTAGCTCCGGGCTTTATTCAGCCTCCGGGATAGAGGCTGGAAAAAGCCCTCCCCTTTTGCGGGGGAGGAAAAACAGCCAGCAGTGGGGAGGCAGCAAGAAGAACTACTGGCTGGGGGGATGCTAGCGCTTCGGAGGACGACCAGTTCCAGTAGCCCGCAGAGGGGTAGCCTCATCCCTCATTTTCGGCAGCACCAGGCGATTGTAGTCGCCAGTCTCGTCGATAGTCAGCTCGGCAGATGCTGTCGCGCCGGGAAAGTCATCGAGAGAGAATCCACCGTTATCGAAGGGGATGGAGAAAAGAGCCAGAAATCGCTTCAGCATCAGAGCTTTGAATTGCGCTGAGCGTGGCTCATCACCTTCAGCGGGCAGGCCAGAGTAGTGCATCAAGTTGGGTGCATCGTCGTGGCCTTGGATACCGATGGAGATTTTGAGTTGCGGCTTGCCCTTTTCCTTGGTTACTGTCTCCTCAACAGAGGCAATCACCAGGTCGTAACGGCCATTCGGTACAGGCCGCGGCTCACTTACATCGTTCAAGTTAATGGGAATCAACACAGAGGTTCCTTTCAAGTTGTAGACCCTTTCGGGCAGGCCCGGCACCGCCGGGATTTAGTTAGGCAGCAGCAGCACTAAGTTGTCTGCGCTCCCAATTTAGGATGCCTCCGAGACCTTGGCCGAGCACTGGCTGGGTCCAGTCAACAGTGACATTTTCGTACGGCTCGAGACCCTTTACAGCAGTACGAACACATGTAGTCATGCGATCGGGGACAGTTTGGATTTGATAGCTCACCTTACCCTTTCCATCATTCTCAGCTTCGCTAACAAGTACATCGGAGAATAGCAAGGGAATTTTGGTTGTAAGGCGGCCAGTCATCATAGGCTTGCGGAATACACGCTTGGTTAGCTCATCTTGCCTGATATCGAGGTGACCGGTCATGTAGATAGATTTGCCCAGCGCAGTTAGCGTGCGGCATACGTTGGTGAACACTACCATCTGTGGGCCGTAGTCGTCTTGGTGAGGCCACTGGCCAAAGCGTCCGTTGATTGTGAGTACTCGATCCATGATAAGGTCGAGGAAGGTAGTGCAAGAGTCCATCGCTACCCAGTCGTAAGGCTCAAAGAAACCACCCTCGACCTTTTTGTTGAAGTCCGTTTCCCAATCCTTATACAGGTCAGACCCTTTTACAGAAGCTTTGTCAGCAGTTTTCTCCTTCGCCATGCTAGAAGCAGCTAGATTCAGCCGGTCTGGGAGATACTCTTCGTAGTCCACATCATAGCCTCGCAGGGATAGCAGCGCGTTGGAGTCGAAGAGGTAGGCGAACTTCTTCCCTGGTAGGGTAAGAAACTGTGTAGTCTTACCTGATCCCGTATCTCCCAAGATGAGGATACGATGGTTAGTAGTCTCGTGTGCATTAAGTGCATTTGGCACGTTGAATCCTTTTGGTTAGGTAATTTCTTCCCACTGAGTGATCTTCTCTTTAGCGTTAAGGACAACTAGTTCCTGGAACCTGTGCATGGTTTCACTAAAACGAATGAAGACGATGTGACCAGATTCAATATCAGCTAGCTGCACGGAGTCTGGGAGGTCCCAGGTTGCAGAGAGTTCACCCGAGCGATCGTCAAGAACGAGGTACATCGGCCCCTTCCGCACCTTTTTTATCTCCGATTAGTTTGGCTAAGCCAAGGGTCTCGAATGGCTCCCAGCGGTCGAGAATATATCCAGGGGGTGGTCCAGCTAGCTTGGCAGGATCAGCTGTGGTTCGACAGATGTCGAGGAAAGGGCAGGCACCGTACTTACCAATGCATGCCGACTCGTTTTTGGGAAAGTAGTTTCGCTCCGCATCTCCCTGGATGCGCTTTACCCAGTCGAGAGTATCTCGTAGCCATTCTTGGAGAAGTGGCTGCTGGTGTGCGACAGGCACAAAGCGGAAAGCATCGTGGACAGTTTTGTGTACCAGTGCTGCATCGATCCACACTTGGGATAGGTCTGGAAAGAACATTGCGCCACCGAACTGGTAGCCCTTCACTTGACTGTCACTATACCAGCTTTCAATATAAAGGGATTTGAACCCTCCATCCTTTTTGTACTCACTGGTAGTTTTATGCTCGATTACCAAGGTTTGGCCGTTGTACTCTATTACCTTATCCAACCTTCCAATATACCACACGTCGGTAGCACCAGGGAGTGGTACGGCAAAGGGCTGTTCACACGCCACAAGCTTTGCCTCTCGTAGCATAGCACCACGAGCAGCTATGTAGTTAACAATCATCTCGTGGGCGACGCTAGGATTGCGATTTCCAAGTGCCTCGAGTTGCTCGAGGTCGGGGCGTGCTGGCATGCCCTCGGCTTCCCAAGTTTCAAGAAATTGCATCAGAGCAATGTCAGCGAGTTCACCGGAAGGAAGCTTTGGTGCATAGGTCCACACGGCATCCATACCAGCATGCCAAGATAGACCGAAGATCAGAGGCATAGCTGTACCTTGGCTACGCCAGCCTAGCTTATGCCGAATTTGATAGCGACGAGGGCACTCCTTATAAGAGGATACCATCGTGTTATCGTAGAATTGAGATTTACTGGTGAGAGCGGGCGAATCGTTTGCCATTGGATACCTTTGTTTCGTTGTCCAGCATGAGTGTCCGAGCTACGTAGCCGTCAGCTCGGTGGATTAGTAAGTTTAGCTTCCCGTGCTTTGCGGCGAAGATAGCGCAGGCTATCCCGCAGAGGGAGGCAAGAGAAGTTAAAACAATGTAGTCGTCAGCGCAGCTATCTTCCATTGCACTGGATAGTTCACGATACATTTGGGAGGTGTCCCATTTGTCTAGCACACCGTCAGTGCAGAAGACTAGCTCGCCAAAGCGCTTTGCACTTTCGTAGTCGTGCGCGCCTTTGTTAGGAATATAGACCTTTGCCATATTGCTGCTCCGTTGGGTAAGCTCAAACCTCCCATAAGAGGCTTGAGATTACCCCCTGATGATTAAAATTGGTTCACCAGGGGGTAGAGCAGCTTAAGCGGCTTTAGCGCGCAGTTGCTCGAGCAGCTTCTTCCGTTCCTCCGGCGAGAGCTTGTCGAGCGAGCTGGTGACCTTTTCAAACGCGCTTTGCTTCACCACAGTGCGAACGTCCGGCCTCCAGGCCGAGACTTCCTTCTGCAGCTCTGCATGGTTGGTTCCCTTCTCGATGTGCCGCCGCATGAAGGCCTGCAGCGAGATCACGATTTGAGCTTTGGCTGCAGCAGCGACTACTTCGCCGCCAAACTTTTTCTGCAGGTCCTCAAGCTTCTCTGGCACGTCGTAATCGACGGAGATGGGAGCGGGCTTTTCCTTCGTTTTGGCTGAGATCTTCATGGCTAACAACTTTCCTTAGGTAAGGTTGATTCCCCTTGTGAGGGATTGTGCGATTGCACCACTGCATTATCCGTGGGCTCGCTCGGTTTGGCAAGCGCCCCACGGGATAAAATTTCCAGCGCCGAGCTGACCAATCGACGCGCTGTGCTAGTACCCCAGAGAGTGTCATCGAGCTTCGCATAGACCATACAGCAAGCACGCTGCGCCAGTTCACCTTGGCTGGCAAACTCCGTTAGGACTAAGTCCTGGGTAGTCATCTCACGGAGCTTTTGAAAGGTCTGCGGAATGGAGTCAATGAGGGCAGAGTCCTGTTCTGCGGTAGGCTGCACTACGAGTTCGCCCAGCGCTACCATCGGCTCGAGGATAGAGTCGAGAGCTACGTCGATTTCACCTGCGCGAATATCCTCACCCTCTGTGCGCTGGATTTGCCAGAGGCGCTCTTCGACTAAGTTATCGAAAAGCTCCTCAAAGGTGGCTAACTTGAGTTCGTACTTAAGCCGCAGCGCATCTGCGAAGGAATCAGGAGTTAGATTGAGTGTCACTGGGCGCATTTGTCACCTCGCTTGGATTATTCATTATGGCAGGAGTTGACCCACTTGTCAAATCCTCACCGCCACATTTCACCTCGTAGATTGGCTGGGTGACTGTTTTAGTGCCGACTTGGACCAGCTTGCAGTCTGCAGACTGAATTTTAATTATAAGCGAGAGCTTACCCTCACCGCCGTGGTAGGTAAGAATGCGCTCGGTGGACGCCATTTTAGTCTCCCAAGCCTCAAGCGGCACCACTCCAGTAGCATCATAGGCCTCGAGGATAGGGTTGATCTCTTGGAGAGTTTGAAGACTCCAGAAGTGCAGGGTAAGGCGATTTGATTCTGGCCAGACTGAGATAAAGCTTGGCTTGCACAGCCCTTGGAGTGGCCTAGTGAGATGCTCGATCTGGGGTGAGAGGGCTGCAATCTGATTTATCCTAGCAGCAGCACCACTTATAGTGCGCTCTTCCTCACGTATAAGTTGTAAGGCGTAGTTAACTGTTTCCATTCTGTTCTCCGTTGTGTTTGGCTAGCCACTTGGATAGCCAGTTCTCGATGAGGGTTATTTGCTCTACTGTATTGCGACTTACCACGCGCTGAATCTGTGCTGCGTCGCGAGACGCTAAGGCAACTGCATCATGAGAGACTGCGCCCATCATGAGAAAGGCTATATCACAGTTCTTAGCGTTACTCTTTAACAGCACGTAAGAGTCATCCATCCACCAGCTAAGGTGTAGACGACCTTTGAAGTGCGCCTCAAGGGGGAGTCGCTGTTCAGGCTTGAGTCCGCAGATCAGGACTTTGGGTAGCCGAGGCCTGGGTGGGCTCTGAACCTCCGGATTGTGCTTGGTTAGCGGGGGCGGCGGCTTGAGTGGAGAGCTGGGCGGCCCGCCAGGAATAGCTCGACTCTTCGCCATTGCCTCAGCGAGAGTGTCTGCGATGAAGTGTTGAATTGCCTCGAGGGCTGTTGGAGGCTTCGGAGCAAGTTCAAGTGTGAGGATATGCGCTCGCAGAGACTTTATCTCAACCTGAGCTTTTTCTAGCTCGGACTGGCGGGATTCGAGTTGAGCTTGTATTTGAGCTAGCGCAGTGGCCTCGATAGAACTGGGTGAGCCTTGCTGCCGATGCCGTGTGAGCTCGGCTCGAAGGGATGCAGGTAGAGCGCCGATGTTATGTAGTGTTCGGCGTCGGTGCGGCGGGAGAACGTCATCTTGGATAGATAAGATAACTTTGTGGAGAACTAAACCAGGCTGCGCTTTTACCACAGGAATTGCAGCAGCGGCTAGCTTTGCTATCTCCTCGAAGTTCCATTGAATTCGCTGGCCGGACATTGTAGCTCCAAGTGAAAACTCCCCGGGGCACTAGCCCCGAGGAGACCACGACGAGGAAGGGGCTGCTAACACACCTTGTCGTGGATTTGCCCTGTGGTATCGAGAATGGCCTGGAGTTTGCTGGGAAGGTCCAATCCACCACCGTTCAGCGCCTTCACTACCATGCTGGTGAAGGCTTGCTCGAGCTGCGGAGTGGGAGCCTTCTCGGTAGCGATGCGATCGGACAGCAGTTTAATCTGCCGTTGCATCGTCTGCGCCGACTCGAGCAGCGCTTCTTCCGAGATTTCCACCACCTTGATGCCCGGAGGCTGCCGCTTGAGTTGCGCCAGCTTCGCTCGCTTCACCACTTCAGCTACCACCGCCGGAATGTTGCCAGCGAGTACCTTGCTGATCGCGTTCAGGTTAGTAGTGGGTTTGATGGTGGAGGCACCGTAGAAGCGTAGCAGTTTCTCAATGGTCTTGCTGTCGGGCGGAGTGAAGTCGATCACAGCGTCGAGCCTGCCCGGCCGCAGCATCGCCTCATGGATGGAGTCCAGATCGTTGGTAGTCAGCACGACGATGATGTTGCCAGTCTTCGTATCGATGCCGTCGATCAAGTTGAGAATCTCATCCATATCAGCATCACGCTCCGCATCTACCTCGCGGTCGATATCCTCACAGAAGATCACACAGGCGGGGTCCGAGTACTGCTTAGCAAACTGGATAGCAGCAGCCAGGTCCGAGGCCTTCGGAATGTAGAGGTAGGTCACACCGGAGGTTTGAGCGACACTCGCTGCGACCGTTGCCGCGAGAGTTTTGCCTGTTCCGTAGGTACCGGAGAACAGCACACCGCGCTTAATCGAGATGCCGTTGGCGCGAAGCTCGCGCACCCGTTCGATGGGAGTGAGCAAGTTGGTTTCCACGCTGCTGAGCAGATCATCGTTCAAGAGGAGCTGCTCACGGTTCACACCGCGCAGGTCGATGAACTTGACTCCCGGCATAACTAGCGCATCGCCATCATCGTCGGAGAAGGTAAGACGGAGGGCTTTGCCACGGTAGATCGAGTTTGCTGCCAGTTCCTCATGCACCGCGTTGAAGATCTCTCGCACTGTGGCCTCGTCCTTGCGTTTGATCTTCGCACCGAGAGAGAAGACTACTCGGCCATCTTTCTTTGCCATACCCAGGTCGAGGGCACCACTAATCCCAGGGATAGCAAGGCGACCCCAGGGAACATCGATGCGCTCATCGACTCCGCAGTCCACCGTGAGACGCTGCGGCGGCGAAGAGCCAAACATGCCCGGAGTGTCGAGGCCCTGAGCCCAACCGAACTTCCGCTCGAGGACACGCTCCAAAGCCACCGCGCCATCCCAGGGGAAGGCGTCGAAGGTATCGGAGAACACCGTTTCCTTTTCTAAGTACTCCATGCGAGCCATCAGAAGCTCAATTGCAGTCTTAATGGGCATGGCTGCGGGGACAGTGAGCTTATCCCCGTGGTGAACTACCTCGGCAACGTGAATCTTGTCGCCGGTATCCTTTAGATCATTAGACATTTGCAGTTCCTTGTATTGTCCTCATTTGCTTGAGGATGAAGCATCGCTCACCATGTGAGCAATTTTAAAATTCAGCTTACCACCATTTTATCAGAAGTTGGTGGAACTTGTCAAATAGGTAGGTAGTTGGGATTGGCTAGTGTGCCGAGCCTACCTCCAGTGCTGCAGCACGAGTGGAACTATGATATTGTCGCTCAGCCGCACCAGCGCAGCGCCGAGGAAGGTGTAGAACAGGCGCTCCGACAGGCCGCACAGCCGCTCGTGCCGCGCCCACCAGCCGCGCAGCCTGATCGCGTAGTCTCCGGGGCGTGCGAGAGGGGTCATTTGCTCAGCTCCTGAGCGTCGAGGGCGG
>Ga0307373_10015767_pt1 | contig 10233 bp, 9 predicted proteins | sample OX2MG_FD_202534 | JGI IMG/M metagenome (GOLD analysis project Ga0307373, IMG submission 202534) | Soil microbial communities from Risofladan, Vaasa, Finland - OX-2 | ecosystem: Environmental > Terrestrial > Soil > Coastal area > Acid sulfate soil | place: Finland: Risofladan, Vaasa | collected...
CGCGTAGTGGTGCGTTGGGGGCAGGTCGGGCGTGTGGTAGATCGCATCAGGATCGATGCCATATCCCCGTGGTGGCTGCAATGCGATCAGGGCATTGCCAAGCTCCATAGCAGCAAACAGATAGTTGCGCTCGTCGCCCCAGGGCTCCTCCTCTTCAATCGAGACAACCTTTCCGGCGACCGTAGGGAGGAGTTTCTTGTCAGTCTTCTTGGCAGGTTTTATGCTTGGGCCATGGTCCTGCGGCTGGCCCCAGAAATCCTGCATTCGGCGCGCCGGGCGAGCAGGAAACCCGGAGTATATCTTCCGATAGGCCGCTCGCGAAAAACGCAAGGCCCGGGCCGGATCGAGTGGATAGTTGTTGTCGTAAGTCCCGCGGCCAAGCAGGTCTTGCATCAGTTCATCAGATGTCTTAGGCAAAGCGTCGATCGTATACCGGCGCGCCCGCATCGCGTGCAACGCCGTGAGCAGGCTGGCAGGCGTATCGAGGCCAACTGCGCCCCCAACTTGAGACGCCTTGGCCGCCGAGTTGGTGAGTACGAAGGCAATTCGACGATCGCGGTTCAGCGTTCGCCGCAACCCGCCAAGCCGACTCGCTATACCGGCGACGCGCGCAGCCCGGTCTTCGTTCGCAACATACAGGCTCTCCGCGCCACTCTTGCTTCGCTCCTTGAACGAAACAGGCACGGAGATGATGCGGCCATCGAACTCCGGGATCGCAACATTGACAGCAGTATCGACCGCGTTCAATCCTCGTCGCGAGCCTTCCCACGCGCCCTGCGGCATCTGGCATGCAATGGCCTGAACAACTGGGATGCCAAGCCTCTCGAACGATAACATCGCCTCTCCGGGCTGGGTGACAGAGCCCGTATTCACCTCGCCAAGCGCAAACGACAGCGTCGTAATCAGCACGTCTGCACGGCCTTCAAGCAGTTTGAATACGGCCGGACGTCCATCTTCCTTCGCCTTCAGGCTTGAAGTAAAGATGCAAAGCGCATTGACTCCCTTGGCCTCGAGCGCACATGCAAGCGTGTCGATAAAGCTGGTGTTTCCGCTCATCTGATGCGCGCGGTAAAACAGCACGGCAACCGTGGGTTTGGCGGGGTCGGCCTGACGCTCCCAGTCGGCGGACGTGGCAACCTCCGCACCAGGCAGATAAATGCCGTGCTCGGGCATCGGGTTGGCCGGCGCGTAGCCATAGCCCGTCAGCATCAGGCGATCGGAAAGGAATCGGAACAACTCAGCGAAGTTCTGCACGCCTCCAAGCGCCAGATACCCGGCGGCACTTTGCATTACATCCGCCGGCACGTTGATGGTCTCGGAAAACTCCGAGCTATTCTCCCCACAGCCACTCACCAGCACCAGCGACTGTCCACGCTCGATGCAAGCCGCCCGCAGTCGCTCGAAGCCCGGAATGCAACTCAGTGGCCCATGGCACCGAACGATGATCACGCGAGCCTTGACCATTTCACCGTTGATCAGGACACTCAACTGGTCTTCGTTCCGCAAAGCATTCAATGAAAATGCACTGACCCGCAGATCGTCGGGAAGCATCTCCGATGCCTTTATCAACGTAAGCAGGTCTGTGTCCGCGTGAGAGAGCAGCATGATGGCCCCGTTTGCGTCGGGACTGGTCTTGGCAAGCGCCGACGCAGACACAATCTCACTGGGCTTGCGTACATCCCAGTCATAGTAGTTGAAGACGAACTCGCTCAACTCGGACGGTGGTTGCAGAAAGCGGTCAGCCGAGAGCATCGCATCGATGTAGTCATAGATTTGGCGTACCTGCCAGGCGCTGTTCACTGAATGGAACCAGATGGACCTTCCATCGAAGACGAGGCTCACCACATTTGCGAGCGCGCAAGGGCCAAGGCAACCGCCCTTGGTCAGATGAACATGATTGCGAATTTTGCGATCAAGCCACTCCTGCCGATAAACGTCGGCCGGGACGGCGGCGTATCCACGCTCGGTGATGCCACAGCAACAGCCGGTGTAGCAATAGGTCAAATGCGCCCGATGCTGGACGATGTTGAAGGCACGACCGTCGGCACGGACTACGCGTTGTCGAAAAGAGTCGGCCACCGCTACGCCTCATTCTCTGGAGCGTGGTCGGAGCTGGTTGCGGAAAGATGACGGGTTGAGGGTGCCGGGGTCAGGCGCATGGTTTCTGTTCTCCGCAGAAATTGCTATGTACCCCGGGCAGGTTTCCTGGCTTCGAAGCGGCACCTTCTTCCTGGTGCCGAGCCTCCTCCTTCCCCAGCTTCAATGCCGAGTGGATGTATGGCGACTCATCTTCGTTTACAGTGGCGGGACCGCACCGGGATTGCACCGGACTTCCCTTTTCAGCCCTTGCGGGCACCTTGGGTCTGACACAGTTGTACCACGCCTCCGGTTACTCAGCTGCGTGTTGCTCTAACGGACCAGCGTGTGCGCGTTCGGTCAACCAACCGAACAGGACCCCGAGCGTGCCCCAAAGCAGCAACTGCATCTCACAGGACGCGATCCGGAATTTCCAAAGCAAGCTCGCGGGAAAGGCTTGCGGTACTTCATCGACCGCTGGCAAAAAGCTCGAAAGCGTGACCATTAGCAAGACGAACAGGAACACCGCCAGCAAGGAGCCGTTCCAAACCCCAAATCGCCGCCTCAGGCGACGGGACAATTGCAGCGAAAGTGTCATAGATGCCAGGGACAAGGCAATTGCAAGAAAGTACGCCGCGGTCCGCATTCCTATTGTCTCCGGACTGCCAACAGACGGTGGATTCGCCGGATATTTCAGAGAAGGGACCAATGCTACTGAGATATAACCCAGAACTGCGATCCATAGCGCCAAGGCACGCGGACTGGACACCCCAAAGCGTCCCTGCGAAAAGGCGAAGACAAGCCCGAAGATGCCCCCAAGAGCTGAACCGTAGACCACGGCACCGGTCAGCAGCCCGATACCTCGCTGAATCTTGCGGCTGACCAACTCAGGCTCGGGGCTTTCGCCCTTCGCTTGGTTCATACTGGCTTCAAAGGCGATCGCTCTGTCGACTTGTGGCTCCGCGGTCCAACGTGCGAATGCAAATACAACAAGGCCCGCCACAAGGCCTACCAGCATTCCGCGAAGAAGCAGCGTACGAGTCATCAAAGGTTAACTAGTGGCACGGAAAGCCAAGTAGATGGCGTCCGTCGTGGACAAACTCGTGAACGATGCTGCCATGAATGATCGAAGTCGCCCCTTGTTCCGCACCCACGAAATAGATCAGAAGCAACATGAGCAAACCGCCGAATAAAGCCCAGGGCAGCAACTCGCGCAAGGGAATGACCGGTATGAATATGGGCCGGGGAATTGAGTCGGCGATAGGCTGAGTCATGGAAGTCTCCTGATCGTTGCTTGACTCCGAGCGTAGTGAACCTCTCAGGGAGTGTCAAGCCGCCATTTAGCCGCAATGGTAGCCTGTCTTCGGGTGACGCCTTGAAAGAGACCGACTTGCTGGGACGGATCACGTTTGTCAGTCATGCACCAACTGCTGCAGTGCGAAGAGCGGCGTTTTCTCTCAATGAACCCATTGAGCAGCGCGAAATTGAAAAGCTTGAGTCGATTGGCTGGACTCCACCGCGACTTAGTAAGGTCTATGCTGCGCCGGAGCAGCGAACAATGCAGACAGCCAAAGCTCTGGGGTTCGACTCCCTTCTCTCCGAGGAACTAAGGGATTTGGACTACAGTTCATGGCGAGGCAAGTCTTTGGACGAAGTTCAATTCACGGATCCGGACGGCGTCCGTCAATGGCTCACCAATATTGATGCGGCACCGCATGGCGGCGAGTCTATTGCGAACTTCCTCGACCGTATCGAGTCTTGGCTGGCCGGACAGCACGGCCTCGGTCACACCCTTGCTGTCACGCATCCCGCAGTGATTCGTGCCGCTGTAGTGCTCACTTTGCAGGCTCCCGCGCAATCGTTCTGGCGTATTAATATCCCACCAGTTTCGCTCACGGACCTGCGATGGAGCGGCAGATTCTGGACCCTGCGAAGCAGTGGTTGCACGCTCTCGCGGCGTGAAAAGTAGAACCTGGTGAAATGAGTCTGGTAAATTAGGTAAAGATTCTGGGGTGTCCGCGAGGGCATAACAGGGAAGCCGGTGTGAGTCCGGCATGGTCCCGCCACTGTGTTCAGGAGACGGACTCTTCGTAAGCCACTCGATCACACCGAGGAAGGCGAAGACTCCAGACCGCTACAAAATAGCGCTCAACCTGTCAATCAGGAGACCTACCTCAGATATAGTCTTGATTCCTGTCCGCGTGGAAACGGAAAGCAATCGCTCATCGGTCTTTGAGCTTTGTGCCTCCTTTCCCGCTTTGGTGAGGTGCACTTGTTCAGACCGAAATCGATCCCGCCCGCTATTGCTGCAGAAGCAGGCGCTCCATGAGAGTCGGGGAACATTTCTGTCCAGGTGTCCTTCATGCAGTCCAGGCAAAAGACGGTCTACTCCTTCGCATCAGGGTACCCGGAGGGTTGATCGAGGCAAATCAACTCAGGACCATCGCCGATCTGTCCCGTAGCTTTGCTGATGGAACCATCGAAATCACCTCACGGGCGAACCTTCAGTTGCGAGCGATTCGGAATCAAGACCTTAGCCATATCGTTGCAAGCATTTCTTCTGCAGGCCTCCTGCCTTCGCCGCCGCATGATCGAGTACGCAATATCGTCACAAGCCCCATTGCGGGGCTTGACGCCGAGGAGTTCATCGATCCGCGACCGCTGATCCATGAACTGGATCGGCAATTGCGGGCGGAACCGATCTTTGCAAACCTGCACCCCAAGTTCAGCTTCGCAATTCACGGCGGCCCGAGACGCTTCAGCCGCGATCTCGACGATATCTCTCTTGAGGCAGTGGACTCCAACTCAGTACCTCATTTCCACCTTTCCATCGGCGGAGCCTCTTCGGGTTTCGTCATCAAGCGCGCGGATGCCGTTACTTGTATGCTGGCCGCGGCAAAAATGTGCATCGAACTGGCGCTTGAATCCAACACGCATGTTCGTGCAAAAGCAGTACTGACAATCCCCGGAGCGAGGGCACATATCGTCGATGCACTCTCACCTATGTTGAATCCCTCCCCCGACTCGCCTCCCACCCACACAGTCAACCAGGCCCTAATCGGCATCCATCCTACGACTGAAGAAAGCCGGGTCAGCATCATTCCCTCTGTCCCTCTCGGCAGACTCACCGCACAACAGGCCTATTCTCTAGTCGATGCCGCCAGCGAGTGGAAGGGTGATCTTCGATTCGCTCCCTGGCGTGGCATCGTCCTCGGTTCTATCCCAAAGAGCGCAGCGGACAAGATAGTCGGTCAACTTCGCTCCATTGGCTTGTCCTGCGAAGGACTAGATGGCTTTCAAGGCATCGCGGCTTGCGCCGGAATCACTGGTTGCGATGCATCGCTGGCGGATGTGCGTCGAGACGCAGCTTCGCTCGCGCAGCGCTTTTCAGGCCACGCCGGGCCTTCCGGATGGACAGTGAACGTATCCGGCTGTGACAAGCAATGCGGGCGTCGGCATGGCGCAACCGCCGACCTGGTCGCCGGCCTGTCGGGGTACACCCTTAATATCGCGGGACGTTGTGTTTCGACCGACTGCTCACCTGAATTTGCACTCGATGCGGTTGCCGCGCTGCATGAAAATCTGCTCTCCGAGGTCGCTGCCCGATGAACTACGTCAAGGACGGCGCGGCCATCTATCGCGAGTCGTTTTCCATCATCAGAAGAGAAGCCGATTTATCTGCGTTTCAGACCGATCTTGCTCGCGTCGTCGTCCGTATGATCCATGCGTGCGGCATGACGGATCTTCCGCAGGACGTCCACGCATCGCCGGATGCAGCCGCCGCGGGCATCGATGCGCTCCTCGCAGGCGCGCCCCTGTTGTGCGACGCAACAATGGTGGCGAATGGAATAACGCGTTCCAGGCTCCCACGAAATAACGAGGTCATCTGCACGTTGAACGATGCCAGAACCGCGGATCGCGCTGCGAAACTCCACACAACCCGAAGTGCCGCCGCAGTCGAGTTATGGCGGGATAAACTCGCTGGCTCGGTTGTTGTGATCGGGAACGCTCCGACAGCGTTGTTTCACCTCCTCGATATGCTTGAGGCGGAAACTCCAGACTCTATGCTCAACCCTGCGCTCATCATCGGAATTCCTGTCGGATTTGTAGGGGCGGCTGAATCCAAGGCAGCACTTGCCGCCAATCGGCTTGGAATACCCTTCCTGACTGTTCGAGGACGCCGCGGCGGCAGCGCCATTGCAGCGGCAGCAGTCAATGCACTTGCGAGTGAGGAGGAATGAGCGCAGGCAAACGAAGCGGACGCCTCTTCGGAGTCGGTGTCGGCCCCGGCGATCCGGAGTTGATTACGGTCAAAGCGCAGCGCGTGCTAAGGCAGGCGCAGGTTATTGCTTATCCCTGCGCCAGACACGGTAACAGCAATGCACGTTCAATCGTGTGCTCTGAATTGATTCACGGCCAGATCGAACTCCCAATGATGTACCCGGTTACGACAGAGCAAAGTGACCACCCCGGAGGATACGAGGTCGCACTGTCGCAGTTCTATGACGAGATGGCCGAACAGATTGCGGAGCACCTTGCAAGCGGTCGGGACGTGGCCATCCTATGCGAAGGCGACCCTTTCTTTTACGGCTCGTACATGTATCTTCATGACCGCCTCGCTCATCGCTTTTCCACGCAGGTAATTCCTGGAGTCGCCTCAATCATGGGTGCAGCTGCCCAGCTCGGAACGCCGCTCGTCCGCAGAGATACTGAATTCACGGTCTTACCTGGAACTCTCTCTGAAGACGTACTGGTCGCAAAGCTAAGCCAGCAGGGCGCCTTTGCCATCATGAAGCTCGGCCGAAACTTCGCAAAGGTAAAGCGGGCTATCGATACGGCCGGTCTCGCGGACAAAGCACTCTTCATCGAACGAGCGACCATGGCTGCCGAACGCATCATCCCGCTCCGCGAAGTCGACCCGCTCCATGTCCCCTACTTTTCGCTCATCCTGATCCCCGATACAAGTCAGGCCCAGCGGGACGAAACCATCCGCAGTGTTGGTTGGATCTCCGTTGTTGGCCTCGGTCCGGGTGCTACTGACTGGATCACGCCCGAGGCTCAGCAAGCGCTGACCGAGGCGACAGATCTGGTCGGCTATCATACCTATCTTGATCGAGTCCCCGTGAGATCAGGTCAGCGCCGCTTCGGCTCCGATAACAAGGTGGAAGCGGACCGCGCACGGCACGCTCTTTCGCTTGCCGAATCAGGCAGCCGCGTTTGCGTCGTCTCATCTGGCGACCCGGGCATCTTTGCCATGGCTTCGGCTGTTCTGGAATGTGTGGACCAGGGACCGCCAGTCTGGCGCTCGCTTGATATTCGCATCCTTCCCGGATTGTCGGCGATGCAGGCAGCAGCTTCAAGAGTCGGCGCTCCTCTAGGGCACGACTTCTGTGTCGTCTCACTCTCCGACCGACTCAAACCCTGGGAGGTCGTGGCTAAGCGAGTGGAAGCAGCGGCATCCGCCGACTTCGCGATCGCAATCTACAACCCAATCTCATCGGAACGGATATGGCAGCTCGCCGAGGCGAGGACAATCATCGCCAAACACCGAGGTTCTGAGACGCCCGTCGTCCTTGCACGCAGCGTCGGCAGGTCCGACGAACGAATTACGATGACGGATCTCGAACACTTCGATCCTTCGCAGGCCGATATGCAAACCATCATTCTTATTGGTTCCTCAACAACTCGAGGGCTTGCACTGTCGAACGGGAGAAAGCTCATCTACACTCCACGCAGCTATGGTGACAGGAGTCATGGCGCATGATTGCCGCTGAGCATTGGCTGTCGATCGTAGGCGTCGGCGAAGATGGCTGGGATGGTCTGAACCATGAGGCCAAACGAGCAATCACCTCCGCCGAGTTGCTCTACGGAGGTGCTCGACACCTGGCCCTCATAGCAACTTCCGATTCTTCTGCAACCCGTATCTCTTGGCCTTCTCCGATGGCCCCAGCCGTGCAGCAAATCCTCACGGAGTATCGCGGAAAGATGAGAGTAACTGTGCTCGCCAGTGGCGATCCGATGCTCCACGGTGTGGGTGTACCTCTCACCCGCGACCTTGTCGCAACCGAGTTTCGCGTAATTCCGCAGGTCTCCGCTTTCTCTCTCGTCTGCGCGCGACTTGGTTGGCCGATGGCGGAGACGATACTGATTACGCTGGTCAACCGACCGGTACAGCAGTTGCTTCGCCACCTCTATCCTAGCCAACGGCTTGTCATCTTTTCAGAAGATGGCAGCACGCCGGCGACCGTAGCTCGGCTCCTGACGGAATCTGGATACGGAGCAAGCAAGTTGGATGTCTTCGAAAATCTGGGTGGTTCCTCAGAGGGCAATACCACAGGTTCGGCAGCAATCTGGTCGAACAAGCAGTGCGGCAAGCTAAATCTGATAGCCGTACTCTGCGCTTCTGAAGCGACAGTCAACCCACTATCCATCACGCCAGGTTTGCCCGACGACGCCTTCGATACAGATGGCCAGTTGACCAAGCGCGAGGTACGCGCCGTTACGCTGGCGCGGCTCGCTCCGCTTCCAAACCAAACCCTCTGGGACATAGGCGCCGGCACAGGATCGATTGGGATCGAGTGGATGCGTCTTCACCCCTCGTGCTCCTGCATCGCCTTCGAAGCGCGAGAAGATCGCGCAGTTCGAATACTGGAAAATGCCGTGCGGCTCGGTGTACCAAACTTGAAGGTCATCCAAGGGACTGCGCCAGCCACCTTTGCAAGCCTGCGCTCGCCAGACGCAATCTTCATCGGAGGAGGCGTCGGCAACGATGACCTCTTCGACGCTTGCTGGGCTAAGCTTTCCCCCGGTGGTCGTCTGGTTGCGAATGCAGTCACTCTCCACAGCGAAGCAAGCCTTGTCGCGCGCCATACAATCTACGGAGGCGATCTGATGCGCATGATGGTCTCCCGAGCCGATCCGATCGGCGGTTCCTACGGATGGCGGCCCATGATGCCTATTACGCAGTGGACGGTGACCAAGCCATGACCGACACGTTCCAGCATGAGCATCTCTCCATCGGCTTCGGCTGTTCCTCGCGCGCCTGTAGTGACGACATCATCCGCCTCATCGAGGCGGCCCTCGATCCAATCCCTCCCGGCACCACAATCGCAACGCTCGATCGTCGGGCTTCGATAGGAAAGATCGTAGCCTCGAAGCTGTCCCTCCGCCTTGTGCTCTTCCCGGCGAGCGCCCTTGCAGGCGTCGCAGGAATCACCACACACTCCTCATTGGCCCTCTCGAAAACACGCACCGCCAACGTTGCAGAAGCATCTGCACTAGCCTCGCTTGGTCCCTCTGCGCGTCTCATCGTAGCGCAAACGAAAGGCCGTTTCTGCACCTGCGCAGTTGCGACGCTTCCCATAGGGGTGCATTCATGATCGTCCACTTCATCGGCGCAGGCCCAGGAGCCGCCGACCTCCTCACCCTTCGTGGCCGCGATCACATCCACAACTCCCCGGTCTGCCTCTATGCCGGCTCGCTTGTGCCCAAGGAAATACTTGCCCATACACCACTCGGCGCCCGCATCGTCGATACGGCCGAGATGAACCTTGATGAGATCATCGCGGAGATTGTCGACGCGCACGCCAAGGGCCTCGACGTCGCTCGCGTCCACTCTGGCGATCTCTCCATCTGGAGCACCATGGCAGAACAGATTCGCCGCCTAAAGCTGCTTGGTATTCCTTACGATGTAACTCCGGGTGTTCCTGCTTTCGCCGCCGCCGCCGCTGCTCTCAACCAGGAACTCACGCTGCCGAATGTAGCTCAGACCCTAATCCTCACTCGCACCTCGACAAGATCCACACCGATGCCTGCCGGAGAAGACCTCGCAACCCTGGGCCGCACTGGCGCGATGCTCGCCATTCACCTCTCCATCATGAACCTCGACCAGGTATCCTCCCAGTTGTTACCCCTCTACGGCGAAGACTGTCCCGTCATCGTCGTCTTCAGGGCCAGTTGGCCCGACCAGCGCATCCTGCGCGGCACGCTGTCGACCATTCATGGGATAGTCAAGGCATCCGGTATTGATCGCAATGCCCTCATTCTGGTTGGGCGGTCTCTCGACCCGTCGCCCTTCGGCGAGAGCTACCTCTACTCCACGGCAAGGGACCGGACGGATACTTCGGAGCAGTAGCGCTATGAACGCAGATAAGGTCA
>Ga0307373_10015769_pt1 | contig 10232 bp, 6 predicted proteins | sample OX2MG_FD_202534 | JGI IMG/M metagenome (GOLD analysis project Ga0307373, IMG submission 202534) | Soil microbial communities from Risofladan, Vaasa, Finland - OX-2 | ecosystem: Environmental > Terrestrial > Soil > Coastal area > Acid sulfate soil | place: Finland: Risofladan, Vaasa | collected...
CAGGCCGAAGCCCGCCCGGCGTAGCAGATGGCCGTAGAGGGCCTGGTCGTCCAGCGGGGCCGAGCGCGCGGGCGACTCGAAGTGGTAGGCGGCCAGGGCGGCGCCGAGCCCGGCGGCGGCGACGCCGGCCACCATGGTGCGCCGGTTCAGGCGCTGGTGCAGGAACTCCGCGGTCATCACCACTCTCCCGGAGGGTGCCGGAGCCGGGCGTGCCGGTCGGGCGCGAGCCGAATCACGTCGGTCAGCTTGTCTTGAGTGTCTCCCGCCGGCCCACGGCGTCACCGTCGCGTGCCGTCCCCGTCAGCATAGTCTGAAATTGTAAACCCTATGTAACACCAACGGGAACACACTGGAGGTGTTGAGCGGGCACGGGTCTGCTCGCTCGTGTGCGGCCGATCGGCGCCAGCCGGCGAGCCATCTGCCGGTGGGCGAGACCTCGCTGATCGCGGGGCGACCCGATCCGCGCCCGGCGGCGCCTGCCGCATCAGATCGATGGGACGATGCCCTGCCCCGCCCAGGTGGGCGTGAGGTGGTGCGTTTCGCGGGTGACGCGGCCCTCGATCAGTACCGGCGAAGTCGCGCCGGCGCGTCCTGCCTCCCGCACCGCACCCCACGTGCCGGAGCGCCGGACCCGATGTCCGGCGCTCCCGAGGTCCTCGGTGCCGCGAGAGATCGCCGGGCCGGGATCAGCCCGGCCCGGCTGTGGATCTAGTAGCCGAACGAGCCCCACGGACTCCACACGTAGTTCTGCTTCAGCTGGAGCAGTTCCCAGCCGCCGTGGTACGGCTGACTTGGCTTGGTGAGCAGGTTCATCGGGTTTGCCATCCCGAGGTACAGCGTGTTCGTGTCCTGGCTCACCAGCATCGTCCGAATGCCGTAGCTGGTCGGGTTGCCCATCCCGTTCGTGTTCACGGCCGTCGCCGGAGAGCTCGCGTTGGGGAAGCGCCACAGGTCAGCGCCGGCGCCCATCAACAGGCTGACGCCGCGCGGGACCAGATTCGTCGAGGTGCCGAGCATCTCCGATGCGAAGCCGTTCACGAAGTCGGGGAACAGGTAGGACCAGTCCATCGTCCCGATGAAGAGCTGGTTCTTGTAGACGCTCATCGTCCAGGTGTAGTTGTTGAACTGGTTCCCGAACCCGGACTTCCCATAGAGCGGCGTCCCGGTCTTGTTGGGGCTTTGGACCCAGGAGTTTGGCCCCGTCTGCACCGGCAGCGTGGCCTCGCCGTACAGCACCTGGACCTTCGGGGTGCCCGAGGCGAAGTTCTGGCCGCGGAAGATCGAGATCGCCCGCTGGGTGTTCTGGATCGTGGTCAGCATGCCCGCAGTCGAACTGGTGGGGTACTTCTGGAGGTGCGCCAGGGCGGCCGTTAGCGGCACGTGCATCGTGCCCCAGTAGAGGTAGCCGCCGAACGAGATCAGGGCGCCGCCGCCGTACGTCGCGGCGGTGATTGGATCTGGTTCGTACTGGCTAAAGTCCCAGACCTTCGTCCAGCCGGTCGCCTGCGCTGTGGTCAGGCCGCCGGCCGGAATGGCCGGGCTCATCCACAGCCCCGCGATTGCAGTCGTGTCAGGCCACGTGCTGACGAACATGTTGCCCTGGTAGACGGCGAGCTCCGCGCCGTCTCCCTTGATGCTCCCGACCGTGTCGAAGCTGAACGGGCTGCCCACGTTCCCGGTCCAGCGCAGGATGCTTCCGCCGCCGCCCGTCTTGTGCATGGAGGTGTAGAGCACGCCCTGGTCGACGATCCACTTGCGGACGTTGTCGTAGCCCGGCATGGTCTGGGCGCCGATCAACGCGCCCGTGGTCGCGTTGAACGCGAACATGTTCACGCCGCCCGACAGGCTTAGGGACGGGCCGGCCAGGAACACCACCCCATTCAGCGAGCCGGCCGAGCGCAGCCCCATCGTGGTTTGCAGGAGCGCGCCGGCCAGCGCGCTCTTGTCAACGAGCGCTCCCGTCACGGTGTTGTAGGTGTAGATCTTCGGAGGCCGCCAATCACCGATCATCGCCGGGAGGTGCATGGTCTGGGCTACCTGGCTCTGACCGAACTCGCACACGTACGAGTCGTTCTGCATCGGATCGGTCATGCCGAGGTATCCGCCGATGACCAGACAGACGACGTTCGGCGCCGTGCCGAACCAGAGGTTGCTGCCGGCCTGCGTCAACCCCCAGACGTAGGCCTGGTTCACCTTCGGCTGGCCCTGCGCGCACGGTGGCCCCGGAGGATAGACGTTCCCGACGCCGTTGAAACACTCGTCGGGCTGGGCCTTGGCCAGCAGGCTCGCCGTGTATGGGCCGTTGACGAATATCGGCATGCTGGGCGCCGCCGTGGCTGCCCCCATCATCCCTGCCATCAAGCCCAGGACGAGCGCGATCGCCAGGGCGACTCGTCTCAACGACATCGCTTGCTCCTCCTCTAATAGCGCCCAGAACCCGTTTCCCGACAGCGGCAGTCACCCAACATGCTAGGAGTTCGGAGAATCAGGCGTCATGGCAGATTTGTGGAGGGACGTGACAAATTCGTGCCAAGCCGGCGTTCGCCAACCGCATGTTCGTCTGCGTGACGCGGCTGCCGGCGTGGGGAGACGCGCGATCGAGGACCCCGGTCGAAGCGGGCGTGAAGCTGTCGGAGGCGGACCGCTGCGGTAGCGAAGCCGAGAAGCATTGGTCGACGGTCGAGATCCACCGTCCGGGCCGTCGCCGCGGTGCTAGTCGGGGCTTCCTGGCCGGTCCCGCCGCGATGGGTCGCGTCCCCAACCCGTATTCGCGCGCGCCCAGCCGGTCTCGGCCGGCTTCGTCCCATAGCGCGGCGCTTCAGGCCCGGGCATCCGCGCGAGGACGGCTTCCCCGTCCGGCGCCGACGGGTCGAGGTCGTCCCAGCCGTACGCCGTGAAAACGGCGCGGTCCAGCCGTTCGTGCGCCTGGGCCAGCCAGGTCGGGCGTTGTAGAGCTTGGTCAGCGTGCGCAGCTTCAGTTCCGCCTCGGCGGCGCCCAGCGGGTTCAGCCACGCCTCGCGGAGCGCGTTCAGTTCGCGCGCTGCTCGTCGCCGGGCCGGGGAAAGGGGAACGTCTCACCGCAGGTCGTCGGCGTGTAGCGCGGGCGGTCCTCAAGTGACGTGCCGAGAGGCAGCGACCAGACCTCGTGAGCCCGAGAGTGGAGCACGCCGAAGAAGTAGTCGTCGTCGCGGGCAAACACCACCACCTGATGATTCGGCAGCACGTTCGAAGGCAGCTACACGAACAGCCGATGCTTGGCGATGGTCGGCGTAGCGAGATAGCGGCGCAGAGGTCTCACCGCCTGCGAGTGCAGGCAGGCCACCATCAGTGCCAGATCGCGCAGGCGACGCGGATCGAGCCGGCGCAGACCCGCCATTGACTGGCCGGGATGGCACGACGTAGGAGGGGGTAAGGACGGGATAGATGCGATGCCCGGCAACATCCGCCCGACCGACGCCGAGCGGGTGTTGCCGGGCACGGGGGATCCGCGGCGCTAGCGCACGACGAACGTCGTGCCGTGGAGCGTCGGATCAGTCCCGATCATGACGTTCAGCGTCCAGGTGCCGGGTGCCAGGCCGGTCGTCTTGACGTTGAACTGGTAGCCGCCGCCGCTGCCGAGCGCCGGATCGAAGGTGAAGTTGCCGTCCGGCTGGCTGTGGCCGGGAGCCGGGACCGGACTGATCGTCGCCGTCCCCATGGTCAAGCTCACCGCATGCACCACCAGGCTGGCCCCGGACACGTTGGCGCCGGCGTCGTCATTGGCCTGGATCTTGACCGGGACCGTGGCGGGGGCGTTCTTGGCCCTGGTCGTGTCGTAGAGCGGAACCACGTCTAGCCCCAACGACCTAAGGCAGACGTTCCGTGCCAGCACGCCGTTGTCGTGCTCGGTGTAGCCGTCCGAGGCATAGTCGGAGAAGACGTTGCTGTCGCCGACGAGCACGAACGTGCCGGCCTGGATCGCCTGCGCCGCGATGAAGGTGGTCCCCGGCTGGTCACCGTCGAGCGCGGTGCGGACCAGGCTCACCGCCGTCCCGCTGACGGCGACGCTGTCCGTGGCGCCGTAGGCGATCGAGTCCACGCCGGCCGTCAACGGCGAGGGATCAATCTGGTCGGTCCAGGCGAAGGGACCGTCGAGGTTCTCAGACTCGAGCGTCATCGTCGCACCCAGCGCCGTCGCCATATCGTTCATGGTGGCGTCGGCCGCTGCGTAGTCGGAGAGACCTCCCGGGCCCGGATACCACTCGCCCACGGCGATCACGTGACCGCCACCCTGCGTGTAGCTGGTGAGCGCCGTCCTGTCTCCGGCGCTGAACGCGGTGGCTCCGTTCATGGAACCGTTGACTGGCAGCACGATACAGTCATAGGGCGACAGGTCCGCGGGCAAGGTGCTGAGGGTGTCCACCGGGAGGCCGACGGCATTCCCGAAGTCGGTGTAGCCCTGATTGAGGCCTCCGTCACCGATATAGACCAGGATACTCGTGCCGCTGGCAGAGACCGCGGGAACGCTCAGGAGCAGCGGTACGAGGGCGAACGCGACCGCGAGCAGCAGCCGCATACGATGACGTAGCGCGCGCATGCGTCGTCTCCCTTCCCACGAAGACCACGGCGGGCGGATCCGCCCGCCGGTCGCGGTGGGGGGGGCGTACATGCAGGCTCGCTCATCCGATCGGCCCCTGCCGCATGCGCACGTGGACGCTATGCGCAGGCCAGCCGCGGGAAGCGCCCGACCCCCTCTCCAGTGTCAGGACAGCCATCCGCTGGGGCAAGCCAGGTGAGAGAAACTGGCACGACGCTGTAACCTCGTCGTCTCGAGGACGGGGTGAGCTGATCCGGGCACGTGGTCGGCCGGCGCCGGGTGCGCGTCGCTCGAGGGACTCGGGCCGCCTACTCGAGGCTTCGCATCGCCGCGGCACCCATCAGAGTCCATCCCTGCGAAGGTGTCGAAGCGTGGATCGGCCAGGTGTCCCGGGCGTCGGCCACGACCGCGCGTTGCGAGGCGTCGCGGGCGAGGCCGCGCATCCAGACGTCGGCGAACCCCTCGCCCCACCGGTCTTGCTGGTGCCCTTCTCGACGGTGAACCAGGCGCCCTGGCGGTCTGCCTCGGCCGGCGTCGGCTGGCCCGGCAGGTGGCAGAGGTCGACGAAGTGCTGCTGGGCGGCTGAGCGCTCGCTGAGCGCCACCCCGTTTCACTTCAGCATGAACTGCTGCGGCGTCATCGACGCGGCAGATGGGCTCACCGCGCCACCCAACTTCCACCCGAGGGCACAAATCGCACACCGTACCTCGACGCGGTCCAGTGTAGACGGCGCGTGGGATTCCCGCGAGGGGACGGTTCGCAGGCACGCTACCGCGGGCGCAGGCCGGCAGATCTGTGCGGAGCAGCGTCGAATCGCCGGCCCTACTCGGCGACGGGGTACTCCGCGACCAGGTACGGAGCCCCGCCCTCGGGCGCCAGTGCGATTCGCGACACCCGCAGCACCGCCCCGGCCGACGGCTTCACCCACAGCGTGGTCCGCCACGTTTCACCGCCCAGCACGTCGGTGTAGACGACCGCTACCTGGAAGTCGACCAGCACCTCCCCGCTCACCGGCACGCTGTACAGCCCCGCCAGCTGCCCCATGTCCGCCGTGAACGAGACGCGCACGCGCTCGCCCGCCGGGACGACCACCGCGGAGAGCTGCGGCTCGCCCCGGGCCTGCCCCTTCAGGTACAGCTGGGATCCCCGGATGATCGCGGCCCCGCTGCCGCCGTTGCGCAGCGGCACGCTGAAGACGACCCCGTTGGGCTCCGCCCGGAGGATGACGACCGCCGACCGGTCGGGGATGCTCAGGACCCGGTTCCCCCACGCGGGCACCCGCAGCGCCTCCGGACGACTCTCCGGGGACTCCTCGAACGGGACGTCGATGAAGATGGGCCGCGTGGTCGCCGCCAGCCGCTGCTGGGTGAGCTCGGTCTGCTGCTGTGCCGCGGCCACCTGAGCCTGCACCGCCCGGACCTGCTCCTGCGCCGCGGCGACCAGACGGCCGGAGTCCGCCACCGTCCTCCGGGTGGAGCGAGCCGTCCGCGAGGTAAAGAAGGCCAGGACCGCCGTGGCGATCGCCAGGATCAGCGTGGCGGCGGCCATCGCCACCTGCGCCGTGGTTGCCGCGTCCCAGGGAAGTCTCACCGGGTACCCTCTCGCTCGCCGGGCCCGGCCACGGCACGATCGCCGCATCCGGGCCCCGCCCACCGCCCCATACTGGCCGCATACCATGGCACGCGGACCGTCCGCCGCGCAACGCCGGGGAACCGGCGGGTTCGAACCCCGTCCGTCCGTCGCCTGACGCGTCGCCGGCTACCGTCCCGGCCCCCGGACACGCCATACAGGTCGACCAGCGCCCGCGCGGTGTCCACCATCCGGGAGCGCAGCTCCGGCGGCTCCAGCACCTCGACCTCCGGCCCCAGCCGCAGCAGGTCCGCCAGCGCATGATCCGGCGACTCGATGGGGAGCGTCGCCCGAACCCAGCCGCCCGCGTCCGGCGGCTCTGCGCTCAACTCCGCCCCGCGCACGATGGCCGGGGCCAGCAGGTACGGCAGCAGCTCACGGCCGCGCGACGACAGGCGCACCACGACCTCACCACGGTAGAGGCTCGCCTCGAAGCGGGCCGACCACGCCGACCAGTACGCCGCCAGGTCGAACCCCTCGGGCCGCGCGAAGTGCTCGGAAAGCGGCTCCAGCTCCAGCACGCGTCCGACCCGGTAGACGCGCGGGGCGCCATCCGCGCGCGTCACCAGATACCAGAGGCCCGCCTTCAGCACCAATCCGAGCGGCTCGAGCGTCCGCTCGACCTCGCTCTTCAGGTCCCAGCGTCGGTAGCGCACGCGCACTGAGCGCTGGTTCCAGACCGCGTCCGCCAGGGCGCTCAGGTGGGGCGTTGGCTCGGCGTCGCGGAACCAGCCCTGCGCGTCCAGGTGGAAGCGCTCGCGCACCCGGCCGGCGCGGGCGGCGAGGTCGGCCGGCAGGGCCGCCAGCAGCTTGAGCTGGGCAGCGGCCAGCTCCGCGCCCAGCCCCAGTTCGCCGGCAGGACCGGGCACGCCGGCCAGGAAGAGGGAGTCCGCCTCGTCGGCCGTCAACCCGGTCAGGCGCGTCCGGTAGCCGTCGAGCAGCCGATAGCCGCCGGCCGGGCCGCGCTCGGCGTAGACCGGCACCCCGGCCGCCGCCAGCGACTCCACGTCGCGGTACACCGTGCGCGGCGACACCTCCAGCTCGCCGGCCAGCTCCCGCGCGCTGAGCTGCCCCCGCGCCTGCAGCAGCAGCAGGATCGACAGCAGCCGGCTCGCTCGCACCTGGCCTCCTCCTCACTGGAGTGTCTCTCGCATTGCTCCCCGCTCGATCGCGTCGACCTGGGCGCGTGACGCGCGTCCGGGCAGCACCCGTGCTGTCAGCCGGCCTCGGCCGGCTTCGGCTGTGAGCGCGGGGTTATGGTCTTTGACCCAATACGTCGGCACAGCGGCCATTCGCCCGTGCTCCGCGCCACCCGCGCTCCAGCCCCTTCAGTGGGCTTCGTCTTGCAGCGCGGCGACTTTAGTCCCGCGCGATGCCGACCGGTCGACCAGCCTCGGCGTGCACCGCATCGCTCGCAACCACGGTCCAGAGCTCAGCCCCTTCAGTGGGCTTCGTCCTTCAGCCCGGCGGCTTGAGCCCCGCGCGACGCTGCCGGCCAACGCGGGTCGATGCGCTGGCCGCCGGATACCGGATCAATTCCTCAAAGACCTTCAGCCCCGCGCGGCGCACCGGAACTCCTCACGATTCCTGACACTTCCTGACAGGTATGCAGGATACGATGGCAGGGCGGTCGGGACCAGCGACACCGGCCGGACCGCCAGTGAATTCACGTGGAACGTCGAGAGGGGCACGCATGAGCACGACGGCGACCGGTGGCTACGCGGGCCAGACCTGGGACGAGCACCCCTACGAGGGGATCGAGGGCGAACCGAAACTGACGCGCGCCTTCGTGACCAACACCTTCTCCGGGGACATCGCGGGCAAGGGCACGCTCGAGTACCTCATGGTCTACCGCGAGGACGGCTCCGTCCCCTTCCTCGGGCTGGAGCGGGTCGACGGCCGGATCGGCGACCGCGCCGGCAGCTTCGTGCTGCGCCATGAGGGCACCTTCACCGCGGGCGTGGCCGAGGCACGCTGGTCGGTCGTGCCGGGCACCGGCACCGGCGACCTGCGTGGGTTGCGCGGCGAGGGCGGCTTTGTCGCCCGCCACGGCGAGGAGCAGGCGACCTTCACGCTGGATTACGACCTCGACTGACCCGCCCCGCCAGCGGTCAGAGCGTTCGGGCATAGGTGACGCTCCGGCGCCCGCGTGCGAAGCCCAGCGAGGCGTAGAGCGCGAGCGCTGGGGCGTTGACCTCGGCGCCGTGCACCAGGGGGCCACCGCCATGCCGCGCGCCTGCATCAGCCGGAGCGCGTGGGCCACCACGGCGCGGGCCAGTCCCCGGCGCGCGTCACTGCGTCGCGTGCCCAGCGGCTCGATCTCGCCGATGCGGTTAACCGGGTCGGGCCAGCAGATGCAGGGCGCGGCGAGCTCGCCGCCCGGCGCAACCACCACCGGATGCAGCTCCCAGCGGTAGCCCGGGGTGGGCGCCAGCCACCGGTGCGCCGCCGCCGTGAAGTCGGACGGCCCCCAGCGCGACCAGGCGTCGCGCTGCATGGCGACGTAGGCGTCGATCTCGGACTCCCCGGCTATCGCGCGGATGCTGTAGCCGGCCGGCAGCGGCGGGTCAGGGATCGGCCCGTCGAGCGGCCGCCACACCGCCACAGGTCGACGAAGCCGTGCTCGAGCGGCGTGAAGCCCCGCGCGGCCAGGAAGGCGAGCCGGGCCGCGTCGTCCTCCCGCTCCGCCGCCGGCTCTACCCCGCCCCCTCGGCGAGTGCCCGGGCGAAGGCCTCCCAGAAGGGGTCGACCCGGGGGTGCGCCAGCTCACGCTCCCGACCGCCCTCGACCAGCCGCACGCCTCGCTCCGCCGGGACGATCTCGCCGATCCGGCTCGCCTCTATCCCGACGCCGCCCAGCCGCGCGAGCACCGCTGCGGCCACGTGCGGCCGGCAGGTCAGCAGCAGCGTCCCCTCACTGATGGCGCTGTAGGGGTCCATCCCGAAGTGCTCGCAGATGGCGCGCGCCTCCGGCCGCACCGGCACCGCAGACCGCTCGACCACCATGCCCACGCCGGAGGCCTCGGCGATCTCGGACAGCCCACCCCAGACACCGCACTCGGTCGCGTCGTGCATGGCGGTGACGCCCTGCTCGCGCACCCCGACCTCGACCGCGGTCATGGCGTCCTTGACCACCGTCATCTGGTAGAAGAGCCCCTCGGCGGCCCGCGCCACCTCAGCGCCTAGCTCGGCGGCGATCCGCCCCGGGAAGGTCACGCCGAAGAGGCCGGTCGCCTCGATCGCCGCCCCCTTGGTCACGATCACCGCGTCGCCGACCCGCGCCCCGGCCGGCGTCACATAGGCGTCCCGCGCCCCGACGCTGATCACCGTCGCCCCACCGACCATCGGGTAGTTGCAGCCGTCGTAGCGCGCGGTGTGGCCGGTCACGATCGCCATGCCGAGCTCCCGGCAGCTCTCGTCCACGGCGCTCCACATGGCGTCGAGCTCGTCGCGCGTCATCGAGCGCGGCAGGTTCAGGTCGACCGTCAGGTAGACCGGCCGCAGCCCGGAGGTGGCCGCGTCCGAGGCCAGGATGTTGACCGCGAACCAGCCGGCACGCCGCCAGCCGTAGTCCGGCACGATGAAGAAGGGATCGGTGCTGATCGCCATCACCTGGCCGCCGCCGATGTCGACGATGCCGACGTCGACGCCGTGCTGCGGCCCGACCAGCACCCGCGGGTCGGGGGCGCCGAGCCGGGGCTTGATGATCTGCTGAAAGATGTCCGGCGAGATCTTGCCGACCTCGGGCAGCTTCGGCCCGCCGGCGTTCTGCTCCATGCTCGACACGCTCGATCCTCCAGCACACGAAGACCCGCGCCGGCCGGGAGCGCGGGTCGGACTCTGCCGCTGGGCGGTGCTTCCCTACGCCGGCATGACCCGGGTCAGGTTCGAGGGGTCGGTGGGGCCATACTTACGCGCCACCCTCTCAGCGCCCGCGCGCTCCCCCAGCAGCCGTACTCTACCACGCCCGGCGCCGGCGCCGGGCAGCGCGCATGCGCGACTTGACACGACACTGTGATACCCGGCTC
>Ga0307373_10015771_pt1 | contig 10231 bp, 7 predicted proteins | sample OX2MG_FD_202534 | JGI IMG/M metagenome (GOLD analysis project Ga0307373, IMG submission 202534) | Soil microbial communities from Risofladan, Vaasa, Finland - OX-2 | ecosystem: Environmental > Terrestrial > Soil > Coastal area > Acid sulfate soil | place: Finland: Risofladan, Vaasa | collected...
CACCGCTCTGCGCAAGAAGACACCGGAGATCGGCCTGTGGGTGGACTCCACCGACATGACCGCCCAGCAGACCGTCGACCATGTGGCCGACCGCCTGTGGTCTTCCGCCCTGGTGGACTGACTTCCGACCGCTGGGGGCCGGACCTGTTCAGCGGGCGATGACCAGGACACAGGCGTCATCGGCCGTGCCCCCGCCGGCCACCACCGCGTCGGCGATGGCGTCGATGCCATTGGCCCGTTGGGCGTTGATGACCTCCAGCAGCCGGTCGATGCCGATATCGAGGTCCTCCCCCCGGCGTTCGAAGAGCCCATCGGTGTAGAGCACCACCAGGCCGCCGGGCTGCAGAACCAGGCTGACCTGCTCCTGCGGGCCGGAAGCCCCGATGGGCGGGCCAGGAGGCAAGGTCATGAGAGCGACGGAGCCGTCGGCGCCCACCATCACCGGAGGCGGGTGGCCGGCGCTGGACCAGACGCTGGCGCCGCTGGCTGGGTCGATGATGCCGTAGGCGGCGGTGGCGATGGAGTCATCGACGTCCCCGGCCAGAAGCCGAGACAGGTTGACCATGATGGCAGCAGGCTCCAGCCCGGCCACAGCCAGGCCCCGGGCGGCGTGGCGGACCCGGGCCATGGTGGCTGCCGCCTCCAGGCCGTGGCCGGATGCATCCCCGATGCCAACCAGCACCCGACCGTCGGGAAGGGGCTCAACCTCGTACCAGTCCCCGCAGACGTCTCCTGACGCCGGCACATAGCGGGCCGCCACCGCCAGCCCCTCCACCTCGGGCACGCCGTCGGGCAACAGGGCCGCGGTCAGCAGGCGCACGTTGTCCACCTGGCGGCGGTAGCGCATGGCGCTGCGCAGGGCGACGCCGGCCCGGGCGGCCAGGCCTTCGGCGGCGAAGTGGGTATCCACGGGCGGCCCGCCGCCCCAATCCGGGGACAGCAGGCTCATCACGCCGATCACCTCCCCCTCGGCCCGGATGGGCACCACCAGCGCCGACCAACTGTCGGTGGCCAGAGAGAGGATCCGTTCGGCCTGTTGGCCGGAGTAGGTGACCAACACGGCCTCGGTCGGTATGCGAACCATGACCTCCGTCTCCCCGGTGCGGAAGGCCCGGGCGAGAGGAACGTCGGCGTCCACTCCGACCGCCGGGGCGTCACGCAGCTCGGCGGCCAGGGACGGATCGACCGAAATCTCTATGGCCACCCGGATCAACTGTCCTTCCTCGGCCACGTAGACCGCACACCACGGCGCCAGCCGGGGGACGGCCAGCTTGACCAGCGCGCGCACAATCTCATCCGGGTCCTGAGCACTGATCATCAGTCGGGTTCCCTGGTTGAGAAACTCCAGCGTCTCCCGGGCGTTCCTCTCCCCTTCGTAGAGCTGGGCCCGGTCCAAGGCGGTGCCGCACAACTCGGCCAGGGCCCACATCAGGTCCTCGTCCGGTTTGAAGTCCTCGACCTCCTCCGCCCAACCCATGTGCAGCACTCCCAAGCGGACGCCGCGAGCGGTTAGGGGCACCACCACCACTGCCTCGGCAAAGGTCCCGATGCGAGCCAACGACGGCCAGCGCCGATTGCGTTCGGCCCCGGATCCGAAGCTGACCAACTCCCCGCTGCGCAGGGCCAGGGCGGCCGGCAGATCCGAGTCGGCCTCGATGACACCCACCTCGGTCGCCCCACCCGGACCGTCGATGCCGGTCCCCCCGGCAAATCGGATCCGTCCGTCCTCCGCCACCCGCCACAATCCGACGGTGGTCGCACCCAGGTGGACCAGGGCGTGCTCGAACACGGCGGCAGCCACGGCTTCACCCGTCAGGGCCCGGCCCAGGGCCCGGGCCAGCATCAAAAGGCGCGCCTGACCTTCCCCTTCCAGGGAAGGGACGTCCGGATGACGGTTGACTCCGGGCGGGCTCACGGGGCGAAGCTTGGCATGGGCCCTACCTCCCCGTTTCTGCTCACCAGTCAGCCGGACCGGGCGACCTGCCACTTCCGGGCCAGGGCGTCCGCCTCCTCGGCGCCGCGCCAAGAGGCGGGCGGCGGCGTCGTCCCTGGCACGTGGAAAACGTAGGGACACCACCAGCCGGTCTGGCCGACCCGCTCCAGGAGGGGATAGACCCGCGCCTCCATCTCGGCCGACCGCTCGAATCCGGCCGCCTTGGCCTGCTCCTCCCACCAGTTGAACGAGGCGATGGTGAGGTGGCCCTCGATGGGCTGGCCGTGGGCGTCGCGCATCAGATCTTCGAAGGGCACCGGCCCGTCGTAGTCAGCGGGTAACGAGTCGTAGTAGGCGAGGCGTTCGGGAGCCACCTTCCCCGAGAACCAACCGTCGAGACCGCACCGGTTGGGTCCGAAGGAGGGGATGGTCAGGTACAGAAACCCACCGCAGATCCGCCGCAGCTCGGCCAGCACTCCTGGAATGGCGTCGGGTGGGAGATGCTCCAGGGTCTCCATGGCGGTGACCAGGCCGAACTCACCATCGGCATAGGGAAGCGGCTCGAGCAGGCTCGCTTGGCGCAGGTGGCCGCGTGCGCCCTTGGTGGAGTGCCGAACGGCCCACTCGCTGTAGTCCATGCCCCAGGCGTCGAACCCCACCTCCCGCAGCGCCTCCACCACGAAGCCCAAGGCGCAGCCGACATCCAGGCTGCGGCATTCCTGGAAGAGACTCCATTCGATGAAGGCGGCCCGGTTGGCCATGCTGGAAACCCGGTCATAGGTGGCATACCCGGACAAACCCATCCGGTCCTCGGGGTTACGGCCGTCCCCGAAGTACGACCCGCCGTACATGCCATCGGGGGCCGTCTGGTCCAAGAGCAGGGTGAGGCTGGTAGCCAGCCGGTCGAGGCGCCGGCGGACGGGCAGCTGCTGGGCGCCCCAGGTCAGGGCCTGGCGCCCGATTCTCCCAAGCGACTGTTTCGCCCCGGCCGGAGGTCCTGGTATGGCCATCGTGGGAGGCTACCGAGCGAACCCGCCGGACAGCTGGCGGGCAGAGGCCCAGCAGGAATGGGTGCCGCTGGAGATCCGATGGGGCAGCCGGACCCGGGCGATGGGACCGGCACCGATGTCCCTGGCATCGAGCACGAGGCACTCCGACCGGTCGGCATTCACGTCGGTCGTGAAGGTCACCAGGTAGCCGTCGTCCTCCTCCGTGGCCCCGGGTCGGGGCGCCATGGGCGTCTCCGATCCGAACACCCCGGGGCCGAAGGCGTACCGCTCCTCGGTACCTCTCTGCAGGTCGTGCTTGACGATCCCGTCGAACAGGAACCAGCCGGGCTCGGCGGTCATGTTGTAGGCGTACCGATATGGGCGCCCGGCTACTGAGTTGTTGATCATGCCGAATTCCATCACCCGGTCGCTCAGGTCCTCTTCCTTGGTCAGCCCGGTGACCAAGTTGAAGCGCCAGCGGCGGGGCCTGACCTGTAGGCGCTCCAGGTCCAGATACCGGTAGATGCTCTGCCAGCGTCCCGCCTGCGGGCGCTTGGCCGGCTCGGGGTCGCCCTGGAAGAAGCCATCCAGCACCACCTCGTCCCCGTCCTCGAAGGCATTGATCCAGTGAAGGACGAAGGTCGGTTCGGCCTCGAACCAGCGCAGATCCGACGTCTCACCGCGGCGGGGGATTATCCCGAACCGGGTAGGGATGTCCGGGAAGAATTTGGGGACGTGATAACCCTGACCGAGCAGGTTCGGATCCCAGAACAGCGGACAGTCGTTGAGGATCGCATAGTGCTCGGTGAAGGCCATGTCGTGGGTCAGGCGTGGGCCCGGCAGCGGGATGTCCACATAGTGAACGAGTTCGTCATCGGGGCTGACTACCCCGTAGTGCATGTAGGGCGCCTGCTTGCCATAGTTGAAGAACAGCAGCTCCCCCGTGGCCTCATCGACCTTGGTATGAGCCGACACCCCCTCGACCGGGAAGCGACCGCCCCAGGTCTCCCGCCCGAGAGGCTCCAAAGTGAGCGGGTCATGGACGTACAGATCACCGCACTGATAGAAGCTGGTCAGGGCCCGACCGGCGTGGACCACGACATCGGTGCTGGAGGCGTCCTTCATCCGTCCCCGGGCGCCCCATCCATCCTCCCGCTTGGAGTGCTCAGGCAGGTCGAGTAGGCCGGTCCAGAGAGGCCCGCCCTCTTCCTGCTCAGCTTCGAAGCCGACGGTCCGCACGAAACGGTTGCGGTATTCGGCCCGCCCCTCGTGGAACCGCAACTGGTGAACCATTCCATCCCCGTCGAAGGGGTGGTACAGACCGATGGCGTCGTGGACAGGGTTTTCGGTGTTGCGGAGGTAGACCCCATCCAGATCGTCAGGGAGCTCCCCGATCACCTCCAGGTCGAACGCGTCGACTTCGCTCGTGTTGGGTCGCCAGGCTCCGGTGCGGTAGGGGTGCTCGTCATCGGCGGGCAACGTGGCTGTGACCCGGCCCACTGTCTTGACATCCATGTCTTTCTCCTCTGTCCTCGACTCGTCCTCGACTCGTCCTCGACTCAGTCCTCGACACCAATGATGAAGCTGACACTGGTGGTGGTGGAGCCACCGATGTTCAGGGTGGCGAAACGACGGGCACCATCCACCTGACACTCTCCTGCCCGCCCGGTCACCTGCTTGGCTGCGTCGAGCACCATCCGGGCGCCGGTGGCACCGACCGGATGGCCGCCACCGATGAGTCCACCACTGGGATTGACCGGAAGGCGGCCGTCCCGGGCCAGGGCCCCGGATTCCACCGCCTTCCAGCTCTCCCCAGGAGCGGTGATGCCGAAGTGGTCGATGGCGGCGTATTCGGACATGGTGAAGCAGTCATGGGTCTCGATCCCGTCCAGGTCATCAGGGCCGCCGATGCCGGCTCGGGACCAGGCGTCGGTGATGGTCGAGCGGACGTCAGGCAACACATACCGACATCCGGCGCTGCGCTCCAGCTTGCGATCGAGTGGGAGTCCCGTGGTGCGGTGACCCCAACCCTGGATGCGGGCCAGCCTCGACAGATCGCCTTGTTGCCTGACGGCGTGGCGCTCGGCAAACTCAGCGGAGGCCAGGACGATCCCTGCGCTGCCATCGGTCACCTGGCTGCAATCGGTGCGCCGGGTGCGGCGCTCGACCACGGGGTTGGCGATGTCATCCTCCAGGAAGCTCTCCGGACTGAAGGACCAGGACCGGGTCTGCGCCTTTGGGTTCGCCCGGGCGTTGGCGAAGTTGAGCTGGGCGATGCCGGCCAGGTGGGCATGGTCCACGCCGTAGCGGCGGTCGTACTCCTCTTCCAGGAGGCTGAACTGGGTGGGCCACATGAAGACGGCATCCTGGTTCTCGTGGCCGACCCAGGCCGCGGCACCCAGGTGGCGAGCGGCCAGATCCCCCGGCACATTGCGCTCCTGCTCCACCCCCAGGACGAGGACACACTGGTACCGGCCGGCCTCGATCTCGGCCATAGCTGCCAGCACCGCGATGCTGGCCGAGGCACACGCCGCCTCGTGCCGGGCCGCCGGCACACCCCAGAGAGCAGGCTCAACAGTGGCCGGCATGGCCCCGAGGTGGCCCTGGCCGGCAAACAGCTCCCCGAAGGCGTTACCGACGTGGATGCTCTCGATGTCGCTGGGCTCGACGGCCGCGTTCTCCAGGGTGGCGGCCAATCCGTCGCTCACCAGGTCAACGAGTTCCAGGCCCTCCTTGGCGTAGTTGCGGGCGAAGTCGGTCTGGCCCCCACCGAGGATGAAGACGGTCATCTCACATCCCCTCCGGCAGCAGTGGCCAGTGAAGCGCTCGACTTACGCCGGGGCATTGGGAGAAAAGCGCTGGTCCGGGCGGCGTACGCCTCGTAGTCGGGGTGCCGGCGGCGGAGGCCCCGCTCCAGGGGCCCGATGCCGCTGTAGCGGAGGAGCAGGGTCGTCATCAGCACGGGGCCTAGCACCGCAACGGCGGTGACCGGGTTGACCACGGCGACCAGAAACAGTCCCCACCAGGTGCACGCGTCACCGAAGTAGTTCGGGTGGCGGGTGTAACGCCACAGCCCGCCGTCCATAACCTGTCCGGCGTTGGCCGAATTGGCCCGGAACCGGGTCAGCTGCAGGTCGGCGATCGACTCGAATCCGATTCCCAATGTGCATAGGGCCAGACCAACCAGGGCCTGGGGAGTCAGACCGGTCGGGCGGGCGTAGACCTGGCCCAGCTGGACGGGCAGGGACACGATGAACATGAAGAAGCCCTGCATGCCGAAGACCCGAATCAGAGTGAACACGTGCTTGTTTCCTGGTGCGTGGCGGAGCATCGACACGTAGCGCTTGTCCGGGCCGTTCCGGCGCCAGCGCCACAGGAGATAGGTCGCCAGCCGCAGGCCCCATACGGTGGTTATCACCAGGAGGAGGCCACGCCTCACTGAGTCCCCGGTCGGGTCGGCGAAGTAGGCCACCACCGCTACGACTACAAAGCCGGCGCCCCAGCACGAGTCGATGAAGCTGACGTCGTTGACCCGGATGCTCAGCAGCCAGAGCCCGAACATGCCCAGCGCGATGGTGGCCGCGCTCAGGCCCAAGACCGTCAGGACCTCTCCACTCAGCGTTGTCTCCCCCTGTGTCCGCCAACTCTAGAGACCGGCCCCGCCGGCGTCGACTACCCACGGGTCAGCTGAGCGGCCGACCCTCAGAAGCTGGTGGGCGTAACAGGACTCGAACCTGTGACCTCAGCCGTGTGAAGGCTGCGCTCTAACCAACTGAGCCATACGCCCGGGGAAATGCACTCTGACCAGGGATTTCACCCGATCAGTGAAGCTACACCCTAGCGCAGCGCTCGGAGACGCTTCGGGTCAACAACCTCCTGAACGCTGCCCGTCTGACCGGCCCCAATCGGGGCCGGTAACTGACTAATTCGGGCCATTGACGATCCGGCCATCCCTGTCAATGCTTGGTCGTGGTGCTCAGGCCCGGCCGAGACTCCCCGTAGCGACAGCGGTCGAGAGTTGGCGTGAATAGGAGAGATGCTATTGGGCAGTTCCTACCGGGTGGGCGCAGCACTATGGGTGGTTGGCCTCGGGGCGGCTCTGCTCAGTGGGTGTGCCGGGCCCACCCCTTCCGGCAGTGCGGCCGCCGGCAGCACGGGCTGCGCCCAGTCCGCTCCCGGAATAACCAGGACCACCGTCAAGGTTGGGGCCATCTTTCCGACGACAGGTCCCCAGGGGCCTTTCTTCTCCGCCGTGGGAAGCGGGATCCTGGCCCGCTTCCGGGCCCAGAACCAGAGCGGCGGCATAGCCGGTCGACAGCTCGAACTGGTGACCGCTGACGATGGGGACGGGGACCTCGAGAACCTGTCCGCCGCCCAGTACCTGACCTCCGCCGCCCACGTGTTCGGCATCATCGAGGCCTCCACCAACAGTGACGGAAGCGGCGCCTACCTCCACCAGCTGGGCATCCCGGTCACCGGCTGGGGCATCACACCAGCCTGGGGCCGGTACCCCAACATGTTCGGCTACCGCTACTCCACGTCACCGAACCCGCAGGGCGAGCCGACCACCACGGTGGCCGCCTTCATCCAGGCCCGTCACGGCCATCGGGTGGCCGTTCTGGCCGGCGGAGCCACGGCCAGCGTCAACTTCGCCCGGCAGATCATCGAGACACTCCCCGCCTTCGGGCTCACTTTGGCCTACGAGAACCTTGACGAGCCGCTGGGCCAGACCGACTATTCCTTCGACGCCCAGGCCATGCGCCGGGCCGGCGTGGACACCCTGGTCTCCGCCATGGCCACCCTAGGCAACATCGACCTCTACAAGACGGCCGCGGCCATCGGCCTTCATTTCAAGGTCGGCATGCTCCCGGCGGGCTACGACACTCGCCTGGCCGCTGCCGACGGCGCCGTGCTCTCCGGGGCCTACGTCGCCCTGGATTGGCGGCCCTTCGAGTTACCCGTCCCCGCTCATGAGGAGTTCAAGGCGGAGTTGGCCGCGGTGGCGCCCACCGCTTTTCCCGGACAGCTGGCCATGGTCGGATGGCTGTCGGCCGACGCCTTCATCCGGGGACTCGAGGCCTCTGGCGTCGGCTGTCCGACCCGCAGCGCGTTCATCTCCAGGTTGCGGAAGGTGAAGGACTACACGGCCGATGGGCTCCTTCCTCCTACCAGCTTCTCGGCCGAGTTCGGGCAGATGCCTCTGTGCTACTGGGAACTGGAGATACACCCTGGTGGGTTCACCCCATCCGGACCCCAGCCGTTCTGCGGAACCCTCTTCCGGGCCCGGTCCCGATGAGGATCCGGCCCGGGCGCACATCCTTGGTCGTCTTACTGGCCTTCACCCTGGTGGCTGTGTCCACCTTCGGATTGGCCCGGCGAGTTGTGGCCCAAGAGGAGAACCGCCTGCTGGTTGAGCGCTCCATCGAGGCCGGCGCCGAGCTCAGCAGCTCGGTGACATCCATCGACGCCAGTCTGCACTCTCTCGGCACCCTGGCGCTCCTTCCTCAGACCAGCAGCGCCTTTCTCGCCGCGGCGACGCCTCTGTTAACCGGACTGGTCCGCACCGTTGGCCTCATTGCTCGCACCAACGGCGGGTTCTCAGTCAAGGCACGGGTCGGGGACTCCACCTCGCTCAGCCCGTCCTTGAGCCCCGAGCGCCTCGCCCTGCTCCGCCACGCCTTTGCCGAGCCGGACATGGTCACCACGGTGCTGCACGACGGGTACCGGCGCCGGATCGGCTTCGCCCTGGCCCTGCCGCCCGACCAGGGAAGCCTGGTCGTTTACCAGGAAGATGCCATCGACCCGGCCGATCCGGTTCTCTCTCCCTTGAGCGCCTCCCTCGCCGACCTGCAGGTGACTCTGTACGCAAGCGGCACCCCGTCTCCCAGCGTGCAGGTGGTGAAGGCAGGTGACGGCTCCGCCATCGGGTCGCAGTACACCCTCTCTCTGGCGGTAGGAGCCGCTCGGTGGACCCTGGTGGCTCAGGCGACTCGACCCCTGGCCGGCTCCTTCCCGGCGGCGGTGCCCTGGCTGCTCCTGGCCGGCGGCATGGTCTCAGCTCTGCTGGCCGCCGCCGGGGTCGAGGTGCTGGCCCGCCGTCGCGACTATGCCCTGACTCTGGTGGATCAGCGCACGGCCGAGTTGAGCGAATCTCACGAACAGTTGGTTCAATCCGAGCGGCTGGCAGCGGTCGGTGTCTTGGCGGCCAGCGTCGGACACGAGCTCCGCAATCCCATCGCGGTCATCTCCAATAGCCTCTATCTGATCGGTCAGCGACTGGCCAAGGCTGGCATCGCCGACGACGGGATCACCCGCCAGGTCGCCACGGCTAATCGTGAGGTGACCGCCGCCACCTTGATCGTGGCTGACCTGCTCGATTGGTCGCGGGACCGTAGTCCCATTCCGACATCGGTGGATTTGGGAGCCCTCATGAACGAGGTTCTGGAGTCGAGCCCACCCCCAGACGGGGTGGACGTGATCTGGAAGCCACCCGATCCGGCGCCGATCGCACTGTGTGACCGGGACCAGACCAAGCAGACCCTCCTCAACTTGTTGAGCAACGCCTATGACGCCCTTCCCGCCAGCGGTGGGAGCGTGGCGCTGGAAGTGGCAGGACACAACGGTCGGGTGACGATGACCGTGGCCGATGATGGTTCTGGGATGAGTGCTGAGACACGCTCCCAACTGTTCGAGCCGTTCTTCACCACCAAGTCCCGGGGCATAGGGCTTGGTCTGGCGGTCACCAGGCGGCTCGTGAGCGCCAACCAGGGCACCCTCGACGTGCAGAGCTCCCTTGGCACTGGGACCACGGTGACCGTTTCCCTCCCCAGGGCGGACCCATCGGGCTGAGCATCACCGTTTCGCGTCAGCCCGGGCTGGTTGGTGCTACCTCGGTTTCGGTGGTCGAGGTCCAGGACGACCAGGTGAGATCGGTCAGGTAGGCATTCCTGTCGCCACAGGCCAAGACGATGGTTCCGGGCTCCACCTGCGGGTGGCGAGCCGACTCGTTGCACTGCGCCAGCACCGAAGGAACCCGAACCCCCGCCCGATCCGTAGAAAGCGGCGTCCCATAGGTGAAGACGCCGCCTTTGGCCGTGGTCAGCCAGTGGCCCTTCCCGTCGGGTGCGGAGGCTAAGGCGATGACCGGGGCGTTGAGCCCGGAGGCAGCCGGTGCCCCGAAGAACGGGGCCGAGCCGAAGGCCCTGATCGCGCCGGCGCCGGCGCCGGGTCATGATCGGGCCCCACCACTCCGGCCTGAGTGCAGTCGGCGGACGCCGATCAGCGCCGCACCAACCGCCGCTCCCCCCAC
>Ga0307373_10015773_pt1 | contig 10230 bp, 17 predicted proteins | sample OX2MG_FD_202534 | JGI IMG/M metagenome (GOLD analysis project Ga0307373, IMG submission 202534) | Soil microbial communities from Risofladan, Vaasa, Finland - OX-2 | ecosystem: Environmental > Terrestrial > Soil > Coastal area > Acid sulfate soil | place: Finland: Risofladan, Vaasa | collected...
TCCCTTGACATGTGCCTGACGAGCGTGATTCTCCTGGACATCACGAAGAGGAGCAGAAGCGAGTAGAGAGACACCGAAGCCTAGAGTTCTAGACCAATTGGTAAAGAGTTGACAGAATGACTATAATAGGGTCAATATTTGGTCAGGTGTGATGCGCAACCTCCTTTCCGAACAGGATGCGAAAATATTGGCTTATCTTCTTGGTTCCAATGGCGAAATATCTTCTCAGCGATTGTCAAAAGAGGTTGGCATCTCTTTGCGCGCCACTAGACTCAGGCGAAAGACGTTGGCAAAGGAATACCTGACGATCACGCACGCACTGAATCTTCAAAGATATGGCTGGCGGGAGCTGCAGCTTCTAATCACCACCAGTGGGGGGCGAACTGTTGCCATAGGAAGAGAGTTGCTAAAACTGAAGCAGGTCGTCTTTGTCGGCGGCACGATCGGAGAGGTAAGCATAGACCTGAGGGCGGAGGTCTTTGTCCGAAGCAGCTCAGAATTGCTTACCCTCATCGAGGAGGTGAAGGCCCTACACGGAGTCAAGGAGGTGATTTGGAGCGAGGTCGCGGAAGTCATAGGTCACAAGAACCCTCCGCCTCAACTTCACACCCATGAGGCGACGGTGCAATCATTCGAGCCACACCCTGCCCACCGCAGATAGGCTTCAACGTCCGTTACTTTGAAGTCCTGGTTGCTGGTTGTGTGCAGTACGGTGTTTTGCCCGTGGGGGGTAGAACGCACTAGGGCGTCCGACCGAGGCGAATAATTCTGGAGAAAGTGTTGCACCAGCCCACCCAAGTCGGGGCGGGCCTTGTTGGTGCCCTCTTGCCTGTGCCGTTTGACTAGGTGTAGACGGCCGTCAGGTCAATCGTCGCGCTTGTGCTGCCCACGTTCACAGTGTAGGACCTGGTGGCCGTGCCGTCAGTCCAGTGACTGAAGACGTTGTTGCCAAAGTCTGCTACTTGCACTTGATACGACTGCCCGTTGCTCACCGTAAACGTGCATGGACCGAAGCAGCTCTGCAGCAACACTCCGTTCTGCCATAGCGTTGTGTAGCCGCCGGTCACCGCATTGCCAGATGTGTCGATCGCGTTGATGGAGATGGTCGAGGAAGTCGCCGGGGTTGGCAGGCAGGCATCTCTGTATACCGCCGTGAACGTGGTGGCGGATGTTATTGAGAACGCCCTGTATCTCAGCGCGGACCCCGTGTCGGACCAATGGTCGAAGGTGTAGCAGCCGTAGTCAAGAACCGCGACGGTCGCGGTGGTGCCGGGAGCGACGCAAAAGGCTACAGGAGTGAATCCTGCTGATGTAGATTGCGGGCCTGACGCCGTGTTAGACCAAATATCCGAGTAGTAACCCGTCAAGCTAGTGCCATTTGCAGTCTGTGAGTCGATTGTCAAATAGACACACGATGACCCTGCTGTGGTTGAGGTTGTGGTGGTCGTGATTATGGACACCAACTCACAGGACATGGCTCCGGGCGCATTCTGAGTGACCAGTGCGTATGCAGTCGCATAGGAAAGGTTCGCGAAGTTGACGACCGAGTGAGTCGTGGAGTTGGTGTAGTAACCGCTGAAAAGGCCGGTGGCACACTGTGGCGGAGTCGCAGTATTCGTTACCGTGGTCGCTGAGGTGGTCGTTGACGTTGTTGTGCTGGTCGAAGTAGAACTTATCGGTGCAAGAACGCAAGCGTTCGAGATGGTGTTGCTTTGCATCGTCACATCGCCCGTGTTCGCCAAGGCCGCGCCCTGGAGCGATGTACTTGTTCCGAGTGTGACGCTCGAGTAGGCCATTATCGTCCCTATGAAAGTGTTGGACGTGCCGATAATAGCCCCGCCTGCGCTCGTCACCCAGAAGACGTTACAGGAGTCGGCGCCGTTTTCAAGGACCACGCTGCTGCCTGTCGTAGTAGTAAGCGCACCTGCTATGGCGTCCGGAGCTTGGAAAATCCAGATCGAACCGGAGTTGCCCTGGCCATTCAAGGTGAGAACTCCTCCAGACAGAGTGAAGGCCGTGGATGCGGAATTATAGACCCCCGCCACCAGAGTTTGACCATCGAGGGCTGTTAGTATCGTGGCGGGTGTGTTTCCCATCGCTTGTGTGATTGCGCCAGCGAGATCCGTTTGAGTCGTTGATGGCGCACCGCCGGGATAATTCGTCCCGGTGATGGTCACTGAACCGAATCCGGTTTCCGAGGGAGTAGGATACGACCCCACATTACCCGCGATGGTGGTGGTCCCGGTATTGGTGATGCCCGAGTATGCGAGAACGGCGAAAGGCGTGGCAGTTCCGAGGGTCGGAGCCGTCGCTGCAAAAGCCTTTGGCAGCGCGCCATATCCTCCCAGTATCCCTGCAACAAGCAGGGCAGCCACGGCAAACGTAATCATGCTCTTCTTCGGAAAAGCCCTTTCTGTCTCTGCCATATTCATTCAGAATTCAGAATGGCGGCGACACCATATGCCTATGTGATGTTGTTTAGGCCATGATAGCCTAGAGGATTCTTCTGGCGTGTGGCATCGATTCCGGCTTCATCGACAATTCAACGTCTCTAGCCCAGTCAACGGGACTCGAACAACGGCAAGAAGAGGGAGAACTCTAGGAACGAGAACCAGGTACTCAAGCGCTGTTACAGGACTATCATGCGCAAGCCCCTTATCCTCCACTGACTTGCTAAACTCGGTCTAGCATGAGACATGCTATGGGGAAGAGAGGCGTTATGGGGAAGATAGCCGTTTCTTGTTCCTTTTGTAGCAAGAGCCTCCGAAGTGATCGGATTGACGTAATGGGCTTTCACTTTCATCTGCTCTGCGCCGATAACGTGGCCAGTGTCTTGGGGAAGGTCAAGGCATTCAACCAGTGGAAGAGGGCGCACCCTCAAGCGACGACTGTCGAGTTGACGGCGTAGCCTCTCCTTCGACGTAACGCGCGAGAAATCATCGGTCATGGCTGACCGAGACTGCCCTTAAATTCATTTGATATCCCGACTTCAAGGAGCGTGAATCGGCTCGTCAAGCCCGATCAACGCGCTCAGCTCTTCATAGATGTGGAGGAAGCGCATGCCCTTCTCTGTCAGCGAGTACATGTGAGTCGCTTCCTCTTTCTTGACCAGCTCGTTAGCCAGCAGGAAGTTCAGGTACTCGTTGATCTGGGCGAAGGAAAGGAACGAGCCGTACATCAGCCTAGTCTTCGTCGCGTTGCCGTCTACGACCACGTGAAGGATAGTTGAAGCGATTTCAAATCTGCTTCGATACTTCTTGACGTGAACATGCGGCTCCTCGGTTGTGCTTGGTTTGCTCCGTACTAGTTCAGCTTGCATACCTGCATATTGTTATGTTGGACGATATATAGTCGAAGTCTACATAACGAAACCTGAGTAAGAGATTGTACACATATGGTGTGCACACCTACGTAAATAGCCGCGTCAAGCCCTCAAACTTGGGCATTATCCTCAGATGGAGTATCTTAACGACATCCTTCGTCTCATCTTGATTGTGGTGTCCGTTCTCGCGGCTAACCTCTTCTGGCGACTGTCGCGCCTGTTCAAGAAGGACGTCTTCGGGCCAGTCTACCAGATCCTCGCCTACGGCTTTCTGGCGTTCGCAGCCGGCCACCTTATCCAGGTGGGGATTGACTTGGCAAACCTGCGAGTAGATAACTTGGACCTAGACTTGCCCGTGGAAATCATCTTTGTCTCGGTGCTCTTGTACGGGTTGTACAAGGTCCGCAACTTCGGAGACGACGCGCCTAAGGGACCGTAAACTTGATGTAAAGAGAAGATGCTGTCGCCTCTATTTGCGGAGTGGCCTTGAACAAGGATTTTATGACGCTCTCAAAAGTCCACTTCAGGAACAAACTGAACTTCATGTCGAACTCGTGGCGAATGACCAGCACGTAATCTCGCCCTATGACCCTGGGTTCCACCTGTAACCACCAACCGTAGGTGCTCATTAGGACAAGCCACCTCACGAAGGAGTCGGGAGACACCTCACCAAACCAGAATCTCAACAAGTCGGAATAGATTGCAGGTTGTCTCTCCATCGTAATCTTCTTCAGCTTTTCGTCGTCAGCGGTCTCGAGATACAACCTGAAGAATTCCTTTGAGATATCCATAAAACCGAATCTTTGAGCCAACTCGTCCCATTCAGCATACCTCGTGATCACAGACGAGAGAAGGCTGTTCACGCTGGAACCACTTGCCTTGGCCTTCGCCTCCATCTTTTCAGAGACATCAGCACCGAGACGAATTGTTCGCAGAACGGTCTTTCTCTTTTTGCCCGAGTCAGGCACAATGCCGCCCGCCATTCGCAATCTGAGCATGATTTCTCTTAGATAAAGCCTATTCCACGTAGCGTGTCATCATCAGTGACCTCGTTCATGGCCGGAGTGACAATACCCGAGGAGCAATAGCGTGCTTTCAAGATAAGGAAGGGAGGTGATTCAAAATCGGTCGAGGTGACGTCGTGTGGGTGGGAAGGCGGATAGAGTCCGCACTGCACGCTGGAGTTCGTGAAGACGATTCTGAGCGGCTACGGATACACCGCCTCCAAAGAAGGTGTGGGCGTTGGGACGCTTCGAATTTGGGATTGCGAGAGGAGCTCTCTTTAGGGCCCCATCGAAGACTGCCAAGTGTCCTATCTACAGACTTTAGACAGCGGGGAGAGATTCTCCGAGCGGAATCAGTTTGTTAAGGTCATCGTAGATGTGGAGGAAGCGCATGCCCTTCTCCGTGAGCGCGTAGACGTGAGTCTCCTCGTCCATCATGATCAACTCGTTGGCCGTGAGGAAGTTGAGGTAATCGTTGATCTGTGAGGAGGAAAGGAAAGAGGCGTACATCAGCCTTCGCTTCGACGCGTTCCCTTCCAGGGCGACGCTTAGGATGTTCGAGGCGATCTCAAACCTGGTTCGATACTTCATCCGCTGACCGTCCCCTCTGAAAAGCTCTGATCATCTGGCGAACCGGATTCGCTGGGAGGGCGAGACGCTTCTTGGTGCTCCTGCAGAAACTTCTCCCCCTTGGTCGTCAAGGCGGGATTCCCGGAAGTCTCCTCGACTAGGGCGCTCTTCCGTAGGAAGTCGATGGAATCTTCCAGCTTGATGCCCTGGTTCCTCGTTCTTGTCCTTCCTGTCATGCCAACCTACTGGGACGCGTCATTACTAAAACGATGCCGTCAAATTCGGTAGGATGGAGAGGCAAAAGCCCGGATGCAGACCGGAGACCATTGAGAAAGCCCAACCAAGACCGTAAATGCGGTTTTTTAGAACGCCTGACAAGTATTCCGCCAATCCGGCAATATTTGTACGAATAATCGCATCTTTCGAGCCTCAGAGCTTGTCGATGATTGAGGACGGTACCGACCTCTTGGCACCCATGATGTCGACGATCTCGCTCCAAACCACATCTTTTACGCCCTCCATCGCCTTCACCGCTTCGAGAAGCCCTAACAGCTCAGAGTTGTCCTTGATGATAACCTCAGCCCTCAAATCGATCGTATGCTCGCCTATGGACCTGCCCACAGAGACCACATTGTCTCTCTTCAAGAGTTCCCTGGCGATAGGCTGCGCGCCCCCTCCTGCCGTGTAGACCAACAGGTCTACGCGCCTGTACCCCAGGTTCCTCAGGTCGAGAGAATATGCGAGACTGAGGTAGTTCTCTTCCAAGAGACCGCGCCTTCGCTCGATGGTGCTGCGCGGAACCTTGAGCCGCTGCGCCAGCTCGCTTGAGGGGACGTTGCCGTTCGGCTCGAGCAGAATCTTCAGCATGTCCTTGTCAACGTCCGAGAAGCTATGTGGCAGCATGCGTATTCGAGTGTCCCACCGGAGAGATGATGGCAAAGGCTTAGTTCCAAGTGCAGGATTGTTATGCTGGATGCCTGCCCATGAATTCGCGGGCGTGTAGTTTCTGGGAAGGATTCTCCGCGCGCGTCTGGCTCCGGAAGATTTCGCCGGTCGAGAGTTGTCACGCTGATACCGACGATCCAGGTATCAGCTCGTATCGAGATATCGCCTCAATTGGAAATTTTTAAATAAAAGAATCTCCTTCCGCATGTTACCAATCAGACGGTGAGATTAGATGGAAGATGAACGGCGAAAAAGGGTCTCTTCGAAGGGCCATATTGAGGCGATTTGCACCTTGTGCGAGGTGGAAGGCAAGCCATACGTCCACGCCGCTGACGAGTATGTCGTGGCCTCAACCCTGACCGAGCGGGAGAGACGGATCGCGGTGTGTCCCGAGCATGCGGATAAGCTCGACGAAGGCAAGTTGCCCTATCGGGTCGTAAGGCGGAGGAAAGGCATAGATTGGGCTCACCCGCTTTGATATGCGCCACAAAGGCCCCAGCTCAATTTCGGGGCTGTTAGCGCCGATATGTCCAAGTTGACGTATGCGCCTGACGGCGCAATTGTCAGCCTTTACGCAAGGCGCTTCTCGAAATCTCGCAGCGTCATCCCTTGCATATCAGCCACCTTCAGTCTCTGCTGAAAAGACCGGTCTCCAGCTCCGTAGTCCAGAGAATTATGGGGGGCGAGTTCCAGAGCCGATGATTTCCAGCCGGTTTTCAGAGTTCGGTCGAGCTGATCTCCTGTCCGTGGGATTAGGCCGTGCAGGGTGCGCGCCTCAACGATAAGGCGCTCAACTTTCATCTTACTTAGCCACATATTACTCGACAATCCGCGCGTTATCTTAAGACGGACGGTGGATTTCTAAGAAGGTTTGTTCCAGCGTGCTGTTCTGGTGAACAAGAAATCAGCTGATTCAACGCGATAACGTGCATCTATCTCGCTTTCTCCGCGAGCTTCGTTGAGGCCTCGAGAGCATTGTTCGCCTGCCACCCACTCCCTCGCGGACTGTCTGTCCGGCGTCCACCGTCACCCCTATCCGTGATTCACGAGCCCCCTTGAGCGACGGTGAGATTCAGAGTTTGAAACGATTCGTCGTGCTGCCCGCAAAGAGGGAGTTCATGCTCCATTTTGCGGGAGCATCCCAAAATGACAGGATCGACGTAATGGAGTTTCACTCTCATCGAGCTTGAGTTGAACCTGGCCGCCGGCATAGGCAAGGTTGACGTCCACCCAGCGGGAGAGAGCCACCCTCGAGGTGGGTCTTCTGGGCTGAAGACCAGCCTTCCCCTCTGATGAGGTTGGAGAAGGCCAGCCACCGAGATTGGATTGCCTACTTTGCGACGGCCAGCGGGACTTGCTCGTCGACCGGAATCAGCGCGGCCATCTCGTCGTATATGCGCAGGAAGCGCATCCCCTTCTCTGTGAGCCCATAGATGTGGGTCTCTTCTGATCTGGTGATCAGCGTGTTGGCCAGCAGGAAGTTCAGGTACTCGTTAATCTGGGCGAAAGACAGGAATGAGCCGTACATCAGCCTTGTCTTGGTCGCATTTCCCGCACGCGCCACTTGGAGTATGGTCGAGGCGATTGCCAATCTGCTTCTATATTTCATCTAGCGCACACCCAATCCTGAATTCGACCGCGCAGTGGTCTCGCTTCGTATTCGCAGAAACCGCTCTCCATTGCTGGTAATGACGGGCCTACTGCCTTTCTCTAGTGCTAAAGCCTTCTCTCGAATGAATTCGATGATCTGGTTGATTCCGTTCTTCTGGCGCATCCCTTCGCCTGTTCTCTTCATAGCAGTCTTAGGGCGGCCGCCACTACTAAAGCCGAGCCGTCGAATAGTAAGTGAAAAGAGGGCAAATGTGCGAATGGGGGGACGAGGGCGGGCATTTGGCCCAATTCCCCAATTAAGCTGAAGCAAGTTGAGATTTGGTTAGTAATTTGGCAATCCATCCCGAATCCATGTAAGAAATCGCACGAAAAGAGGCTTCAAAGCCTGTCGATGATTCCGGCCGGGACCGAGCGCTTCTGACCTATCACGTCCACGATCTCGCTCCATATCACGTCTTTCACGCTTTCCATGGCCTTCACCAATTCAAGCAGCCCTAGGAGCTCTGAGTTGTCCTTGACTATCACTTCCGCTCTCAGGTCGATCGTGTGCTCTCCGATTGACCTGCCAACGTATACCACCTCTTCGAGCTTCAAGAGTTCCTTGGCGATGGCCTGCGTGGCCCCTCCTCCCGTATAGATGAGCAGGTCTACGCGCCTAAACCCCAGGCTACCCAGATTCAGGGAGTAGGTATGCTCCAGATACTCCTTTTCAAGATGCTTTCGCCTACGCTGAATCGTGCTGCGAGGGAGCCCGAGCTTTTCCTCCAGTACGTGAGATGAAATTCCCGAGTTGGGTTCGAGGAGAATCTTCAGGATTTGCTTGTCCACGGAGGAAAGCCTGCCTGGCGGCCCACTACGCTTTCCTGCTTCTCCCGACATCGATGTATGCAGGACGACGTTGTATATTAAGGGTTGGATACGGTGGTCGCGAATCGGATGCGCGATGTAGATTGCTTTTCACCTGCGGCGCGAGTTCCCAAGAGCCCCTGGTGTGCTCTCCGTGGGCTCGAATCGCCTCGGTTTGATTGTGTCGCATTCTCAGGTCCCTTCGAGGCAACTGAGCAGGCGTCGTCGCCCAGAAGTATTTTCTCGCGGAATCCACCGGCGCCATGTGTCCGAAGTGACTTGGCCGCGCGCGTCATCAGCACCACGACGACAAATGGCAAAAAGAGCCGACACCAAACTATCTGAACCTCACGAGCTTGCAAGAAGCGTGAGAAAAGAGTACGAGAAGAGAACCGAAGACGTTCGCGGCGCAGCAGAGATCCTGAGAGAGGAGTATGATAGGAGGGTCGACCAGGTTCACGACAAGTTGGATCAATCCATCGACGATAGCAGGCAGACTGTCCAAAAGCACCCCTTCCTAGCTGTGGGCGTCACCCTCGGCGTCGGGATCATTGCCGGCGTGCTCCTCGGCCGAAAGAGCAAGGCATAGCCGAAGTCCCAGTTGGACCGTCGACGCCAGAGCGCGGATACGTTCCTAGATAGAGAGAATACACGAGACAGACCAGGCGGATATGATGAGGACGACCGGGCCGGGCCGATAGCTTCTTGAGGAAGCCCCGACTCGACGCCGAATGGCGCGAGGCAGAGGATCATGGGGCGACAAGAAATACCACATCAAGCTGGCCAAGTTCGGCATCGCATCGGTCAGTGGATTCATTGTGGCAGAACTGTTGCTGACACTCGGCGTCCTGCTACTCTTTGGGAAGTTGAGTGCGCCAAGCGATGCCTACTCTTCGCCGACGTTCTTGGCCCTCGACGTCGGCGTGCTTGCGTTCGGAGTCTTTGTCGCCTTCCTCATAAACGAACGTTTCACGGTCAAAGTTCAGCCGGGCCGTCAGAATGGGGCGTCAACCAGCCGGGCCGCCCGACTACTGAAGTTTGAAGGCGTCAATACGATGGGAGACGCTGCCGTCATAGGGGTTCAATTCGCCCTCTTCGCAGCGTTGTCCATCGCGCCGGTAGTTGGCAACGTCTCAGGCTCGATCGTCGCCAATCCGATCACATATCTCATCTCGATGCGCTTTGTCTGGAAGCCAAGCAAATGTTCCCATGGACGAGAGTCTAATCATCATCGAAACCTGCCGCCGAGGATAGGTAGTCCCCTGTCGCCTCCCGTCGCGGCGATCGTCTTCCTTGTTTCGTTGTACGCACTCGGTCGGGTTCTACGAAGAAGAAAGCGCTAGCAATCAAGACCAACGAAAGCCGCGCACAGCCGGTTTCCTCTGAAGATGGGGCCCAACCGTGGCGCCTTATCGGCCTTTCATACAGGCGAGATTCTGGCTAGGATTTCACCATGGGACGTTTCTGCCACTTTCTTCTGTTTTAATCTTGGTTCACCCTAACAAGGTCGGACTGCGTTCATAGACGATGGAAAGCAGTCAAGAGCGGCCCTCTCGCCGGATATCTGCGCCGCAGGCGCTAGCATTGGCAACCGTGGCTCTAATCGCGTCCTCTACGACCTTCTCCACTTCGAGGTCGAGCTAATTGGGGCCGATTCCATCGCGCGGAACAGGACTCGAGTCAGCTCGTCTCCTCGGCCTCTTGGTGATACTCCCGCTCTTGGCCCTTACGGTGATGGCGGTTGCCCCTCTGGAGGCCGCCCACGCCCAGGCACCTTCTTCGTCCAGCGTGACGGTGAGCGCGGTGAACCAGTTCGGCCAGGCCCTTCCGAGCGACTACTACACCGTCTTCCATGCGGCCTACTTTGGTCCGTTCAACACCCAGGGCGAGGCCGTCGTGGCGACTGGAGTGACCACCTCGACGTTCCTGGCT
>Ga0307373_10015774_pt1 | contig 10230 bp, 7 predicted proteins | sample OX2MG_FD_202534 | JGI IMG/M metagenome (GOLD analysis project Ga0307373, IMG submission 202534) | Soil microbial communities from Risofladan, Vaasa, Finland - OX-2 | ecosystem: Environmental > Terrestrial > Soil > Coastal area > Acid sulfate soil | place: Finland: Risofladan, Vaasa | collected...
CTCCTTCGTCAGTACATGCCGAAGGGAACGGATCGCTCGGTCCACAGCGCGGAGGACCTCGCCCGGTTCGCGGCAGGTCTCAACAACCGTCCGCGCGAGACGCTCGGATTCATGAAACCATCAGACCTAGATACTCGAGTTGTCTGACGGATCGCGGCCCGAAAGACGCGACAAAGTGCCTCTCACCTGGGATAATGGTGTTTGCGAAAGACCCCATGATCCCGGAAGAAAGGCACCCGTCAGGTGAGAATCATACGCCGCTCCCGCCCCTTTGTCACGCTTGGTCCCTCCGACCCGAACCTCACGCCGCGCGCGGGCCTGCGCCTCGTCGCCGAGCTCGACCGGATCCTCGGGATCACCTCCACCGTCGACGGTCATGTCGGCCCGACGACGGCCAGCGCGCGCGGGCTCTCGGCTGGCGAGCTCGTCGTCTCGATGGCCGAGACGATGCTCGCCGGTGGCGACTTCATGGTCGACCTCGACCACCAGCGCGTCGATGCGGCCGGCGCCCCGCTGCGAGCGGTGCAGAAGATCCCCGCCTCGACGACGTTCCTCGGCCGGGCCAAGGGATTCGAGGAGGGTGTCTTCTCCGGCATCGAGCGGGCGAACGCGACGCTCGTCGGGCGGTGGTTCGCGCATCTGCCCGACAAGAAGCGGGCCGAGCTCATCGCCGAGCGGCCGAGCATCGACTTGGACCCGACCGACGTCGAGGTTTACGGCACGAAGAAGGAGGGCGTCGCCTGGAACCACGCCGGACAGCGGGTCGGGCGACCACATCCTGCGGTATGGGCCGAGGCCGGCGTCGTGCTCGCGGCTGACCTCGGCTCAGGGACGAGCGATCCCCGTCCCCAGGCCGCCTCGCTCATAAAACGAGCGGTCACCGCACTTCCCCATGGCCTTGCTCGTCCGATCATCCGTTGCGACTCGGGCTTCTTCGACAAAGGCGTCGCTCGTGCCGCACTGGCGAACGGTGCGGACTTCGCAATCGTCGCGAAGCACAGCTCGGCGACCTGGCGGGCGTGCCGGGAGATCGAGGAGAGTGCCTGGCAACCTGCCAGGGACATGGCTGCGGACGTCGCCGAGTGCGACTACCGGCCTGCGGGCTGGCCGGAGGGCACGCGCTGTGTCGTGCGGCGGGTGCGCGTGGAGCGCGACGAGCTGAAGAGCGATCCGAGGTCACGGCGTCGCAGGACGATCGACCCGAACCAGCTCGCGCTGCTCGAAGCGGACGAGCTCGGCTTTGCCTACGCCTACAGCTTCATCTGCACCAACCTCGACTGGGAGGTGACCGAGATCGAGGCGTGGTTCAGGATGCGTGCCCTCGTCGAGGAGAAGATCAAAGATGCCAAGCTCGGCGCGGCTCTCCGTCACCTTCCGTCGGGCTTCGTGGCGGTGAACCGCACCTGGATGTGGTCGGCGTTCTTGGCGCTCAACATCTCCACCTGGCTCCAGTCCCTCTCTGGCCTCGATGCCGGCCGGAACGGCCGTGCACACGGCAAGCGCCTGCGGCGAGAGCTCATCGCCGTTCCCGCACGCGTCCTGCATCACGCGCACCGCCTCGTTCTCCGCGTCGCTCCCGAGCACCGGAGCGGCGTCTTCGCCGACGCGTGGACCACGCTCGGCGCGATGGCGAGCTTCGCCGGACCCTGAGCGACTCGCAGCATCTGGCCACCACGCCCTGGCCGGCAGCACGAATCACATGAACTGACCGGATCCCTGACCGCACGCGTCCCGGGTTCGACCACAGCTGGGCAAACGAGCCGTCCATCCCCACGTCGACGGACTCCGGCTCTCAGGAAAGGTTGGGAACTCGTCAACTCGAGTATCTAGGTCAGAGAAGCTTGCCGAGCTTGTTGCGATGACTGGTTGAGCCCGCCCCCCACCGCGATGGCTTGATCTGGCCCCACCCCGGGGGCTTCACTACCGGGGACCTTGGCGTCTCCCCGGACCGGACTTTCACCGGCTGGCTGACAAGAGCTTGCGCTCGGCTAGTTCATGACCGCTCCTTTGCGTTCATGGCGTCCGAGCTGCTGGACACACGTGGATCCAGGCTGAGGAGAGCGCCGCCTGTGGCGGCCGCGTCGGCAGAGCGCCGCCTGTGGCGGCCGCATCGGCAGAGCGCCGCCTGTGGCGGCCGCATCGGCAGAGCGCCGCCTGTGGCGGCCGCGTCGGCGGATCGTCGAGGCCGCGGCCCCGGTCGCTGCGCTCGCCGCGATCGCCGGCCTGTCGGTCTCGCCCGCGACCGACTCGGCCCCGCTCGCGCGGGTCGCCATCGCTCCGGCTCCCGGTGCGCGCGTGCAAGGTGACTCACACGCGCCCGCCGATCGCGCAAACGGCACCCACGCCCGGCTGGCGGCATCGGTACGCTGCTCGCATGGCGACGCCGAGCGCGAGCAGCTCACGGGTGGCCGGCGCCCTTGCACGCCTCGGCCTGCGGGGCGACGTGCGAGAGATGCCTGAGAGCACCCGGTCGGCCGCCGAGGCCGCCGCGGCGCTCGGCTGTGACGTCGCGCAGATCCTGAAGTCGCTCGTTTTCCGGGCGGTCCGGGAGGACGCGCCCGTGCTCGTCCTCGCCTCCGGCGCGGACCGGGTCGACGAGGCGAAGCTCGCAGTCGTGGTCGGCGACGACGTCGAGCGAGCGAGCGGCGCGTTCGTGCGCGCACGGACCGGATATGCGATCGGCGGCGTGCCGCCCGTCGGCCACGACGACGCGATCGCCGTCTACATGGACGAGCGAGTGCTCGCGCACGAGCACGTGTGGGCCGCCGCAGGCACGCCGCGCAGCGTGTTCACGGTCTCGCCCGCAGATCTCGTGCGCGCGACCGGCGCGACCGTCGTCGACGTCGCCGACGCCTGACCGGCGGGTCGCGACTGTCGGTCGGGGACGGGCGGCAGCGCGGCACCGCGGACGGGCGGCAGCGCGGCACCGCGGACGGGCGGCAGCGCGGCACCGCGGACGGGCGGCAGCGCGGCACCGCGGACGGGCGCCGGCGCGGCGGCGCCTAGCATGGCGGGGCGCGCCGAGGCGCCGGCTCGCTCCCCGCGCCGTCGAGCGCCGGACCCGGAGGTGGCCGTGAGACCCGTGCGCCTCGTCGGTGTCGACGGAGACGACACGCTGTGGCGATGCCAGGACCTGTTCGACGAGGCGGCGAGGGAGCTCGGCGAGCTCGTCGCGGGCTCGACGACGCCCGGCGTGCTCGCCGAGCTGCTCCACGAGCGCGAGGCGCAGAACCTCGAGCTGTTCGGCTACGGGGCGAAGGGCTTCACGCTCAGCGCGATCGAGACCGTGCTCGACCTCGACCACGGCTCGGTCGACGGGTCACTCGTCCGCGCGGTGCTCAACATCGGCCGGCGCCTCATGGCACACCCGGTCGAGGTGCTCCCCGGAGCCGAGGAGGCGCTCGAGGCGCTCGCCCGGACGCACCCGGTCGTGCTCGTGACGAAAGGCGACCTCGTCGACCAGGAGCGCAAGCTCGAGCGCAGCGGATTGCGTCGGCACCTGGCGCACGTCGAGATCGTGAGCGAGAAGTCGACCGCGACCTACGAGGAGCTCCTCCGAACGCTCGCATGCCCGGCCGACGAGTTCCTCATGGTGGGCAACAGCGAGCGCTCGGACGTCGAGCCCGTGCTCGAGATCGGCGGATGGGCGATCCACGTCCCGTACCACACGACCTGGCGGCGCGAGCTCGTCGACCGTCCGTCGGTCGCCCACCCGCGCCGGCGCACGGCGGCGACGCTCGCGGACATCCCACCGCTTCTCGCCGATCTCTCAAGTCACGGCGCGCTACGGCCGTAATTGACGAGCAGGTAGATCCAGCCGACAGTCGACCGAAGGTCTGCGAGGAACGCGGATTCGATGGCAACGCTTCGTCGGCGCAGGCCGCGACGTCCCGGCTCTCGCCGCCCACGCAGGTACGTACCCGAGCGCCGGCTGGCGGGGCGTCGCCCGCGGGGCGCGCCGCACCGCGGCACGGTCGTGCACCGCTCCGTCCCCGCGCGCTCGACGTGGCGCGTCGTCGCCCTCGCGATCGCCGTCGTCGGCTGCGGCGCCTCGATTTTCGGGTCGACAACGTGGTACTCGTACGCGCACAGCGTCAACCAGCGTTCGGTCGAGTCGGACCTCGCGAACGCGCGCTTCGTCCTCGCGTCCTCGATGCAGCGCGACAGCGACCTGCTCGCGACCGTGAACGCGGTCATCGCGACGCACCCGGCGGTCGACGGCGCGGACATCACCGAGCTGCTCGCCCGCCTCGGCGTGTCCGACGCCTATCCGGGCGCGTTCTCGTTCAGCTACGTCGAACGCCTCAGCGCGCCTCAGCTCCCCGCGTTCCTCTCGCTCGTGAGGCGGGAGCCCCCCCTCGGCATCCCGGCCGCGCTGCTCGGAAGCGCGCACGCGGCCCCGGCGCGCGACGGCTCGTACTGCTTCACGCGGCTCGCGACGACCGAGCACCGCCTCCCGACGGCGACCGCCGCCGCGCTCGCGCGGTACCTGCCCGCGTACGTCGGGCCCGGCCACAACTACTGCACCTCGCCGATCGCGCCGTTGCTCTCGTGGTCCGCGCGCACGGGGAGCGCGGCGGTGACCCCGATCGCCCGCGTCCTCGAAGTCACCGGCGACCGGGCGAGCGCGCTCGGCGCGATCGTGCGCGGGCGCTCGATCTTCGCGATGCTCAGCCCCGTCTACTCGGGCCACGGGCTGCCGACGACGGTCGCAGCGCGCCGTAGCGCGCTCGAGGGCTGGACCATCGGGCTCTTCGACGCGTCCCAGATCCTCCGCCCGGTCGCCGCGGACCCCGGCATCGCGGCGCTCGTGCTCGAGTACGCGAACCCAGGCTCGGCACCGGCGGTCCTCGCGAGGTCCGGGAGGCTTCCTGCCGGCGCGTCGCGCAGGTCGATACGGATCGGCGACAGCGGCACCTTCATCGTGAAGATCGCGATCCGCCCGCACGCGACGGTCGCGTCGCCCGCGACCGAGGCGCTGGCCATCTTGATCGGCGGTCTGCTGCTCACGGCCCTGCTCGCGGCCCTCGTCGACCTACTCATCCGGTCGCGCCGATCCGCGCTCGTGCTCGTCGAGCAGCGGACCGCCGAGCTTCGCTACCAGGCCCTGCACGACCCGCTCACCGGGCTCCCGAACCGCCTGCTCATCGGCGACCGCGCGCACGTCCTCGTCGCGGACGCCCGCGCGAACGGCACGACGATCGCCGCGATGTTCCTCGACCTCGACGACTTCAAGGTCGTGAACGACAACCTCGGGCACATCGCGGGCGACGAGCTGCTCGAGGAGCTGGCCGTGCGGCTCACGCAGTCAGTCGGACCGCGGGACACGGTCGGAAGGCTCGGTGGCGACGAGTTCGTCGTGCTCGTCGCGGACGCCGGCGCGCACGGTGGCGCGGAGACCCTCGCACGCAGGCTGTCGGAGGTCGTCTCGGAGCCGTTCTCGCTCGGCGACACCGGCAAGGGACGCATCGTGCTCTCGGCGAGCATCGGCGTGGCGACCGGCGTGCGTCAGACACCGGACGACCTGCTGCGCGACGCCGACATCGCGCTCTACCGCGCGAAGGCGGCCGGCAAAGGCCGGCACGTCGTCTTCGATCCCGAGATGCGCGAGGCGGTCACGAAGAAGCTCTCGCTCGAGACCGACCTCCACGACGCGTTCACGAACGGCGAGCTCTTCCTCGTCTACCAGCCGATCGTGAACCTGCGGACCGGGCGCACGAGCGGCGTGGAGGCGCTCCTGCGCTGGCGCCACCCGCAGCGAGGGATCGTCGGGCCGGACGAGTTCATCCCGATCCTCGAGTCCTCGGACCTCATCGTCGACGTCGGGCGATTCGTGCTGCGCGAGGCGTGCCGCCAGGCCCGCGAGTGGCACGACGCGGGATGGCCGGTCGGCGTGTCCGTGAACGTCGCCGCGCGCCAGCTCCACTACGACACGCTCGTCGAGCACGTGCGCGACGCGCTCGACGACTCGGGGCTCGAGGCGCACCACCTCTCGGTCGAGCTCACCGAGTCGATGCTCCTCGCGGACACCGCGACGACCGCGCGGCGGCTCCGGGCCCTGAAGCGGCTCGGCGTCCAGATCGCGATCGACGACTTCGGCACCGGATACTCCTCGCTCTCGTACCTTCGCGAGTTCCCCGTCGACGTCTTGAAGATCGATCGTTCGTTCGTCGCCCGCCTCGACTCCGAGGACGGCCAGAACTTCCTCGACGCGCTCATCCACCTCGGCCGCTACCTCGGCCTGTCGACGATCGCAGAGGGCGTCGAGGACGAGACACAGCTCGCGCATCTGCGCGGTGAGCAGTGCGAGTGGGGTCAGGGCTTCCTGTTCTCGCGCCCGCTCGAGGCCAGCGCGGTGCGCGAGGCGGTGCGTTCGTCCGACGACGTGGCGATGGGCGAGCGCCCGCTCGCCGGCGAGCGCGCCTGACCCGGTCCGTCCCACCCCGTCGGGCCGCGGGACGGCCCACGGCCGGGGCCGGGCGGCTCAGGGCGTCGGCTTCACGCACCCCTTGCAGGTGCCGAGGACCGCGAAGTGGTGCGGATCGATGTGGAACCCGAAGCTCGACTCCGCGTCGTCCGCGAGACGCGTGAACATCTCGTCCGGCGCCTCGATCGCGACGCCGCACTCGCCGCACACGAGGTGGCTGTGCGAGTGCGACGAGAGATGGTACGTGGCGGGTCCGTGGCCGAGATGCGCGTGCACGACGACGCCGAGGCGCTCGAGCTCGTCGAGGTTCCGGTAGACCGTCGAGATGTGCACGTCGGGTGCGCGGCCCTGGATCTCGGCCGCGAGGTCCTCGGCCGTCCGGTGCCCGGTCGAGGAGAAGAGGGCCTCGAGCAGCTGACGGCGCGCGTTCGTCACGCGGCCGCCGCGAGCGCGAAGTCGCGCGAGCACGTCGTCGACCGAAGTCGGGCCGGTGCCTGCGGCCAACGCGCTCATCGCGGCGATTCTACGATGCGCCGGGTCGCCCGAGGTGGCCGGCCGGCGCACCGGACCGGTCTCCGCCGCGCCGCGCCGCGCCAGCCCGCCGCGCCCCGCGGTGCCGGCCGCCCGCGCGCGCCGGCGGCGGCCGGGAGCGCGGCGCACTCTCGCAACCAGCTCGCATTTGGGTAGAGTCGGGGCGAGCGCAGGCACCCGCGCCTGCCGATACCGACGAGGTGGCACCGATGGACAGCGCCCCGCCGCCGAGCGCCCGCAGCTCCATCCGCTCGCGCATCGCACGGGCGCTCACGCCGGCCGAGTGGACTCGGATGTCCGCGATGGCGGGCACCGTCGTCGCGCTCCACGTCGTCGGCCTGCTGCTCCTGCTCGCCGCGACTCGCCACCACTACCACGTGAGCAAGACCGAGATCTTCGGCGTGGGCACCGGTCTGCTCGCGTACACGCTCGGAATGCGCCACGCGTTCGACGCGGACCACATCTCGGCCATCGACAACACGACGCGCAAGCTCATGGCGGAGGGCAAGCGCCCCATGAGCGTCGGCTTCTTCTTCTCGCTCGGCCACTCGAGCGTCGTGTTCGTGCTCGCGGTGCTCCTGAACTTCGGGATCCGCGCGCTCGACGGGCAGGTGCGCAACGGTGCCTCCGGTCTCCACCAGGTCACGACCGTGATCGGCACGTCGGTCTCGGGCTTCTTCCTCTACCTCATCGCGGCGCTCAACGTCGTCGTGCTCGTCTCGATCGTGCAGGTGTTCAGGAACATGCGCCGCGGCGAGTACGACGACGAGGAGCTCGAGGAGCAGCTGAACAAACGCGGGCTGATGAACCGCTTCTTCGGCCGGCTCGCGCGCCGGATCGACTCGCCGTGGAAGATGTACCCGATCGGCGTGCTCTTCGGTCTCGGCTTCGACACCGCGACCGAGGTCGCGCTACTCGTGCTCTCGGGCACGGCAGTCGCGAGCGGCCTTCCGTTCTACGGGATCTTGTCGCTCCCGATCCTCTTCGCAGCCGGGATGAGCCTGCTCGACACCGCGGACGGCTGCTTCATGAACTTCGCGTACGGATGGGCGTTCTCCCGGCCGGTCCGAAAGGTGTACTACAACATCACGATCACCGGGCTCTCGGTCGTGGTCGCGTTCCTCATCGGGACCGTCGAGATCGCCGGACTCGTCGCACAGGAGCTGCACCTGACCGGCGGCGTCGCCGGCTTCTTCGAGCGCTTCAACATCAACAGCGCCGGCTTCGCGATCGTCGGGCTCTTCGTCGTGACCTGGGTCGTCGCGCTGGCGATCTGGCGCTTCGGGCGTATCGAGCAGCGCTGGGACGAGGCCGCCACGGCCGCCCGGGCCGAGCGGCTGATCGACGCGGGCGGAGCGCCGCCACGCGAGCGCGTGCTCGCCGAGCGGCCCTAGGTGGCTGGTGTCTTTCGCGAGCGTGAGTGCTCGCGATCGGCGGCTCCATGAGCGAGAATTACACGTCCGTAATTCTCGACCGGGAGCGACCGATGTCCCTCGGACTGGCTGATCGGCAGGGCAACCTCCTCGACGACCTGGACCGCTTCTGCGACGAGGCGCTCGATGCGACCTCGATCTACGCCTTCTTCCACCGTGAGCGCGACGCGCTCTTCCCCGACGATGACTTCGCCGACCTGTTCGACAAGTTGGGCCGCAACTCGGTGCCGCCCTCGGTGGTGGCGGTGGTGATGGCGCTCCAGCGTCTCGAGGGGCTGTCCGACCGGGAGGCCGTCGAGCGCTACAGCTTCGACAGCCGCTGGCGCTACGCGGCCGGTGTCGGCGGCTACGACACCGGAGGGTGGACGAGCTTTTCCCACACCGTGCTCGTCGACATGCGCGAGCGCCTGCGCCATTCGACACGTCCGAACCGGATCTTCGAGGTCGCGCTCGGCGCCGCGAAGGAGGCGGGGCTGATCGGACGGCGTCGGGTCCTTGACTCGACCCCCCTCTACGACGCGGTGGCGACGATGGACACGGTCACCTTGATCCGCTCGGCGATCCGGGGGCTTCTGAAGGTGGCCGACCCCGAGCTCGCCGCCGAGCTGCGGGGTGTGCTCCAAAGCGGTGACGACTACGCCTCGGCGGCCAAGCCCCAGATCGACTGGGAGGATCAAGAGGCGCGCGCCGAGCTGATCGATGCCCGCGCGAAAGACGGCTTCGCGATGGTGATGGCGCTGTCCGGCCGCGAGCTCCCCCCGCCGGTCTTCGAGGCGGCGTGCCTGCTCTCGAGCGTGCTCGGCCAGGACCTCGAAGAGAGAGAGGACGGCGTCTTTTCCATCGCGCGCCGCGTCGCCCCCGACCGGGTGATCTCGACCGTCGACCCCGAGAGCCGCCACGGCCACAAGACCTCGGCGCACGGCTTCGACGGCTACAAGGGCCACGTGGCGATCGACCCGGACTCCGAGCTCATCACCGCGACGACGGTGAGCCCGGGCAACGCCGGGGACGCGAGCGCGGCCACCGAGCTGCTCGCCGACCTGCTCGAGGCGGACGAGGAGAGCGTCGCCGAGGAGCCGGCTGAGGCCACCGAGGCGAAGCAGGACGAGCGCCCCGTCGCCTACGGCGACAACGCCTATGGCACCGGCGAGCTGCACTCCCTGCTCGAGGGGGCTGGCGTCGAGGACCGCCTGAAGACCCAGTCGCCCTCCGCCGCCGGCGGCAGGTTCTCCAAGGACCGCTTCGCGATCGACCTCGAGCGCGACACCGTCACCTGCCCCGCCGGCGTCACGGTCACGATCCGCCGTCACAAGGACGGTTCCGGCACGGCCAGCTTCGGGGACGCCTGCGCGACCTGCCCGCTTCGCGAGCAGTGCACGAGCTCGCCGTCCGGGCGCGTCACAAGCGTCAACCGCAACGAGGCGGCGCTCGCCGCAGCCCGGGCGCGACAGCGCGATCCCGCCTGGGGCGACGACTACCGGGCGACGCGCCCGAAGGTCGAGCGCAAGCTCGCCCACCTCATGCGCCGTCGTCACGGGGGACGCCGCGCGCGCGTCCGCGGCAGGCTCCGAGTCGACGCCGACTTCAGCCTGCTCGCCGCGGCGCACAACCTCGCACGCCTCGCGCTCCTCGAGCTGCACTCCTCGTCGACGGGATGGACGACCGCATGAGACGGGCCCTTCGAAGCGTCGTCCGGGCCTCCACGGCTGTCCTTGCTGTCGGGCCGAAGCCTTCGCCGGCACTGAGGCTGTCCCGGCGACCGACGGGTTCAGCAGGAAGGGATCGATGACTCCGTCCACACTGCGCGCGCCAAGCACGCGCTTCACACCAGCCACCTAG
>Ga0307373_10015775_pt1 | contig 10230 bp, 11 predicted proteins | sample OX2MG_FD_202534 | JGI IMG/M metagenome (GOLD analysis project Ga0307373, IMG submission 202534) | Soil microbial communities from Risofladan, Vaasa, Finland - OX-2 | ecosystem: Environmental > Terrestrial > Soil > Coastal area > Acid sulfate soil | place: Finland: Risofladan, Vaasa | collected...
ATTTGCCTCCCGCGATTCCCAATAATTAACCGCCCGTTAGTGGTTGTCCAGTTGCCGTCTTAAGTCGTGGCGGGAAACTACCAAAGCAGAAGTTTTCCTTCCGGAAAGTCCCGCCGTTTTCCTGCTTAGTGTCTTCGTGCTTTTGTGGCGGCTTGCATCATTTGAGTTGCGCGCCGGCGTTTAGCTCGCCCATCGCGGCGAGCTCCGTCGGAGCGAGCTTCTTTGGATTCGGATCGATCCGCACGCGGTTGACCGCGAGAGTTCCGCCGGCGAGCGCGATCCTCATCCCGCTTGGGTCGATCGCAGTTACCGTTCCCGGCGCGGATGACGCGGCGGCCGAATCGAGCGAGACGTCGTAGAGGCGGATGCGCTTGCCGTCCAGTTCGGCGAAGGCGCCGGGTTGCGGATCGCATCCGCGGATGAGATTGAAGACCTCGCGCGCGGGGCGCGCGAAATCGAGCTTTGCGTGCTCGTCGCGGCATGGAGCCTCATAGGTCGCGAGGTTTTCCTCCTGCTGGATTCTGGGTGCGCTGCCGCTTTTAATCAGATCGATCGATTCGATCATCGCGTCGATCCCCATCGGGAAAAGCGTGTTGAAGTAGATCGAGCCGGTGGTGTCGGTGTCGGCGATCGGGACCCGTTTTTGAATCAGAATTGGGCCCGTGTCGATTCCCTTGTCGGGCCAGAACCAGGTGACTCCGGTTTCACGGTCGCCCTGGATGATCGCCCAGTTGATGGCGCTGGCGCCGCGATGCCGCGGCAGCAGCGAGGGATGGAAGCAGATCGATTTATATTGCGGATAGTAGAGGATGCGCTCGGGAACAATGAGCGTGACGAAGGCGAGAATCGCGAGTTCGGCGCCGGTGGTTTTGAACTGCTCGAAGGCGGCGTCGCTCTTGAACGACTTTGGCTGCGACAACGGCAGGTTCATCGCGCGAGCCTTTGCTGCCAGCGCGTCGGGCTTTGCAGCGGGCGGATCGGCGGGCGCGAAAACGTGTACGATCTCCTCACCGTGATTGACGATCGCTTCGAGCGCCTTTTCCGCGAACGCGGCCTGTCCTAGAAGTGCGATACGCAATGAACCATCCTCCCGGTGTGAAGGTCTCCGGCACCAAAGTTTCACGCTACCAAATCATAACGGCGGTCCCAACCCGCGCGCGGTCCGACGCTGAAATTCGCATGGACGCCTCCGGGATTTCTCGCCGATGGCTCGAAATGACGACCGAAGGTTCCAGCCGCGCTGATTGACTTCCCGCATCGGCGCCCGCTTTGATGCTCGATGATGAAAGCCCGCCGCATCTCCATGATCTCGCTCGCCACGATCGGCTTTGTGCTGATCGCGATGATGATTCCCCCTGGCGCCGCTGCGGCCGAGAGCCGCACGCACCCGCGCATCTTTATTTTGATGGTGTGGGACGGACTGCGTCCCGACTTCGTCACGCAGCACGACACCCCGAATTTGTTCGCGCTCGAGCGCGAGGGCGTGCGCTTCGTGCGGCATCACGCGCAATATCCGACGCTCACGATGGTCAATGCGGCGACGCTCGCGACGGGAGCGCCGCCGGGAATCGCGGGGATTTACGGCGACGAGATGTTTCTCGGATCCACGCTCAAGGATTTGCAGGTGAATTTGCAGGGCGAAGGCCTGATGCAATTTGCGGTGGGCCCGGCGATGCTCGAGAACACCAGCCTGCTTGCCAACTTGAACGCGCCCGACGCGCTCAAGGGCAACCTGCTCGGACTCGATTCTGTCGTGCAGGAGGCAGCGCGCGAGGGCGGCTACGTTGCGGTGGTGGGTAAGCAGGGTCCGACCTACCTGTTCGATGATCGGGTGTTGACCGTCGCGGGAGGGCAGGACGAAGTGCACGCGCCGCATGCGAGCTATCTTTTCTTGTCCGACGACGCTGCCGCGCCGGCTGCGGATGCGGCTGTGATGACCGCCGCGATGCCCAAGGCGTCAAGGACGGGTGTCTCTGATGCGGATCGCGATCGCTATTTCGCTCACGTGATCGCGGATCGCGCGATCCCGGAAGCGAAAAAAGCTATCGATGCCGGCCATCCGGCGCTGATCGTTTTCTGGCAACATAATCCTGATCTGACGCAACATTTCGCGGGTCTCGGCACGCTGCCGGCAATCGAGGCGTTGAGCGTCGCCGATGACGATCTTGGTACGGTGCGCGCGGGAATCATGTCGGCGGGAGTGGCGGATCGCACCGACCTGATGGTGGTATCGGATCACGGCTTTGCGACAATCCGGTTGCGCGTGTCGTTGGCTGCGCTGCTGGTTTCGGCGGGGCTGAAGAAATCGCTCGACTCGACCGATGTCATCGTCGCGGCCAACGGCGGTTCCGACCTGGTTTATCTTTCGCGCGACGAATTCAGCTCGCGCTCCGCGCAGTCCGACCGCTTGCAGAAGATCGTCAACTTCGCCGAGGCGCAGGAATGGTGCGGACCGATTTTCTCGCGTGAGGTCGCGCCTTCCGCCGCCGCGTCGGGGCGTTCAAGGCGCGGGCGCTACGCGGGCGCTGCGACGGCGGCATATCGCGGATGGATCGACGGTACTTTCGCGCAGCCGGCGCTGGGGCTGTTCAACGCCGAGCGATCGCCCGACCTGATCATCTCATTCGCGGAGGCGTCCGACGCGCTCAATCGCGGCTTCACGGGCCCCAACGCGCCGGCGTTTGCGCTCGGCGCAAAGGGGCAGCAATCGGTGCCCAATCATTCTCAGACGCTGGTTCGTCCCGTGGCCGGTCTGATTTATTCAGACACCGGATCGGGCGATCGCTGGACGACAGGAATGGGGATGCATGGAGCAGCGGGCGCGCGCGAGATTCATAACGTCGGCGCCGCGATCGGTCCCGACTTCAAGCGCGTCTTCCTGGATCAGAATCCGACCGCTAACGTTGACGTGGCGCCCACGATCTCGCGCGTGCTCGGCCTGATGATTAACGCGGGTCCGGGAGGTGCGTATCCGACTGGCCGCGCGCTGACTGAGGCGCTAGCGGGAGAGAGCTCTTACGTCGGCGCGTCGCACGCGTTTACGATGACCACTGACCTGGAGCTGCAGGGAGTCGAGGCAATCACGACGCTCAGGCTCACGCGCCTAGGCGACAGAATCTACCTCGACGACTCTTCGGTGGTGCGCAAACCGCTGGGCAGCTCGCCGTGAGTCAGGGAAAGGAACACCCTACAGGCGCTCTCATTGGTGGGCGGCCTGGTGGCACGCCGTCGACCACGGAGGAGACGCCCGCGCCACCAAAGCATTTGTTGTGTCTGTCCTCAGGAAGGCCGCGGGCTCGTCGGCCACTCTCAAAATCGTCGCGAGTCGCTACCTCGCGTCGAGGGCGGTGATGTCGCGGCCTCGGGTTTCTGGCAACAGCCAGATCATCGCGGCGCCGATGCTCGAGAAGATCGCGCCGATTGCTAGGGTTGGGCCGAAACCCACCCGGGTGCTCAGCAGCGTTATCGCGAGCGGGGTGAAAAACTGAAAGCCGCGCGTGACGTTGAGCAGTAATCCGAGCGTGGTGTTGCGCACGCGGGTCGGCAGCAACTCGGAGATCATCGGGGCCATCCCGCTCCAGATTCCGGTGCCAAATCCGGCGGTGAACATCGCGCACGCGATTAGACCGGGAATCGCCGCCGCGCGATCCCAGAGAATCGTCTCCGGCAGCAGTCCCGCCGCCATCACCAGGCCGAAGATGAAAAACATCGGACGCCGTCCATACCGGTCGGCGAGAATTCCAAACACGAAGTAGCCCAGCACGCCGCCGTATTGCATTTTGATCATGAGCAGGCTCGCCGCGAGCGCCGTGAGTCCGCGATGCAGCTCGAGATATCCGGGCATCCAGCTATACGTGAACCAATATGCCTCGCTGTCGAGCAGCAAGATGACAAACACCAGCGCGACCATCCTCCGATACGGGCGCAGGACGCCGAGCTCGCGCCATCGGAAGCGCGTGCCCGCGCGGCTGCGAATCCATACGGCGCTCTCGGGCAGCCAGCGCATCACGGCGGCGAAAATCACCAGCGCCGGCAACGCGGAGATCGCGAAGGTCAGCCGCCATCCGACGATCGGCGTCAAATAACCGCTGGCCGCCGCCGCCAGCAGAATCCCAAGCGGAGCGCCGGTCTGCACGTATGCGGCGTAGCGCGCGCGGCGCTGGGGCGGAGCGGTCTCGGCGATCAGGCTCTGGCCGGGAGCCCATCCGCCGCCCATCCCGAGACTGGTGATCGAGCGAAACAGGATCAGCTCCCACAGTGAATTGCTGCCTGCGCACAGGAGCGTGCCGATTCCGTAAATCGCGACGGTCGCCGCGATCGTCGGGCGGCGGCCCCAGCGGTCGCCGGCGAAGCCGAAGAGCACGCCGCCCGCCGCTGTCATGAGGAATGAGGCGCCCAGCGCCAGCGACGATTCGGCGGCGCTCAAGTGCAACTCACGTGCGATCGGCACGAGCAGGAACGAGTACAGGATCAGATCATAGAAGTCGAAGATCCAGGCAAGGAAGCAGATCGCGACGACGCGCGGATATCCTCGGGTGGGCGGCGCGGGTTCATCATCCGGCCGTGTTCGCGGCGAATCGCTGGCTGTTGATGGTTCCATCGCGGGGCTGCGCTGTTTCGCGCCCGGGCCGCGCTCTGGCTCCGGCGGGAAAGGTATGGTTGGCTAACGTGAGGATGCGCGCGCTGTCAAGCCGCCGCGCCCAGAGGGGCAATGCTGAAAAAGTTTTTCAAGTGGATTCTCCGGATCGTCATCGTAACTGTGATCCTGATCGCGATTGTCGCGACCTCGAAATATATTTCGCACCGCGTGCCCAACGATTCGGTGCTGGTCGTCACGCTTTCCGGCAGCGTGGTCGAACGCGGCGGCAACGGAGTGCTCGGTCTGGTCGGCAGCGATCAGACGCCGCTGAATTTCGTGCGCCGCGCAATCGATCGCGGAGCCAGGGACCGGCGGATAATCGGGCTGACGGTAAAGGTGATCGATCCGCAGATGGATCTTGCGCAGGCGCAGGAGATCGCCGCGCTGATCAAATCGTTTCGCAAGAGCGGCAAATGGACCGCGGCGTATATCGAGAGCGCGGGCGATTTCGGTCCGGGCAATCTGCCATATTTGGTCGCGGCGGCGGCCGACGAGGTTTCGCTGATGCCGCAGGGTTCGCTCGGGATCACCGGCGTGGGAATCCGCGAATTGTTCGCGCGTGGAACGCTCGACTGGATCGGTATCCATCCGAACTTCGGCGCGATCGGAAAATACAAATCAGCGGGGAACATCTTCACGCAAAAAGATTTCACTCCGGCGCAGCATGAAGAAGACGACGCGCTCGCCGGCGACATGTACAACCAGATCGTCGCGCAGATTGCGGCGGAGCGTCATCTCGATCCGGCCGCGGTGAAAGGCTTCGTTGACCAGGCGCCACTGGGCGCCGACGCGAGCCTCAAGGACAAGCTGGTCGATCGCGTCGAGTACGAGGATCAGTTCACCGATCGCGCCAAGCATCGCGGCGGCGATTCCAAACACAAGCTCGTGGATTACTCTGACTACAGCAGCTCGGGATCGATCCTCGCGTCGTTCGCGCCGGGCGGCGACAAAATCGCCATCGTGTATGGTTCGGGTGCGATCGAGCGTGGGCAGGGCGGATTCGACCCGCTGCTCTCGCCGGAAGGCAATGCGATGGGCGCCGACGATATCGTGGCGGCGCTCAAGAGCGCGCGCAAAGACGATTCCGTGCGCGGGGTCGTGTTCCGGATCAACTCGCCCGGCGGCGACGTAATCGCCTCTGAGCTGATCCGCCGGCAGGTCGAGCTGACCGCGGCCAAGAAGCCGGTCGTGATCAGCATGTCGGGTTACGCGGCCTCGGGCGGATACTGGATCTCGACCCCGGCCGCCGCGATTATCGCCGACCCGGGCACGATCACCGGATCGATCGGCGTGCTAGGCGGAAAATTCAATGTCACGCCCGCGACCCAGAAGGCGTACCTCAATACTGGCGCGGTAACCTACGGCGCCAACGCGGATATGTTCGACGCGTTCACCGACTTCACGCCCGCGCAGGCGGCGGTGTTCCAGAATCAGTTGCTCGGCGACACTTATCAATACTTCGTCAAGATTGTCGCGGCCGGGCGTCATCTGAGCGTCGAGGACGTGGACGCGAATGCGCAGGGGCGGGTGTGGATGGGCGACCAGGCACTGCCTATCAAGCTGGTCGATTCGCTAGGAACCTTCGACGACGCGATGCACAAGGTCAAGGAATTGGCGCGGCTCGATCCTAACAAGGAAATTGCGATCGAGGAGTTGCCGGAGCAGCCGAGCGTCATTCAGGCGCTGCTGTCGGGGCACGTCAACGCGGCGTATGCGTTCGGCGCCAATCCGGCGCGCGCGCTCGAGCCGATCACGAAAATAATTCGCGCCGCGATGGAAGGTCATGCAGGCTTCGGCGCCGCGTACTGCCCTGTCGTGCCGATGCTATAGATCAGATCAGGGTTAACTGCGATGGACGCACAACTGGAAGGGTTCCTCAACACGCTCGGCGAGGCCGAGCGCGCCGGTGGCCGCGTACTCCATGAGTTGACCGAGCAGGCGCGCTCGCTGGTGCTGCGCGAGATGCTTAAGAAAGTTGGGCACGACGAAGGTTACTACGCGAACGAACTCGCGCAGCATGTGCGCCGCCTGGGCGGAGAGGCCTCGAACAAGACCGGAGACTTCGTCGAGAAAGTGCGCGCCGTCGGCGAGTTTCGCGCCAAGTGCGAATTGCTCAATCGCGGCCAGCGCTGGGTGATTCGCAAAATCGAGGAAAGTCTTCCGACTATCACCGACCCTCATCTGAACGCGTTTCTGACCGTGATGGCCGCCGGGCATCACAGCAATATCGGGGCGCTAGAGCAGGCACTGAAGGACGGACTGGCCTGAACCCGCGGAGCGAGCGCGATGTATCAGACGATTTTCGGAATCGCGATGGTGGCCGTGACCGCGCTCGCGTTCTGGTGGAAGGCGCGGCATCACTACCGATGCCCGCTGTGCGGAGAATTCGTGCAGTGGAAGGACGTCAGCTGCCCGCACTGCGGAAACGACATGAACTATCGGCATCGCGAGGGTCCCGACGCGCTGCCGCGCGCGGCAGCCGACTTGCGCCGCGGCTCGCGCCGCCGTTCGCGTGATTAGTGCTTGAGCGCGCTGGCGGCGCGGTCGAGCAGCGTGGCGATTTCGGCGCGGGTGTTCGCTCGGAAGCGCTCGAAGTCTTCTCCGGTTTTCAGATCCGCGAACATCCCGGCCGGGTCCTCGTGAAAATGCAGGAACGCCACTGATCCGCGGTAGAACACTCCGCGCGTTTTCTCTTTTAGGCCGCCCAACTTGCGCAGCTCAGCCAGAATCGGCTCGATCTGATCGAGCGCCCGCGATCCCGCGTGCTTCATCACTCGCCGTCAACTGTTGCCGATCTCGATCACGTAGCCGTCGGGATCCGCGAGGTAGGCGTAAGGCACTCCGGGCGCGTGGTTTCCGCGGCTCAGCAGCTTGCCGCCGGCGTGCTCGATTTGGCTAACGGCTTCGTCGAGCTTGCCCTTTTCCGCAAGTCCGAAGCCGAAGTGCGAGACTCCGGCGCTGCCGACCGGATCGCTCTTTTCGGCCTGGCACAGCGTGATCGTGTCGTCGGCTCCGGGCGAGCGCAGAAACACCATCCGCTTGCCTTCCCAGAATTGAACTTCAAGCCCGAACGCCTGCTGATAGAAGTTAAGCGACCGCAAAATGTCGCTCACGTTCAGATTGATATGTCTCAGTCCGCGCGATTTGATCATCGAACCGCCTCCTGAGATTGGATGATTTCGACGCTTCGTCTTCGCGCCAATCAGGACGCCGCCGGCGCCGATGCGGGCGCCGCGATCAGCACTCCCGCGCGCGATAGTTCGTCAACTTCGCTCGCGGAAAGCCCCGCGACCTCGGTCATGATCGCCGCGTTGTCAGCGCCCATGCGCGAGGCTTTGACCTCGGTACGATCGGGCCACGCCGAAAACTTGACCGGCATTCCCGGGATATCGAATTCGCCGAAAGCCTCATCCTTCACGCGGCGCACGGTCTTGCGCCCGCGCAAATGAGGATGCGCCATCGACTCCGCGAGCTTGTACACGGGCGCGCACGGCACGCGCTCGGCGTCGAGCAGGGCGATCGCGGCGTCGCGCTCGGGAAAGCTCTGCAGCCAGCTTTCGATGGTCTCGCGCAGCACGAGGTTGTTCTTGAGTCGGTCACGATTGGTCTTGAAGCGCGGGTCGTCTGCCAGCTCGGGCCGTTTCATCGCGCGCCACAGCCGTGCGATCTCATGCTGCTGCACCACCAGGAAAACATAACCGTCGCTCGCCTTGTAAACGCCGCAGGGCGCTCCGGTCGGATGGGTCGCGCCTCCGCGCTTGGGCGTGAACTTTCCCGGCCGCAGCGAAACCACAGGCACAGAGAGCTCGTGCATATGAAAGTAGGTGTCGAGCAGCGACGCGTCGAGCATCTGCCCCTCGCCGGTGCGCTCGCGATGCAGCAGCGCGAAGCCGACCGCCATCGCGGCGGCGACCCCGGTCGATACGTCGCCGATCGCCATCGGCGGCACGATCGGCGATCCCTCCGGCTCGCCGAGCTGATCGGTGATTCCCGCCAGCGCAGCGCCCAGGTAATCGTAGCCCGGCTTGTAGCTGAGCGGTCCGGTCTGTCCGGCGACCGAGACCGAGCACATGATGATCTTCGGGTTGATTTTCTTTAGCGCCTCGTAACCGAAGCCCATCTCGCCGATCACGCCGGGTGCGAAATTCTCGACGACAACATCGATCTTCGGGATCATCTTGAGCAGCAAATCACGTCCGCGCGGGTCGCGCAGATTGACTCCCAGACTGCGCTTGGAATGGTTGTGCTGGAAGTAATAGGTGCTCATGCCGTCGCGGACCAGGCCGAGCACGCGGACGTGGTCGCCCTCGAGCGAGCGCTCGACCTTAATCACGTCGGCGCCCATCTCACCGAGAATCCGGGTGCAGGTCGGCCCGGCGACAAAATGGGTGAAATCAAGAACGCGATAGCCTTCAAGCATCCGCGGGCGTTGTTCCATTTTGCTCTCCCGAAATCAGATCGCGGGCGCCGCGAGCTAGCGTTCGCCGCGCGCCAGACAATCGGCGCAAATGCCGTAGAGTTCCATTTTGTGGCGGCGCAACTGCGCCTTGAGCTCGCGCGCGACCATTTCTTGCAGCCGCTCGATACTGTCGTTCTCGAATTCGATAATCTTGCCGCAGCGCTCGCAGATGAAGTGATCGTGATGCCGCTCGCCCGTCGCCTCGTAGCGCGCCTGGCCTTCGTCGAAATGGCGCTCTTGCAGCAGGTCGCACTCGCGCAGGAGCCGCAGCGTGCGGTAAATGGTCGCGTAGCCGACGTGCGGATTGACCTTCTTGACCTCGGCGTAAAGTTCTTCGGCGCTGATATGGCGGCCGATTCCGAAGAACACGCGAGCGATATCGTCGCGCTGGCCAGTCGATTTGAGCCCGCGATCCTTGAGCCGCAGATGAAACGTGCTCATCCGCTCTTCGGCGCTGGCGTGCGGCATGTGGCCGACCACCGTGCGCGTATGCTCGGTGGTGCGATGCTCTCCTCGCGGCATCGATTTCACCTACTGCGCCCCCGCTCCCGGCTGAACGACACGGCGCGCCGCCGGCGAGAGGTACAGCGCTTCCAGGTCGTGCGAGCGCAGCGCCTCCGCCAGCACTTCGAGCTGCTCGGCGGCGGGCTGTTCGCGATCGATGATGACCATGTCCTTTTCGCGCAAGCGGCAGGCTCCTCCGCGCGCGCGGTAGCCGACCTCGCGCAAGATCCGCTCGCGGCGCACTTCCAGGCCTACGCGCCCGGCGGCCTCGCTCAGTTCTTCAACCAGCTTGAGGAGCCGTGATTCCTTCTGCTCGCTCATCGCATACCACCTTCGGGCATCGTTCGTATCGCAGCCTCTTGAGGCTTACCCGCGCCTCGTGATATCGCGGAACTCCAAACGGAGGACTGGCCGTTGATCAAGAAAATTCTCGTCGGCATCGACACCTCCGAACATTCGCGCAACGCGCAGGCCTATGCCTTTAACATCGCTCGTCGCCTTGGCGCGACCCTGATTGGAGTTCATGTCGTCGATATCGTGTCGATCGAAGGCTCATTCTTCCATGATATATCAGGTTCGCTTGGTCTTGAACCATATCTGGACTTTTCCTCGAAGATGCGCGAGGTGC